>Ga0180429_10004980_pt1 | contig 10581 bp, 8 predicted proteins | sample SS_ome_FD_132428 | JGI IMG/M metagenome (GOLD analysis project Ga0180429, IMG submission 132428) | Hypersaline lake sediment archaeal communities from the Salton Sea, California, USA - SS_1_S_1 metaG | ecosystem: Environmental > Aquatic > Non-marine Saline and Alkaline > Hypersaline > Sediment ...
CATTGCGTGGGTCGCCGGTCCCCTGGCGCTGCCGACGCTGGCCAGGGCCGGCCTGTGGCGGGCCGCGGACGCCCTGGTGGCGGCGCTCTACTGGACGCCGGCCGGCCGCGACGGTGCCCGTCGCCTGCTCGTGCAGGTCGCGCTGCAGCGCGGCGAGGGCGAAGCGGCGCTGGCCCGGCTGCCGTCGACGGAGGCCGCGTCCTTGGCGGCCCAGGCGCATGCCCTGCGGGAGGACTGGGACGCCGTGTTGGCGACCGAACTGCCGCCCGGCCGCGCGGGCGTCGTCGGCCAGGTCGCCCGGGTGGAGGCGCTGCTGGCGTCGGGGCGCATGCAGGAGGCCGCGGCGACGGCCGCGCTCCTGCGGCGGGAGGTCGAGTCCGGCCCACCTGATCCGATCACCTACCGCGCGATGGTCGTGGCCGAGGTCATGATCGACGCCGAGCTCGGCAACCTGCGGCGGGTGCAGGAGGCCCTACGCACGCCGCCGGCTGGGGTGCCGCCCGAGGTGTGGTACGGGCTCGTCGCGCGCGCCGCGGAGTCCGCCGGCGAGGCCGAGGCCGCCCTCAAGCTGCACGCCGAGGCCTACCGGGTCGCGGCGCCCGCCCGCCGCGCGCGTCACGCGCGGGCCCTCGAGGCGGCCGGTCGCCCGCTGCCGACGCCGCTGCGCGCCGCCGGCCGCAGCCTCGCGACCGTCGCGATGGTCACCGTCATCGGCCTGGCGTACGTCGGCCAGGTGCTGCTCGACCGCCTCGCCGGGAGCCTCCCGCTCGCCGGCTTCTCGGTCGACGCGAGCTCGATCGCGGCCGCCTTCGTCCTCGGCGTCCCCGACTTCCCTGCGGCCGACGCGGCCTGGCGCTTCCTGGCCTACGCTTTCGTCCACGGCAACCTGGTGCACGTCGGCTTCAACCTGTGGGTGCTGTTCGACCTGGGGCGCATGGTCGAGGCCCGCCGTGGCGCCGGTTACCTGGTGGCGGCCTTCGCCGTCGGCACCGCCATGGGCGCCTACCTGACGAGCATCGCGCAGGCCGGCGCGACGGTCCTGCTGGTCGGCGCATCGGGCGGCGTGCTCGGTGTTGCCGGCGCGCTGCTCGCCGACGTCAGCCGCCGACGCGACCAGGGCGATCGCCAGCTGCTGGGCAGCCTGCTCCAGTGGATGCTGCTCATCGGTTTCATCTCGCTGGCGATCCCCAACGTCTCGCTGTGGGGGCACGTCGGCGGCGTGGTCGGTGGCCTCCTGTGGGGCTTTGCCCGTCAAGGGTTGCCGGCCGACCGGCGCATCGACGTCGTCGCCGGCGCCGCGGCGGCGCTGGCGCTCGCCTGGGCCCTCGGGCAGGCGCTGCGGGTGGCGTCGCTGCTCCTGTAGCCGGGCTCCGCGGCCGCGTTCAGGGGACCACGGGCACGCCGCACACGCTGGTGGTGGTCAGCAGGGCGTCGAGGCAGAGGACGCCCGCGCCGTAGCGGTCGGCGGAGTACCCCAGCGGGCGCAGCTGCTCCGCCGCGCCCGCCAGGCGTGTCTCGACCGCCGCGGGGTCGCCCCGCAGCCCTTCCTCGAGCCCCATGAGCAGGGCCGCAGCGGAGGCCACGTACGGCGTGGCCATCGAGGTGCCAGCCTTGCAGGTCCAGGTCTGGTTGGCCGTGCCCGCGAAGTAATCGATGCCCGTGCTCGTGATCGCCGGGCAACTCGACCCCGGGGGCGCCGCGCCGCCGGGCGCCATCAAGGTCAGGCCCGGCCCGTAGTTGCTGAAGGCGCTCCGCAGGTAGTCGTGGTCGACCGAGCCGACGGCGAGCGCGCCGGAGCCGGCGGGTTGGTCGAGCGTGCCGGCCCCGGCGTTGCCGGCGGCGGCGACGACCACGACGCCGAGCGCCTCGAGCTCGGTGATCACGGGGGCGAACGCGGTGGAGGTGCCACCACTGGAGGTACCCAGGCTCATGTTGACCACCTGGGCCGGGTTCGGGTTGGTCGGCAGGCCGGCCACGCTCAGCCCGCCGGCCCAGCGCATGGCCCGGGTCACTGCGTCGAGGGTCGTCGTCGCGGTCGCATCCGCCGTGTTCGGCCAGGCCTTGACCGGCAGGACGCGGACCCAGGGCGCCGACGCGGCGCCCGCGACGCCGACCGCGTCGCCGCGGATGGCGGCCACGATGCCGGCGACGTGGGTCCCGTGGTCGGTGCAGTTGCGCACGTCCTCGTCGCCATCGAAGACGTCCCAGCCAGGCAGCAGGGCGGCCGCGAGGTCAGGGTGGTCGACCGCGACGCCGTCGTCGATGACGGCGACGACGACCTCGGCCGGCGGCGTGGCGACGTCGACGACGGCCCAGGCAGGCTCGGCCCCGAAGGCGCTCAGGTTCCACTGGCGGTCGTAGAGCGGGTCGTTCGGCGCGGTGGAGCGAGAGATGGGCGCGTTGGGCACGGCGTAGGCGACCTCGGGACGGCGCCGCAGCGCGTCGAGCAGCGCGTCGCGGCCCCCCGGCGGCGCGCGGACGAGATCGTGCTCGCTCCCGAGGCCGCGGCGGACGACGGTGCCGCCGGCCGCCACGACGATCGCGGCCGCGGCGTCGCTCGCTGAGGCGCGCGCGAGGCCGGCGCCCATGACGGCGCCGCGGTAGCCGACGAGAACCTCGTCGGCCGCGGTGGCTAGGGCCGCGAACGCCAGCTCCGGCTCGCAGGCCAGGCCCATGAAGGTCACGATGGCGACCGGCACGGTCGTGTCGCCGGCGGCGAACTCAGCCGCGTAGGTCCCGACCGCTGCGTTGGCGGGGAGGGAGACGACGACCTCCTGCGCGCCGCCGCCCGCGAGCGTCCCGGACGCGGGCAAGGCCGCCAGGTTCTGCGACGCGAAGGCCCACTCGAGGCGCGATCTGGCCGGTCCATCGCTGCGCAGCGTGAAGACCGCGCTGGGCGGGCCGGCGCTGAGGTCGACGTAGGCGGTCGTCGGCGTCACCGTCAGGTGTGGGGTCCGGAATAGGTCGCAGCCGGTCACGACGAGCGCGCCGAGCGACGCGAGGAGCAGGGCGCGCCGAAGTCGCGCGTGGCGTGGGTGCATGCGTCACTCTAGCCGACGTTGCGCGCGGCGCCTGCCGCCTACTTCGCAGGTCGGCGCCGTGCGCATAGACTCGGCGCATGGACGACGCCACCCCCCTCGCGCGCCGCAAGCTCCATCATCTGCAGGCCTGCCTCGAGGGCCCCGTCGAGTACACGACCCGCGCGCCCGGCTTCGAGCGCATCGACCTGCCCTACCGCGCACTTCCCGAGCTCGATCTCGACGAGATCGACACCTCCGTGATCTTCCTCGGCCGGCGCCTCCGCGCGCCCCTGCTCGTCGGCGCAATGACCGGCGGGGCCGAGAAGGCGAGCACGGTCAACCGCCACCTGGCGGCGGCGGCGCAGCGGCTCGGCGTGGGCCTGATGCTCGGATCGCAGCGGGTGATGCTCGAGGAACCGTCGGCCCGAAACAGCTTCCAGGTGCGCGACGTGGCGCCCGACGTGCTCCTCGTCGGCAACCTGGGAGCCGCACAACTGCTGCGCGGATACGGGGTCGCGGAGGCTCGGCGCGCGGTCGCGGAGGTCGGGGCGGACGCCCTCGCGTTCCACGCCAACCCGCTGCAAGAGGCGCTGCAGCCCGGCGGCGACGTGCGCTGGCGGGGCGTGACGGCGCGGCTCGCGGAGGTGGTGCCCGAGGTGGACGCGCCGGTGCTGCTCAAGGAGGTCGGCCACGGCATCGGCGGCTCGGTCGCTCGCTCGGTCGCGCACGTCGGCTTCGCCGCGGTGGACGTCGCGGGCGCGGGCGGCACCTCGTGGGCGCGGGTGGAGGCGCTGTTGCGCGACGGTGAGGTGCGCCGGCCGGACCTCGCCGAGTGGGGCCTGCCCACCGTGGACGCCTTGCTCGAGGTCCGCGAGGCGCTCCCCGGCATGCCGTTGGTGGCGTCTGGCGGCGTGCGCAGTGGCCTGGACGTCGCCAAGTCGCTGGCGCTGGGCGCGCGGGTGGCCGCCATCGCGCGTCCGCTGCTGGCACCGGCGCTGGACTCGGCGGACGCGGTGGAGGCGGTGCTGGCGAGCGTCATCGAGGAGCTTCGCCTCGTGATGCAACTCGCCGGCGCGCGCGACGTCGCCGCGCTCGCCACCGTGCCGTGGCGCGCTCGTGTAGGCTGACGGCCATGGACCTCCAGATCGCTGGCAAGACCGCGCTCGTCACGGGCGCCTCGAAGGGCATCGGCTTCGCCGTGGCGTCCGCCTTGGCTGCGGAGGGCGTCCGCCTCGTCGTCAACGCGCGTGACGCGGGATCGCTGGGCGAGGCCGCCGAACGCCTGCGGGCGCTGGGCGCCGAAGTGCATCCCGTGGCGGGCGACGTCTCGGAGCTCAAGCACGTCAAGTCGCTCCTCGCCGCCACGAGGGAGGCCGTGGGCGATCCGGCGATCCTGGTGGCGAACGCCGGTGGCCCGCCGACGGGCCCGGCAGAGACGCTCGACGACGCCGCCTGGGCGCGCGGCTTCGAGCTGACGCTGATGTCGGCCGTGCGGCTGGCGCGCGGCGTGGTGCCGGCGATGAAGACGGCCGCATGGGGCCGCATCGTGTTCGTCACCAGCCTGTCGGTGAAGGAGCCGATCGCCGACCTCACGCTGTCGAACGCCTTCCGCTCGGGCGTGACGGCGTTCGCCCGCACGCTGGCGAGCGAGGTGGCCGAGCACGGGGTCACGGTGAACTCGGTCGCGCCCGGCTACACGCTGACCGAGCGCCTCGACGAACTCTTCGCCGACGACTACGCCCGCGCGCGTCTCGTCTCGACGATCCCCGCGCGACGCTTCGCGGCGCCGGAGGAGATCGCTTCGGCGGCGGCATACCTCTGCTCGGTCCCGGCCGCCTACGTCACGGGGCAGACGGTGCTGGTCGACGGCGGCATGGTCGGGGCGACCTACTGACGAACGCGCGTCGGTCGCCGCGCCGGATCGGGGGCGGCGAACCGACGGAGGACGCGAGGTCGTCCGCGCGACTTCCCAAGCGGTACCCCATGGGGGTATACTGTCCGCCATGGACCGGTTCATCGACGACAACCTGCGCGCGCAGTTGACCGAAGCCTTCCAGCCCATCGAACGCGACGTCGAGATGCTCGTGTACACCTCGAGCCGCGTCGTGGTGCCCGGCCAGGAGCCCGCCGGCGAGGAGCAGGCGACCCTGCAGCTGGTGCGCGAGGTGGCCGACACCTCCGAGCGCCTGTCCGTCGTCGAGCGCTCGCTCGGCGCCGACGAGGGCGCCCGCGCTCGGGGCATCGCGCGCGCGCCGACGATCGTGCTGCGCGAGAAGGGCAGCGAGCGTGACAACGTGCGCTTCATCGGCCTGCCGGCCGGTTACGAGTTCCAGACGCTGGTCGAGGCGTTGCGCATGATCGGCAGCGGCGACACCGGTCTCGGCGAGGAGAGCGCCGCCCAGATCGCGGAGGTCAGCGAGCCGGTGCACCTGCAGGCGTTCGTGACCCCGACCTGCCCCTACTGCCCGCGGGCGGTGCTCTCGGCGTACCGGCTCGCGCTGGCGAACCCGAACGTCCTGGCGGAGGGCGTCGAGGCCAGCGAGTTCCCCGCGCTGGCGCAGCGGTACCGCATCTCGGGCGTGCCCGACACGATCATCGACGGCCCCGGCGGCCAGGAGCGCGTGCTCGGCGGCCAGCCCGATCGGGTGTTCGTCGATGCCGTCCTCAAGGTCGCCCGCAACGGTGTGCCGGCCTGAGCCAACGGGTCGACCCGAAACTTCTGCTGGGCCCGAGCCGCGAGATGGCTCGGGCCTCGTTCGTCTCTCGTTGCGCCGGGCTTCGGCTCAGGTTGGTGCGGAGGCCAGCCCGACGGCGCGCACGTACACGGCCCCCTGGGCGATGACGGCGAAGGGTCCCATCCAGATGAGGGCGATGCCGAGCGTCAGGGCCGAGAGCCCCAACAGCGCGGCGAGCAGCAGCTGCAGCAGCAGCAGGCTCGCCCAGCGGTGCCGCACCAGCAGGGTCGAGACGACGATCGCCCGCCCGCCAGTGAGGCCGCGGTCGGCGACCAGGTACAGCGCCAGCGAGGTGAACAGCCCGTAGGCGATCGTCACGGGCAGCGACGCGATCGGACCGAAGAGGGCCTCGCTCCCGACGACGACGAGCAGGTTGGCCAGCATGACGATCGCCGCGTGGGCGGTGACGCCCCGGTAGGCCCACAGGTCGGCCGGCGTGACGGCGTGACCCGCGGCGCGGCGGGCACCGACCATCACCAGCCCCACCGTCAGCGGGGCGGTTGCCAGGACGCCCAACGCGCCGCTCGGCGCGCTACCCAGGCCCAGGGCCAGCGTGATCCAGCCGACGACCAGGCTGATGGCCAGCCACGTCAGCCCCCCACCGACGATGACCCGCTTGCTGCCCTTGAGGTGGCGAGCCGCGTCGGCGAGAACCTCACGGAGTTCGAGCGGGTAGCCCTCGGCGATGGCGCGATCGAGCGCAGTCGGTGGCATCGTCGGCATGCTACCCGGCGGGAACGTGTGCCCGCGTGCCTTGACGGCGGCCGGCCCGTGCGTATGCTCCGACATGCCCATCGCCCTCCACGCCGTCGGCACCGCCCTGCCGCCGAACCGCTACCCGCAGCCCTACGTGCGGGAAGTCATGGGGCGCTGGATCGGCGGCCAGCGGCGCACCGACAAGCTGCTCGACCGCGTCTACGCGGCCAGCGCGATCGACGCCCGCCACAGCGTCCTCGACGATTTCCTGCCGGAGCGCGGCGCGCCCGAGCGCGGCGCGCATGAGCGCGGCGCAGGTGGCGTGCGGGAGCGCGCCACGCCGTCGCTGTTCCTCGACGCGGACGGCGGCTTCCGCTCGCCGTCCACCGGCGAGCGCAACGCGCTCTACGCGCAGCACGCCCCCGGCATCGCCGAGGCCGCCGCGCGCGACGCCCTCGCGGCCGGCGGCGACCTGACCGCGGCCGACGTCACCCACCTCATCACCGTCTCCTGCACCGGCTTCTACACCCCCGGCGTCGACCTGCACCTGCAGCGCAGCCTCGGGCTCGACGCCGCCGTCGAGCGCTACCACCTCGGCTTCATGGGCTGCTTCGCCGCCTTCCCGGCCCTGCGCATGGCGCAGGCCTTCTGCGCCGCCGATCCGCGGGCCGTGGTGCTCATCGTCACCGTCGAGCTGTGCACGCTCCACCTCCAGCCGAACGGCGACGTGGACGGGGTGCTCGCGGCCTCGGTCTTCGCGGACGGGGCGGCGGCGGCGATCGTCAGCGCGCGGGCGCCGAGCGGTCCGCAGCGCCCGCTGGCGCTCGAGCACCACGCCACCGCGGTCACCCGCGACGGTGCCGACGACATGGCCTGGACGATCGGTGACACCGGCTTCGACATGACCCTGACCGCCTACGTGCCCCGCGTCTTGGAGGCGGAGGCGGCCGATGCCCTCGGGCCGCTGTTCGCGTCCGCCGGATTGGCAGCGGACGAGGTGCGCTGGTGGGCCGTGCACCCGGGCGGCCGGGCGATCGTCGACAAGGTCGTGGCCGCGATGGCCCTGCCGGAGGCGGCGGTCGCGGCCTCGCGCTCGGTGCTGCGGCGAGCCGGCAACATGAGTAGCGCGACGGTGCTGTTCGTGCTGCAGGAGCTGATGGATCGCGCGCGGCCGGGCCCCGAGGTCGGCGAACCGCTGGTGGCGCTCGCCTTCGGTCCCGGCCTCACGGTGGACTCGGCGCTGCTGCGCGCCCTCTGACGCCCGTGGTGCGTGACGCGGACGTCGTGATCGTCGGCGCCGGGCCCGTCGGCACGGCCTTGGCGTTGGACCTCGCGCGTCGGGGCCGCACCGTCCGCGTGCTGGAGGCACGCGCCACCCGGCCACCTGGGAGCCGCGCGATCGGCGTGCACCCCGCGGGCCTGGCGGTGCTCGCTGCCCTGGGCGTGGCGGACGAGCTGCTCGCCGCCGGGCGTCCGGTGCGCCGCGGACGTGCCTGGGGCGCGGCGGGCCCGGTGGGCGAGCTCGACCTCGGCGCGCTGCCGCCGCCCTACCCCTTCGTCCTCACCGTCCCGCAGCCCGTCACCGAGGGCGTGTTGCGCGAGGCGTTGGCGGGCAGCGCGCCGGAGGCGCTGGAACTGGGCGTGCGCGTCGAGGGGCTGGCGCAGGACTCCGATGGCGTGACGGTCGTGGGCCGCGGTGCCGACGGCAGCGAGCGGAGCTGGCGCACGGCCGTGGTGGTCGGCTGCGACGGCCGCGACGGCGCCGTGCGTGGGGCGCTGCGCGTGGGTCGACGCGGCGGGCCGTACCCCGACCGCTTCGCGATGGCCGACCTGCCCGAGGGCCCGGAGCTGGGCGAGGACGAGGCGCTGATCGCGCTGGCCCGCGCGGGCGTCGTCGAGGGATTCCCGTTGCCGGGGGGCATACGTCGCTGGGTCGTACGGGTCGATCCCGACGACGCGTCGCCGGACGGCGCGCCGGCGGATGGCGGGCGGAAGGACGGCGGCCCCGCGCTGGCCGGTTGGGTGGCGGAGCGGGTGGCGCTGCGCACCGGGCTGCGGCCGCGGCCCGAGCTGGTGGGCGGTGCCTCCGCTTTCGGCGTGGAGCGCTGGCTGGCGGATCGCTTCGCCCTCGGCCGCGTGGCGTTGGCCGGCGACGCCGCACACGTCCTGAGCCCCATCGGCGGGCAGGGGATGAACCTCGGTTGGCTCGACGCGGCGGCACTCGCGTCGGCCGTGGCGGCCCTCTGGGACGGGTCGGAGCCAACGGGACCGCGGATCGTCGCCGCGCTGGATGCCGTCGGTCGCCGCCGCCGCCGCGCTGCCCGCCGTGCCATCGCTCGCGCGGCCGCCAACACCGCGCTCGGCCGCCCCCTCGGGCCGGCGGCCGCGGTCGTACGCGACGCGCTCCTCGCCCGCTACCTGCGGCGACCGTGGTCGGGTGTGGCCCTGGCCCGCTTCACGATGGGCGGGCTCGCGTGATCGCCCGCGGGTGGCGCCATCCATGGGTGCGCCACCTGCGCCTCCCCTTCAACCTGCTGCTCTCGCCGATCTTCCTGTGGGGCGTGTGGCTTGCGGGCGGCGTCGACGATCCGCTGCGCGTCGTGGTGGCCTACCTCTCGCTGCACCTGTTCCTCTACGGCGGAACGAACGCGCTGAACTCGTACTACGACCGCGACGAGGGACCGATCGGGGGCATGCTGCGGCCGCCGCCCGTCGACCGCGGCCTGTTGGCTTGGGCCTGGGGCGTGCAGCTGGTCGGGCTGCCGCTGGCGGCCTGGGTCGGTGGACCCTTCCTCGCCGTGTGGCTCGCGCTGCTCGGCGTCGCCACCGCGTACTCGCACCCGCGCTGGCGCTGGAAGGCGCATCCGGTCGCCGCGGTTGCGGCGGTGGGCCTCGGGCAGGGGGGGCTCGGGGCACTGGCGGGCGCCTGGGCCGTCGCCGATCCGCTCCGCGGTTGGGGCGTGCTCGGCGACCTCCTGCAACCGGGCATGGCGGTCGGCCTGGTGGCCGCCGCCACGCTCGTCCCAGGGCTCTACGTCGTGAGCCAGATCTACCAGACCCGCGAGGACCGCGCGCGTGGCGACCGCACGTGGCCCGTCCTGCTCGGTCCCGCCGCGGCGTTGCGTCGGGCGACGCTCGTCAGCGGTCTCGGGGGCGCGCTGCTGCTCGCGGTGCTCGCCCGCGGCAGCGAGGCGGCGCACGGGCTCGGCTGGGCGGCGTCCCTCCCGCTGGGCGTCCTCCTGTTAGCGGTGGCCGCGGCGCAGTGGCGCTGGGCGGCGCGCTTCGACGAGGGCGACGTCGAGGGCAACTTCCGGCGGGCGATGACGCTGCTCGGCGCGGGCGGCGCCGGCCTGACGCTCTACCTGCTGGTCTTCGCGCTGCGCTGAAGGGCGCGTCCGCGCGGGCCGTGGCGCGGGTCCGCGCGGGCCTTGGCGCGGGTCCGCGCGGGCCTTGGCGCGGGGCCGTCGGGGCATGGTCTGGGGCCGCGTCCGCATCGGCAGGGGCCGAGGCTGGCGAGCCGTCGACACCCGCGTCCTCCACGATGAGGCAATCCCGCCCACATACCGTAATCAATGAGGTATGCTCGGGCGCGGAGCCCCCGGCGCAGTCCGGGCCGGCGCGGAGGTGGACATGGGCATCGACGGTGAACGCGAGCGCGCCCTCAAGAGCGCGTTGCTGCAGATCGAGAAGCAGTTTGGTCGTGGGGCGATCATGCGGTTGGGGGATGATCCGGGGGGGTTGTCGCATGGGGTGGTCAGTACGGGGTCGTTGTCGGTGGATGTGGCGTTGGGGGTGGGGGGGTTGCCGCGGGGGCGGGTGATCGAGGTGTATGGGCCGGAGTCGGGGGGGAAGACGACGTTGGCGTTGCATGTGGTGGCGGAGGCGCAGGGGTTGGGTGGGGTGGCGGCGTTCGTGGATGCGGAGCATGCGTTGGATCCGGCGTACGCGAAGGCGTTGGGGGTGGATGTCGAGGAGTTGTTGGTGAGTCAGCCGGATACGGGGGAGCAGGCGTTGGAGATCGTGGAGTTGTTGGTGCGGTCGGGGGCGGTGGATGTGCTGTTGATGATTTGTCAAAGCGGATTTCGCGCACCGGCAGCCCTTCCTCCTCTGCTCCCCACCTGCAAAATGCG
>Ga0180429_10004981_pt1 | contig 10581 bp, 11 predicted proteins | sample SS_ome_FD_132428 | JGI IMG/M metagenome (GOLD analysis project Ga0180429, IMG submission 132428) | Hypersaline lake sediment archaeal communities from the Salton Sea, California, USA - SS_1_S_1 metaG | ecosystem: Environmental > Aquatic > Non-marine Saline and Alkaline > Hypersaline > Sediment ...
ATCCGGCCTTCATGGGATCCGGCAAGTATATCACCAGGGCCCTGAAAGACCTCGGCAGGGACATGTTCCAAAAGGAGATCCTGGAAGAGTTCGACGATGATGCAGATCTGGGCAGGGTAATGACCAGGTTGGAGCACTGGATCCGAAAGTACAATGCAGACGTGCCACTGCACGGCTATAATGAGAGCATCCAGGAGCTGATCCCAAAGAAGAGAAAGCTGACCAAGAAGCTACAGGTGTTGATAACCCCGGAACACGAGGCCCAACTCAACCAGATCATCATCGAAAAGGCAATGGAAGCGGGTAAGGATCCAATGACCATCTCCAAGTATGTGAGACAGCTGATCGTCGAGCACATCGTAGAAGAGACAAGAACAGAAAAGCAATTCAAAATCAAGTAAGACATGAACAACGAATACGAAGAAAGCATTAAAAAGGAGTTTGAAGCGGCCGAGGGCATCAGTGTAGAAGCCACTGAAGAAAAGACGACCGACCTGGGTAATGTAGACCCTAACCGATTTAGACGAGTGGATCCAAATGATCCAGAAATAAAGAAACTCAATGAACTTACTGGCTATATTGAGCTCGATCTTTCTCTATTACCATCTGCCGGTAAATTTTATAGGGACGACTTTGAAATTCATATTAGAGCTGCTCGTGTTGGTGAGATCCGTGACTATTCTACTATGGAAGAGACCAATGTACGGGACATTGATGAAAAACTGAATGGTATCATAGCACAGTGTACCAAGATCATGTATGGATCACAGAGAGGATCTTACAAGGACCTGCTTGAAGAAGACAGGATCTACGTCATTCTTAGTATTAGGGAACTGACTTTCAAAGACGGAGAACACCGGCTGATGATGCCAGTAAAAGATCGAAAGTGTAGCACTGGATCTTGTAAATCTCAAGAAAGTGTTGAACTCAGGACCAATAATCTACAATTCCAAGAAGAAGATTCACTACTATCAAAGTACTATGATCCTGAGACCAGGTCCTATGCAATAGAGACCAAAAATCACGGAGTGATCAATATGGCACCACCAACAATCGGAGTAATGCGGGCCGTGACCGAATATGCAAGGGCCAAAGAGGAGGAAAAGCAGCCGTGGGACAAGTCCATGCTGATGATTCTGCCCTACATGCAGCGGGAGTGGAGAGGCTGGACAGACCGATCGATCTTTGCATCAATAACCGACTTCCAGGGATGGAGCTCTTCTAAATATAGCCTGATCTACAGATTGGCTGAAAAGATGAAAGTGGGTGTAAAGACTGAATTTACCTACCCATGTGAAACCTGCGGTGCCGAGGTCACCGTTCCCTTGTCATTTCCCGGCGGGATCAAGTCTTTATTCGTTATTCACGATCTCTCTTCGGAACTTCTTTAAGGTTCGGGTACTACTTATGGAGAAGCTACATGTCCAGCCAAGCGAGCTGGACAGGCTTCCCTATTACGAGCTGGAGTATACTATCGAGGAGTACAATGAGATTCTCAAGGAGCGAAACGAGAAGAGTGAGAAGTCTACTGGTGCTGAGATGGATAAATACAATATGGGTAATATGATGAGCAAGGCCCAGAGTTCTCTTAAGACTCCTAAAATGCCGAGCATGCCATCAATAAAAATGCCCAAATTGTAAAAAGAACTCAGTACATGGCCGCCTTTAATCTTGCTAATCTAATGGATCCGCTGCTAAAGCTAAAGGACCACCTGGAAAAGCAGAGCGAAAAGCTGGATGATATGGTGAAGGCCGTTGCCGTCGGCCGTGGCGGTAGTGGCATCAAGAACCTGGACAAAGAGATCCTCGAAGAGCTTAAGAAACAAACAGTACTTCTTGAGGACATTGCCAATAAGACCGCTGACCCGCTGACTGCAGTGAAGGCCAATCTGATGAAGGCCAAAGGCGAGATCGAAAAGCTGACCGAGGGTGGTAAGGCTCTTTCTGCATTAGGAGTGGGTGCAAAGGATCTGGGCATCGGCCTAATGATCCTTACCCTAGTACCTGACCGAGTAATGACCAAGTTCACTAACTTTGTGGTCGGGATCGCCTCGGCATTTGATCAGGTGGATATTGAAAAGCTGAAGAAGGGCGGAGAGGCCATCAATACAATGGGCGATGCCGTCTGGAGCTTCACCAAAAAGATAGCTTTCTCATCGCTCCTGATCCTACCTTTTGTGCCGGTATTACCAGTACTGATGCTAACCGTATGGGGAATAAGTTGGGTCGTATCCAGAGTAGGTCAGATGAAAGGCATCAAAGAAGGATCTGAAGCTATTAAGGATATAGGTAATGGTCTGATCGGATTTGGATTTGGTATAACTGCATTGGCCATAGCATCATTGATCATAGTGGCAAAGCCGATGGTACTGCCAATAATGGTGGCAACCCTACTCCTTGTCGGGGGATCTCTCTATCTATTGGGCAAAATGGGAGCCAAGGAGATCGAAGAGGGCAGCAAGGCCCTAAAGGAGAGTGGAATTGGACTGGCCGCTTTTGCAGTAGGTGTAGGCGTCTTTGCCTTGGTCGCCACCTTCATTCCATGGGAAACGATTCCCAAGATGGGTGGGATACTCTTGGTAGTCGGGGGAGCTCTTGCCATTATAGGTGTCTTTGCAAAACATATACATAAGGGATCAATTGCCCTTGCTATTGCCGGTGGTGCACTGGTTGCTCTCAGCATCGGTCTATTGGCCTTCAATTATGTAACATCTACAATAGGCACTGAGGGATATAAGCTCATGGCGGGTGTATTGATCGGCATAGCGGCCATATTTGGATTGGCCGGAGCCGCATTGCCCTTAATGTCACAAGGTGCCATTGCTTTAGCTATTGCCGGTGGTGCACTGATAGCACTTTCAATAGGACTGGTGGCATTTAATGCCGCTGTTAGCACCATCGGTAGCTGGGAAGAGGTCGGTATGATGGCCGCTGCCCTGGGAGGCATTTCTCTGGCCTTCGCTGCGGCCGGATTAGCTGCAATTGCCATCCTGCCCGGTGCAATTGCACTTGCAGTGGCCGGGGTGGCTCTCATTGCCCTTTCCGCAGGTCTGGTCCTATTCAGCCTAGTATGGAGCATGCAGAGCACTAAAGATCTGTTTGCCCTTGCACCTGGAAAGGGCACAGATGCAGATGGTAACCCTGTTGCAGGTACGCAAACATACTTTGAGCTGGCCATCACGTCAATTGCATACGGCATGGCCATTAACCCCATCACGGCCGGCTTCATTATATTGGGATCGGGAGCACTGATCGTGGCATCTGTGGCTCTTATGCTGCTCTCCGTTGGTGTTGGGATGTTTGCCGATACGTATGCTGAAGAGAACGTAACGAAATTATTTGCTCCAGATCCAGGTAAAGCGACTGGGCTATTTGGAAGAAAACTAACAAACTTTGATGTGGCCATTGAGTCCATTGCTACATCATTTATGCTGAATCCAGTACAGGTTGCGGCCATGTACTCTACTGCTCCTGCTCTGATCATGGCCGGCTTTGCCCTATCGAGTATTGCCGATGGAATATCTGACTTCGTTAAAGTGATCGATAAGGTAAGTGGAGGCGACCTGGAATCAGTAGCAACCAAGATCTCGACTACCCTGACCGTCATATCACAGGCATTTGGTGCCATAGGCGGTAAAAGAGGTGGGAGTTCATCAGTGGCAAAACTACTTGGGTTTGGCGGTGACATCCCTGGTGTTACTGGCCCAAATGGAGAAGAGATGTATTCGCCCGATGCAGTTAAGCGGGGTATTGAGTCAGTAAGTGGCATGGGAAGCATCCTGGTCAATGTGGCCAAGGGTGTAGCCGCATTTGCTACCATGCGATATGTGGACTCTAAGGGCAATGAGGTTAGGATTGGTCCTGAGGAGCAGAAACAGGCCATCATTAACATTAAATCTCTTATGACCACGATTCCACAGGCATTCGGTGCACTCGGTGGTAATACAGTCAGCGGAATAGGCGGTATTGCAGCAAAGTTAGGTCTGGTTGATATTCCAGGAGCTGAGGGAATGTATAGCCCTGACCAGGTAAGAAGAGGTATTGATGCAGTCAGTGGCATAGGAGACGTCTTAGTCGGTTTAGCCGCCGGTATTGCTGCATTTGCTAATGGTACATATACTGATAGTGAAGGAAAGACTCACCAGATTGACTATGCAGCCTTTGCTGAAGGCGGTGCATCTTTTAATGCAATAAAGGGTATCCTAACCTCTATTCCAGGCGTATTTGGCTCAATAGGCAAAACAGCTAGTCTTAAGGATAAGGTTGGGAACTTTGTCTTTGGCGGAGACGGGTCAACAGCAGAAGAGGTTAAAAGAGGCATCGATGCAGTACAGGGCATGGGCGGAATTCTCTCTGGAGTGGCCGAGTTCTTGAAGGCATTCTCTGAAAGTAAAGGAATAGCGGACAGTGAGAAGATCAAGAACTTCCTGACCGGCATCATGAATGCTGTTACCCAGCTTGCAGTGGCCAATGCCGACAAGGAGAAGACCGGAGTCGAGATGGTCGAGGACCTATTCAATGCACTGGGCAAGGCCGGTGATGCCGCCGAGCCGCTGGAAAAGGTGGCCGCTTCCATCACCAAGATCAAGGACGGCATCAATGCCATGGAGACCGAAAAGCTGAAGTCGACCGTTGAGCTGATGCAGAACATCAATGGTCTGAAGGAGAGCGATGCCACAGAGAACCTGCAGAAGGTGGCCGAGTCTCTATTAGAGGTCGTCAATTCCATGAAACCTAAGGAGCCAGTAGCGGCCGGAACACCTACTACAACTATTGCACAGCCCGCTACACAATCCGAAACCGGCCTTGGAACTACACTCTCCAGGCTACAGATCACTCTCAATCAGATCAATGCTACCATGTCCAATCTACCAGCGGACATCGCGGCCATTGAAATAAGATTGCCACAGGACTAAACCTTTTCCACATCTGGCGATATAAGATCTATCGGAGGGTTTCCGGTGGAGTATTTACCATTAAAATATATGCAATGTCACAAGAGAGAAAAAATGTGGTCTGGTTTGATATAGAGACCACTGGCCTGAGTACCAGTAAAGACCGTATCATAGAAATTTGTTTGATCAAGACCGACTTTGAGGGCCAGGAATTGGACAAGTTTTATTCACTGGTCAACCCTGAAGGAGTTCCCAGTCGGCCAGAGGCCCTGGAAGTACATGGTATTCAAGACCGTGATCTGCTGGACGCTCCCACCTTTCGAGAACTGGCCCCTACCATTTTGGAATTTACTGAGGGCTGTGACCTGGGAGGCTATAATATGCTTTATTTTGACCTGCCTCTGCTGGTGGAGGAGATGATGAGGGTCGGTAAGATCTTCAGATGGAGGGACCGCAACCTGCTGGACCCGTTCCTGATTCAGACCCAGTACGAGCCCCGTGATCTAGGATCCACCTATAAGAGAATGACCGGTAAGGAATTACAGGGGGCCCATGGTGCAGAGGCCGATGTCAGGGCCACTGCTGAGATCTTTGCCAAACAATTGGATGCTTATGGTATGCCTCGATCTGCTTCTGAGATCCATGGTGAGGTGCTGAATGATCGATCTGATATGGTAGATCTGTCCGGTAAGTTCAAGCTGGGTACGGTGAACGGACAGGCCGAGGTGGTCTTTAACTTCGGCAAGTGGAAGGGAAAGGGCTTCCGTCATGTATATGAACAGGATGCCAGATACATTGACTGGATGGTGGACAAGGGTGAGTTTACCATGGAGACCAAGATCATCGCCAAGAAGCTGCTGGCCCGCATGAGAGCCGAGAATCTGCAGAGCATGTAGGTTTCAGATCCGGTCAGGATTGTTACTATTACCATATAACAAACACAAAAGAAATGACAAGAGCAGAAGCAAACAAGATCTCAGTTGGAGATACCCTAAAGATGATCAAGAGTCCAGCAAACTCAACGAGAAGACCAGATGGGCTCTGGCTAGGTGCTGGCCGGGAATTTGAAGTGGCCCATATCAGTGATGTTGGTTACGGTCCCCGATTCCATGCCGTCGAGCCAGGTAAAAAGTATTCAAGTTCATATAGTTATGTGACCCCGAGTGAGGTAGAACTGGTCCTGCCTGGGTCACAAGTTAACAATTTGGTAACATTGGAGGTGTACAAGATAAGCCAGAAATGCTTATATTTATACTGTTCGATCGGGAACGACGTTCTTTAAATAAGGTCAGCAGTCCATTGGTTGGAGGCACCTCCCAAGGTTGAGCATCGGTACGGCCGGCTCTTTATGGCAAAGCTGGGACAGGTTCGAATCCTGTGCTGACCACAAGTTAACGATTTAGTAACACTACAATAGTTTCAGTGTCAACAAAAATTGTTATATTTACCTTGTCATCAGTTGATGATGCAGTTCTTTGACATCTTGGAAGCCATTGGTCCCGTAGTTCAACGGATAGAATAGTCGGCTCCTACCCGACAGATCTGGGTTCAAATCCCGGTGGGACCACGAGAGAGCGGATACACACGTGAATCAGCTAATGAACAAAATGACCACATTAAGAGAATGTGGGTGGAAGGCACGAAGCTCTCATCTTATTAAGGTCGACCAACGACCTTCCCCTTGGTAAATAGTGGGGCCAATAACCAGCTCTTGAGTGATGGCCTTAGAACACGGAAGAGCATAAAATAGTCAGATGGCGGAATTGGTAGACGCTCAAGTTGAATAGATTTAAGTAGTAGGAAGGGAGCTACGGCAACGTAAATGCAAAAGCTGTTCGAATCAGCCCTAATCAAAGCAACTTGAATTGGACGCAAATACAGGTTCGAATCCTGTTCTGACTACAATGAGATGGGCAGGTCGTAACAGACGGATAATAATGTAAATGAAAGAAGCCGTGTTTGTCGCTAATCGGGTGACCGGAAGGGCGGACAGTAATGGTCAGCGGTAAAGAGCATGCATCTCATTAACTTATTTAGTCAGGTGGTGTAAATTGGTGAACATTAGGTAGGTTGTACCGCTGCCGCACATTGCAAGCTTAACGATTGTGTACCTGGGGGTGGAATCCTGGGGTTGCGGGTTCGATTCCCGGAGTGACTACAAAAGTTCTTTGAAATAACTAAATTAGTTAGAGCAATATAGTCAATTTTTATATTCTTTGGTGATATATACATTAAAGGATAAATTATGAACTGTATTTATTGTGATAAAATCTGTAAAAATGATAATAGTCTGAGAAATCATCAAAGATTATGTAAAAATAATCCAGATAGGCAGATTTTAAAAAGTAATTTTATAGCTTATAATGAAGCTGTTAAAAATGGTAAAATTGAAAAAAATCATTCAAACCAATTTACTAAAGCACAAAAATTAGGTTTACCTAAACCTATAGTTTCTGAAGAAACCAGGCTAAAAATTTCTAAATCTTCTAAAGGTAGAAAGTATACTAAAGAACATAGAAAAAAATTATCAGAATCCATGAAAAAAGCTGTACGGGAAAACCCAGAAAGCTATTCAGGATCAAATATAAATGGTAGAGTCAAAAAGATTTTATATAAGGGTGTAAAATTAGATGGTTCATGGGAATTATTATTTGCAAATTGGTGTGATGATAATAACTTGAAATGGAGTAAACCAACAGCTGGATTTGAATACATTTGGAATGGTAGCCGTATTTATTATCCTGATTTTTATTTAAAAGATTTAGATCTATACGTAGAAGTTAAAGGATATGAACGCGAACGAGATAGAGCTAAATGGTCGGTTTTAAGTAATTTGGTCGTAATTAAACTTAAAGAAATAAGAAAAATTAAAGATGGCATTTTTACTATTGCTGATTTAATACCTTATCGTATAGATGATTAATGTAACTCATCTATAACAAGAAAGGCCCTGCAGGGCCCACCAAGTTTCATACTGTCTTCCAAGGTGTTATTATTACCTTGATACATAAATCATGAAGACAATAAGCCTCGGCGACATACACGGACGCGATGTCTGGAAGTTCATCCTCTTCGGATCCTGCTATGAATACAATACATGGAGGACCGCAGTAGAGGCCGGAGCTCCTATCGACTGGGACGAGGCAATGCCATTCTTGCAGTACGATAAAATCGTCTTTGTAGGCGACTATGTGGACAGCTTTGATGTGTCTTCAGCTGTGATCTTGCACAATCTAAAGGAGATCGTAGACCTGAAGCAGAAGCTGGGCGACCAAGTAGTGCTCCTATTAGGCAACCATGATGTACAATACTTTGTGAAGGGTCAGAGGTGTAGCGGCCATAGACCGGAACTGCAGCACGACCTGGAGAAGCTGTTCTTGGAAAATGCGGACAGGTTCCAGTTGGCCTATCAGTACGGAGACCACCTATGGACACATGCAGGTGTCAGCGGCCAATGGCTATCTGAGATGCGGAGCGAGCTGTTCGATCCTGGGTTCAGATTTGCGGGCCTGGTAGGGGAAGAGAATCCCCAGACCCTGGCCGATGAGCTTAACCTGGCATGGCAGTTCAGGCTGCCCAGTCTGTTCAATTGCGATGAGGACAGTGGCGGTTACCAAATGTATGCAGGTCCAATGTGGATCAGGCCTAGAAGGCTAGATGCAGATCCACTAGAAGGCATCAATCAAGTGGTAGGCCACACCAGAAGGCGAAGCATTATACAAAGCCAACTCGATGGTGCGACTCACTGGTACATTGACTGTCTTGAATTCGGCGATGAGAACGCACTTGAACTTGAACTATGATGGGACTGGGACTGCGAGAGGAATACTTTTGGCTGAAGGGCATACTAGAATCCGAACAGAACCGGCCACACCATAGGCCGGCTCTGCTTCGGCTGATCCAGCTGTATGAAAGGAGATGGACAGGCCGACCAGAGGCCGATCCCACCGTAGTGTCTCTTTCGGTCAAGAGGCTAAGGAGGCTGCTCAAACAGGACTAAACAAATCCACCAGGCCGCATATAAAGCAATAAAGAAAAGAGATGATAGTAGAACTCACAACAGAGAATTTTGACCAGCTGGTGATGGCCTCAGACAAGCCGGTATTGGTAGACTTTTGGGCCTCTTGGTGTGGACCTTGTAGGATGGTCGGGCCGGTATTGGAGCAGATGGCAACTGAGCAGGGAGACCGTGCAGTGATCGGCAAGCTCAATGTGGACCAGCACCCGGAAATAGCGGCCAGGTTCGGCATCCGTAATATTCCAACCCTACTGTTCTTCAAAGATGGTGAGATCGTTGACAAGCAGGTCGGAGTTGCACCTCTGGAAAGGCTACAGGAAAAAATGAACCCGTTGCTATAAGATGCCCATGTTCAGATTCCATCCAAAGTCAGTAGACCAGAAACACTTATGGGCCTGGGATATTACTGCCGAGTCAGAAGAGGCTGCTTGGCAGATAGTGGCCGACCTGAAGCAGGTACCGGTCGAAGAGCTAAAGAAATTCATAACCATAAAAACCATAACAGATGATACTAAACATGCAAGCTGAGAGCAATTCTAGCACTATCAAGAGGTGCTTTTACGATTTTACCAAGGGTGTGCTTAAGGTGGAGTTCCAGTCCGGGGCACTTTACGAATACGAAGGAGTGCCATCTGAAGTGTACGATAGCCTGTGTAAGGCAGAGTCACAGGGCAGGTTCTTCACTGAGAGCATCAAGAACAACTATCCACACACCAAGCTGCTTGTGGACTGATGGGTAGGATCGTATTATGCGGCAAGGCCGCAAGTGGCAAGGACCACATGAGAAAGGTGCTGGAGTCCAGGGGCTTCCGGTATGGGGTCTCATATACCACCAGACCACCCAGAGCGGGCGAAGTGGACGGAAAGGACTACTACTTTATTTCTGTTGACGAATTTGAGGCCCTATTGGAAGACGGCTATTGGTATGAGTGGGTGGAATTCAATGGCTGGTACTACGGTACAAGTCGAGATCAATTCTACAAGGACTGTGACCTGTTCATTATGACGCCGACCGGTATTTCCAAGATCAAGCCAAAGGATCGAGGGGAGACCACCGTCATCTATTTGGACATCGACATGGAGACCAGGAGAGATAGGCTCTCACAGCGGGATATGCCAGGTGACAGTACGGAACGACGTATCATGGCCGATGAAGCGGATTTTAAACAGTTCACTGACTTCGACATAAGAATCACCAATACAGACTTTTGATATGCAAGAAGACAGACCTATATACATCATCCTAGAAGCACCCGATCGGTGTGGTAAAGACACTCAACAGGAGCTGATTATCAAGAACATGCCCGATCAGGTCTTCCATAAGATGCATTATTCTGCTCTGCCATTTAAAGACCGGGAAAAGCATATAACACATTCTTCACAGCTGTATGATCAGCTATTAAGGAGTATGTTGGCCCTTTCTGAACAGGGTATTAGTGCCATCTTTATTCGATCATATCTGAGTGAGACCATTTATGCTCCACTCTATCGAGGATGCAGTGGTGACTATGTGTTCGACATTGAAAAGCGATATACTACACAGCTGGCCGACCAGCTCTACTTGATCACTATGGTCAATGATCCCGCTATATTAATGTCCAGAGATGATGGCAAGTCGCAACACGGAAGCTTGGAAGACATACAGGCCGAAGTAGATGGTTTTGTCAG
>Ga0180429_10004986_pt1 | contig 10578 bp, 9 predicted proteins | sample SS_ome_FD_132428 | JGI IMG/M metagenome (GOLD analysis project Ga0180429, IMG submission 132428) | Hypersaline lake sediment archaeal communities from the Salton Sea, California, USA - SS_1_S_1 metaG | ecosystem: Environmental > Aquatic > Non-marine Saline and Alkaline > Hypersaline > Sediment ...
ATCAACGGCTGCGGCTCGATCGGCGCGATCGTGGGCGGCACCCTGCCGGGCTTCGTGAAGCAGATCTCCGGCAGCGACGCGACCCCCTGGAACGCGATCTTCCTGACCCTCGCCGGCGGCCTCGTGGTCGCCTCGCTGCTGGTGGCCCCGCAGTGGAACCGGCTGCCCCCGGCAGGCCGCGGCCGCTGAGCCACCCGGCAATCACCTCACACCACCGCGAGGATAGCGGCCCGTGGACAAAGTGATCCGCCGCTGGATGCGACGGCAGCGAACCCCGAAAAACCTCGGCTTTTTTGGGGTTCGCATTCGTGGGCTTTGGTCGCCCGCGTCCGCGGGCAGAGGGTCATGGAAGGCTTTTTCCACAGACAGATAGACTGACCGGGCGGGCCGAGCGGCCCGTGACTTTCGAACATGCACAACGGAGGTGGGCGGCTTCCGAGGACGATGCCCCATGCCCGACTCCCGCGGTCCGCCCTATCCAACCGCCCCCATCCGGCGGATCGTCGGTGGCCTTGTCATGCTCGCCGTGATCGTCGGGATGGCGGTGTTGGGCTACATGCTTGCGGGCTGGTCGCTCATCGACGCTCTCTACATGGTCGTGATCACCATCTTCGGGGTGGGCTACGGGGAGGTCCGACCGATCGAAACTCCGGGGATGAAGATCTTCACGATCACGTTGATCGTCGCTGGCTGCTCGGCGGGGCTGTGGGTGATCGGAGGCCTGGTGGAGTTCATGGCCGAGGGCCGCATCCTTCAGATCATGGGGAAGAGACGTATGTGTCAGCAGATCGAGGAACTCGAGGGCCACGCGATCGTTTGCGGCTACGGGCGGGTCGGGCAGATGCTCTGCCGCGAACTCACCGGCAGCGGAATGCCGTTGGTGGTGGTTGACAGTAGTCCGCAGCGGCTCGCCGAGGCGGAGGCTGCGGGGCTGCCGGTCATCACCGGCGACGCCGCCGACGAGGAGACACTCCGCGCGGCGAAGATCGACTCCGCAAGGGTGGTGGCCGTCGTCCTGCCGGATGATGCGGCCAACGTGTTCGTGACGCTCTCGGCAAGGGAACTTTCGGCATCGGTGGAGATCATCGCCCGCGGCGAGAAGCCCGAAACGGAACGCAAGCTGCTCCGCTCGGGGGCCAACCGTGTCGTCTTGCCGACCGCCGCGGGCGCCTCGCGAATCGCCCGCATGATTCTCAGCCCTTCGGCTGAACACCTGCTCGCCGATGCGGCCCAGCTCGGCCCGCTCAACGAGCAGCTCAGGGAGATCGGTCTCGAGATCGGCGAGGTGCGAATCGACGCCGACGGGCCGGTGGGCGTCAAGCTTGCCGGCCTCGAGATCCCCGCCTCGATTCTGGTGGTGGCGATCCGCAGACCCGACGGCGAGGTCCGCCGCCAGCCGCACCCGACGACCCTGCTCGAGGAGGGCGATACGCTGCTGCTCGTGGGACGCCGCGAGGACCTGCCCCGCTCGCTGCGGAAACGGGCCGCTTCCCCCACCTACGCCTACCGTGGGGCCACCCGCGACTGACTCCCGCCCGGCTCGGCCCGGCTGTCGCAGCCCACCGGTCGGTGGTATGCTGCGAGATTCGAGCAATTTCGCCCCCATCCAGTCCCTTTCGCCCGGGCCCACCCGCCGTTGCACCCGATCGTGGCAGCCTCCTTTCCTACCGACGAGACCACGACCGCCACGCTCTCGGCCAGCGAGGCGATCGGCAAGGCCGACGTGCTGATCGAGGCCCTCGGCTGGATCCGCCGCTTTCGCGACACGACCACCGTCATCAAGCTCGGCGGCAGCGTGCTCGAGCACGAGGACGCCCTGCGGCACCTGCTGGTGGACATCGTCTTCATGACGACCCTGGGCATGCGGATCGTGGTGGTCCACGGCGGCGGCAAGGCGATCAGCCGGGCGATGGACGCCGCGGGAATCGAGCCGAGGTTCGTGCAGGGCCGCCGCTACACCTGCCCGGCCACGCTCGAGATCGTGGAGCGGGTGCTCGCCACCGAACTGGCCGACTCGCTCGCGGCGAGCCTGGAGGAACTCGGCGGCCGGGCGATGCCGCTCAACTTCCGCTCCACACCGGTGCTCTTCGGCGAACGGCTCGAGCTTGCCGGCCCCGACGGCTCCCCGCTCGACCTCGGATCGGTGGGCACCGTCACCCGAATCGACAGGCTCACGATCGACAACCTGATGTATGCCGGGCAGGTGCCGGTGATCCCCTCGATGTGCCTCGGCGCGGATGGCGAAAAACTCAATGTCAATGCCGACACCGCCGCGACGGCGGTCGCGGCCGCCCTCTCGGCGGACAAGCTCGTGGTGCTCTCCGACATTCCCGGCGTGCTGCGGGATGTGGCCGATCCGGAGAGCCTGATCCATTCACTCACCGCGCCGCAGGCGAAAGCCCTGATCGCCGACGGCACCATCGCCTCGGGCATGATCCCCAAAATCGAGGGCTGCCTGGAAACGCTCGAGCAGGGCGTGGGCAAGATTCACATCATCGACGGCCGCCTGCGACACTCACTCTTGCTCGAGATCTACACGACCAGTGGCGTGGGTACCGAACTGGTTCGCTAGGCGATTCCCCCCTTGCGAAAGGCTGCTGCCATGGCCATCGTCGATCCATCATCCCCCCCCGCTTCGCCCCGCACGCAGGGAGTGATCGACCTGTTCGACCGCTACGTGGTCCCCAACTACCGCCGCTTCCCGGTCTGTCTGGTGAAGGGGGAGGGCTCGCGGGTCGAGGATGCCGATGGCAACGTCTATCTCGACCTCTTCCCCGGCTGGGGCTGCAACCTGCTGGGCCACTGCCCCGAGCCGGTGGTCCGCGCGGTGCAGGAGCAGGCCGCCACGCTCGTGCACGTGCCCAACACCTGGTACATCGAGGCCCAGGGACGCTGGGCGGAGCTGCTCTCGCAGCGGTCCTTCGGCGGCAAGGCCTTCTTCTGCAATTCCGGCACCGAGGCCAACGAGGCGGCAATCAAGCTCGTCCGCCTGCGGAGCGAGGGAAAGCGGCACAAGATCATCACCTTCCAGGGCGGCTTCCACGGCCGTACTCTCGGCAGCGTGTCGGCGACGGCCCAGCCGAAATACCACGAAGGGCTCGGGCCGATCGTGGCGGGCTTCCAATACGCCCCCCACGGCGACCTCGCGGCGGTCGAGTCGCTCGTCGACGAGCAGACCGGCGGGATCATGGTCGAGCCGGTGCTCGGTGAGGGCGGCGTGGTGCCGGCACCGGCGGGCTTTCTCGAGGGGCTGCGGGAGATCGCCGACCGCCACGACCTGCTTCTGGTCTTCGACGAGGTGCAGTGCGGCTGCGGCCGCACGGGAAAGTGGTTTGGCTACCAGCACTTCGGCGTGACCCCCGACGTGATGACACTTGCCAAAAGCCTCGCGGCGGGCGTCGCCGCCGGGGCGATGCTGACCACCTCGGAACTGGCGGTGCACCTCCGTCCGGGCATGCACGCGGCCACCTTCGGCGGCAACCCGCTCGCGGCCAGGGCGGGCATTGCGGCGATCGAGATGATCGAGTCGCAGGGGCTGCTGGCCAACGTCGAGCGGGTGGCGGGCATCTTCCGCGAGCGGCTCGGCGAACTGGCCCGGGAATGTCCGGCCGTGGAGGATGTTCGCGTGCTGGGCATGATGGTCGGCGTGCAGCTCGCCTGCGACGGGGCCGCCGTGGTCGAGCGGTGCATGCACAGGCGGCTGTTGGTCAACTGCACCCAGGGCCGCGTGATCCGGCTGCTGCCGGCGATGACCCTCACCGAGGCCGAGGCCCACGAGGGCTGCGACATCCTTGCCGAGGTGATCCGCGAGGCGGCCGCCGGCTGATTCCTGCGGCCGACGGGGCCCGGATCCTCGGGTCTCGCTGAATTGGATCGTTCCATTTGAGTATCTGTTGACTGGCCACGCCGATGCCACGCCACCTGCTTGTCGCCGAAGACCTCACACCGCCGGAGATCGAGGCGGTCTATGCCGTCACCGACGACCTCCGCGCGAAGTTCGCCCAAGGGATCCGTGAGCCGCTGCTGCCCGGCCGCACCCTGGCCTTGGTCTTTGAAAAGCCGAGCCTGCGGACGCGGGTTTCTTTCGAGGCCGCAATGGCCCACCTCGGCGGCTCGAGCCTGTTTCTCGGGGCCGACTCAGGCTTTGGCTCGTCGCGGGAGAGCATCGATGATTTCGGCCGGGTGCTCTCGCAGTATGTCGATGCGATCGTCTGCCGCACGAAGTCCCACAAGCGGCTGGAAGATCTCGCGGCGGCCTCGGCGGTGCCGGTGATCAACGGCCTCTCCGACGCGGCCCACCCCTGCCAGGCTCTCGCCGACATCGACACCCTTCGCCAGCAGGTGGGGCGGGTTCGTGGACTGACCCTGGCCTTCGTGGGCGACGGCAACAACGTGGCCAGGTCGCTGGCGGTGGTCTGCGGACTGCTGGGGATGCGGTTCGTGCTGTCGGCCCCGGCGGGCTACCGTTTCAAGAAATCGTTTCGCCGGCATCTCGATGAGATCCTGCCGGAGGCCGAGATCGTCGAGGTCGATGACCCCCGCGAGGCGGTCGCCGGTGCCGCGGCGGTCTATACCGATGTCTGGGCGAGCATGGGCCAGGAGAAGCAGCGTGCCAAGCGGGTCAAGGACTTCGCGGCCTACCGGGTCGATGCGGCGTTGATGCGGCTCGCGCCCGACGCGGTCTTCATGCACTGCCTGCCGGCGCGTCGCGGTGAGGAGGTCACCGACGAGGTGATCGACGGCCCGCAAAGCGTGGTCGTCGAGCAGGCGGCCAACCGGATGCACCTGCAAAAGGGTCTCGTCGCCTGGCTCCTCGGCCGACAGGTGTAGGCCGGTTGCGTGTAGGCCGGTTGCGCTGCAACCGGTTGTGTGTAGGCCGGTTGCGCTGCAACCGGCTGTCTGCCGGTGCGGGCCGCACCGGCCTACGGCTGCGTGTAGGCCGGTTGCGCTGCAACCGGCTGCGTGCCGGTGCGGGCCTACGGCCTACGGGGCGTCCGGCTTGTGCTCGTCGAGAACGATCGAGGCGGAATTGATGCAATACCGCAGCCCTGTCGGCGGCGGGCCGTCGTTGAAGACATGCCCCAGATGGGCCCCGCATCGCCGGCAGGTGACCTCCGTCCGCACCCCAAAGCCCGGCAGGGCGGCCAGCGAGCGGTCCTCGTGCTCGGCGATCGTGTCGCCCTTCACACCATCGATCGGAGCGGTAAAACTCGGCCAGCCACAGCGGCTGTCAAACTTCTCCCCCGAGCGAAACAGCGGCTCCCCGCAGCAGATGCAGCGGTAGGTGCCGGGCGTTTTGGTGTCCCAGTATTTCCCGGTGTAGGCCCGCTCGGTGCCCTTGCGTCGGGTCACCTCGAACTGCTCGGCCGTCAGCCGTTTCCGCCACTCCTCGTCGGTGGTCGGAATCTCGTCGTCAGGAATGCGGCCCTGCTCCGCCGGGTTGCGAACGTCCCCGTCCATTCGTGCTCTCCTTGCCGTGTGGCTCGTCGCCGTCGTGCCCGAAGCAGCGTCGCCGGGTGGCTCCGCCGAGAGCCTGATGCACCCCGCGACAGCCAGCAACAGCACGAGAATCAGCAGTCTGTGAAGTCGCATCGCTCTCAACCTTGAAGGTGAACTTGAAGACGAATCGAGACTGGCCGCGGGCTCCTCCGGTTATCGCTGCCGCGGATCGGGCAACGTTTCTGGATTGTAGTCGTGATCCCGCTTGCGGAGCACGGTGGCAGTCTTGATCGAATCGGGGGAGCCCGAATCGGCGACCTCCCCGTCGGTCCGCTTCAGTTCGGGCAGCACCTCGAAGCCCTCGATCACGCGACCAAAGACGGTGTGCCGGCCGTCAAGGTGCTCGGTGGGTCGGAACGTCAGAAAAAACTGCGACCCCCCCGTGTCTTTGCCGGCATGGGCCATCGACAGGGTGCCGAGGAAGTGCTTCCTCGCCGAGGGCTCGCCACATTCGCAGCGGATCGCGTAGCCAGGCCCGCCGGTGCCGGTGCCGGTCGGATCGCCACCCTGGGCCATGAAGCCGTTGAGCACGCGATGGAAGGGGGTGCCATCGTAGAAGCCCTTCTCCACCAGCGAGATGAAGTTGGCCACGGTGTTGGGGGCATCGTCCTCGAAGAGTTCGACCACGATGTCGCCCTTGGTGGTCTCGAGTTTGACACGGGGCAGGTCGCCCGCCTCGGCATCCCGTTTTCGCGCGGCCATCTCCGCCTCGATCTTCGGCCGGCTCGCGGCGATCATCGCCCGCAGCTGTGTCACCCGTTTCTCATCCTCGCTCATGCCCCTGTCGATCGCCTTCTCGACGAGGGCCTCCGATTCGTCGACCTTGGAGCAGATCAACGCCGCGGTCGCCCCGATCAGGAGCACGTCGGGCCCGCAGCCGCCGGTATTCTCGAGCAGCTCCACCATCGCCAGGGCCTCGCGGGGCCTGTCGCGTCCGAGCAGCACCGCCACATTCGCCCCGATCACCTTCCGCGGCTCGGGAGCCTCGGGGTCGGCTTTCGTGAAGGCCATCGCCGCCTGCTGCAGCCGCTTGTCCGCCACGGCCGCCTTGGCCCTGAATTCGTCATAGCTCGCCGCGATCACCCGCTTGTCGCTGCCGGGTTTTTGGTACTCCGCCTGCAGCACCGTCAGCTCGGCGAGGATCTCCTTCCAGCCCTCCATGGCCGCCTCAAACTCCGCCCGGGCCGCCTCTGGGCCGCTCTTCTCGGCCGCCCCGGCCGTCTCGACCGCCTCAGCGGCCGTGCCCGCCGCCTGCCCGACAGCCGCCGGCATGCCCCACGCCGCGGCGACCGCGATCACAAGCGACGGCAGGACCGGCCGTGCCGGGGCGGAAGCCGGCCGCGACACGACTCGGCAGGAAAGCCGGAGGGCCGGCACACTCAGAAAATCAACCGTCGGCATCGCGGGCTGGCTCCGGGAAGTTCAAGCGGGGATGGCGGCGGGCGGCAGACCTTCCGCCAACCGCCGCCCGACCACTGTACGATACCAAATCCGACCGCGGCTGAGCCCGCGGTGGCCGTCGAGACCCCGCGAGCCTGCCGATGCCACGGCCGCACCGCCGAACACGTCCGTCGAACGGTCCGCCCATCGCCGAGGAGGCGGCCAGCCCGCCGCGAATCATCGGCGGCGAGCTGCGGGGCCGTCGGCTGCCGTTCGTGCCGGCGGGCCGCACCCGGCCGATGAAAGACCGCGTGCGGGCCACGCTCTTCGACCTGCTCGGGCCGGCCGTTCGCGACAGTCTGGCGATCGACCTCTTCGCCGGCACCGGCGCGGTGGGTTTCGAGGCTCTCAGTCGGGCCGCCGCCGCGGCGGTCTTCGCGGAGCGACACTTCCCCACCGCCGACGCGATCCGTCGCACCGCCGTCGAACTCGGCCTCGCCGAGCGGGCGAGCGTGCACACAGGCGACGTGCTCCTGTGGGCGAAACGGCTCCCGCCGCTGGATCGCTCCCGGCCGTGGGTCGTGGTCATCTCGCCGCCCTGGGCCTTCTTTCACGAGCGACGGGAGGAACTGACCGGACTGATCGCGACGATGCTCCGCGAGGCACCTCCCGGCAGCCGGCTGGTCGTGGAGGCCGACGAGGCCTTCGATCCGCAGGACCTCCCCGAGGCGGACACCTGGCAGCGGCGTGCCATCCCGCCGGCGGTGTTGTATCTTTGCGACCGCTGAGAATTCCCCCCCGGAGCCGATAGCCGATGGATGTCGTCAACCACCGCGACACCGTGCCCTTCACAACGGTCGATGGATCGACGATCCGCGAACTGCTCGCCCACCGCAACTCCGCGATCCGCAAGCAGAGCCTCGCCGAGGCCCGGCTGGCCGCCGGCGGTGCCACCACGCCCCACCACCATGCGGTCACCGAGGAGATCTACTACATCCTCGCCGGCACCGCGGCGATGACTCTCGGCGAGGAAACCCGGCCGGTGGCCGCCGGCGACGCGATCGCGATCCCGCCGGGCATCCGCCACACGATCCGCAACACCGGCGACGAGGAACTCGTCTTCCTCTGCACCTGCGCCCCCGGCTACGAACACGACGACACCTTCCTCGAGACCGACGAGTCGGCCGCCGGCGGCTGACTTCCCCGGCCTTCGCCGCCGGGCTGCCGCGGCGGTCGGCGGCTGTGGTATCCTCGAAATTTCGACCCGCAACCCGCCATCGCGTTGCCGCCATGCCCCCTTCCGAAGATTTCGGCGCCCAGCTCGTCGCCCAAGGTCTCGTCAGCGAGGAACAGCTCGCCGAGGCGGTGAGCCACGCCAAGTCGACGGGCCGCAAGCTCCACGAGGAGCTGATCCGTCTGGGCTACGCCGAGGGCCCGGCGGTGATGAGGGCGATGGCGAAGTCCCACCAGCTGAAGTTCGTCGATCTCGAGTCGCTCGAGATTTCGCCGGAGGTGGTGGAGCTGCTGCCGGAGAGCGTGGCCCGGGAGAACACGATCTTCCCGATCGCCGCGGAGAACGGCACGATCTGCATCGCCACCGCCGACCCCGGCGACCTCGACACCCAGGAGAAGCTCCGCTTCATCCTCAATCGCAACATCGAGCAGTCGCTCGCCGTCCGCGAGCAGATCGTGGAGGCGATCAACAAGCACTACGGCCATGCCGATGGCGAGAGCGCCGACTCGATGCTGCAGGAGTTCACCGACACGGCAATCGACTTCACCGAGACGGCGGTCGAGCAGGAGGCCGACGAGGATACCGACGGCGATTCCGACGCCCCGGTGGTGAAGCTCGTGAACCTGATCATCACCGAGGCGGTGCAGCTGCGGGCCAGCGACATCCATGTCGAGCCGTTCGAGGATCGCGTCCGCATTCGCTACCGGATCGACGGCCGGCTCGTGGAGCGCGACAATCCTCCCCGCCGGCTGCTCGGGGCGATTCTCTCCCGCATCAAGATCCTCTCCAAGCTCGACATCGCCGAGCGGCGGCGGCCGCAGGACGGCCGGATCAAGCTCACCGCCGACGGCAAGGACTACGACCTGCGCGTCTCGGTGCTGCCCACCAACCACGGCCAGAGCGTGGTGATGCGGATTCTCGACAAGGACAATATCCGTGTCGGCATCCGGCAGCTCGGCCTCTCCGAGGGCGACTTCCGCCAGTTCAAGCAGCTCATCCGCCGGCCCAACGGGATCATCCTCGTGACCGGCCCCACCGGCAGCGGCAAGACGACCACGCTCTACGCCGCCCTCAACGAGCTCAACCGCCCCGATACCAAGATCATCACCGCCGAAGACCCGGTCGAGTATTACCTCGCCGGCATCAATCAGGTGGAGGTGCGGCACCAGATCGGCCTCGACTTCGCCCGCATCATCCGCTCGATGCTGCGGCAGGCGCCCAACGTGATCCTCGTCGGCGAGATGCGGGACACCGAAACGGCCCAGATGGGCATCCAGGCCTCGCTCACCGGCCACCTCGTCTTCAGCACCCTCCACACCAACGACGCCCCCGGCGCCGTGACCCGCATGATCGACATGGGGGTGCCGGCCTACCTCGTGGCCTCCAGCGTGATCGCGGTGCTCGCCCAGCGGCTCGTGCGGGTCAACTGCCCCAAGTGTCGCCAGCCCTTCGAGCCTTCCGACACCCAGCTCGAGGCGGCGGGCGTGACCAAGGAGATGCTCGAGGGAGCCACCTTCATGAAGGGCCGGGGCTGCGCCCACTGTCAGAAGTCCGGCTACAAGGGCCGGCTGGGCATCTTCGAACTGATGGTGATGACCAGCAAGATCCGCGAACTCGCCTTCCAGGGGGCCTCCACCCAGGACATCCGTCGGGCGGCGATGGGCCAGGGGATGCGGATGATGTTCGACGACGGCGTCAACAAGGTGCTCAAGGGGATCACGACCTTCGACGAGGTCTTCCGGGTCTCGAAGAAGGTCGAGGCCTGACGCCGGCCGGCCCACAGCGGAGTGCCGGGCCGTTGAAACCGCCAAAACCGCGGTAAAAACCGTGCTCCCGAGATTCTGGCTGGCCCCGGCAGGACTTTTCAGCCGAAATCTGCAATAATCGATCGGGTTGACCGGGTGGGAGTCAGGGCACCATCCCGGTTCGAGCGTGCACGTCCATGTTCCATGGCACGTCGGCTATTGGCTTGTGCGTCCCGGTCCTCCCACGAGGGCTCCGAGTGGGCGTTCCCCGTTCGGCCGGCCTCGTCCATGTCGATCTCCGCAGGACTCCGCGCCGTCGGCCGCCGCGGCCACAATGGAAGCGGAGGAGGACCCGCATGAGTACCACCGCTGCCACCAACGCCGCCGCCCTCGTGGAGCGGCTGCTGCAAGTCGCCACCGACAACGGCTCCGACGAACTGCGTCTTTCCGGGGGCAGGCCGCCGATGCTGCACGTCGGCGGCCAGATTCGCCCCTTGAAGATGAAGCCGGTGTCTGACGACGACATCGTGGTCCTCTCGCGGGCGGCTTCCGGCGGCGAGTCTGCCAGCGGCGGCTTCAGCTACTCAGGCGCGGCCGGCCACTGGCACGGCAAGCTCGTCGATGCCGAGGGCACGAAGGTGCTCGTCTTCCAGAGATCCGAGCCCCCGGCGGCCGAGGAGCCGCCCCCGCTCGAACTCGCTCTCGACGACGACGAGCCCG
>Ga0180429_10004987_pt1 | contig 10578 bp, 6 predicted proteins | sample SS_ome_FD_132428 | JGI IMG/M metagenome (GOLD analysis project Ga0180429, IMG submission 132428) | Hypersaline lake sediment archaeal communities from the Salton Sea, California, USA - SS_1_S_1 metaG | ecosystem: Environmental > Aquatic > Non-marine Saline and Alkaline > Hypersaline > Sediment ...
CGGCTTCGGGCCTGCGTTCCCATTCCACGGCTGCGACGTGGCGCAACCCGAAAGCGCTCCTGAGCATCGTCTCGACGCTCTGTCCGCCGGTCTTGGCCACATGGATGAACGCAAGCAACTCTTCGACTCCTCGCCGTGGCGATCGACCCGTTTCGCCGGCCGGTCGACTGTTTCAGCGGTTCGCGAACCTCGATGCTAACACATCAAGCAGGCCGGTTCCTGTCAAGGTCCGAGTCCGATCGTCAGGGTTGCGGCACCCGGCGACCGACCGGCCGTGATGCTCGCTCGACGACACGTGTTCGACCGATCCGTGCTTGTCAGCGCCGGAACGGAACGGATATCCTGGCCGTACGTCGGCGACTCGATGTGCCCGGCGACGGCATCTTCGCCCTCGGCGCGGAGCGTCCCTGACCCCATCCCTGCTGGTGACCGCCATGACCTACCGCATCGCCACGGTCCCCTATCTCGAAGCCTGGCCCCTGGTGGACGCCCTGGAGGAGCTCGCGCCCGACCGCGTGCGCGTGACCCTGGCCGTGCCGGCGGTCCTGCCCGAACTGCTGCACGCCGACGAGGCGGATGCGGCCCTGATCCCGGTGATCGAATGTTTCCGCGGCGCCGGGAGCGGTCTCGTGCCCGGCGTGGGGCTGGCCACGGGATCGCGTGCGGCCGGCGCGAAGCTCTTCAGCCGCGTGTCGCCCACGGAGATCCGCCACGTCGTCGTGGATCGCGCCAGCCGCGTCTCGGTGGCGCTGCTGCGTATCCTCTTCGCCGATCTCTACGGCGTGCAGCCGGATTTCATGGTGCTAGAACCCCGCGTCGAGACCCTGCTGGACGATCACGAGGCGGCCCTGGTCGTCGGCGACCGGGCCTTCGCCGCCGAGGGCCGTTTCCGCGAGGAGGGGCGCGAGGACGTCCACGTCGTGGACCTCGGCGAGACCTGGCGACAGATGACGGGTCTGCCCTTCGTCTACGCGGTGTGGGCGCTGGGCCGTCGCGTGGCGGACGAGGAGCGCGCCGCGCTGGTCGACCTGTTCACCCGCGCCCGGGATCTCGGCCTGTCCCGATGCGACGCGTTGGCCGCACGTGCGGCGGCCGAGGGGCGCCTCGGACCCGGCGGCGTCTGCTCGGCCGACGTCATCCGGGACTTCTTCACCGACTCCGTGTGCTACGTTCTCGGCGACCGGGAAATGGCGGGCCTGAGGCGCTTTCATGAACTGTGCGTGCGGCACGCCATCTGCAGCACCGGCCGGGGCGTCGATCCGGACGCCCGGCCCTGACGGGGACCTGCCATGACCCTGCCCACCGCAGACGACTCCGCCGGCTCCGGCGAACCCCTGGACGTTCCGACCCGATCGAGCGACGTGGCCCTGGAACTGCTCGACGAATCGTCACGCCGGCGTCTGACCGGCGGCGAACTGCTGCTCCTGTTCGAGGAGGCGGCCCTCGACGATCTGGAGCGTGCGGTCCGAGCCGCCAGGTCGCCCCGCGGAGGGCCGGGGCGTGCGACCTACGCCGTCGGCTGCACCGTCCGTTGCGCCGACTCCTGCAGTCTGGACATCGGCATCTCATGTGCCGGGCGCGTCTCCGGGCCCCCGGCCGTCGACGTGTCGCCGGACGGGATGGCGGCCGTGGTCCGCGGCGTCCTCGACGACGGCGGCCGTTGCCGGACCGGATGCGATGCCCCACCGCGCCTCGATGCCTGCGAGGCGCTCCTGCGCGATCTGAAGACGGCGCTGCCCGGGGCGTGGATACACGGCGGTTCACCCGACGGGATCCACCGTCTCGCGGCGTCGTCCGGCCTCCAGACCCTCCAGGTGACGCGCCGTCTGCGGGAGGCGGGCCTGGACTCCCTGTCCGGCGAGGGGGCCGGGATCCTCAGCGATCGCCTCCGCAGTCCGCAGGCGACCGGCCGGGCCGACGCCCGTCGGTGGATCGAGATCAGCGAGGAGGCCCACTATCTGGGCCTGCCCACCACCACCGCCCTGGCGCCCGGCGTCGCGGAGACGCAGCCCGAGAGGGTCGCGCATCTGCTGCGCCTCCGGGAGAGCCAGGACCGGACCTCGGGTTACGTGGCCTTCTCGTTGCGGTTCCGAGGCCCCGGCTCCTCCGCCCCGGATCCGCGCGTGGCGCGGGACGACCTGCGCACCCTGGCCGTCTCGGCCCTCGCGCTGGACAACGTCACCCACATCCAGGCGCGCCTGGTGGGGCTCGACGATCGCCTGGCCGGCCGCGCCCTGTCCCTCGGCGCCACCGATCTCGATGACTTCGCTCTCGGCGCCACCGATCCGCAGGGCGCGGCGCCGGCCGTCGAGCCCCGCAGCGGCGACGGCCTCGCGGGACTGATCCGCGCAGCCGGCCTGGTCGCCGTCCCCAGGGATTTCGGCTTCAACGTCCGGGCGGCCGCACCTCCCGCCGATCACCCCTGATATCGCTCAATATGCCCCTGCCGCGACCGATATTATGAGCGATGAATCAGTCTGCGGAGCAGTATCCCGCGACCGTTCCGGCGTCGATCCATGTGGGAGACGAAGATGAGTGACAAGATGAGTCTGGGCCGCAGGCTGGGTCTCGGCTTCGGCCTGATGACGGGTGTCGCCGTGATCGTGCTGGTCGTGGCCGGTCTCCAGATCCGGGCCCTCGAGACGGAGTCCCGGCGACTCTGGCAGAGCCGGCATCTCGAGTCCGACATCACGATCTGCGAGGAGGAGCAGCTCGTCTGGGCGCGCCGGCTCAGCGACGCCGTCGTCGCCGACGGCACCATGGATCCGGGTCGCAGGACCGATCCCGGGCAGTGCACCTTCGAGGCCTGGTATCAGGACGAGGCGCGGCGCCGTGAGATCGCGCTGATTCCCGAACTGGCCACGCCGATGGCGCAACTCCAGCAGCATCACGCCGTCATGCACGCCGCCGCGGACGAGGTCTGCGCCCATCTGTCGGAAGGCGGCGCGTCCCGGTCGGGGGCCCTGACGAACGCGAGCCGCGTCTATCTGGACACGCTGGTTCCCGCCATGAGGGACATGTTCACCGTCCTCCACGGCATGCGCGGCACGGTCCACGAGATCTCCGACGCCCGTCAGGCGCGGATCGCGGAGCTCCACGGCCGGATCGAGGCGGCGCTGTTCGTGTGCGCCGGCCTGTTCCTGCTGATGGGCGGCGGGATCGCCCTGCGGCTGACCCGGAACATCGTCAAGGACCTGCAGCACGTGATCGTCGGCATGGGCGAGAGCGTGGGGCAGGTGACCACCGCGTCCAACCATCTCTCGGAGTCGAGCCAGGACCTGGCCCACGGCGCGAGCACCCAGGCCTCGACCATCGAGCAGATCTCGGCGTCGCTGCAGGACCTGTCCGCCAAGACCCGCCTCAACGCCGCCAACGCCGAGACCATGGACGACATGGCCGGCGAGGTCACCGTGGCCTCCCTGCAGTCCGCGGAGGCGGGCCAGCGCATGCAGGCGGCCATCACCAAGGTCCAGAAGTCGTCCGGCGACACGGCGCGCATCATCAAGTCCATCGACGAGATCGCCTTCCAGACCAACCTGCTGGCTCTCAACGCGGCGGTCGAGGCCGCGCGCGCGGGCGAAGCGGGCAAGGGCTTCGCGGTCGTGGCGGAGGAAGTGCGCAACCTGGCCCAGCGCAGCGCCGAGGCCGCCCGGGACACGGCGGCCCTGATCGCCGAGTCCCAGCAGGACGCCGATCGCGGCGTCCTGGTCGCCGCCGAGATCTCGGACGCCATCCGGAGCATTTCGGACAGCATCGCGCAGGTCACGGAGCTGATCCGCGAGGTGACGACCGCCAGCAGCGAGCAGGCCCAGGGCATCGAGGAGCTCAACCACGCCGTGACCTCCATGGGACAGGTGACCCAGTCCAACGCCGCCAATTCGGAGCAGACCGCGGCGTCCAGCGAGGAACTCTCGGCCCAGGCCGGCGAGATCGTGCACCTGATCGCCATGCTGCAGCGGATCGCCGGCGGCCTGGAGGCATCCGAGCAGCCCGACGGCGCCGATCCGGTCGCACCGCGGCAGGCGCCGGCGTCGGAGGCCGCGGACCGGTCCGCGCGCCTGTCGGCCGCGGTCGCGCTGTCTCAGCTCGCCGCCGTCGACGAGTCCGACCTGATGGACCTGGAAGCCGACGAGTTCTGGGAGAAGGCCGCCGAAAAGCAGGGGAAGCTCGATCGGGCGGTGGAGCTCGACCAGAAGGATCTGATCGGCGTCTGATCCGCGTCGCGCGAATTACGGAAGGCCCGCCCCTCGGGGCGGGCCTCCCGCGTTCAGGGATTTCGTCTCGGGACGGCCCGTCAGGGCAGGCGCAGCCAGTCCTCGCCGTAGACGGCGCGCGGGAAGACGATGGGGACGAGCCCGTGCAGGAACTGGCGCAGCTTCAGCGCCAGGTGGCTGGCGTCGTGGGCGCCGTGGACGGTGCGCAGGAAACCCTCCAGGGCGTAGATCTGCACCTCGACGCGGAACCGGTAGGGCAGGCCGCCGGGAATGTCGGACGGGTGCAGGATGCCCAGATCCCCCTTGTAGACGCGGTAGCCCCGGCCCGAATGGCGGTCGAGGTGCCGGCCGTCCCGGCTGTCGATCAGCGTGTCGGTGACGTCCTGCCAGGAGATGGGGCTGCCGAAGACGCTGTCCAGCAGCGTCAGCAGGTCGTTGATGGCGTCCTCGTCGTGCACGATGAACATGGCGCCCAGGATGTCGCTGATCTCGTCGGGATCGTTGATCCCCTTGCGGATCATCTTCGACAGGATCGAGCCGCTGCTGCGCGTCCCGGTGGCGTCCCAGCGCTTGCGCTCGATGACCCGGTGGCTGCCGTCGACGATCTCGTAGGAGATCGGCACCACCGTCCGCTTGAAGCGGCAGTTGTAGTAGAGCACGTCCAGGGGGATCTTCCGCTCGCCGATCTGCTTCTCCAGGAAGATCGTCTTGAATGCGAAGCGCTCCTGCCCGGGCCTGGGGCGGAGGTTGAAGCGGATGGTCTCGCCGTCCTCGTCGATGTGGAAGCCGATCTCGATGGCGTTGGTGTCCAGGGCGTATTCCCACAGGCCCTTGCGCAGCATGCGCTCGAAGTGGGCCTTGTGCTTCGGGCCCAGCTGGATCTGCCGCGAATGGTCGATGTCCAGCAGCAGCTTGGCGAGGTAGAGCTTGCGCTGCGCCTCGTAGCTCACGCGCGGATCGTCCGCCGAGAAGAGGAAGGACATCAGCGTGCGCATGTCGTTGCAGGCCGAGATCCTGGCGTCCGGGCTCGCGTGCTCCCGCGAAGAGGCGGGCAGCAGGGCCACGAGGTCCCGGACGTAGGTCTCGGCCTCGGTCAGGTAGCGGATCAGCTCCGTGGACTCCCGGACGGCGCCGTCGTCGGACAGGGGCGGATTGAGCATGCGCTTGATCTCGGCCCGGTAGGCCGCGTCGTCGTCGCGGATGCGGAAGTACATCTGCTGGAAGAACCGGCGTGCGCGCGACGGGCGCCGCGCGAACTCCGGATCGAGCATGGGATGCGCGCTGAAGGCCACGTCCCGGGGATCGCCGGAGGCGTTCCGGGTCTCCAGGTTCGAGGCGTCCACCCAGCGCTTGATCATTGCCTACCCTCAGATCTTGTCGAGGGTCCGCGCGAGATCCTCCCGCAGATCCTCCACGTCCTCGCAGCCGACGGCGATGCGGACCAGGTCGTCCGTGATGTCGGCCTCCTCGCGCTCGTGCTTCGGTATCCCGGCGTGCGTCATGGACGCGGGATGCTCGATCAGGCTCTCGATGCCCCCGAGACTCACCGCGAGGGTGGGAATCTCGATGGCGTCGATCAGCTTGCGGCCCGCCTCCAGCCCGCCCTGCACGCCGAAGGAGATCACCGCGCCGGGACCGGACATCTGACGCCGGCCCAGCTCGTACTGGGGATGGCTCTCGAGACCGGGATAGCGCACCCAGTCGACCTTGGGGTGGGATTCGAGGTAGCGGGCCAGTTCCATGGCGTTGGCCTGCGCCTTCTCCATGCGCAGGGCCAGGGTGCGCACGCCGCGCAGCACGAGCCAGGCCTGGTGGGGATCCATGGTGCCGCCCAGGTTGCGGTGCACCTTGCGCAGGCGCGCGAAGACCTCGGGGTCCTTGGCCACGACCATGCCCGCCACGACGTCCGTGTGGCCGTTGATGAACTTGGTCATGCTGTGCACGACGATGTCGGCGCCGAGCTCGAAGGGATGCTGCAGGACCGGGGAGGAGAAGGTGTTGTCCACGGCCAGCATGGCCCCGTGCGCGTGCGCGATCTCGGCGCAGGCGGCGACGTCGGTCATCTTCAGCGTGGGATTGGCCGGCGTCTCGATGTAGACCAGCTTCGTCTCCGGGCGCATGGCCTTGGCGACGTTCTCGACGACGGACGAGTCGACGAAGGTCGCCTCGATCCCGAAGCGCGTGTACTCGGTCTCCAGCACGGTGCGTGACGGGCCGTAGAGCGCCTCGGTGCAGACCACGTGGTCGCCCTGGCTGAGCATCGTGTAGTAGACGGTGTTGACGGCGGCCATGCCGGTGGCGGCGCCCAGGGCGCCGCAGCCGCCCTCGAGGGTGGCGATGCATTCCTCGAGGTGGGAGGTCGTGGGATTACCGAGACGCGTGTAGATGTAGCCGTCGTCGGTGCCGGCGAAACGGGCCGCGCCCTCGGCGGCCTCGCGGAAGCGGAAGGTGGACGACTGGTAGATGGGCACGGAGACGGCCCCCGTCGCGGGGTCGGCGTGCTGTCCGGCGTGAACCACCTGGGTATGCTTGCGCATGTTCTTCGCGTCCATGATCTGGGCTTCCTTTCGGGTTTGCTTACGACTCGGCGGGCGGTCCGGTTGCGGCCGCGCACGACTCGGGGCGGATCCCGGCCGGGGTTCCGGCTTGTCCGTCTCCGTCACCGCTCATATAATAGACTCCCCGTCGCGAGATGTAAAAGACCCCCGTATCGCTGGAGGTTTCCCCATGTTCCGGAAGTCCTTTCCGCTCGGCGTCCTGTTGCTGGTCCTGTCGGCGGCCGTCGCGTGCGTCGCTCCGGCGGCGTCGGTCGCGGCGACCGATCAAGAGGCCTGGCCATACCTGCCCACCGGCGACATCGGCGCCGTCTCCTGGCGCGCCGACCACCCCGCCTGGGACGGCCGGGGCGTTGTTCTGGCCATCCTCGACACCGGCGTCGACGCGCTCGCGCCGGGGATGCAGACCACGACGGCGGGCGATCACAAGATCCTCGACGCCCGCGACTTCACGCCCGAGGGGGCGTGGGAGGTCGTGGAGGTCGAATCCGAGGAGGGCGTCTACGTCCATCCGGACGGCCATCGACTCGAGGGCGCCGGGGATCTCCCCGTGCCGCCGGCGGGGGGCGATCTCCACCCGGCCTACATGGGTCTGATCTCCGAGGCCCGCTTCGTGACCAACGACGACGTGCCGGACGTCAACGACGACGGCGACACGAACGACGTGTTCGGATTCCTGGTCTGGTCGGCCCCCCTGGCGGAGGTCGAGGGCGCGCTGGGCGCCGGCCGGGGCCTGGACTACCTGGCGGGCCTGAACGAGACGGCGGCCGCCGCCGTGGCGCGCGAGCGCGCCGCCGAACGGGTCTGGCTGGCGGTCGTGGACAGCGACGGCGACGGACGCCTCGACGACGAGAGCCTGCTGCGGGACTACCACGTGAACTGGGATGTCTTCAGCCCGGGCAGCCCCCACGCGGAGGACAGCCGTTCGATGATGGCCTGGTCCGTCCACGTGCGCGACGGCGAGGACTGGCTCGGCCGTTTCGAGGCGCCCACGGTCGAGTTCCACCACGACAGCGGCTCCCACGGCACCCACTGCGCGGGCATCGCCGCGGGCCACGCCGTCGGCGGCCAGGACGGTCTGCACGGCGCGGCGCCGGGCGCCTGGGTGATCTCCTGCAAGCTGGGCGACAACCGCCTCAGCGGCGGCGCCACCCGCACCGAGACCATGAAGAAGGCCTACGAGCACGCCGTGGACTTCGGCGAGCGCTACGGCCTGCCCGTGGTCGTGAACATGAGCTTCGGCATCGACTCCGTCGAAGAGGACGAGGACGCCATGGGCGGCTGGCTCGACGACCTGCTGGCCGAGCACCCCGGCTTCTACGTCTGCACCAGCAACGGCAACTCGGGGCCCGGCCTGTCGACGACCGGCCTGCCCGCCACCTGCCGCAGCGTGATCTCCTCGGGCGCCTACCTCCCGCGCGAGGCGGCCCGGGAGCTCTACCAGGCCGATCTGCCGGTCAACACCCTCTTCGCCTTCTCCAGCCGCGGCGGCGAGGCGGCCAAGCCCGACGTGGTGGCGCCCGGCACCGCCCTGTCCACCGTGCCCGGCTTCGTCGACGGCACGGCGCGCTTCCACGGCACGTCGATGGCCTCGCCCCAGACCGCCGGCGCCGTCGCCTGCCTGCTGAGCGCGGCGCGCAGCGAGGGTATCGAGACCCACTGGGGCATGGTCAAGCGCGCCCTGATCGCCGGCGCGACGCGCGTGCCGGGCCTCGCCCTCTTCGAGCAGGGCGGCGGCCTGGTCGACATCGACGCGACCTGGCGGGTCCTGCGCACCCTGGCCGGCAGCGAGTCGGCCCATCGCGTGCTGGACTACACCATCGAGACGGACTGTCCCCTCCAGTCGGACGGCGAGGCGCCGGCGGCCTACTGGCGCACGCCCGGCGGCGCGCCGGCGGATCCCGAGCGCGTCACCTTCCGGGTGCGGCCGGTCTTCCATCCCGACCTGACGCCCGACGAGCGCGATACGTTCTTCCGCTCCTTCAAGTTCAAGAGCGAGGCGCCCTGGCTGAAGGTCATATCGGGCAAGCGCTACATCCGCGGCGACATGGCCATGGAGGTGGACGTGACCTACGACGGGGACCGCCTCGCCGAACCCGGCGTCTACAGCGCCCGCGTGCTGGCCACCCTGGACGGCGGCGACCTCTCGGGCCTGCCGTCCCGCGAGTTCTCCCTGTGGAACACGGTGGTGGTGGGCACGTCCGTCGACCCGGCCGACGGCGCCGCGTGTGTCTTCGACGGTCGGGGACTCCAGGCCTCGACGACCCGCCGCCATTACGTGAACGTGCCCGCCGGCGCCACGGCCATGCGCTGCCGGCTGGAGGTCAGCGAGGACGTCGGCGCACGGGACGGCGCCGGCTGCTATCTCGAGATCTGCGATCCGGAGGGCGCGGAGAAGGGTGTCTGGCCCGGCTACGCCCGTCCCGAGACCCATCCGGTCAGGGACACCGCCATCGTGGGCGAGGCGCTCTATCCCGGCATCTGGGAGCTGAACGTGGTCGCGGCCATCGGCAACCTGGTCGACACGGACTACCGCCTGACCGTTTCCTTCGACGCCTACGACGTGCGGCCGGCCGAGCTGACGGTCCTGGACCGCGCGGCCCCCGGCAAGTCCGCGAAGGGCGCCCTGACGGTCACCCGCGCCTTCCCGGGCGTCTTCGAGGGCCGCATCGCCGTCTCGATCGAGGGCTTCGGACGCGAACGGGCCGTCGAGATCGAGGACTCGGACACCTGGTCCCACGCCTTCACCCTCGACGCCGAGACGCCGCGGGCGCGTTTCCACTTCGAGATGGACGAGACGACGGCCAACCTCTTCACCGACTGCGCCGTCAACATCATCGACGCGAGCGGCCACAGCGTGGACGCCACGGGTTTCGACGGCCTGGTCTGCGACGTGGACGTGGCCAAGCCCGCGTCCGCGGCGACGGCCCGCTACACCCTGGAGGTCGTGGGCGGCTTCGCCCTCGGCGCCGACGCCGAGTCCTGGGGCTTCGACCTGGACGAGACCTACCTCTTCGCCGCGCCGGTCGCCGGCAAGGTCGCCCGCGCCGGGGGCGGCGACCCCGACCTGTTCTGCGGCGTGCCGACGGAGCTGGAGGTCTCCTTCGACGCGAACTGGCCCGCGCCGCCCGACGGCCTCGCGCCGGTGGGCGCGGTCGTGTTCCGCGACGAGAACCTGGACGACCGCCGTCCGGGCGACCGGGGCGGACGCCGCGTGCTCGAGGTGCCGATCCGCCTCGCGGACTAGGCGGGATCATACGACGGGGAGCGGAGGCGGCGCCGGGCGTCGCCTCCGCTTCTTCGTTCCGGTGCGGATCAGGAGAGGGCGTCCAGCAGGGCCTTCACGACCTTCTGGGCGTCGCGCTGCCGGAGCTGCTCGTAGCGGACCGACCAGATGTGGTCCGCGTAGGCCAGGTTGCGCATCTCCACCAGGAGCTTGTAGCGGGCGGGATTGTTGCGCAGGACGCCGAGGACGCGTCCCTTGGCCTGGGCGCCGGCGCCGAGGGCCGGGATGAGCTTGCGCGCGAAGGATCGCGAGGTGGTGTCCGTGCGCCGCGAGCTCTGGTAGTAGAAGAGGGTCATGGCGTCGCCTGTGGGCCGGTCGTTGTCGGCGTGGAAGCTCAGGAAGACCTGCCGTGTGGCGGGCACGCCCCGCAGGGCCCGCCTGGCGATGTCCACCCGCGCGTCCAGGTATTTCTGCCCCCCCTTGGGCCAGGTCGACGGCTTGTCGCGCCGGTTCCACTCATGGCTGTTGAAGACCTCGTTGCGGTCGTGGACGAAGGTGCGCGACACGGGGGCGTTGCCGCGCA
>Ga0180429_10004994_pt1 | contig 10570 bp, 12 predicted proteins | sample SS_ome_FD_132428 | JGI IMG/M metagenome (GOLD analysis project Ga0180429, IMG submission 132428) | Hypersaline lake sediment archaeal communities from the Salton Sea, California, USA - SS_1_S_1 metaG | ecosystem: Environmental > Aquatic > Non-marine Saline and Alkaline > Hypersaline > Sediment ...
CAGGTCGCGCGAATCGAGCAGCAGCATGCCGGCGCGCTCGCCGCTGGCCGGATCGACCTCGTCGCCCAGGTAGAGGGCGCCGAGCTTCTCGTAGTCGTGGTCCACGGGGCCTCCTCGGTCGTCGCGCGTTGGGGACGATCGTCTCCGAGTAGCCTACCTGGACGCTCGCGAGCGCGTCACCCCTCGATGACCGCCCGCAAGTGCTTCACGCTGTCCATCTCCAGCGTGACGAACGTGCCCTCGAAGTACACGGCCTGGATCACCCAGGGGATCGGCAACGCACGCGCCTGCTCGCGGCTCTCGATCGTCCGGACGCGGCAGGGGATGCCCGCCTCCTCCGCGAACGCCGGCAGCACGCGGCCATGACCGTGACCCTTGAACCGTCCCGACACCCAGAAGCAGTTCACCACCATGGTGTCGGTCGCCTCGAGCGGCAACCACGCGTGCGTCGCGGGCACGTACTCGATGAACACCTTGCCGCGCTCGTCGAGGCGCCGGAAGCGGTACCCCAACGCGTACTGATCGGCCAACCAGCGCTTCTTGGCCGCGTACCCGTCCACCGATTTCACGTCGCTGAACACGCAACAGATGTGCTCTTCGTCGATGACGTCGGGTGCGATGTCCAGGTAGCGCGGACTCGGCATCGGGATCCTCTCGTGCGACGCGGCGGCGCCGGCTCGACGGGCCGCGGTGCCCGTCGTGACCGGCGCCACCGCGGTCGCGGATCAGCGAACCTCGATCAGCCGCGCCTCCATCGCATCGCTGCCCGAGCCGTAGCGGCTGAAGCAGGGGACCGGCAGGTTCTCGGCGACCGCGAACTCGAGCTCCTCGCCGTCCTCGAGCTCCATGCGGATGACGACGCAGGTGTGGCCCGCCACGACCTCCTCGCGGTCCATGTGCATCGTGCCCATGCCCATCACGCGGATCGGCGTGTCCTGCACGCGAATGTCCTCCTCGCCAAGCAGCATCGGCAGCAGGAAGAAGCTGGGGCCGAAGAGCATCATCGGGCCGAAGCCGAACATCGCCAGCCCGGAGCCGCCGAACATCGCGTCCGACAACGCGTCCTGCTCGACCCCCGACTGCACCAAGGTCATGGTGGTCGTCACCTCGTACGCGCCGCCGCTCTCCACCATGTCGATGTCCACGATGGAGGATCCCTCCTCGGTGACGATCTCCAGCGTGTAACCCTGGTCACCGGGCGGGAACTCGAAGGGCGTCCACTGGAAGGCATGCGCGCCGCCGAGGGAGACGACCAAGCATGCGACGACGAACCGGCGGAAGTTGGGGTGGGACACGGCACGCCTCCTTCGGTCACGGAGCGATCTCCGTGGCAGCGGCAGCCGCCTCAGCGTAGCAGGGACGGTGGCCCGCCACACCTGGCGTGCGGCGCCGCATCTCTCACGAACCCTCCTCAGTGCAGGTCGACGTCGCGTCGCCTGAAGCCGACGAAACCGATCACCGCCATGACGACGATCGCAGCCGACATCACCAGCAGCGGCGTCGCCTCGAAGTCCTGGGCTGGCATCTGCGGTGTGTGCGCGAAGGGCGTCCATTGGCGGGTGAACTCCGGCAGGCCCATCAACGGGCCGAGCATCGCGATGGTGATGATCCAGGCAAGCCCGCCCCACACGACGCCCAACCACCGGTAGGCCACCCCGAACAGCGCGAGGGCCAGTGCTGGGAGCAGCCACACCGCGGGCGCGTAGGCCAACATGGCCCCGAGCACCCGGAGGAACCCGGCGCCGTCGCCGGTCGCGGCCGCGAACGAGGCCCCAGCGCCCGCGCCCGCCGCGCCGAGCACGATGGTGCTGGCGATGAACGTGGCCAGTACGAAACCGCCGACCCAGCGGCCGCGGCTCACCGCCCCGGCCAGCAGTGGCTCGGCGCGCCCCCGGCCCTCCTCGGCGCGGATCAGGACCGCAGATTGCAGCGCGTGGCCGATCCCGGTCATCGCGATGAACCCCAGGTACGCAGAGAGGAACTGCTCGACGAGCGTGCCGCCGGCGGTCGCGGCGAAGTACTCGGCGTAGATGTCGAGCGCCTCCATCGTCTGCTGGGCCTCGGTGGCCAGGCCGCCGATCGCGGCGCCGAACGCTCCCATCCCGAGCGCCCACCAGATCAGGGGGCCGCGCTGAAGGCGCAGCGCGAGGCCCAGCGGCCGCGTGAGGAACGCGGTCGCACGCGCCCGTCCGGGGCGCGTCGGCAGCAACCCGGCGCCGACGTCGCGGCGCACGGTGAGCGCGAAGGCCAGCCCCACGAGCACCAGCGCGAAGGCGAGCGGCAGCGCGAGCACCCACCAACGCTCGTCGGCGAAGGGTCGCACCGACTGCACCCAGCCCGCAGGCGAGAACCAGATGGCGGCGTTGCGGCGCACATCGCCCATCACCCGGACGAAGAACAGCACGGCGAAAGCGCCCATCGCCAGGGCGCTGGCGGCTCGGGCGTGCTCCGTGAGTTGCGCGGCGAGGGCGCCGATGGCGGCGAATGCGATGCCCCCCGCCGCCATCGACAGACCGAGCGCGAAGGATCCTGCCGCCGCGTAACCGAGGGCGACGAGGCCGAGTGCCATCGTCACGCCGAGAATGGCCATCGCGGCCGCCACCACGAGCATGGCGGCCGTCACCGGCGCGAAGCGGCCGACGATCCCGGCGCGCATGAGTTCCAGGCGCCCCTCCTCCTCGTCGCCACGGGTGTAGCGCAACATGAGCAGAATGCCCATGAGCGCCATCGCGATGATCGTGCTCCCGCTCATCTCGTTGACGGCCATCGGGCCGAGGTTCTCGGGCGTCGCCTCCTCAAGGCCGTAGCCGGGGCCCGTGACCGCGATGCCGACGGGGTTGGACATCAGCAGATCGTTGCGCAGGTCGATGGCCCGCTGCTCCTGGTAGAGCCCGGGGAAGGTTGCGATCGACGGCACCACGACGAGCCAGATGCCGACGATCCAGACGGCGAGCCGGATGCGGTCGCGGCGCAGGTGCAGCCGCGCCATGAGCCGGGTGCCGGCGAAGGCACTCACGACGCCGCCTCACCCTCCGCGCCGGCGTAGTGCCGCAAGAAGAGTTGCTCGAGCGTCGGCGGCCGGCTCACGAGCGAACGGATGCCGAGGTGCGCGAGGTAGCGCATCACGTCCTCGAGGTGCTCGCCGTCGACCGTGAAGCTGACGTGACCGTCCTCCTCGGTGAGTTCGTGGACACCCGGCATGCCCTCGAGGTCCGTGGGCGGGTGCGCGGTCTCGGCCGTCACCGCCGTGCGCGTGAGGTGACGCAGGCTGGCGAGGCTGCCGCTCTCCACGGCGCGGCCCTCGCGAATGATCGTCACGCTGTCGGCGAGCGCCTCGACCTCGGCGAGGATGTGGCTCGACAGCAGCACGGTGACGCCATCACGCTTGCGCTCGCGGATGACCTCCTGGAAGGTCGCCTCCATCAGCGGGTCGAGGCCCGAGGTCGGCTCATCGAGCAGGAGCAACTCCGCCCGCACGCTCAGACCCGCTACGATCGCGACCTTCTGGCGGTTGCCCTTCGAGTAGCTGCGCGCACGCTTGCTCGGGTCGAGATCGAAGCGCTCGAGCAACTCGGCGCGGCGTTGCTCGTCCAGGCCACCCTGGGCGCGCCCGATGACGTCGATCGCCTCGCCACCGGTGAGGTTGGGCCACAGTGAGACGTCGCCGGGCACGTACGCGAGGCGTCGATGGAGCGCGACGGCGTCGCGCCAAGGGTCGCCGCCGAGTAGCGTCGCGCGGCCGCCGTCGGCGCGCAGGAGGCCGAGCAGGATGCGGATGGTGGTCGTCTTGCCGGCACCGTTGGGCCCGACGAAGCCGTGGACCTCGCCGTGGGCGACGCTCAGGTCGAAGCCGTCGAGCGCGCGCACCCTCCCGAAGCTCTTGACCAGGCCGGAGACGTGGATGGCAGCGGTGTCGCCCATCGTTCCTCCCTCTACGCCGTCGGGCTCCGAGGAGGTGGCCCCCGGCGGTGCCGCCGTGCCGTCTGGCGGCGGAACACCGACGCGGTCCGTTCACCCCGCAGGCCGGGCTGAACACTCGTTCAGGGCAGGATACGCGAAGCTCTGGGGGAAGGTCGCGAGCAGGCAGGCGGTGCGCCGATCGGCGGAGCGTACCGTACCGCCGCCTCACGGCGCCCCGCCCGCGTCCGGCACGACGGCGAGCAGTTCGAAGGCGCAGCAGACCACGGGCATGTTCTCGGCCGGCACCCGGCCGATGCGGGCGCACTCCCTACCGAAGACGTCCCAGTGGGCGGCACGCCAGTGCGCCAGGGAGCCGTCCCCCTCGCCCTCGAGGACGGCGTAGTCGGCATCGACCTCGTCGAAGGGGGCCACGAAGACGCTCGTGACGCGCGTCAACGCCACGGGTTCGCCCTCGTGGTCCACGACGACGTCGACGTCCCCGACCTCGGGCAGCGGCTCGCGCTCGTACTCGTGCGCCCACAGCAGGCTGGTGCCGGCACGCTTGCGGCCTTCGCGGATCAGGGCGACCAGCTCGTTCGACAGCTCCGGCGTGTCGCCATAGGTGTCGAGCCCGACGCGGCCCGGCGGAACGTCGATCCCGACGGCGGCCAGCTTGGCGAGCGCGGTCGCGAGGGCGGGCGGCGTCACGGTCCCTTCCCCGCGCGCGGCCCGGTGGGCGCCTCCAGTTCGTCCGCAATGCCGTCGAGCCGACCGTGCAATCGCCGGCCGAACGCCCACCGGACGAGCGGCTGGAGCGGCCGCAGCCACCACGCCAGTACGAGCGTCTGACGCTGCACCAGGCGCGTTCCGCCACCTTCGACGACGAACTCGTAGGCGAGGTGCCCCCGCATGCCGGCGCCCGCGAAGTCCTCCTCGAGGGCGCGGTCGGGCTCGCAGCGGGTGACGATCGAGCGGATCTCTCCCTGGATGCCGGGCAGCATGCGCACGACCTCCCGGAAGCGCGTGCCGACCGCCACCTCGCCCGGCGTGGCCTTCTCCAGCAGGACGACCGGCGACCCGGGCTCGCGCACGTGCAGGTGCTTGTCGCGCAGGAAGGCGAACACCACGGCCGTCGGCCGCACGGTGGTCACGGACAACTCGAAGAACACGCCACCTCCACGATCACGAGCGGTCGGCCGCGCGAACCCAGGATGGCGGCCAGCACCGCTATCGAAATGGCCTCCCTCAACCGACGTCACCCAACACTTCGCCCACGATCCGCAACGCCTCCGCCGCGAAGGCCGGGTTCGAGTCCGCGTAGTAGGGCACGATCAGCGCGGCCTGGTGCAGCGCGTACCCCCGCGCCCGCGCCCAGGCGCCGGCATCGAGCAGGCGGTCGCGCAGGAGGGCCTCGCGGAACGCCGCCCGACCCGCCGGGCCGAAGACGCTCCACGCGGCGACGAGGTCCATGGCCGGGTCGCCCACTCCGGCGCCGCCGAAGTCGATCACGGCGTCGAGCCGGCCGTCGACGAAGAGCAGGTTGGGGCGCATGAGGTCACCGTGGATCCACGAGGGAACGCCGTCCCATGCAGGGGCCGTCAGCGCCCGCGTCCATGCCGCCAGGGCGGCGTCGGCATCGATCGCGCCGCGCCCCGCCTCGATGGCGGCGCGGGTCCGGACGTCGAGATCGCGGAGCGGAGCCCGTCCGGCGGGCGGGCCGCCTCCGGGGTCCAGCGCCCGGAGCTCGCCCACGAATCCCGCGAGCGTCGTAGCCGCTTCTCCTTCTTCCACCACGATGCCGGCGCCCCAGGCCGCGCCGTCCAACCAGCGGTAGACCGCCCAGGCGCAGGGGTACGCGGTCGTCGGTCGGCCGACGGCGACCGGCTCGGGCACGCGCAGCGAGAGGCTTGGTGCCAACCGCGGCAGCCACGCGACCTCGCGCGCCAACGCCGTCGCGTACCGCTCCAGGCGTGGCAGGCGCGCGTTCAGGTGATCCCCGAGGCGGAAGATGGCATTCACGGTGCCGGTCGACGGCCACGAGCGCACCCCCAAGCCGGCGAGCTCGGGGAGCTGCGCGCCCAGCAGGCGGGCGACGAGCGCCTCGTCGATCGGGAGTTCGCCGTCGTGCATCACCGTCGTGTGCGGGCCGGGCACACCCTCGTCGGCCGTCACCGCGCCTCGCCGCCGGCGATCGTCGCTCTGGCGGCGTCCTCGCCCACCGCCCGCGCGATCGCCCTGAACGCCGCCACCGTCTCGCGCTCGCGGCCGGCGTAGTCCGGATCGGTGCTGGTCTTCACGATCACGACGCCGTGGCCGGGATGGACGTAGACGAACTGGCCCCAGATCCCCATCGCCAGGAAGTCGCCCTCGGCGCCATCGGGGAGCCACCACTGGTAGCCGTAGCCGAAGCCCGCGCCGAAGGCGGCGTCGGCCGCCATCGTGGTCGCGCCCGGACGCACCGAGGCATCGACCCACGCCTCCGGCACCACCTGCCGGTCGTCGCGCCGCCCCCCGTTCAGGAAGAGGCGCCCGAAGCGCGCGTAATCGCGCAGCGTGGCCCCGAGGAACGCGTACGTCAGCTCCTGGCCGTACAGGTCGGTGCCCCACGCCGCGTCCGCCTCCATGCCGGCCGGTCCCCAGATCGCCTCCTCGAGGAGCTGGGCCACGCTCGTGCCGCTGGCGCGCGCCAGCAGCAGGCCGAGCGCCTGGGCGTCGCTGCTGGCGTAGCTCTGCGGGCCGCCGGCTCCGCGCTCGCTCGGCAGCCGTCCCAGCACGTCCACCACCGGCTGGCGCAGCACGAAGAGCCGCAGCGGTAGTTGCATGACGTCGGAGCCCAGCCGTGCGTAGTCCTCGTCGAAGGCGATCCCCGACGACATCGTCAACACGTCGCGAACCGCCACGCCCTCGTAGCCGCTGCCGACGAGTTCGGGCACGTAGTCGCTGATCACGTCGTCGAGCGATCTGATCTGTCCCCGGTCGAGCGCGATGCCGACGAGCGCTGAGGTGAACGACTTGGCGACCGAGAACGAGGTCGCCAGCGAACGCTCGTCGTAGCCCTGGAAGTACGCCTCGTGCAGGATGACGCCGTCGCGCGTGACGAGCAGGCCGGTCGTCTCGCTGGCGAGCAGAAGGTCGCCCAGCGAGCGCTCCTCGCCCTCGAACGCGTAGCGCTCGGGCAGCGGATGCTCGTCGCGGTCGAACGCCCAGGTGTCGCCCCCGGCCGCGATCGGGTGCGACGGCAGTGCCTCGTGCAGGGTACGGAAGTTGTCGGCGCGTTGGCCGTCGGCGAACAGGCTTAGGACGCCCCCCGCGGGGCCCTGGCGCAGGTAGAGGAAGCCGCCCACCGCAACGATGACGAGCAGCGCGGTGAGGACCGCCGCGGCGATGACGATGCGGCGCAAGATGCGAGCCACGGCGGTCCTCTCGGGAACACGACGCCCTCGACGGGCGACCGCACCCGCGATGCTACGCGCCCCCGTGCCGGGGCGCTACGTGTGGACGTCCCCGGTGGCCGTCCCTGGCCCGGCGGCGGTGGTGGTCCAGCCAACCGACGTCGCCACGGCGGCGACGCCGCCTGGTCATACCTCGTTCCGCGGGTAACGCCGCCGGATCTCGGCCACCGACCAGCGCACCAGCTCCTCGAGGATCCGCAGGTCGACGTCGGCGAGGCGCTTGAGGTAGAGACAGCCCTTGCCCGTCTTGTGCTTACCGAGGCGCGCGAGCAGATCGCGGGTGGTATCGCCCTCGAACCCCGGGGCGAGGTAGAGCGTCAGTTGCCGCTTGCCCGACGCGAACCCGACCACGGCGGCGTCGCCCTCGTGGCCGCTGGCGTAGCGGTAGTGGTAGCGATCGAACCCGACGATGCTGGGTCCCCACATCACCGGCTCGCAGCCGGAGACGCGGGTCATCAGCTCGACCAGCGCCTCGCAGTCGACGCGCCGGGCATCGTCCTCGATCGCGGCGAGGTGGTCGCGCACCGCGACGTCGGTCGGTTTCGTCTTGAGCTCGGCCATCTCTCCTCCGTGCCGGCCCACGGTGCGGCGGGCGCGGTGGGACAGCCTAGCCCGCGAGCAACCATGCCTCGGCGATCCAGGCTCGCACCGCGGCGTCGATCTCGTCGACCTCCCTCAGCTCGAGGTGGTGGGTGAAGCGACCCGGCCGCGGCGTCGACCGCTGCACGCACGACCTCGAAGAGTTGGCGCGATGCGGGGCGGCCGGCGAAGAACGTGTCGAGGTCGGCCGGCGTGGCAGCCATCAGCGCGTCATGCCCCTGGGCGCCCCCTGGATCCACCGCCGGCCCGCCGCCGACGCCTCGACGATCTGCTCGAGCCGCCGCAGCCGGGTCTCCTCGCGCTTCGCGGCCAGGATCCAGCCGATCGCCATGCGCCGGTACGAACGCGACTGCGCCTGGAAGAACGCCCAGGCTGCCCGATCGCGCTCTCGGAAGGCGACGGCGTAGGGCTCGGGCAGCTCCTCCGGCCTGTCCTGGACGCTGGGCTCGTCCGCGTCCGCCTTGCGCGCCTCGTGCGCGGCGATCCCGGCCGGCCGCATCCGGCCCTCGGCCGTCAGGGCCTCCACCCGGGCGAGGTTCACCCGGCTCCATGTGCTGCCGCGGCGGCGCGGCGTGAAGCGGATGGCGTAGCGCTCGGCGTCCACGCTCCGGCGGAGTCCGTCGATCCAGCCGAAGCACAGGGCCTCGTCAACGGACTCGGGCCAGGTCATGGAGGGCGTGCCGGTGCCGCGCTTGTGGTAACCGACCCACAGCTCGTCGGCGCCGGCGTGGTGGGCCTCGAGCCAGTCGCGGAAGGCGGCCGGCGATGGGAAGTACACGGGGTCCATGGTGGTGTTCCATCGTAGGCCGGACGGGGTCGGCGGCGGGCGGGTCGGTGGTCGGGGCCGCCGTGGGAACGCGGCGTTCCGGACGTTCGTCAGACCCCGGCCCATCCGAAGCGGGCGGCCACCGCATCGGCGACCTCGTCCGCGGTGCGACCGCCGTCGACCGTGAGCCGGCCCAGGCCCAGGGCGTCCGTCTCCGCGGTCACCCACGCTGCGAATCGGACGTCGCGCTCCATCCAGTTCTCGAACGCGCGCTCGGGATCGTCGCTCGAGGCCACGATGTCCCACGCCCACGCGCGCTCCCGGTAGTGCCGGCGCTGGAAACCCGGGGCGGCAAGGAGCCACAGCGCGCGCTCGCTACGCAGCGCGACCCCGGCCACCTCGGCCGGCAGCAGCGCCGTTCCCTCGACCAGCAGCGGCCGCGTCCCCGCTCGCGCCGCGACGTCCTCCAGGACCATCCCGAGGTGCTCGCGGTAGCAGGCGATCGCATCGTTCAGGATGTCGTCCACCGGCTGCAGCCAGCGCTCGTTCGGCGACGCGGCGAGCCACCGCACCAGGGCAGGCTGGTGCAGCGGATCGAGGCGCCGCGCGTGTTCCTGGAACGCTTCGTCGACGCGGTAGACGTCGAGGTCGTAGCGACGCGCGAGGATCCCGGCGACCGTGCTCTTGCCGGCGCACGGCGAGCCGCCGAGCCAGTAGCTGCCGGTCGCGGCCCTCACGAGGTCGGGGGCGTCGAGCGCATCTTCGTGGGCTTCTTCGGCTTCGGCTCGGGCAGCTCCGCGGCCGTGCGCTGCAGCAGCGCCGCCAGCAGCGCACGGTCGTCGAGCTCGTCGGCGAGCAGCAGGTACGGCTTGGCGCCGGGGTAGGGCGGCGCCTCCACCACCCGCGCGAGCAGCGCCCGACCGCCGTCCGTGGGCTTGAGGAACGCCTGGTCGTCGCACAGCAGCCCCACCACCTTGTCGCCGAGGTAGAGGGCGTACTCGCCGAACATGCGGCGCACGCGGACGTCGCCGGCTTCCTCCGCCTGCTCGACCACGAAGGTCGCGAAACCGGGATCGGTGGCCATGCGGCAGGGTAGCGCGGGCGATCAGCGTGCGTCGGCGATTCCCAGGCGCTCGCGTAGGAATGCCGTCTGACTCGCCGCGAACGTGTGGGCGAGCGGCACGTCGGGCGCCATCATGTCGAACCCGTGTGGGGCACCCTCGACCTCGAGCACCTCCACCGCGACCCCCGCCCCCTCCAGGCGCTCGGCGTATGCCCGACCCTCGTCCCAGAAGAGGTCGAGGTCGCCCACGCCGATCCACGCGGGCGGCAGCCCGCGCAGGTCCGCGCACCGCGCGGCGGCGGCGTAGGCGGGACGTTCGGGCGCCCCCGGCGCACCGCCCAAGTACGCCGACCACCCCGCGCGGTTGCTGCGGTTGTGCCACACGAGGTGGCCGGCGCCGTCGAGCTCGCGTCGGGCCGCCGTGCGGTCGTCCAGCATGGGGTAGAGGAGCAGCTGCGCCGAAGGTTGGGGGCCGCCCTCGTCGCGCAGGCGCTGCGCCAGGCTGGCCGCCAGGCCACCCCCAGCGCTGGCGCCGCCCACGGCGACGCGCGCCGGATCGATGCCGAACGCCTCGGCCTCGCCCTGCAGCCACCCCCAAGCGGCGTGGGCGTCGTCGAGCGCGGCCGGGAACGGGTGCTCGGGGGCCAGGCGGTATTCGACCGACACCACGGTGAGCCCGAGTTCGCGCGCGAAGGCGCCACAGCGGCCTTCGTCGATGGCCGGCGCGCCCACGATAAGGCCGCCCCCGTCGAGCCAGAGCAGCGCCACGCCCCGGGAGTTGCAGAGCGG
>Ga0180429_10004996_pt1 | contig 10567 bp, 6 predicted proteins | sample SS_ome_FD_132428 | JGI IMG/M metagenome (GOLD analysis project Ga0180429, IMG submission 132428) | Hypersaline lake sediment archaeal communities from the Salton Sea, California, USA - SS_1_S_1 metaG | ecosystem: Environmental > Aquatic > Non-marine Saline and Alkaline > Hypersaline > Sediment ...
AGATCTTCTCGAATCGCGCCGCGAGCCGCTCGTAGTCGAAGGAGGCGATGGCGTCGAGGGGCACGCCTGTGGAGTTGTTGAGGACGATGATGCTGTAGATCCTTCCCTCCCTCGCCTGAAGGATGCTGTCCCAGTCGGGCCTGCGTTGTTCCTGAAAAAACAGGTAGGCGTTGAACCCGTAGGCGTGGAAGGTCATGTCGGCGGTGGTGCACCAGCCCCCGAAGCGCAGCGGGTTGATCTCGATGGGCATCAGGATCCCGTCGGGTCGGCGGCGCAATTCGGTATGCAGGGGGAAGTTGCGGACGCCCGAGAGCCGGCCCACCTCCGCCAGGAAGTGGGTGAAGGGCTGCAGGTTCTTCTCGATGATGCGCTTCGACGAGACGTAGACGCGGTCGCTCACGTCTGAGGCGGAGGCATAGGGATGCTCGAGGATGTTGAGGATCACGGGCTCCCCTTCCGCATCGAAATAGGCGTCCACGGCGAACTCGTCGCCTTCGATGCACTCCTCGAGGATGACGGAGGTGGTCCGAAGGACCTCCTCGGGGTAGACGCCGCCGGCACGGGCCATTTCCGCCCCAAACGCATCCAGAGCCGGTCTCCAGTCCTCCGGCCGTTCGATCCGGTAGACGCCGATGCTGAAGAAGCCCGACGCAGGCTTCATCACCAGAGGGAAAGGAAGATCGCGGATGTCCAGCGCATCCAGGTCCCCGATGGGCACCTCCCGGTAGACAAAGTCGGGATAGAGGTTCCGCAGCATGTCGCGGAACCTCACCTTGTCCTTGAAGCGGTCGATGCGTTCGGCGTAGGGACTCCCTGACGCGCTCCGGGCGATCCATCGCAAGGCCTCCTCGGAAGGGGTGTAGAAGGCGGGATGCTCCGAAGCTCTCAGCCGTTTCACCGCCTCCTCCTCGGGCACCATGAAGGTCTCGCCGTCGAAGCCCATGGCCCGCGCCTCCGGCGTATCCGCCACGGCCAGGCCGTTCTCTTCGATGGTTCTTTTCAGGAAATCCGATATATAAGGTCGGTCGATGAGGATCATGGCGTCTCGATTCGGAGTGTTCACTTTATAGTCCTCGCTTCTTCATCAGCGCACCCGTGGGGCAGAGGTCGGCGTATCGGAGCGGGTCCTTCGTGACGGCCTCGGCGAGGGAGCGGCCGAATGGGGGCGCCACACGGAGGGCGGATCCCCGGCCCAGGAAGGCCAGGCCGAGGGGCTCGTCGAGGGCCTCCGACAGGCGGACGCAGAGGCCGCAGCGGATGCACTTGCCGGCTTCGTAGACGAGTCGGGGGTGTTCGCGGTTGCGCAGCGCGCCGTTTCGGCGGCGGGCCCGAAAGGCGCGCTTGTCTGCGCCGAGCGCCTCCGCGGTTTGGCGCAGGCGGCAGTCGTGCTTGTCGGCGCAGTCACAGGCCATGCAGCGTCCTGCCTCCCGGAGGGCTTCGGTTTCCGAGAATCCCTGCGTTTGTCCGGCTGCCGGACTGCGCCGCGCCTCTCGAGAAGCGTCCAGCGCCCAGTTCTTCGTCTCGTTCTCATCGAGCCGGCCCAGGAACGAATCGAACCGTCTGACGTCTCCCGCGACCGCCCCGCCGGCCAGGAACTGTCCGGCCGAGACGGCGGCCCGCCTTCCATGGGCCAGGGCCCGAACGGCGAGGCGCTTCTTCGCCACGGCGTTGCCCGCGGCGAAGATACCCTGGCGGGATGTGGCCAGGGTCCGTGCCTCGGTTCGAACGCCGCGCTCGGTGATCTCCACGCCCGTCCCGGAAAGACCTTCGAGGGACGATCCGCCCGAAGCGATGATGACGGCGTCGAAGGCGTCGAAGACCTCCTGCCAGGGGATGTGCCGCCCCACTTCGGTGCCGGATCGGAGATCCACCTTCAGGCTCAGGATCGCCTCGATCTCCGCGTCGAGGACCTCCCGGGGCAGCCTCTCCTCGGGGATGGCTGTCCGCAGGGCGCCGCCCGGAGATTGCCCCGCGTCGAAGAGGGTCACGGCGTGGCCCTGGCGGCGGAGTTCTGCGACCGCCGCCAGACCGGCCGGACCCGCGCCCACGACGGCCGCCCGCCGGCCCGTGTCCTCTCCGGCACGGAGGCGCGGGGCGCCGCGAAGCGCGGCATCTCCGACGCGCTGCTTGAGAAGGCAGATGGAGACGGCTTCATCGTGCAGGGCCCTCCGGCACGCCTTCTCGCAGGGAGCGGGGCAGATGCGACCCAGAACGGCCGGAAGGACGATGTGGCCGAACACGATGTCGGCCGCCGCTTCCATCTCTCCGCCCTCGATGCGACGGATCATCTCGGGGATGTCCATGTGGGCCGGGCAAGCCCTGCGGCAGGGAGCTTCGCAGTCGCCCGCGTGTTCACAGAGGAGCAGTTCGACGGCCGTCCGCCGGGCTTCGAGCACCGTCTCACTCTTCGTATCGACGGACATCCCCTCCTCGGCCGGAGCCGAGCAGGAAGGAAAGAGCCTTCCCGAGGCCTCGTCGCGCACGACGCAGACCATGCAGGAGGATCCGGGTGGCAAATTCTCGTCGTGACAGAAGGTGGGAATCTCGACCCCGGCCCTCCGTGCGGCGGCGAGGACGGTATCGCCGGGATGGGCCGTGACGTCTTGGCCGTCGATGCGGAGCTTCGCCGTCATGGCCCGTTCCCCCTTTCGGGGAGCCGGAGATCGCCGTTGAAAACGGCTCCCACGGCCACCGCCGTGCAGGAAAAGCCGGCGATGAAATGGCATTCCCTAGTCATCGGAGATCGCATTCCCTTCGGGTGAGCAGAAGTCGCCGTTGAAAACGGCTCCCACGGCCACCTCCGTACAAATAATGGGGATTCGGGCAAGGAACCGCTTACACATCGATTGCGGTCTCCTTTCGGGGAATCCGTTCGATGGCGCCGTTGGGGCAGGACTGGCGGCACAGGTCGCACTTCGTGCAGGCTTCCGGATCGATCCACTGCCGCTCGTAGGGGACGGGCGTGATGGCCCCGGCGGGGCAACGCTGGCCGCAGCGCGTGCAGCCGATGCACCGCTCCGTGACGCGGTAGGTCACGAGGGCCCGGCACTTCCCCACAGGGCAGCAGCCCTCCGCGTGGGCCTCGAACTCCTCCCGGAAGTGCAACAGCGTCGAGAGGACCGGGTTGGGCGCCGTGCGCCCGAGCCCGCAGAGGCTGCCGGCGGAGACGGCGGCGCTCAGGCGCTCCAGCTCGTCTAAGTGGGACGGCCTGCCGCGCCCCTCACAGAGGTCCTCGAGGATCTCCAGCATCCTCTTCGTTCCGATGCGGCAGAAGGAGCATTTTCCGCAGGACTCCTCCGCGGTGAATTTCATGAAGTACCGGGCCACGTCCACCATGCAGTCCGTCTCGTCGAGGACCACGAGCCCTCCGGATCCCATCATGGTGCCGGATGCCCCCAGTTCCTCGTATCCGACGGGCGTGCCGCAGAGGCGTTCGGGAACGCAGCCTCCGGAGGGGCCGCCCACCTGGACGGCCTTGAGGGTCCGGCCCCCGGAAACGCCGCCCCCCACGTCGTCGACGATCCCGCGGAGCGTGATGCCCATGGGCACCTCCACCAGTCCGCCCCGGTCGATGCGGCCTGCCAGGGCGAAGGTCTTGGTGCCCGGGCTCCCATCGGTGCCCAGGCTCCGGAAGGCCATCGCACCGTTTCGCAGGATCCAGGGCACCAGGGCGAAGGTCTCAACGTTGTTCACCAGCGTGGGCCTGCCGTGAAGCCCCCTCTCCGAGGGGTAGGGAGGCCTGTACCGGGGCGTTCCCCGCTTCCCCTCCAGGGAGGCCAGCAGCGCCGTCTCCTCGCCGCAGACGAAGGCCCCGCCCGCCACGGCGACGCGGATGGCCAGCATGCGTCCCGATCCGAGGGCGTTTTCCCCGAGGATGCCGGCCTCCTCGCTCCGCCGGAGCGCCTCGGAGAAGCGTGCGATGGCCAGCGGGTATTCGCTTCGGATATACGCGATCCCCTCCTCGGCGCCCAATGCGGCCATGGCCACGGCCATCCCCTCAACCACCCGCAGCGGGTAGGACTCGAGGATCATGCGGTCCATGAAGGCGCCGGGATCCCCCTCGTCTCCGTTGCAGACGACGACCCTGGCGCCGCCGGGGGCCTCCAGGACCGACCGCCACTTGGCGCCCGTCGGGTATCCCCCGCCGCCCCGGCCGCGAAGGCCGCTGGCCTCGATCTCGGCGACGATCTCCTCCGGAGATCCGTTCGACAACGCCCGGCCGAGGGCCGCGAAGCCTCCCCCTTCACGATAGGCGTCGATGTCGAGGGGCGCATCCTCCCCGGCGCCTTCCATGGCCACCCGGGGAGCATCCGGGGAGCAGGCGCAGCCCTCGTCCCGGGATTCGTCGGGATAGCGGATGACCGGCTCGGGGTCGGGATCTCCCGCCCAGGAGAGGAGCCACTCTTCGAGCTTGGTGCGGATTCGGCCCAGGCCGCGGCGTGTGACGAAGTGCCTCTGGAGGATCCTCGGAATGTGCTCGGGGGCGACCCGCCCGTACCGGAAGAGGGTGCCGTCTTCGAGGGCCACGTCGAGGAGTGGCGCCTGATCCGACCGCCCCGTGCATCCCACCACCTTGACAGCCACCGGGAGGCCGAGCCGGGTGCTCTCTTCGCGGATGCGCCTCAGGACCGCGTCGGCGCCTCCCGCCGCACAGCTCGAGCAGGTGCAGATGCGGGCCTCGCCTTTCACCGCTGCTTCCAGGGGCACGTCCCCTCCCCCGTCCTTTGCGGCTTCGCGGGAGGCCAGAAAATCCTTGAGGATCCCCGGGATCCCCAGGGCATCGACGTGGCCGTAGATCACCTCGTCGATGCGCACGGCCGGGGCGAGCATGCAGCAGCCCAGGCAGGCGACGCCCTCCACCGTGAAGAGCCCCTCGGGGTCGGTGTCCGAGTCGGCGGCGATGCGGAGCCGGTCCCGGAAGGCGTCGATGAGGCGCTCGGCCCCCTTCACGTGGCAGGCGGTGCCGATGCACACCTGTATGGTGTGGCGTCCCGCAGGCCGGAGGCGGAAACGGGAGTAGAAGGTGGCGACGCCCATGACCTCGGCGGGCCGGATGCCCGCCTTCTCGCCGATGCGCTCGAGGGCCTCCATGGGCAGGTACCCGAAGGAATCCTGGACGGCGTAAAGGATGGGTACGAGACGGTCCGCCCGTGCCCCGTGCTCGAGGAGGATGCGGTCCACCTCCGACGGGCCCCGGCTCCCATCCCAGCACGGGGTCACAGGATCAGTCACCGGTGCTCCCCATGCAGTAGAGATGCTCGATGCCCCGCAGGTAGATCCGGCCGCCCACCGGCGCCGGGATCGTGACCACCTTCTCGTTCACGCGGGAGGGCGCGGCCGCCTCGTAGGTCCCTGCGGGCTTGAAGAAGTGGGTGGTCCCGGAGAAGTCCGAGATCCATATATGTTCTCCCACGCGCAAAGATGAGGCGTAGAAGCCGTCGTCGAACTCCTCCTCCCAGAGGATCTCTCCCGACTTCGCGTCCAGGCAGGTAATGAGCCCTCCCGCGCTCGAGAGGAACAGGTAGTCCTCGGTGGCGTAAGGACTCGACGCGTCGGGCAGCTCGGCATCCTCGTCCTGCCAGAGGATCCTGCCCGTGGCCGCGTCGAGGGCCGTGAGGGGTGCCCACTCCTGGGCGGCGAAGACGCGTCCGCCGGCGAAGGCGGGAGACGGCCCCACCTCACCCTTCAGGCAGGCCGTACCCCAGCGTTCCTTCCCCGTGGCGATCTCGTAGGCGATGACCTTCTTAGCCGCGTTGAGGACCGCGAGGGTCTCGCCGCCCACGGGGACGAGGGCGGGCGTGGCCCAGCTCGCGGCCACGTCGCGCCGGACGTCCCATTGGATGCGGCCCGTGGCCACGTTCACGGCGAGGAAGCGTCCCTTCTTCTTGTCGTCGTACTGGAGCAGCACGAGGCCCTCCCGGATCATGGGCGATGAGGCATGCCCGTAGGGGTTGGTGGGCACGCCCAGGTTCATGGCCCACCGCCGCTTCCCCTCGAGGTCGACGCAGACCAGGTCGCCGGTGGCGAAGAGGGCGACGGCGCTCAGGCCGTCGGTGGCCATGGTGGGCGCGGCGTAGCCGGTGTCGGCGGTCACCTTGGGGGCCTTCTCCGGCGATCCCGCAATCCCTGACGCTTCGTGGCGCCACAGGAGTTTGCCAGAAGCCGCCTCGTAGCAGAAAATCTCGCGGACCTTCTCGTCGCCCCCCGTGAGGAGGATCTTCCCTTCCCACACGATGGGCGAGGAGTACCCCTGGCGGGGCACCTTGACCTTCCAAAGGATTCCGGTGCCCTCCTCTTCGTTCCAGCGAAGCGCGGTCATGTCCCGGTGGGCGTTGCCGTCGCCGTCCAGCCCCCGGAAGGCCGTCCAGTTTTGGAGCAGTTCTTCGCGGCCCGGCGCCGGTCCGTAGGCCGGCTCCTGCGGGATCTCTTCGGCGGCGGGTTCCGCACCGGCCGGCGGGGAAACTGCGGGGGCCGAGACGGGCGGTTCGGCAGCAGGAGGCGGCGGTGGCACAGTTCTCTCCCCCTGGGAGGAGGGAGCCAGCGGGTCCGTAGCGACGAAGAGAAGGCCGGCGGCCGTCAGGACGAGCAGTCCGCCCAGCACGCCCACGGCCCATCGGGAGCCCTTCAGGGCCGTACCGGCCGGCTCCCGTTCCGGCAGGGACAGGGGGTCCGGGGTAGCCTTGGAATGGGTCACCGCGGCCCGCAGGGCGGCCAGGAGGACGACGATACCCAGCAGAAGCAGCACGGTGCCCGTCTTCCGAAACTGCTGGCCCGCGAAGAAGGCCTGGCGCGCGAGGAGGTCCAGGTCTCGGATTTCATCTTTCAAGTCCTGACCCTTTCCCTCCTCGATGAGCTTCTGCAACGCGGGGGTGTCGAGGGGCGGCGCCGAACGGGAGCGGAGATAGCTCGTGATGATGAGCAGGCTGACCACCAGGCAGAAAACGGCCGCCACGAAGGCGACGTTTCGTGCGACGGCCGCGGACAGCCTGCGCTCCTCCGCGTTCTTCACCGCTCCCCTCCTTCTGCCGGCGGGCCGAGGCGATGGGAGGCGTCGTGGGGGCAGGCTTCGAAGCACCGCCCACAGCTGAAGCAGGTCGTGCGGTCCTGCTCGTATGCATCGCGCCTCTTTCCCCAGGAGAGCAGCAGGAGCTGGACGCCGAAGACGAGGCCCAGGAATCCCCCTGCCCACAGGGCGCCCCTATGGATCCGATCCTGCTGAGATGCCGCCCGGGCGAGGAGCGCATCCTCGGTAGTGCCCGATGCCCGGAAGGCGTCGATCCGGGTCGTATCTTCCTCCGTCCGATGCTCTTCGTCTTTCTGGAGAAGATGCGCCATGGAGACGGACGCATCGAAACGGGAAAGGGGCGCCGCGGCTGCGTGGCCCACCCAAACGCCCGCCGCCACGAGGACCGGGAGTAGCATGAGCAGTGCGAGGAGGCGCCGCGAGGCGCCTGCCGCGGCACCCGGCGCGTCACCGGCCGAGGGCTGCAGGATGGACCCGAAGGGACAGGATTCCTCGCAGAGCCGGCAGTCGATGCAGGCGGACGGCGTGATGGAGACGCGCCATCTGGAGAGGAAGGACATCCACCCCAGGAGCACCCCGTAGGGGCAGAGGTATCGACAGTAGGGCCGGGCCACGATCATTCCCAGCAGCAGGAGGATCACCCCGAAGAGGACGATGGAGGAAGGGCCGTCCAGCCGGAAGAAGGCCACGAAGGGGTCCCACCGGCAGATCAGGAACGTCGTCCCCGTGGCGGCCAGGAGGACCGCCGCAGTCAGGTAGATGACGGGAACCATCCGGAGGGCCTTGTCCAGGGCCCTCGGCACGGCGAGGGGCTTTAGGATCACCAGGTCCTGGACCGCTCCGAGAGGGCAGACGCCCGCGCAGAAGGTCCGTCCGAAAAGGAGCGTGAAGGCGAGGGGCAGGAGGAAGAAGGCCAGTACGGTGAGGGGAACCGCCACCGACGAATCGGCCATCGCCAGGGTGACGTTCTGCAGGGATCCCACGGCGCAGACACACCCCTCCCGATAGAAGCCGAAATAGGCCAGGCAGGCCAGGGAGGTGAGCATAACGCCTCGACGCGAACGGCGCCTGAGCGCCAAATAGGTGATGAGCGAGAGTGCCAAGACCAGCAGGGCCACGTCGGCGATCTCCCAGACAATCGTCCGCGTGATGGGATGCTGTGCCGTAGGCACCTCGTACCCGCTCACGAACTCCGGATGCGGAAACCGAGGCATCGCCGCCACAACGACCGGTAGGGCAATGAACAGCAGGATAAATACCGTAGACATCTTCCGATGAAGCATCTTAGAGCGAATCCCCCTCTCCCTTCTGAATCCGCCGTGATGCAAGTCTGCTCATCGTTGAGGCGGCGTTTCGCGAAGCGAAACCAGCGGCGCGCTGCGCCGGCGGCAGACGCTGGTCGTGGGCGTTCCGCCGCGAGGGCGCGCGATGTTGTCGGGGAACATGGAGGCACGTCCAAGGGGACACGATCGGCGGAGCAAATCCGGGGACATGACCCGATTTCATAGGGGACATCAAATACTGGGGACACGATCCTGAACTCCAAAGCGAGTTCAGGTCATGTCCCCGTATTTTCGGTGATGTCCCCGAAATCGGGATCGTGTCCCCTTGGATTTGCGGCGCCATGTCCCCGGATTTGCACATCAGATTACGTTTCCCGACATAAAGACCGCGCCCTCCCGGCGGCGCCCAAAATAGAAAAATGGAGGGTGGCGATTCGGCGATCCCCCATGGATGGGACGCCGCGTGAAACGCGGGGCGTTCGATGGGGGGGCGAAGTGGGAGACTGTCTGTCTCACGCATTCGACACCCCATAAGAACGCAGGCTCCGCAAAGCGGAGCGGCTCCATCCATCTTCCCTGCTCTCATGTTCACCCTTCCTCCGGTCCGGGCGTCTTCCCGGCCTGCTTGAGGATGTAAGGGTCGTGGATGGGCACGCGCTTGAAGGCTCGGGAGGGACAGGCACGAGCGATGGCGCATTCGTTGCAGCCGTCGCAGAGGTCCTGCCGGACCTGCAGGAAGAGCGACCCGTTCCCGAAGGCGCCGCACCCCTTCACGCAGCGCCCGCATCCGATGCAGAGCGACTCGTCGATGGTGTACTCGAAGAAAGGCTCCTCCACGAACCGCCGCTTCAGGGCGCCCGTGGGACAGAGCTGGTTCTCGGCGCCTGTGTCCAGCCGCGCATTGGGCCGGAAGAAGCCCGAGCAGAGTTTGCAGTACCCGCACATGGCGTAGGCGTGGACACACTTCACCGCCGACGGGCTCTTCACGCAGTGGGTGGCGCACTGCCCGCACTGGGTGCATAGGGCGGGGTCGATCTGCCACATGGTCTCGGCGGCCCGGCTCCGGTAGAGCCCGATTCCACCCACCCCCGCGAGGACCACACCCGCCGTCCCGCGCAGCGTCGTACGGAGGAACTCTCTTCGATCGCCGTTCTTCTCGCTCATGGCTTCCCTCGCGATGTTCCCCCGTCCGTCCTTTCGATAAACCGCCGCACCTGCAGGCGGTGGGGGTCGAGCAAATATACGGTTCCCTCTCCGTCCACGGCCAGGTCCAGCCCCGCCGTACCCTCATCGAAGGCCTCGGGCCCGGCCACGAGGCCCTCGAAGGTTCCCGCTCCATTGTAGCGCTTGACGCGGGCGATCCCCTTCTCGCTCGTGATGAACGCCCCGTCGGGAGCGACGGCCAGGTGGGTGGGATTGCAGCACCCGCAGAAGGAGGAAGCCTCCCATCCGGCTTCGCCCCAATGCTTTTCGATGGATCCGTCGGCCCCGTGGCGCTCCACGCGCTGCCGGCCCGGATTCACGACCCAGAGCCCGCCCTCGGGATCGACCGCCGCATCGAAGTAAGGGCTGGGGACGATGAAGCCCGCCCGGCTCTCTGCTGATTTGCCGTCGAAGTGGCCGAGGAGCCTCCCCTCCTTCGAGAAGCGCCAGACCCTGCGGCTCCCGGAATCGGCGAGCACCACCTCCTCGCCGCGGATCGTGACGGATGTCAGACGGGCCCTCTCGCCCAGGTCCATCCACGTCTGCGCCGGCGCTCCGTCTGCGCCGAAAACCGCCACGGCGTTCACGAGCCCCGCGTAGATCGTGCCGTCGGCATCGACGGCCAGGCAGGTGGCGGGCTTTTCCAGGGGCATGCGGTCGATGGGCTTCCCGCTCCCGGCGTCCAGGAGGACCAGCGCCTCCCCTCCCACCGCCACCGCGCCGTCGGGAGCCAGAGCCAGAGCACGCGGCTCTTCCAGGGGGACGGAGAAAGGCTGTTTTTCTTGATAGAGCACCGGCGGAGGGGGCGCATCGGAGGGGGGCGGCGCCACTTCCACCGAAACCTCGGGCGTCCTCAGAAAGAGAAGAATCGCCCCGGCCCCGGCCACCGCCAGGACGGTGGCGGCTCCCAGGATCCAGGTTGGCCAGCGCCGATCACCGCTCACGACCGCTCCCTTCTAAGGTCCAGGCAGACCATTTGGGTGGAATCCCTCAGGAGGAGCCTGCCCTGCACCAATGCCATGGGCGCCCATGCGTCCCTCCCGTCCAGGACCCTCGC
>Ga0180429_10004997_pt1 | contig 10564 bp, 7 predicted proteins | sample SS_ome_FD_132428 | JGI IMG/M metagenome (GOLD analysis project Ga0180429, IMG submission 132428) | Hypersaline lake sediment archaeal communities from the Salton Sea, California, USA - SS_1_S_1 metaG | ecosystem: Environmental > Aquatic > Non-marine Saline and Alkaline > Hypersaline > Sediment ...
CGGGTTGCCCGAACAGAAGATGCACTGCTCCGTGATGGAGCGTGAAGCCCTGGAGGCGGCGGTGGAGAACTACCGCGGCGGCAGCGCCGAGAAGCACGAACTCGAAGGGCACGTGGTCTGCACCTGTTTCGGCGTGACGGAAACGGAGATCGAACGCGTCGTGCGTGAGAACGATCTGACCACGGTCGAGCAGGTCACGAACTACTGCAAGGCCGGCGGCGGTTGCGGCGGTTGTCACGGCGAGATCGAGAAGCTCATCGCCCGCATTCAGGGTGAGAAGGTCAAAGCGCCGGCGCCGGCGGTCTCCCGGAAGGGCAAGAAATTGACCAATATCCAGAAAATGCAGTTGGTCCAGCAGACGATCAACGAGCAGGTGCGTCCGGCCCTCCGCGCCCATGGGGGCAACATCGAACTGATCGATATCGATGGCGACAAGGTCACCGTGGCGTTTCGCGGCATGTGCGCCCAGTGCCATCTGGCCGAGTTCACGATGAAGGATGTGGTGGAGACCAAGCTGCGGGAGTTCGTCTCGGAGGACATCGTCGTTGAGGAGGACGCGGACTCCGTGGAAGCCGGACACGTTCACAAGGGGTAAGCCATGAATCGGAAAAGATCAAAAATCAAAGTGCAAAATGCAAAATTGCGGAATGCCCGCGTAGCGGGCATGACTTCCTCAATTTTGATATTTCATTTTTGATCTTTGCTGTTTCGTTAGGGGTAAGCCATGAAGGTGATCTATTTCGATAACAACGCCACGACGAAGGTGGCTGACGAGGTCTTTGAGGCGATGCGCCCGTACCTTTGCGATCTGTACGGCAACCCGTCCAGCATGCACACGTTTGGAGGTCAGGTGGGCGTCAAGATTCGCGAGGCCCGCGAGCAGGTAGCGAATCTGCTGGGCTGTCATCCGAGCGAGATCGTCTTCACCAGTTGCGGCACCGAGAGTGACAGCGCCGCCATTCTGGGCACCCTGGCGGCCGTCCCGCACAAGCGTAAGGTCATTACCACCCGGGTCGAACACCCGGCGGTCTTGACCGTCTGTCGTGACCTGGAGAATCGGGGCTACGAGGTCATCGAACTGGGCGTCGACAAGCAGGGCCGGCTCGATCTGGACGAACTGGAAGACGAACTCGACGACGACACGGCGCTGGTCAGTATCATGTCCGCCAATAACGAGACCGGGACGGTCTTTCCCACTGAGCGCATTGCCCAGATGGTGACCGAGCGCGGGATCGCTTTCCACACCGACGCCGTGCAGATCGCCGGCAAGATCCCGCTGAAGCTCTCGGACAGTCCGATCAACCTGCTGAGCCTCTCGGGTCACAAGCTCCACGCGCCCAAGGGTGTGGGCGTGCTGTACATCAAGAAGGGTACGCGTCTGGCGCCCTTCCTGCTCGGTGGGCATCAGGAGAGCGGCCGGCGGGCGGGCACCGAGAATGTCGCGGGCATTGTCGCGATTGGCAAGGCGTGCGAATTGGCCGCCCACGGGATGGAAGACGAGAACACCCGCGTCAAGGCCCTGCGCGACAAGCTGGAGGCCGGGATCCTGAAGAGTTGTCCCGACAGCCGGATCAATGGCGACCCCGACCATCGCCTGCCCAACACCACGAACATCAGTTTTGAGTACATCGAGGGCGAAGCGATTCTGCTGATGCTCGATCAGTTCGGGATCTGTGCCAGCAGTGGTTCGGCCTGTACGTCCGGCTCGCTGGAGCCCTCTCACGTCCTGCGTGCGATGGGCGTGCCGTTCACCGCCGCCCACGGCTCGATCCGCTACAGCCTTAGCCGGTACAACACCGAAGAAGAGGTGGATTTCACCATCGAGAAGATGCCTCAGATCATCGAGCGTCTCCGGGCACTGTCCCCTTTCGTCGGTCAGCCCAGCGCCTAGTGCAGGCCGAAGCGGCTTCCTGATGTGACATCGGTGTGGGAAAGGTCTTGCTTTTCCCGAACGCCGGGCATAGACTCCAGAGCCATATGGCGCTGGCGATTGAAACCAACGGACTGACACGTCACTTCGGCGATCTCTGTGCCGTGGATGGTCTCGATCTGCGGGTCGAGACGGGGACTTTCTATGGCTTCCTCGGTCCCAACGGCGCCGGCAAATCCACCACGATCAAGATGCTCACGGGGCTCTTAGCGCCGACGCGCGGCGCGGTGCGAATCCTGGGCGAAGACACCTCCGACCCCGAGCGGGCCCGCGAGGTGAAGCGGCGGATCGGCGTGGTCCCCGAGAACCTCGCGCTGTTCGACAACCTGACCGCCCGGGAGTATCTGACCTTCATCGGGCGCATGTACGAATTGCCTTTGGAGACCGTCCGGGAGCGCCGCGAAGAACTGCTGGCGATGATGGACTTGGCTCACGAGGAGAAGAAGCTGACCCTCGAGTACTCGCACGGGATGAAGAAGAAGCTTACGCTGGCGGCCGCTCTGATTCCCAATCCCGATCTGTTGTTCCTCGATGAGCCGTTCGAAGGCGTCGATGCGGTCTCGTCGCGCGTCCTGCGCGATACGCTCAAACGCTGTGTCGAGCGGGGGGCTACGGTCTTCCTGACTTCGCACGTCCTGGAGATCGTCGAGAGGCTCTGCACCGACGTCGGGATCATCGCCCAGGGCAAGCTCGTCCACCAGGGCACAATGGCCGAGATCCAACAGGCCGGTTCGCTCGAGGAGCGTTTTCTGGAAGCCGTTGGGGACGACGAAGTCGAGCATCAGCAACTCAGTTGGCTGGAGGGCTAGATGAACACGGGCCATCTCCGCACGATCCTTTGGCTGCGCTGGCGACTGACGCGCAACCAATGGTCGCGCGGCGGCTCGATCAACGCCGTGCTCTCGATTATCGTGCTCGTCGCCGGATGCATCATTGGGGGTGTCGGATCGGTGGTCGGCCTGCTGGTCGGTGCGTTTGCCTTGGACGAAGCCAGTCCGAACGTGCTTCTGGTCGCCTGGGACCTGCCCATCCTCATGTTTCTCTTCTTCTGGATGATCGGGATCGTCTCGGAGATTCAGCGCTCTGAGGTCATCGATATCGGTCGCATGCTGCACTTGCCCGTCGCCCTGAAAGACATCTTCTTCATCAACTACCTCGCCGCCCACGTGACGCCCAGCATTATTCTCTTCGTTCCGGGTCTGCTGGGCCTGACCCTCGGCCTGACCTTCGGACGCGGCCCCGCCATGCTGCTGATGGCGCCGCTTGTGCTGGGGTTTGTGTTCATGATCACCGCCTGGACCTATTGCCTCCGCGGCTGGCTGGTCACGCTTATGTCGAACCCGCGCCGGCGCCGCGCCGTCATCGCCGGTGTGACATTCACCTTCATCCTCTTGACCCAAATGCCCAATTTCCTCAACGTCTTGCACGATCGCCGGGGACGCCGCTCGAAGCCCGCCGAGGTCGTTCAGTCGGACGAGCAGGCCGAATCCACAGAACCGAAGGCCAAACGCAAGACGATTCCACCGTTCATTCTGACGGCGCATAAGGTCGTGCCGTTCTTGTGGGTGGGCAACGGCGCAATGTCACTTGGGCAGGGCAGTCTGTTGCCGGCCGCGCTGGGTTCCGTCGGGCTTTTCGGCCTGGGCGCCCTGGGGCTGCGCCGGGCCTACCGTTCGACGGTCCACTTCTACCAAGGACGAGCCAAGGTCAAGAAACGCATTCGAAAGCCGAAGGCCGAACGATCCGCTGTGCCGGACCGTTTCCTTGAGCGGCGTATTCCGGGCGTTCCGGACGAGGCCGCGGCGCTGACACTGGCCTTTCTGCGTTCTCTCGCGCGGGCTTCGGAAGTGAAGATGATGCTGGCCAGCAACATCCTCATGCTGCTCTTCTTCTGCGCCATGATCCTGCTACGCGGCTCGGGAAACGTTTCAAACGATGTGAAACCTTTCTTCGCCAGCGGGGCCGTCGTGTTCACCTTCTTTGGGCTCGTTCAGCTCATGTTCAATCTGTTCGGCATGGATCGGAATGGGTTCCGCGCCCTGGTTCTCCTGCCCGTGCCGCGGCGTCATATTCTACTGGGCAAGAACCTCGCCTTTCTTCCGATCGCCTTGACCATCGGATTGGTCCTGCTGACGCTCGTCATGTTCGCCCGGAGTGTCTCGCCCATCGTCATCGGCGCCGCGGTTCTGCAATTGCTCGCCGCGTTCTTCCTGCTGAGTATGCTGGGCAATCTGGTCTCCGTGCTCGTCCCGCACCGCGTCGCGCCGGGATCGCTGAAACCGACCAAGATGTCCAAGCTGACCACCCTCCTGCTCTTCGTCTCGCGCATGCTCTTCCCGCTGGCCATGACGCCGATCTTCCTGGCCCCGCTGATGGGGCTGTTGATGTCCCGCGCCGGATGGTTGCCGGCCGCGCCAACCAACCTGTTGGTCTCGGCGGTCGTGCTCGGCTTACTGGCCCTGGCGTATCGACTCAGTCTCAACCCCCTGGGCAACCTCCTCCAGCAACGCGAGCGACAGGTCCTCGACGTCGTCACACAGGAAGTCGAGTAGCCGCTGACCGTGCGGCATCGGGATTCTGTTGTCAGGTCCTTCTCAACCGCATTTCAATCGGGTATCCTCATCCGTGACCCGTGACCGGTGGTCCGTGATTCGCAACCCGGGGCACAAGTCAAGGGCCACGGGTCACGATCAAAAATCAAAGTGCACAATGCAAAATTGCGGAATGCCCGCGTAGCGGGCATGACTTCCTTGATTTTGATATTTGATCTTTGATCTTTGCTTTTCGAAGGGTCGCAGAATAGGGATTGGTATGAGGGAAAGGCGTCATGTGCAGTGATTTGACGGATAGCGGGTCTCGGGAGAACGCACCGCAAGAGGCTTGTTCGGAATCGTATTTTGATCAGGCCGCGCAGAGATGGGACGACAACCCGGTTCGGCGCGAACTGGCGCTGGCGGTGGCGCAGGGGATGGCGGATGCGATCGCGTTCGGACCCGAGATGAAGATCATGGACTTCGGGTGCGGAACAGGTTTGATCGCCCGCGAACTGGCCCCTAAGGTTGCGAGGGTGACCGCCGTCGATACATCGGCTGAGATGGTGTCCGTTCTGAAGGAAAAGGCTCAGGCGGCCGGCCTGACAGGCATTGAGCCGCTCTTGCTGAACGAGGAATGTGAACCGACACTCGCCGCCGATTACGATGCGATCGTCAGCAGCATGGTGCTCCATCACGTCGAGGATCTCTCCGGCCTGACGGAGCGATTCGCGCAATGGTGTCGGCCGGGCGCGTGGATCGCGCTGGCGGATCTCGAGCCGGAGGGCGGCACGTTTCACCGGCCGGGCCAGCAGGTGGCCCATGACGGAATCGACCCGGCTGTGCTTTCGAGACATCTGGAGAAAGCCGGATTCGCTACGCAGAGCGTCCGAACCGTGCACACGATCCAGCGTCCTCCGGCCGAGGGCGGCGAGCCCAGAGACTATCCCGTCTTCCTTCTGGTTGCCCAGAGGACGCTTCCCTAGCGCCAAAGAGAACGTGTAAGCGAATGACAGATTTCCCGTGACCTTCCAGCGGGGTTGAAGCCTTTCAAGGATGAGAGCGATGTGATTCTCATGCGCCAAGTGCATGAGAGGTCTATGGCATCGATGGAAATGGATCTGTGTCTACAGGAGATGAACGTATGAACGGGCGAAGGATGGGAGTGTCGATTGGATTGGTGGTTTCGTATGTGCTGATAGGGGCCTTTTTGAGCGGCTGCATCTCGGGACGCTCGGATGTGTCATACGGTCCCAAGGGCCCGGCCGTGGGGCCTGAGACGACTCGGCAGATCGAGATCGACGCCACCAGCAAGGAGTGGGTTCTGGGGACGTTTGGGGCGCCGAGTAGTGAGACGGCCACGCCCGAAGGCACGGAAATCCTCAAGTACGTCTACACCAAGAAGGTGGACAGCGACTTCGACGCCTTTCTGTTTCTCAGCTTCGACGACGAGCGGGAGGAGCGGACCGTCTTCTATTTCGAGATCAAGGACGGGATCGTCGCTCGGTTCTGGAAGGAACACAACTGATCGAAGCAGGGCGGTTCAGTCGTCGGCGCCCGGAGAGCCGTTCGCGATCGAGCTGGGACGCCAGCTGGCCGAATCGCTCCAGGTGTCGAATGGCGCGGTCTCGTCAGCGATGACCAGGGACAGACCGAGCCCATCGGTGGCGGCGTACCAGGCGTCGTTATAGGCGAAGTCCAGAATGCTCTCGTTCTGGGCGTCCTCCAGTCGCAAGGTTTCGCCGCCGTTGTCGAGATAGCCCGTGTACTCGCCTGCGACCGGCACTTCGTCCCCGTACCGTTCGGTGAACGCCGCGAGGTTCCGCACCGCGAGCACATACTCACCCGGTCCCACTGTAGTGACATTGCCTCGCGTGAAGTCGAAAGCAATGCCCGCGGTGAAATGCACGCCAACGAGGCTGAGATCGGTCTGCCCCGTGTTCCTCAATTCCACGTATTCGTATTCCTGTCCGGCGAAGGTGTCGCCCGGCAGGGCGGGTGGATTGTACATCAGTTCGGTGACGCGCAGGGACGATTGGGCGTCACTGGGCGCCGCGGGTGTCTTTGCGATGGCGATGCGAATCCCCTCCGGGCTGGTCAGCTCGAGCGTTTCGCCTCGCGCCGAGAGCCTTCCATTGTAGTTGCCCACTACGAAGAGCGCCTGACCTCCGGTGGGGAAAGACTGACGCGCGCGAAAGGCGGGTCGATTGGCCGCGACGTAAAGAATGCTTTCGGCCGGCATGACGGTGCCGCCCCGGAACGTGAAGATCGGGTCCGGCGTTTCGACGCCCGCTGAGAGGGTCCAGCCTGAAATGTCCACCGCGACGCCCATGGTGTTCACCAACTGGATATACTCCTGGTCCTGATTGCCACTGGCTGGGTTCACCTCGATCTCGCCGAAGAAGATGCTGATGCGATCCGGCGGGGCGTCGGGCAGTTCGTTCGCGCCGGGGGCCAGCCCGTAGTAGAGTTGGATGCGCCGCTCGGGCAGGTAGACATTCTTCAGCTCATCGACCGCCTCCCACAACGACTGAGGGCAGCACGGACTCGTCGAGCCGTTGCCCCATGCGTGCGAGTTCCACTTGGCGGCGTCCAGCGCCGCATCAGGCGCGATTTGGCCCGCCAGTTCATCGATGCGCGGCTCGTAGTGCAACTCCTCGGCCGGTGTGTTCGGGGGCTTGAGCAGTTCGTCCATCAGGGTCCGCACACGCCGCAGGTACATCTGGCGAATCTCAGGCGTTCCGAAGATGGCCTGCGGCACACGGTTGTTGTTCCCGACGAACAGACGCGTATCGGGAATGAGACGCTGATCCCAATATGTGTGGGAACTGATCCAGCGGCGTCCGAACGTCAGGTCGACATCCCAGGGCCACATCTGCCATTCGTCACTGCCCCCGGTGTCGCGATAGAAGTAGTAGTTCTTGTGACAGCAGTCGGTGTCTCCGGTGATCGTGCGGGTGGCCAGGAAGTTGACGATCTGCGCGACGTCCAGATGGTCGTAGATGAAGCGTCGCTGCGCCTCGCCCGAGAGACTGACCCCGGCAAAGAGGGCGGCCAGATCGGCGTTGTTCTCGTCTTTACGCGTCTTCTTCTCCGCCCCGCTGGTGGCGTGACTGCCGCTGGTGAACGTGTTGTACATCTTATAGAGCGCCCCGTCGGCGTTGAGCCCCATTCGGATCAGCCAGTCCTCGTCGCCATTCTCGACCATGTGGGCCGTCCCCCAGAAGGCGCCGTTTTGCTGGACACGCACGGGAATGACCCAATGGTAGGGGCAATCCGCGTCGCGGTAGGTTTCGTAGGCCAGGACGTTGCGCATCTGGGCCTTGTCGGGATAGGTCGTCAGCAGGTTGATATCGTCGGCCCGGGGTTGGTCCGGGTCCCACTTGAAGTTGTGGCCCGGGTGGAAATCGATGTCGTAGCTCTTCTTGGGGAAGCCTCGGCTGGACTGCCCGTGAATGTTGACCAGCACGTTGTCGTAGAACAGCCCATCGTAGAACAGGGCGCAGCGCGTGCCCGAATCGCTGTTGGCTTGGCTGGGGTTCTCGATGAACCAGTGCAACACGGGCAAGGGAGACGTCAGGCTCGGATCGGCGATGACGACCCCCATGTACTGGGGCGAATTGTGCGGGTCGGCGAACGCGGGCCGGCGGAAGGTCTCCCGATTGACGTCCGAAGCGGTGATGTACCAGCGCAGCATCTGCCCGGCCCTTAGGACGCCGGCCGGGATCGTGCCGCCGTAGAGCCCGTCGCCGGCCGCACCGTCTCCGCTGGCGCCGTCGTCACGGAGCGTCAGCGTGACCTTCACGCCGAACATGACGCGGTAGTGCACTTGCACCGCTCGGATTGGATCGAACGTCGGCGTGACCTGAGCGGTGATGAGCAGGTCATCGTTTTCAGTCGGGTACTTCGGAGTGTGGTCGACGTCGGTAATGATCGGGCCCAGGATATCAACGCCGGCGTTGTTGGCTTCGCCCGGCGTAGGGATCGGGAAATACCGCCTGGATTCGGGCGCATCGGATGCCACGGTGGCGATCAACTCCGGTGCGATCAGAATGTCCGAACTGCTCGTTCGGTAGTTCAGTCCCTGGATCGCCAGCACGTTGGTCCCGACGTGGAGGAAATCGAACTGAGGGATGCTGAAATCCACCGGCTCGACCGCGAGGTTGTCGGAGCGGTTGGCCGCCGCGCCGGAGTTCCACGTCTCAGTCGTGGCCGGCGGCGCATTGTCGCGCGCGACTTCATATCCGTTGATATAGGCGATCATCCCATCTTCGTAGCGCATCCGCAGCGTCAGGGCCTTGATCGCGGCCGGGTCTTCAACCTCGAAGGGGATGCGGATGTAGACGGTCTCGTTCACGTTGCGCATCGCCGAGACGTCCAGCCCCGTCAGCGAAGGGTAGTCGTATCCCACGCCGGTCACACCCGAAAGCCAGTTCGAATCGTCCCAGTCCTCCAGGGTCCAGGGGCGGAACCCATCCGGCTGTCGGACGGGCTCGAACGCATCGTTCTCGGGGATGAGCGCTCGGGCCGGTGCGCCGAGCGCCAGCAGCGCCTCCTGTGACATCGAGCCCCGTTGGCCGTAGGAGATGTCGGGCGCCTGGATCGGATAGGTCGGGAAGAACTCGGTCGCGACGGTGACGCCGTCGGGATGCACCAGTCCCAGGTATTCCCCGGGCCCGCTGAGTTTGAAATTCGTGTGTAGTTCACCCGCCGGGTCTTGCCGATCCTTCCCGGAAGCGAAGACGACCAGGTATGCATCCGGACCCAGTGTCACAGCGGGGAAGCGCCACTTGGTCGGGTTATCGGCCTTGTCGGTCAGGTGCCAGCCGTCCAGATTCACCGGGTCCGCCCCGGCATTGTGAATCTCGATCCAGTCGGTTTCGTCTCGGTCCTCATCGTCGAGCCCGTTCTCGTTGATCGCCATGAATTCGGTGATCTCAAGCAGTTCCTGTCCCCACAGGGTGGCTGAAGAGGTCAGAAGGGCGATGCACAGAACGAAGAAGAGTCGCTTATTTGCATTCATCATGAATCGGGACAACCCCATACCCTCCGGTTCAACAGCGCCGTCGCGAACGGCTCTCAGTGGCGGCTGGATTCCAGCCCATGTCCATAGTATAGCATATCCGTCGCGTTGGCTCAATACGGACCAACGGCGGGCGAGGCGGCTCAGAACAGCCTTGCCTATGCGATGGGCAATGACTAGAATCTGGCGGTTCTCATGATGGCTCTGATTCAGACTTCTTTGAGCGACTTGCATGGCCGGACGATTTGTGGGCAAACGCGTGGTTATCACCGGCGCTTCGGCTGGAATCGGTGCCGCGGCGGCGCGACAGTTCGCCGCTGAGGGAGCGCAATTGATTCTGGCGGCCCGTGGTCGGCCCGCGCTCGAACGCATCGCGAGCCAGATCGGCGCCGATCGCGCTTGGGCGGTGCCCACCGATGTGAAGGATGTCCAGGCCGCCGCCGCTCTATTGGATCGGGCCCAGACCCACCTGGGAGGTATCGATATTCTCGTCAACAACGCGGGCTATCATGCGCGCGGACCGCTTGAAACGCGCACCCCCGAAGAACTGACCCAGATGGTCGACGTGAATCTGCGGGCCCCGATTATCCTGTGCCGGCTGGCGCTGCCCTATCTGCGCCGCGCCGGCGGCGGGGCGATCGTCAATGTCGCTTCCCTGGCCGGGTGGGTCCCCAGCGCCGAGGCGGCGACGTACTGCGCCACCAAGTCTGGCCTGCGCGCCTTCAGCATGGCGCTGGCCGAAGAACTCGAGCCGGATGGCATTACCGTCTCGCTGGTCAGTCCCGGTCTGGTGGATACCGAGTTCTTCGCCGGCCAGATCGAACAGATCGCTCCCCAGGTCTTCCTCCAGCCGATCAGCAGTGCGGAGGCGGTGGCGGACGCCATTCTGGCTTGCGCCCACGATGGAAGGGCCGAGCGAACGGCGCCTCCTCACGCTGGAACGCTTTGCACCCTGGGCTACGTGTTTCCCCGGGCCAGGCGTTTGCTCCGACCCGTCATCGCGTGGCGCGGACGGCGCAAGAAACAGCAGTTCATCAACAGCAAGAGACGTGCGGCAGGTAGGGAATGGCGGTAGGTCAA
>Ga0180429_10004998_pt1 | contig 10561 bp, 5 predicted proteins | sample SS_ome_FD_132428 | JGI IMG/M metagenome (GOLD analysis project Ga0180429, IMG submission 132428) | Hypersaline lake sediment archaeal communities from the Salton Sea, California, USA - SS_1_S_1 metaG | ecosystem: Environmental > Aquatic > Non-marine Saline and Alkaline > Hypersaline > Sediment ...
GGACCTTTCCACCGTGGAGCCTTCCGTGGCCGGTCCCGCAAGGCCCCAGGACCGAATCGGGCTCGAAGACCTCAAGGGGCGCTTCGCCGAAGTTCTGGGATGCCGCTACGAGCCCGACGCCCAAGTGGAGGAGGTGTCCACCTTCATGGACGAATCGGGCTGCCAAACCCGCCGTCCCCGCGCTTGCACGCCCCTCGCCCAGCGCTTCTTCGACGTGAATCTCAACGGCCGCCTTTCCAGGATCGGCGACGGCAGCGTGGTGGTGGCGGCCATCACCTCCTGCACCAACACCTCCAACCCGGCCGTCATGATCGGCGCGGGGCTCCTCGCTCGAAACGCCGTCAAGCGAGGCCTGGAAGTCCCCGCCCACGTGAAGACCTCCCTGGCGCCCGGCAGCAAGGTGGTGATGGACTACCTCGCCGAGGCGGGCCTCGTGCCCTATCTGGAAGCCCTGGGCTTCCACTGCGTGGGGTTCGGCTGCACCACGTGCATCGGCAACAGCGGTCCCCTGCATCCCGCCGTGGAGGAGGTCGTCGAGAAAGAAAAGCTCAACGTGGCGGCGGTCCTGTCGGGCAACCGCAACTTCGAAGCCCGCATCCACCAGCGCATCCGATCCAACTATCTGGCTTCCCCTCCCCTGGTGGTGGCCTTCGCCCTGGCCGGCCACGTGGACGTCGATCTGACCCGGGAGCCCGTGGGGCTGGACCCCAACGGGGAGCCGGTCTATCTGGACGAGCTGTGGCCCGACGAGGATGAAATCCGCCGCTTGGTCCGATCGAGCACCAAGAGGGAATTTTTCGAGAAGGAATACGGGGCCATTTTCGACGGCGACCCCCTCTGGCGGGAGCTGGAAGTGGAAGAAAGCACCACCTTCCCCTGGAACGCGGCCTCCACCTACATCCGGCAGCCTCCCTACTTCGACGGATTGTCGCCCGAGCCTCCCCCGCCCCGGGACATCCTCGACGCCAAGGCCTTGCTGGTCCTGGGAGACACGGTGACCACGGACCACATCTCGCCGGCCGGGGCCATCCCCCGAGACTACCCGGCCGGAAAGCTCTTGATCTCCAAAGGGGTTCAGCCGCCGGAGTTCAATTCCTACGGGTCCCGCCGAGGCAACCACGAAGTGATGATGCGCGGAACCTTCGGAAACATCCGCATCAAAAACCGCCTCTTGGAAGGAAAAGAGGGGAGCTTCACCCGGAAGTTTCCCGAAGGCGATGAAAGGTTCGTTTACGACGCCGCCACGGCCTACGGAAAGGAAGGGACTCCCCTGGTCGTTCTCGGCGGCACGGAATACGGAACGGGCTCGTCGAGGGACTGGGCGGCCAAAGGGACGACGCTGCTGGGGGTGAGGGCCGTCATGGCACGATCCTTCGAGCGGATTCACCGGAGCAATCTGGTGGGCATGGGGGTCCTGCCCCTGGTCTTCAAGGAAGGGGAGAGCTGCGAGTCCCTGGGGCTGGACGGAAGCGAAGCCTTCACCATCGAGGGGCTCGAAGACATCGCGCCGCGCAAGATCCTGGAGGTGAAAGCCCGAAAAGCCGACGGAAGCGCCGTGGATTTCCAGGTGATCGCTCGTCTGGACACCGACGTGGACGTGGAATACTTCCGACACGGAGGCATCCTGCCCTGCGTGCTGAGAAAGATCTACAAAGAGGGAGGTTGAGCGGTTAGTCAACAAAGCTCCTTTACCGAATCGCTATCGGGATCGGGATCGCTATCGGGATCGTTTTTTCGATACCGTCCATCGCCGCAAGAAACAATGTTGACGGACCATTGAGCGGGCTGACAAGGATGTTGCTTTGCATTTCGAGCTCGCCAAAGCCCGTGCAGGCCAAATTCGAACATGGAAGGCGGACGCTACGCTCCCGCAGCGGAAACAACGGCGTCGGGGCCCGCGTCGGCCTCCATCTTGGCGAGCACCCGCAGGGTCGCCGCATCGCCGGGGAAAAGGGCCAAAGCCTCTTGGAACATCTCCTTGGCCCTGCCATAATCCCCGGCAAGATACGCTTCCAGGGCTTCCTCGTAAATCTCGTAGTAGCGCTCCCGCCAAGGGCTTACGGGGTCGCCGCATCGCCCGTACACTTCGTAAACCTTCACGGGGCGGGTCTTCCCCTTGACCTTGACCCTATCCAGGGGCCGGGCGAGGAAGCGCCCCGGCGTAAGGCTTTCATACGTGAATCGCGAGATCATCACCGACGTGCCGTAGTCCTTGTTGGCCCCTTCCAACCTCGAAGCCAAATTCACGGCGTCGCCCATGACGGTGTAGTCCAGGACCGTCTTCGACCCCATGTTCCCCACCACCATGGCCCCCGTGTTGATGCCCACCCTGCAATGCAGCGCCGGCAAGCCCCTGCGCTTCCAGGCTTCCCTCAGCTCCCCCAGGCGCCGCTGCATGCCCAGGGCCGCCGCCACCGCCCGGTCGGCGTGGTTCTCCAAAGGCAAGGGCACCCCGAACTCGGCCATGATGGCGTCCCCTTCGTACTTGTCGATGATCCCTCCTTCCTCCAAAACGATGTCCGTCATGGCCGAAAGATACTCGTTGAGCAGCTCCACCAGGGCCGCGGGGGACATTTTCTCGGAGATGCTCGTGAAATCGGCGAGATCCGAGAACAGGACCGTCAACACTCGCTCCTCCCCTCCCAGCCGAAGGGCCTCGGGCCGGGCGAGAAGCTCGCGGACCACCTTTTCGGGAACGTACCGGGCGAAGGTGTTGCGGATGAAGGCGCGCTCCCCCGACGAGGCGATTTCCAGCACGGCGACGAGCCCGAAGAAATTCAGAAACGCCACGGAGCCGACGGTAGCGAGGGGAAAAAGGCGGAAGTGGACGAATTCCCACCAGGTCAGCCAAACGAGGCCCGCCAGGATCGAAGGGCCCGACAAATAGATCCACCATGAAGACTTGAGGCACGAAGCGGCCCCCAAGGCGAGGGCCACGAGGCCGACAAGCCCCAACACCCGCGGAAGAGGCCATTTTCCATAAAAGGTGCGGGTCAACATTGCGTTGAGCAAGGAAGCGTGAAGGATGACCAAAGGAGCGCTTTTTTCAAGGGGAGTGTTTCCCAGATCCGCCACGCCGGCGGCCACGTCGCCCACGAAGACGAAACTGCCCTCGAAAATATCGGCGAGGTTTCCTCGAAGATCTTCGTCCTGGAAATACTCCAGAAGCTTGTGGACCGTCACGACGGTGAAGTCTTCTCCCATTTCGTCCACGAAGGGGATGTAAACCCGCCCCCGCTCATCCACGGGAACGATCAAGTCCTCTTCAAGCCACCCCCCTTCCAAGGCTGGAACGACCATGCGCTTGCCCCATTCCAACGTCGCTCGATCCAGGGAAGCTCCCGCCCAATCCAGAAAGACGGCGAGGCCGAGGGTCGGAAAGGACTCCTCGTCGATTTTGATCAAAAGGGAAGCGTGCCGATAAACGCCGTCGGGGTCGGCCAGGATGCTGATGTCCCCCGAGCCCCGGGCGGCGCGCGCGAAGGGAGCGTGCTGCACGAGGGCCTTTCGAGCGTAACGAGGACGAGGCGTGCCCTTCTCCTCGGGACGGCCCAGGTAGTCCGAGCGAAGACGCTCGTAGGCGACACCCTCCTTCCATTGGAAGGGGCCGGGCCCGTCGCGGAAAGCGAACCCGGCGGGCAGGTAGGCGCAGCCTAGAAGCTCCAGGGATTCGGCGAAGCGCTCGTCGGCTTCCCTGTTGCTTGCGCGGGCGAAAACGATATCGTAGGCCACGGCTTGGGGGTCCAGCTCGCTCAGAGCCTCGTTGACCCGAGCCATGTCCCGTCGGTCGAGATAGTTTTTGCCGAAAAAGTCGTAAGTGTCGTCGGTGACGAGGAGATAGACGATGCGGGGAGTGAAGGAAGGCCCGGGGCCGCGACCCCGCTTGACGGCCAGCTTGTAGAAGAAATCGAGAACATTGTAGTCGTACCGGATCCAGGCGGTCCCCCTGGCCCCGAAAAACAGAGCGCCCCCGCAAAGAACGACCAGAGTCAGCGCAGCGACGAGCCCGAGGTATTTTCTACTTTTCAGCTCGGGATGCATGTCTTTCCATGGCAAGCCTTCTTCTATCTTCCCATTCCTCGCTTAAGGCCTCGTCTTCCTATTTCCGAACCTCGAGCTCGTACTTCTTCACCAAAATCCCTTTTCCGGAAAAAACCCGCAATTCCTCCACGAAGGGGTCGCCGTCCCCGGGCCCGACGCCTCTCACGTTTCCCGCGATCTCGAACCGGGGCTCGTCGTTCCCCGTCACCACCACGCGGCTTTTCTCGACAAGCCCCTTTTCCATCTTCGCCCACTCGTCGCTAGGCATGCTCCCGTTCTCCAGGCCCGAAAGATCGGGAAGCTCCTCCGGGCTGCAAACGATGACGAGCCCCTCTCGAGGGCTTTTGCCGTCAACCTTGTAATACGTCTGAACGGAAGGGAGGACCAGGGTGGAGCTTTGGGCCTTCTGGCGGGTGAGGTTCAACAACTGCGCGGTTTTTCCGTCCGTGTGGACCACGTAGATGTACGAGCTCCTTTCGGGATGCACGTAAATGCGCAGCAGGTCCCCGGCTTGGATTCTCTCTCGCGACTTGGCCCGATACACTTGCTCCCCGCGCTTGATCTTGACGCCGATCTTGGCTCGCACCCTCTCGACCTCGCCGGCGAAAACCGGGACCATCCCGTTGGCCAAGAAAAAGCCCGACAAGCAAACGACGGCGAAAAACTTCGAAACAGGCTTCATGTCCACCTCCTTGAGGGTTTCCGGCTCCCGGCTCCCGGCTCCCGGCTCCCGGCTTAAAGCGGGTATCCAGCGGCTCCCGTCCCCGGAAGGCGTAAGCTAGAAACCGGAAGCCTTTTCCAAACCCGCGAGCCCCGCCTTGACGCCCAACAAAGAAACGGGGACCCCGATCCCTTGGCCCCCGAGGGTCTCGAAGGTCACCATGGCCTCGCGACCCGCCTCCAACCGCCGCCGGAACGTGGAATCCAGGGGGAACAGCGCCAGACACCCCTCCGCCCGGCAATGGTGAAAGGGGATGCTTCTCGGCGCGGCCCCGTCCACGCGAAGCTTCAGCCCGGCGGCGAGCCTCACCTCCAAAGGCACGCGCAACACCACCCACAGTCCTCTCGAAGCCCCCTTGCCCTCTTCCCTTGCGAGCTTTCGCACGGCCATGTGAACCAGGGGCGTTTTTTCGGCTCCCTCCACGTACACCCGTTGCTCCAGGATACAGCCCGCTGGGTCTTCGGAGCAGCGCAGGGCCCAGTCTTTATACACCGTTTCTTCAGCCGCAGCCTGCTGCCCCCACATGGCCGGGAGCAGCCCCAAGACGAGGAAGCCATACCACAAGACACGTCTTTTCATAGCCAATTTCCCACGAGGATGAAAGGGGACCAGTAGAAGGGATGGCGGAAGCCCTCTTGCTTCATCACGTCGAGCTGGGCCGCCCGCAGGGCCAGGGCCTTGGTGTTGCGCGGGTCCTTGAGATGCCCGTAGAAGGCGGGAAAAAGCTCCTGGGCGGCGGCGTCGGAAACCGGCCACAGGGAGCCCAGGCCGCTGCGGGCCCCGGACTTCAGGGCCACACCCGTCAACCCCAAGGGAGAGCGGTCGTCGCCCTCGGCCGTCTGGCAGGCGCTCAAGGCGATGAGCTCCACGGGGCGCTCCGCCAATTGCCTGGGCTTGATGAGGGATTCCAACTGGCTCATGTTCAGGAGCTTGTCGTAGGTCATGATGAAATTCTGCTCGGGGGCCCCGCCGAAGAAGCCGTGGGAGGCGATGTGAACGATCCGATAGTCGTTTTCCCGAAAATCCGACGAAAAGCTCTCCAGTTGAAATTCGCTGTCGAGGAGCACGCGCCCCCGCAAGTCCTCGGAAAGCCGCTGAATCTCCTGCTCCACCCCCGGGAGGGCGAGGGCCTTTTGCACGAGGGCCATGGCTTCCTGGCGCTGCTCCCCGGAAGCCTTCGGCGGGACGGAAGGCTCCAGCTCCTCCACGACGGTGGTCAAACCGCGCACTCCGCGCTCCAAGTCCCCCGGCACCGACCGGCTCAAAGTGTCCCACATTTTCCCCGGCAGCTCGAGCACCACCGGTCCCGGCTGGCTCACTCCCGCCAGGATGGCGTACAAATCCCCCCGAGACAAAGGATTGGGGTCCAGAAGGCTCAGCCCCGGCACGGTGGCCACGGCGTAGCGCTCGACCAGAAACCGCTCGCCGTCCCAAAGGGCGGCGGCGGGCACCAGACGGAGGGCCCCGTCGGGCACGTACACGAGGGTGTCCACTCGATGCTCTTCCAGCACGGGGAGCACGGGACGAATCAGCCAGTCGAAAATCTCGCCGGCCGATCCCTCGTAGGCCGAGCCTCTGCGGGGGTCGCGCAGGGCGCGGGCCAGGACAGCGGCGGTCCGCTCCAGCTCGCTTTGCGTCACCCGGGAAGTCTCGCGGTAGAGGCGTCCCCCCGCATCCACCAGCACCTCCAACCGGTCCTCGAGGATGACGGGATAAAGGACCGCCGTGGCGGGAGAGAGGGACTCCACCTGGCGCGTGCGGGCGTCCACGCAGGGATCGTTGAAGTAATCCCGGATCTCCGACCGCTTGATGCGCTCCACCGTGTCCCGGGCCTCGCGCAGCAGCGCCTGCCGGGCGGCCCCGTCCTTCTCCTCGGCGGCCTGCCGCAGAAGCATGTCCGCCAGTCCGAAGTAGATGGGAGCCAAAGTCTCGCGGAAGGAGGAGCGCCCGCCTTGGTACCGGATGGGAATGTCGTGGCGAATGGCCTGGATGTGGTAAACCGCCCGGCGGTAGGCGGCCACGGCCTTTTCCTTGTGCCCTTGGGCACGCAGAATCCGCCCCAACTGCCATTCCCATTGCAGGAGGAGGTCGTGGGCCCGAGCCCGCTGGGCGGACGCTATGGCCTGCTCCGTAAGCCTCAATGCCTCGTCTCTGCGGCCCCGGTCTTCGTAGAGGGCCCCCAGACGACCGGCGGCCAGGGAAAGCAGCCGGTCCGAGCCCGCTTCCGTCGCCAGGGAAAAGGCCTCTTTCAGAGCGTCGTAGGCGAAGCCGATCCCTTGGTCGCTCGTCCAGATTTGCCGGGCCTCGGCAGCGATGCCCAGCAACAGCCACGCCCGCTCGCCCGCGGAAGGAACGGAGGCCGCCGTTTCGCGGGCCATCCGAAGCTCCTCCTTCGCCCCCTCGCCCCTCAGAACGCGAGCCAGATTGAGGCGAGCCGTCGTCTCCTGCGTCGCATCCCCCGCCTCCTCCGCAAGCTCCAGGGCCTTCCGGTACGAAGCCAGAGCTTCCTCTCGACGGTCAACCCCGACCAGGACATCGCCCAGCCGGTTGGCGCAGACGGCGACGAGGGACGGTCGGTCCAGGGCTTCCGCCTTCTCCAGGGCCGAGCGCAACAGCGTCTCCCCCCGGGCGGGGTCCCCTTGCAAAAAAACGAGATAGCCCAGAGACTGCATGGCCACGGCTTCCAAGAGCGGCTCTCCCGCCCTTTTCGCCCCTTCCAGGGCCTCGCGGAAATCCGCCTCCGCGTCCCGATAATGCCCCAGGGTCCGGTAGGCTTCCCCCCGCTCGAGGAGCCCCTGGACGCGCTCCTTTCCCTCGGCCCCCGCCAAGCCCGCGCTCCATCGGGCCACGGCGGCGGCCTCGCCGGGCACCCTGCACTCGGCGCGCTCCAAGGCGCGGCACCATCCCGCCGGAAGACACGCCCCCACCAACAGCATCAACCCCAGCAACGCAAAGTACCGGCGAGCCTCAAGGCTCATGACACCCTCCTCAACTCGTAATTTTTGTCGGCCAATTTTTGAATTTCAGAGGGAAGGCTCCGATAAAACATCCAAAAGTCCGACGAAGCATAGTGCTTCACAATTCCCTGGCTTTCCCTTGAGCAAGCTCCTCGCGGGCCTTTTCAACGAGCTCGTCGAGCTCCCCGGCCCCGAAATCCGCCGCGATTTGTCGGTCCCACCCTTCGTCATCAAACCGATAAAACCAATTCCCGAGCCTGGAGAAATCTTACACAGACAAATTCCGGATACGCGATTCAAGCTCTTCCAATTCTCTCATCAATCATCACTCCTTTTCAATAATGGAAAACGACCCGAAAGTGGATGCCGTCGTCCTGGAGGTCGTAGTCCTGCCGGGGAGGGGCCTCTTCGATGTCGTAGGCCCAGTAGAATTGGGCGTCGAGCCACTTGCTCTCCCACAGCAGCCCCAGCCCCGCGGAGTGCAGCCGATTGTCCCAAGGGTCCTCGCCCTTGTTCCAGGCGGAGCCGAAGTCCATGAAGCAAGCCGCCTGGAGCAGCTTGTCCGAGCCGCCCTCGGAGGACGCCCTCCACAAAGGGTAACGCCATTCCGCCGAAACGTCGAAGCCGTTGTCCCGAACCAGCTCGTTTTCCCGGTAGCCCCGAACGGTGGTGGCCCCTCCCAGGGCGAATTGCTCCAGGGTGAGGAGCCGGTCCGAAGCGAGCTGGGCGTCTCCTCTCAAGACGAGGCTGCCGAGCTTTTCCCCCAACCGGTGGGCGTACTGGGCCTGACCCAGCCAGGCGAAATACTTGCCGTCGGGCACGCCGCCTCCGTGGACCGTGGCGTCCAGAAGGTCCAGGCCGATGCTGAAGGTGGACCGCAGGGCCAGGGCGTGGTCCGTCGTCCGGTCCACGTAGGATTGGACGAGGCGCAGGACCGTCACCCGGCTCTTGCCGTTCTCGTCCCCGGCCGAGAAGGAAAAGGGCGTCCCCAGCAGAAACGTCTTGCTTTCGCGCAGGGACAGGACCGCCCCCATTTCGAGATTGTGGCGCAGGGTCCGGTAGAAGGGGTGCACGAGGGTCACGTCGAAGCTTTCCGACTCGCTTTCGATGTCGATGGATTTCAAGGGCTCTTCCACCACGGAGTTTTCGCTGTAGCTGTAGCGCGCGGAGAGCCTCGTGTCGCGGGAGTTGAGAAGAAACGACCAGCCGGCGTCCACTTCGCTCGCCCCCTCGCTGGCCCCGTAGGAAACGTCCAGGAAGTCCCCGTAGCCGGTGAGGTTCCGCAGCCATGCCGTGGCCATGCCCCCCAAGGAGCCCGTGCTGGGCGGACGGCGGTTGTCCCCCGCGACGGTGAGCCCGTAGGGGCGCTCGCGAACGACATTCATGTCGAGGACGGCTTCCCCGGGGTCCGCCCCGGGCCGGATGCCCCCGTCCATTCTTTGGATCAGCGGGTCTTGAAGGAGCAGCAGGAAGCGCTCCTGCAAGAGGTTGGTGTTGAAGGGGGCTTCCGTGTCGGGCCACAGACGACTGGTCACGTAGCCGGGCCGCAACCGGCCGTTGCCCGAGACGCGAATCTCGCTCAAGCGCCCCTCCACCACGGTGAAATCCACCACGCCGTCGTCCACCCGCTGGCCCGCCTCGAGGATGGCCCCCGAATTGACGTATCCCCCATCGGTGTAGCGGCGCGTCAGCCGGTAGCGCAGCTCCTCGAGGTCCGCCAGGCCCACCTCTCGTCCGAGGAAGGGCTCGGCCACTTCCATGAGCTCGTCGTCGGAAAAGACCGTGTTGCCCCGGAAGGCGACTCCTCGGAGAAGGAAGGCCGGTCCTCCCGCAATGGCGTCCGGCACTCGAGGGGCGGGAGGCAGCTCGAGGCCCTCGCCGGTTTTCTCGCTTTCTTCGGGAAGATAGGCGGGCAGCTCGGGCTGGTCCCTCACGGGCTGCTGGGTCATGGGCACCTGGGCCCCGCAAACGGCGACAATGCCCAGAAGGCAGCACACGAGGCCGGCGCATGGCAACAATATTCGCTTCAACGTCCCCTCCTTGCGATGAAATCCGAAAAAGCCCTTCTTCCTTCCGACGATCCTCATGGAATTTTTACAGAAGGCAACGAAGAAAACAAAGGGCCTTTTTCTTCGCGCTTCCGTTTTGCCTATCCGTGCGCGGATTCAGCGGCCGGTCAGCCGGTCGTCCTCCCGGGAGGCGGAGGTCGAAGGCCCTTCGGGGCCCGCCGGGACGCCCCCCCGCCCGCCGAGGGTCAGGGTGCCGCCCCCCGCCCCGCTCCCGGCCAGGCACGGATCCGTGGCCAGCCGCGCGGGGACGACGTAGGTCGCGCCCACGTTGGCCAGGGCGGCGCTGATATCCGCTTCCGGAGCGGTCACGACGATGTCGCCCGGGTTGCCCTGCGGAGCGGCGGCCTGGATGACGTTGATTCCGCTGCCGGCCCGGAATTCGAGGCGCTCCTCGCCCCCGATCTCCAGACGGTCCCCCTCGGCGATCACGGCTTGGGAGCCCACGGAGATATCGCCCCCTTGAGCCCCCTCGGCCGTGTTGGCCTGGACGAAGCCCGTGTCCAGGATGAGGATTTCCGGGCTGAGAACAATATCTCCGCCGCGACCGCCCTGGGTGGAAGTGGTGATCAAACCGTCGCTCAGCAACACATACCCGGGGCCCGTCACGGTGATGCTGCCTCCGTCGCCGGCTGTGGCCGAAGTGGTGATGGCGCTCGATCCTTCTACAATCAGCTTGTCGCCGACGCTTATCTCGACGGAGCTTGCGGGGACGTTGCCCGTGGAGGATGCGCTGATCTCGGACCCTCTTTGAAGCTCCACGGAATCGGCCTCGA
>Ga0180429_10004999_pt1 | contig 10560 bp, 5 predicted proteins | sample SS_ome_FD_132428 | JGI IMG/M metagenome (GOLD analysis project Ga0180429, IMG submission 132428) | Hypersaline lake sediment archaeal communities from the Salton Sea, California, USA - SS_1_S_1 metaG | ecosystem: Environmental > Aquatic > Non-marine Saline and Alkaline > Hypersaline > Sediment ...
CATGAACTCTATGGTCTGACGAGTCAGATTCGTCGGGCGGCTGTATCTATTGTCTCCAATATCGCCGAAGGGTCGGCGAAAGAGAGTGACGCGGATTTGGGCCGATACTTGGAGATCGCGATCGGTTCGGCTTGCGAACTGGAGTGCCAGTTGATGCTGGCTGGCGATCTGTCGTATATCGATGGCAATGCGTGCCGATCGCTTGGCGAAGACGTTGCCGAACTCAAGCGGATGCTATCTGCGTTCATCAGAGTTCTGCGGAAATGAGTTTGGAGCTTGCAGCTCCGAGCCTTCAGCTCCGCGTTTACAGCCCACAGCCTACAGTTGACAGTCTTGTTGCTAGGGTTGGGTCCGAACTGCTGTAGGCTGAAGGCTGTTCACTGTCGGCTGCCTTCTTGTTCCTGGGACTCCGCGTTTACAGCCGACAGCTGACAGTTTACAGCTTTGTTGCTGGAATTCTGAGCTTGCAGCTCCGAGCTTACAGCCTGCAGCCTACGGTTGACAGCTTTGTTGCTGGGGCCGAACTCGTAATTGCTGTGAGCTGAAAGCTGTTAACTGTAGGCTTCTCTCTGAAAGCTGTAAGCTGTAAGCTGAGGGCTTCTTTCTGTAGGCTTCCCTTCATAGGCTGTCAACTGTAAGCTGTTGGCTGTGAACGGCCAGCAAGCTGGCCTTCATCCATCAACCGGCCGAAGAGGGTCGCGCGGCGGCTGGCGTCTTCGAGCGAGCCGTTGGTCCAGATGGCGATCTCGCATTGGCGTTTGGGCGACTCGGCGGTCGGCGGCAACGGGACGGTCATCGTCACGATGCGCGAGTGACCCTGCTTGGGCCCTTCGGCCCGCCAGATCTCTTCGCCGATCTTGCCGTCGGGACTGACGGTCTTTAGCGCGACATAGGCGAAGTCCATCTCCTTCGCCGCATCGCAGACGGCCCGCCACCACTGGCCGGCATTGTCCACCCGGCGAAATTGCAGTTGCAGGTTTTCAAAGATCTTCCGCTGGCGCTGGCGCGTGCGGGCGTTTCTCTGCTTGGCCTTGAGCCGCTCGATCGTCTGGCGCAGGTGGACGACGCCCAGCACGCGAAAGGCCAGAACGACCAGCAGCAGCAGACAGCCGAAGACCAGCAGCGCGCCGAGATCCTTCCGCACCAACATGAACAGACCGAGCGAGGCGATCAGGGCGGTGAACAGGTAGATCGTCAGCACCGCATGACGCTGGCTCAGGCCCAGGCCGAGCAGGCGATGGTGCACGTGCCGGCGGTCCGGGGCGAACAGCGAGCGGCTCTCCAGGAAGCGGCGCAGCATCGAGAACAGCGTATCGAAGATCGGCACGCCCAGCGCCAACGCCGGCAGGGCCAGACCGACGATAGCGGCGGACTTGGCCACGCAGAGGACGCTGGAGGCGGCGATGATGAAGCCGAGGAACAGACTGCCGCAGTCGCCCATGAAGATGCGGGCCGGGTTGAAGTTGAAGACGAGGAAGCCCGACAGGCTGCCCAAGAGGGCCAGCATGAAGACGGCCATGATGACCTGGCCGCTGTGGACGGCGAAGATCGCGATCGCCGCGCACGCGACGGCCGAGACGCCCGCCGCCAGGCCGTCGAGCCCGTCGCTGAGGTTCACCGCATTGGTGATCCCGACGACCCAGAGGATCGTCAGCAGGCAGCCCCAAGGGCCCAGAGGTAACGTGAAACTGCTGGTCAGGGCGATCTCCTCGATCCGCACGCCGGCGACGCACAGGGCGATCGCCGCGCCCAGCTCGGCGCCGAACTTGACCCGCGCGGGAAGTCCTTTCAAATCGTCGGCCAGTCCGATCAGGAAGATGAAGGTCGCCGCACAGAGCAGGGTCGCCAGCTCCAGAGCCCGAAGCCGAAAGGCCGCGCCGATCGCGTTGTCGAGGAACAGAACCGCGCCGATCATCGCCATCGCCGCGCCGAAGATCGCGACGCCCCCGATCCGCGGGGTCGGCCGCTCGTGCACCGTGCGGACCCCGGGCCGATCGACCGCGCCGACCCGCCGGGCCAGACGAATCACCAGCGGCGTAGCGACCAACGCCAGGACAACCGCACCGAGATAGACAGCAATGTACGTAGTCACTTTGAATTGATTAGGGATTATTGATGATTGATTTCAGTTAACAGCCTACAGAGAGAAGCCTGCAGCCTACAGCTGTTATGAATCCAACCTCAGCAACAAAGCTGTGAGCTGTAGGCTGTAAGCTGTAACCTGAATTCCCTTCGCGCGGACTCCGTCCCCGTCGGTGGCAGGCCGACGAGGCTGTTGGCCGTTTCCACACCCTAACAGCAGTGACTCGTAACACGAATCACGTGTCACAGGCCACGAGAGACGGCCGGTTTCAGCCGGCCTCTCAGCGTTCTATACTCAGCGAGGCCTCGAGCGGTCGGACGGCCAGGTTCTGGATCAGCCGTCGGGCCGCAGCATGGTCCCTTCGCAGGCGCAGGCAGATGCGGGCCTCGTGGATCGCCTCATCGGCCCGATCGGCATCGGCGAGCAGGCGGGCCAGCTCATAGTGCCAGCCGACCTGATCGTAGTCCTTACGCAGGGCGCGGCGGTAACGGGCGATGGCTGAATCGGTATCGCCGTTCCGGGCGTCGCTGCGGGCCATGGCGATCAATGTCGACGCCGAGGCGTCCGCTTGTTCGGCCCGCTGGACCAGCAGCGTCTCGACGCGAGCGCGGGCCTGCTCGGCCAGGTCACCGTGGCGCGGTGAGCGGGTAAGGAGATTCGCCACCTGCGAGAGCCTTCCGGTGTGCTCGCCGGCCAGTTCCAGGGCCAGATCCGGTCGGGCCAGGTCATCGATACAGAGCGTCGCCGCTTCGCCGAATGTCCCGCCGTCCAATTGGACGGTCCGGGCCAGCTTGGCGAACGCCGCGTCGGTGTCGGCCCCTTCGACATCGAGTCGGGCCGCGGCCAGGGCCGCGCCGGGATCGCAGGGCGCCAGGCGGTAGCCCTGACGAATGTCGGCCGCACCGTTCGGATCGGACAGAGCGAACATCTGGATCTCGCCGGCCATCGAACAGATCGGGCCGTAGGTCGGGCACAGCGGGCGGGCCGCGTTCAGTTCGTCGACGATCTGGCGAGCCCACGGCCGGGCCCGGTCCTGGAGCCGGCCGCTGTTGGGATCGATGAAGGCTGTCAGCGAGAGCCACTTATAGAGGCCCAATTGCTGACGATAATGAATGTTGTCCGGCTCGGCAGCGGTCGCGGCGTCGGCGTGCTCGAAGAGATGATCGTACGCCGGGCCGCCGGGCGGCCAGCCCTGACCGTCCAGGAACTGGGCGGCGGTTTCCGCCTGGTGCCAGTGGGACTCGGCGACGCGGGCCCGATCGGCGTCGAGTAAAACCCAAGTCGATACGGCCCCGACTGCTGCGAGAATGACAAGGCGAAGCGCCAGCGCGATCGCGCTGGGTGAACGCCAGGTCGGCGTTTCGTCGCGGTCGGATGCGAGACGAGCCAGCGCAACCAGCAGGCCGCACGTGACGGCCGTGAGTATGGCGTTGGCGGGCATATGCTGACCGAAGTCGCTGAAGCTGTGGATCAGGACCGCCATCAGGCCGAAGCCCAGGCCGTATACCGCCACGCGCACACCCCTCGCCCTGCTTCTGACGACACGGACGTAAGCGCACGCGATCAGTAGTCCGAAGGCCAACAGCGCGGCAATGCCGAGCAGGCCCGTCTCGGCCAGGGCCTGGACATACTCATTCTCGGCGTGGGTGGCCAGCGTTGTCGTGGCGCCGCGATCGAACATCGGATAGACGACCTCGTAGGTCCCCAGCCCACTACCGAAGACGGGAAAGCGCTTCCAGGCGGCGGCGGTCTGTTCGATCATCCGCCAGCGTCCCCCGGCGGCGGTGTCGATATCACGCAAGGAAGCCAGCCGATCGTAGATGCGATCGAAGCCGATCCAGAGGGTGCAGACGAAGACGCCAAGGGCCAGCAGCACGATGACCCAGCCGCGTCCGCGCAGCGACCTTCGGGAGCCGACGATCAGGGTGGTCAGCGCCGCGGCGATCAGCAAGGCGAGCATGCCGCCCCGCGTCAGTGAGATGAAGACCGTCGCGGCGCCGACCACGATGACCCCGATCAGCAATTGAACCGTTCGGGCCTCGGGACGGCCAAGGGTGTCGAGAACGCGACGTGGGGTGGTCCGCTCGCCGGCAAAGGCCTCGCCCAGTTGGACCAGCAGCAGCGCCAGGGCCGCGCCGATCGAGAGGTTCATGAACTGGCCGAAATGGCTGTGGTTGACAAACGTTCCGGAGTGGGCCCCGTCGTAGGTCGGGATGGTCCAGTAGATTTTGCCGTTGCCCGCGACGTCCTGGGCCAGGGCCAGCAGAGCGACCGCCCCGCCGATCGCGGCGACGGCGGCCAGGAGTCGCTTGATGCGGGCCGGGTCGCGATAGACATTGACGACCACGATGAAGACGGCCGCGACCGCCAGCACGAGGCGCAGGTCGTGACGCGTCGCCCGCCGATAGAACGACAGCGACATCGATTCCGACTCCGCCTGGCCCGCCGCAACACGGGGAAGCAGTTCCGTCTTCAGGGCGGCCGTCTCGGGGCTCAGCGTCGCAGCGATCGGCGCGGGCAACGGCGCCAGTTGCAGCAGCACGACCCCCACGAACAGCGCGACGGGCAGATAGGCCCATGTCCGCACGATCGGCTGCGACGGCGTCAGAGACAGTCGCAGGCAGAACAACAGGGCCATGGCGGCCGCCAGGGCCAGGACCACCTGCTCGCTCCAGGCGTGGACGGCGCCGAAGGCCAGCGGGCCAAAGGCCAACAGCGCGACAAGCAGGACCTCGATCCCGCGATCGCACCGCTCGGCCCAGAGCGGCCGCGCGTCGAGACTGGAGTCGATCCATTCCCGGTCCCGGCGGCCGCTGACCTCCGGCATCTGATAAGCCTCCCTGCCCAACCGTTTCATCTGTCCCAATCCCCGTTAACTGTGTGGAAACCGTTCCATCGATGTCCCCGGCATCAGACCGGCCCGGAGCTTTTCGAGATGCTTGTCTCGGCGTTTGTTCTGACGGCGCTCAACCGCTTCGATCGGGATCTTCTTCTCCTTCTTGGAATGGCCGTTGCCGTCGCGACGGTAGTTGTAGTTGTAATAGCCGTACCCGCTGGAATAGCCGTAGCGATCGCTCTTGCGGGGCACATCGTTGACCACGACGCCGAGCAGGCGGCCGTCGACACCCACAAGACTCTCGCAGGCCTGCAACGTGACGCGGCGGGTCGATTGCTGGGCCCGCAACATCAGGACGGTCACATCGCAGAGGGCCGCCAGGATCTGGGCGTCGGCGACGGCGATCACCGGCGGCGAATCGATCAGTACGCGGTCGTATTTCTGAGCCAACGTCTTGACGATCTCGGCGAACGCGCTGCTGTTGAGCATCTCCGACGGGTTGGACACGTCGGGACCGCACGTCAGGACGTCGAGGTTCTTCATGCCCATGTGGTCGATCGCCTCGGTCAGTTCCATCTGGCCGGCCAGGACCAGGCTCAGGCCCCGAGCCCGGCGGTCCAGGCTGAAGATCCGATGCTGCATGGGTCGGCGAAAGTCCGCGTCGACGATCAGCGTGCGCTGGTCGGCCTGGGCCATGGCGATACCGAGGTTGCTGACGGCGGTCGACTTGCCTTCGCCAGGGGCCGGCGAGGTGAAGAGAATCGTGCGGGCCTCGTCCTTGGGCGCACCGAAGAACAGCGCGGTCCGCACGGTGCGATAGGCCTCGGCCTCGTGCGATTCGGGACTGATACGGATCTTCTGGCCGCGGATCGCTACGGTCTGCTTGGGCGCCCGCATGGTTGGGATGGCCCCGAGGATCGGCAGGCCGAGCAGGGCCGAGATCTCCTGGGTCGAGCGGAGTCGCTGGTCCTTCCACTCGCGCAGCAGGCCCAGTCCGACACCCGCGAAGAGGCCCAGGCACAGGGCCAGGCCCATCGTGCGGGCCTTCTGCGGCTCCGAGGGGACGGTCGCGGGCTTGGCGACCTCGATGATCTCCACGTTTAGCGAGGTGACCTGGGGATCGACACTGATCACGCGGATGCGGTCGTCCAGAATATCGCAGAACTTCTTGGCCCGCTCATAGTCGGACTGCAACAGGGCGAAATCGACCAGTTGCCTGTTCAGCATCTCGGCGGTCTGGCTCTGCTCGGCAACCATCGCTTCGAGATCCTTCTGCCGCGCCGCAGCCTCCAGCATCCGCTCCTGGGCGGCCGCCACGACACTGTCGGCAAAGGTCTTGTCCAATTCAGCGATTTGGGACTCCAGACGCTCGATCTCGGCGTCCAGGGCGACGATCTGAGGAGCGTGCGGTTTGAGTTCCTGCAAGCTGTCGGCCCGCGTGCGTCTGACGCGCAACAGTTCGCCGCGCAACACGACAATCTCATTGGCGGAAGCGATGTAGACGCCCCGGCGCTGTGCCTCAACGTACCGACGCAGGGCCGAGGAATCGCCCGCCATCTGCCGGACCGCTTCATAGTGAGACCGGCTGTCGAGGGCCGCCAACTGAGCCGCCGTCAGTTCCGCATCGAGGTGCAGCAGTTTCGTCAGGATCGTATTGTTCTCCGGGCTGGTCCCGTAGGCCAGATTCTCGTGCTCACGCTGGAAAAGGGCCATGGCCTTTCGCTTCTCGTCCAATTCCTGATACGATGCGACCCTTTCTTCTTTGAGCAGCTTGACGACCTCCGCTGAGGTGTCGCGTTTGCGTTCGTTGTGCGCGGTGATGTAGGCGTCGACGACGGTATTGACGATGCTGGCGGCTTCCTCGGCCGACGGCGAGGTGAACGAGACGTTGATGATCTCATCCTTCTTGCCGACCACGATCTGCAGGCCCTTGCGTAGGGCGGCGATCGGGTTGCTGATCTCGGCGAAGGTCTGCAGGTGGCCCATGGCGGGCGACGCCAGTGCGGTCGAGAGCGTTTCCGTTCTCTTGATCAGTTCGGCCTGGGTGTAAAGGTAGTTCGACCAGGCCCGCACGGTTCCTGCGCCCGTCGTTTCCAGCGGCGGCAAGCCTTCCTGCTCGACGTAGATGCGGGACGTGCTGGTGTACTGGGGCGTTACCCGCTGCAGGTAGACGAACCCGGCCGCCAGCGCCACGATGGTGGCCAGCAACACCGTCCAGCGGCGCCGCCAGAGGATTTCAAAAAGACTCTCGGAGAAGCCTTCGACCACCTCGCCGGCCGGGGTCATCTCCAGAGGCTCGGATGCATTGCCTTCGATTCTGCCGTTCATGGTTTCCTCACTGCTTCGTCGGGAGCGTTGGGGCCGTTACTCCCACAGGTCCTCGCCCCGGATGTAGATGCCCGTGTTGATGCGGACCAGATTGTTGATCGTGGTGTTCGTTCGAGTCCGGGCCGTATGCTCGATCGCGACGACGTCACCAGGTCGAATCGGCGTGCCCAGGGCGTCGGTGAACTCGCCGTTCCTGATCAGTTCGAACGGAACGCGGGCGACAGTGTTGTCGGCCTTGAGCCGATAGATCGTGACATAGCGCGGCTCGGCGACCGAATCCAATCCCCCGGCATAGGCGATGGCCTGGGTCACGTTGTACTGGGCGCTCGGCGGATAGGGGAAATTGCCCGGCTTCTTGACCAGGCCCAGCACCGAAAACAGCGGCATCTGGACCTGTTCGGCGACCACCGTATCACCCTCTTCCAGCGCCACGTCCCGAAACGGGATATTCGTGTTGACCACGGGCAGCAGAATGGGCGTTCCCGCCCGAGCCGCATCGTCGGAACGGACGATACGCACGACCGCGGCCCCGGCCTCGGAGATGCCGCCGGCTTCGGTCAGGAGATAGCTGAGCGTCATCTGGTCGGACTGGAGTGTATAGACGCCCGGTTCCTCCACCGCTCCGGTGATGTAGACCTTGGCCGTCGTGTGCTCGGCGACGCGAACGAAGACCGAGGGGCGCAGGACGGAATAATCGGCGTAGGCCTCAGTCACCTGCTCCTCGATCTGGGCCAGGGATCGGCCCGCCACGGCCATTTTGCCGACCGCCGGCAGTGTAATGGTCCCGCCATCGCGGACGCGACAGAGGTAGGGATGATCCGCCTGGTTCCTTTCCTGCGCCGCCTGCACCTCAGCTGCGGTGACCGCCTGGAGCAGCGCCGGCATGGTGAACTCCAGTACGTCGCCGGGGACAACCAGATAGGGACCGACCTTGAGCTTGGCCTTCTCGATGCGATCCATGTCCACGGTCGGTGCGATGGCCCCGGCTTGCTCAAAAGCGGCCAGTTCCTCGTCCGTGGGTGTGCGGACTTCATCAGCGCAACCGCCCAGACAGACTGACAGCGCGATCAGGGCGAAAACCCAGAGGCACTGCTTCCGCCGGCGCCCTACGCGGCGCCGCGGCGCTCTCTTCGCGAAGTTCACTTGCCTACTCCCGTCACATCTTCTTCTGAAACCCACGCCCGCCATCCTCATGAACGGGCGGAACACCGGATACTCTCCCTCCATCACTGGCCCTGACAGATCACCAGCAGCGCAGAACACCTCCACCAGAGCATAGGCACGCCTATACCCTCAGCACCTGAAAACAAGGTCAATCCCGCCTCAGGTCCCAGGCCTCACCCGACTCCGCTCAACTGAGATCCTTGTGTCATCGCCCTCAAAACGCCCACGGCGGCGTCCATGGCGCCGGATTGGGCAACCACGGCGGCTTCCACGGAGCCGGATCGGGCAACCACGGCGGCTTCCACGGGCTGCGACACCGCCGCCAACCCCATCTCCGCCGCCAACCCCATCCCAGACCGGGCGCGCCGACCGTCACGGCATCGTGGGCCGCGATTGTGGTCAGCGTTGTCGCCGCAAGGGGCCCCGGAGCGGCATCCCCGGGAGTCGCCAGCAGAAGCAACAACGCGCCCCCCAGCACCAACATCACCCATGGGGAGCAACCGCCTCCTCTGTTCTGCACTCGCTGCGAATCCATCTTTGATTCCTTCCCGCTCGCCGTCAACATTCTTGTCCGCGACGTCCCTCCTCCAGGACTGACACGGCCAGCATCGCCTCCGTGAATATCGCATCTCGCAGCAGTAGACAATTGTGGAAACTACGTATTTGACAATGAGGCTTCTGGGCAACATAGGAAAGCGGCAGCATACAACAGCAGCTTGCACGCGATGGAACACCAACACCCCATTATGGACATCCACACCCCAGTTAACCATCGTCTTCGGACGCCATCTACTGGAACACGGTTGAACTCGGGACTTGAGCGGGCACCCGAATTCTGCGACCATGGCGCCTTGCACCTGCTATGAGTTTGACAGTACCGATCCAAGTGATCCTTTGAGGAATATACCTATGACAGACGCGCGGCTTTCGCGGAGAGGGGCGATCATCTGCTGCTCTCTTCTGTTCACTCTCTCGGGGTCAGCGGGCATCGGCAGGTCTCGGACTCAAGCGGCCGAGCACGTTGTCGCTCCTACGGGCGACGATCGCGCTGCCGGCAATAGGGCCGCCCCTCTGCGCACCATCTCCGAGGCCGCCCGACGCGCCCGACCTGGAGACACGGTGCTGGTCCGAGCGGGCGTCTATCGCGAACGCATCTCTCCACCCCGAGGCGGCCGACCAGACAAACCCATCGTCTATCGAGGAGAGAAGCTGGGAACCGTGTTCGTCAAGGGCTCCGAACGGTGGACGCCCGCCTGGCGACGAGAAGCAGAATCCATCTATTCGGCGATCCCCGACGAAGCGCTCTTCAATGATGATGTCTATCTCGACAGCGGGAACCCTTTCGAAGTGCCATTGGCCTCGACACCATACGGAAGAAACGGCAGACCGGAGAAACAGCGATTCGACTATGGCGATCCCAATCTTCTCTACACCTGTGGGCAGATCATCGTCAACGGTACACCTTTCACGCAGGCGCCTTTCCTCAACGAAGTCAAGAACCGAACAGGGACATGGACCTGCGACCGAGAAACCGGACGGATCACCGTCAACTTCGGCAATCTGATTCCGGCAGGCCAGACGGTCGAAATCACGACGCGTCGGCGGATCTTCGCGCCGCACGTTCAAGGCCTCGGACACATCATCGTCGAGGGCTTCGTCTTCGAGCATTGCGGCAACCAGTATCCGACGAACTTCTGGAACACCCCGGTCTGGGCGCAGGCGGGCGCGGTCGGACTGCGCGGGGGACATCACTGGATCGTTCGCAACAACATGATTCGGTACGCCCACACGGTGGGCATCGACATTGGCGCGGGGGGCGGCAACAACGAACGAACCGAAAGCAGAAGCGCCACGATGTCGCTGGCCGGGCAAGACAACCTCATCGAGCGCAATTACATCGTCGACAACGGAGCCGCCGGGCTCATCGGACTGGATAGCACCCGCATGGTCGTTCGCGGCAATGTCATCCTGCGCAACAACACGCTGAGATTCATTGGCAACAAGCGTTACGAGCACGCCGGGATCAAGTGCCACAACATCAAAGATGGTTTGATCGAGGGCAACTACATCGCTGACAATCCTCTCAACGACGGCGTCTGGCTTGACAATCGCTTCCCGGGAACGCGGGTCACTCGCAACGTCATCGTGA
>Ga0180429_10005000_pt1 | contig 10559 bp, 10 predicted proteins | sample SS_ome_FD_132428 | JGI IMG/M metagenome (GOLD analysis project Ga0180429, IMG submission 132428) | Hypersaline lake sediment archaeal communities from the Salton Sea, California, USA - SS_1_S_1 metaG | ecosystem: Environmental > Aquatic > Non-marine Saline and Alkaline > Hypersaline > Sediment ...
CCTCAGCCTTTCGTTTGGCCTCTTCCTCGGCTTTGCGCTTGGCTTCTTCTTCAGCCTTTCGTTTGGCGTCTTCCTCGGCTTTGCGCTTGGCTTCTTCTTCAGCCTTTCGTTTGGCCTCTTCCTCGGCTTTGCGCTTGGCTTCTTCCTCAGCCTTTCGTTTGGCGTCTTCCTCGGCTTTGCGCTTGGCTTCTTCTTCAGCCTTTCGTTTGGCGTCTTCCTCGGCTTTGCGCTTGGCTTCTTCCTCAGCCTTTCGTTTGGCGTCTTCCTCAGCCTTACGCTTGGCGTCGTCCTTGGCCTTGGCGGCCAGTTCCGCGGCGCGCTTTTCTTCGGCGGCTTTGCTGGTTGCCGCTTTTTTCACGGTTGTCGCCTTTTTGGCTCCGGTTGTTCTTTTAGCTTTGGTCGCCGTGGTTTTTTTGGCTTTGGTGGCGGTCTTTTTAGCAGCAGTCTGCTTGCCGGTGGTTTTTTTGGCGGCAGCGGTTTTTTTGACGGCTTTCTTTTTGTCCGTTTTAGCACCCGCCTTTTTCTTGGAAGTGGATTCGAGTAAGCTGTCTTTTCCCATAGGAACCCCTTTAAATGGATGTTGATGCCGCCGCAGAAAGCCCAGGTTCCGCCGTATTCACGTCCGGGTTGCGCGCATCGGAATACAGAACAGTTGCGTATCACGCCGCATGCCGCGATCATCGTAACCGTTTGGATCACGATTGACGGTATGCGCCCTCTTGAATCTGACGCTTTTTACGGGCCCATCAATGTTGGTGGCCTGAAATAAGGAAAGGTCATCAAACAATGTTTCTTACAAGATTTGCGTCTTATTTTGCAATGATTAATTTGTCGGACATGCCAAAATCCGTTATGCTGCAGCCGGTTATTGGAAGAGACCACTTTAAACAAGGGGGAGAATCGACCATGACGAATCGTCCCGGATTATCGGATCAATTCGATCATTTAAAAAATATTCTGGACCCCCTGCCGTCCCTGGCCGTGGCCTTTTCGGGAGGTGTGGACAGTTCCCTGCTGCTGGCAGCGGCCGTCGATGCGCTGGGGAGCCGTGTCGTCGCCCTGACCGCCGATTCCCCCGTGCATCCGGCCCGGGAAATTCGAACGGCCATCGCCATCGGCAGTTTCCTGAATGCACGTCACATCCTGGTACGGACGGACGAAATGGACCATTCGGCATTTCGGGCCAACACAGCGAACCGGTGTTATGTCTGCAAAAAAATCATCTTCAAGCGCCTCATGGCGGTGGCGGCTGATTTGGGAATTGCGCATCTGGCGCACGGCGTCAACCGGGACGATTTCAACGACTATCGACCGGGCCTGCGTGCGGCGGCGGAAATGCAGGTCATGGCCCCGCTGGTGGATGCGGGTTTGTCGAAGGCCGACATCCGGCGGTTGGCAAAGGCGCGGGGCCTGCCCAACTGGAATCGTCCGGCTATGGCCTGCCTGGCGTCGCGCATCCCTTATGATACGGCGCCCAGCCATTCGCTTCTGGCACGGGTGGAGGCGGCGGAAAGGGTTCTCGAAGATCTCGGTTTGCGGGGCGGACGTGTTCGCTGCCATGGGGATGTGGCCCGTATCGAACTGCCGGCCGGAGAGGACATGGTGCGGGTGCTTTCCGCCGAATGCCGGAACCAAATAGTGCAGGGGGTGAAAACAGCCGGATTCACCTACGTTGCCCTCGATCTGGAAGGATACCGGCAGGGAAGCATGAACGCTCCCCTGGCAACGCGTGACGACGGCTGAAGCGCAGTCGGCGTGCCGTTGGTATCAGAACGGCCAGAATCGGGGAATCAGAAATGCCCCTGCCGCGATGACCATCAGGTTGAGCGGCAAGCCCAGCTTGAGATAGTCCGCAAAACGATAGTTGCCCGGTCCGTAGACCATGAGATTGGTCTGGTAGCCGATGGGCGAGGCAAAACAGGCGCTGGCGCCAAAGCATACCGCAATAATAAAGGGGCGCGGATCGACCCCCAGCGAAAGCGCCGTGGATACCGCCACGGGCAGCAGCAGGACCGCCGTGGCGTTGTTGCTCAGAATTTGAGTTCCGATGCTGGTCAGAAGTAGAAAGCCGCCCAGCACCACCGACGGCCCGGCGCCGGCAAATAGCTGCAGGAAAGCATTGGCGTAGAGATCCGTGGCCCCGGTTTTCTGCATGGCCTGCCCCAGCGCAATGGTGCCGACGATCAGCAGCAGCACATCCGCCCGCAGTTCCCGATAGGCCGACCGCAGCTGCAGACAGCCCGTCAGGATCATCAACAGCACCCCGGCCATGGCCGCCACCATGATGGACAACAGGCCCGTGGCCGCCGCCGTCACGACACCGCCGAAAATTATCAAGGCCCGTCCGGCCAATCGTTTGTGAACGATTTCGTGATGCACATCTTCGATCACGATGAAGTCTCCCCCGCTGCGCAACCACTCCAATTGGGTCAGGGGGGAACGTACCAGGAGGATATCGCCCACCCGCAGCCGCCGCTTGTGCAGTTTCAGGTCGGCGTAGTGGTGACTGCGACGTTTGATGGCCAGAATCTGGATGTCTTCATTTCCGAACAGCTTGGTGTCGGGAACCTTGGCACCAATCAGGCGCGATTGCGGCGGCAGAACGAGTTCGACGATCAGATGTTCCGGGTCAGCGCCGCGGGCCGTCAGATCGGCCGGCTCGTGCGGCAATTCGGCCAGGCCTTCCGCCAGAATGGCCACGATATCGGTGGCCGAGCTTTTTACCAGCAGCAGGTCCGTCGGGGCGAACCGCAGACCGGCTTCATCCGGGTAATGGATATCGGCGTTTCGCACCACCTCGACGATGCCCAGGGCCGGATAACGTTCGGCAAGGACGGCGGGGGGCTGACCCATGAGGGCGCTGCTTTCGGGCAGCTGCAGTTCCGCCAGGTAGGTCCGGTCTTCACCATTGTCGACGTGGCAGGTGGCGGCGGCATGGCTGGGCATGAAGCGCGAGGCCGTCAGGGTCAAGAAGCCGATGCCGATCACCGCCACGGGCAGCCCCACCCAGGCCAGCTCGAACATCCCGATTGGCGCATATCCGGCCTGGACACTGAGGTCGCTGACGATAATGTTGGTGGAAGTCCCCACTAGGGTGCAGGTTCCCGCCAGAATGGAGGCATACGAAACGGGTATCAAAAACTTGGAGGGACTGATTCCGTATTCGCAGCCGAGCGCCAGCATGATCGGGATGAAAAGCACCACGACCGGTGTATTGTTGATGAACGCCGAGGCGGCGGCTACGATGAGCAGGCTCATGAGCAGCGCCAGTCGGTGGTTGCCCCGGGCCATGGCGATGACCTGCTGGCCGATGAAGCCGACGGCGCCGGTGCGGATCATGCCGCGGCTCATCAGAAACATGGCGCCCACCGTGATGACTGCCGGGCTGGCGAACCCGGCCACAGCCTCGTTCGGCTGCAAAATGCCCGTTACGGCCAAGCTGACCATGAGGCCGACCGCTACCAGATCCACCGGGGCTTTGTCGGTGATCAACAGCACCAGGGTCACGATCAATATTGCCGTTACCAGCCAGATTTCCATGGGGGGGCTACTCTCCTGAGGACGAAGTTGCCTGGTGTCGCCACCAAACGAATGGGGGAATGATAATACATGATCATGCACCTGCCAACACGGGGCTTTAGGCCGGCCGACCTGGCGGCTCTGGCCCGGAGGTTTGGCGCCGCCAGGCTTCCCTCTTTCGACAATCTCGTGTTATTACCCAGACGGCGGTTTGGCAATGATTTAAAGGGACAAGCGACCGGACGCCGTCCAGGCGTGGCGGTGGTCGAAAGGAGGGGCCATGGATGCGATAACGCTGACGCAGCAGCTGGTGCAGTTTGACACCCGAAACCCGCCGGGTCGTGAAGCCGCCTGCGCCCGGTTTCTGGCAGGGATTTTACGCGATGCCGGTTTTGAGGTGACCTCGCACGCGTTTGCCGAAGGGCGCACCAGCTTGATTGCCCGGGGGGCGGGGGCTTCAAACCGGGCGCCCCTCTGCCTGTCGGCTCACCTGGACACGGTCCCGCTGGGGGAGGCGGCCTGGGAACGGGATCCGCTGGCCGGCACTATCGAGGGGGATCGTCTCTACGGGCGTGGGGCCAGCGATATGAAAAGCGGTCTGGCCGCTATGGTGTCGGCCGCGTGCGCGTTCGGGCCCCATCCCGACCTGTGTCTGGTGTTGACCGCCGGTGAGGAAAACGGCTGTGAAGGCGCCCGATTCCTGGTGGAACAAGGGGTGCTGCCGCTTCCAATGGGGGCGCTCGTCGTGGGGGAACCCACCGCCAACGTCCCGCTGGTGGGTCACAAAGGCGTACTGTGGCTGGAAATCGAGATCGCTGGTCGCACGGCCCACGGCAGCACACCGGAGCTGGGCGACAACGCCATCAACAAAGCGGCCCGTTTAATCCGAAAACTGGAGTCGTTTCAATTCGGGGGCGCGCCCCATCCGGTGCTGGGGGCCCCGACGCTCAACGTGGGAACGATCCGGGGAGGGCTGAATATCAACTCCGTGCCGGATCGCGCCGTGATCGGCGTCGATATCCGCACCGTTCCCGGAATGCCGCATGCCGCGATCATCGAGGCGGTGGCCCATTGCAGCGATGAGGCGATCCGCATCACACCCCTGGCGGACATGGCCAGCGTGGCCACCGATCCCGCCCATGAATGGATTCAGCATGTGTTCGACGTGGTGGCGGCGCATACCGGCCGGCGGGCTCTTCCGCAGGGGGCCGCTTATTTTACCGATGCGGCCGCCTTGCGGTCTTGCGGCCCTCCCGCGCCGACCGTGATCCTGGGGCCGGGCGAACCTTCCTTGGCCCATCAGACCGACGAATTTGTCATGCTTCCCCGCATCGATGAGGCGACCGCGATTTATACCCGCCTCATACGATCCTGGTGCGGGTAAGGCGCTTGACCGAAAACGGCTTTTGTCCCCGGGGTTGCCCCCGGGCGACGATCGTTATATTGGATAGGGGTGACCCGCTTTCATCCCATGATGGCAACCGTAAAAGGAGGTGAATCATATGGGGAAAGGTGATAGACGCAGCAAGCGTGGCAAGATTTGGCGCGGATCGAACGGAAAAAAGCGTCCCAAGAAAAAAAACAAGACCCAAAAATAATGGCGGCATTGCGCCCGGCCGGGAATCGGAGATCATGACACACAACCTGAAGCGCAGCCCGCTGGCCGATGCCGCCGACGCGCCGGCGGCGCCTGCCCGCCCGTCGGCTACACTTGTTTTGGTGCGGGATGGTGCGGCGGCAATGGAAGTGCTGCTGTTGCGACGGGGGCGCCAGCTAAAAGCCTTTGCCGGTGCCTGGGCGTTTCCCGGCGGTGCGACGGATCCCATCGACGGTCCGACCGACGGCTGGGAATCGATTCCGGCGGTTGCGCGTCACACGGCGGTTCGGGAGTTGCGGGAAGAAACCGGTTTGACCATCCAGCCCGATGCCCTGGTGCCTTTGTCGCGCTGGACAGCGCCTGTCATCATGCCCCGCCGGTTCGACACATGGTTTTTCATGGCCGCGGCCCCTGCGGGTCGGGTACAGGTCGATCGGAGTGAAATCCATGGCCACCGTTGGGAGACCCCCCGGCAAGCGCTGGAAGATCACCAGGCCGGTCATATCGTTCTTGCGCCACCCACCTGGGTCACCCTGCATCATTTAACCCGCTTTGGTGGATGCGATGCGGCGCTTGCGGCCGCCGGTGCCCAAGCGCCCTTTCACTATGCGCCCCGTGTGGTCCAGCAGGGTCCGGATTCCTGCTTTTTGTACGGCGGTGACCAGGCTTATGCCACCCTCCGCATCGATCAAGCGGGGCCGCGGCACCGCCTGTGGGTGCGCCAGGATGGTTGGCAATACGAACGCTTTGCAGGCGACGGACGGTCCTCTAAAACACCTTCCGTCGCCGGACACCCCTGCGGGATTGGATAACAAGGAACGGAATGGTGACCGACCGGATTCCCGGCGGCGGGATGGATCGACAACGCTTAACGAAAAAATGCCAAGGGAGTTGTTACCATGATTGTTGTGACCGGTGGCGCCGGTTTTATCGGCAGTGCCTTGGTGTGGGCGCTCAATCGCCGCGGCGAGGACGATATCCTGATTGTCGACCGGCTGCACGAAACGGAAAAGTGGAAAAACCTGGTGGGGTTGCGTTTCAGCGATTATCTGGACAAGACGGTCTTTATCGACCAGCTCACCCGGGGGGATTTCGGTGATCGGATCCGGGCGATCCTCCACATGGGGGCCTGTTCCGCCACGACGGAAAAAGATGCCGATTACCTGATGGAGAACAACTACCGCTACACGGCCCGCATCGCCGCCTGGCGTGAAACCCATCCCCGCTGCCGCCTGATTTATGCCTCCAGCGCCGCGACCTATGGTGACGGTGCCCGTGGATACGGTGACGACGAAGCCGGTTTGGTCCATCTTCGCCCCTTGAACATGTACGGCTATTCGAAGCATCTGTTCGATCTGCAGGCGCTGCGCCAGGGATGGTTGAAGCACATCGTGGGGCTGAAGTATTTCAATGTGTTCGGGCCTAATGAATACCACAAGGGCGACATGTGCAGTGTGATCAACAAGGCCTACCCGCAGGTGCGCGACGAGGGCCGCATGCGCCTGTTCAAATCCCACCGGCCGGACTACAAGGACGGCGAACAGCTGCGGGACTTCATCTATGTCAAAGACGCGGTCGACATGACGCTGTTCTTCCTGGATAACCCCGATATCGGCGGCATCTACAATATCGGCACCGGCCGGACCCAGTCCTGGAACCATGTGGCGGCGGCCCTCTTCAAGGCGGCCGGACAGCCGTTGACCATCGCGTACATCCCCATGCCGGACCACCTGCAGGGAAAATACCAGTATCATACCTGCGCGGACCTGACGAAACTGCACGACGCCGGATGGTCGCAGCCCTGCCGTTCGCTCGAGGACGCCATTGACGATTACGTTTGTCGCTACCTGTCGACCGAAGCCCATCTCTCGTCGGATTGACCCAGGTGCTGATGCATTCCCCGATGCGGCGAGGTGACATATCGTGAATACGACGGCCGTTGTGCTGGTATTGATTTCGGCCGTGATGCATGCCGTCCGCAATTTCCTGACCAAGACCGCGTTCGATAAGCAAGTCTTCGTCTGGTGTTACGAATTGCTGGGGCTGCTGTTCTTCGCGCCGGTTTTTTTCTATGGCCTTTGGCGAGGCGCTTTTGTTCTGGAAGGGATCTGGCCAATCGCCGCGCTTTCCGGTCTGTTTCACTTTCTTTACTGGTTGTGGTTGTCACGGTCGCTCGACGAGGGCGATTTATCCCGCGTCTACCCCATTTCGCGATCGGCGCCGGCCCTGGTCTTCGTGATAGCGGTGGTGTTCATGGGGGAAGACGTCAGCGTATCGGGGGCGGTCGGTATTCTCCTGGTGGCGCTGGGGGTCTATACCATCAGCCTGGACCGGTTGACACCGGCCGCGCTGCTCCAACCGCTGCGCAATTTCCGGAACGATAAAGCCACGCGTTACGCCTTTTTGACCCTTTTAGCGGTGGCGGCTTATTCCATTGTGGACAAACAGGCCGTGATGCGCTTTCATCCGGTGGCCTTCGCGTTTGTCTATCCTTGGGTCAGTATGGCGCTGTTGTCGGGCTACATCCGGACCGCCAAGCACGAGGGGGCCCTGCGGCGGGAGTGGCAGGCCAATCGCCGCGCGATTTTGGTCTGCGGGGTGTTGGGAATCTTCGGCTACTTTTTGATCCTGATGGCGTTTTCGCTCGAACGCATCAGTTATGTTGTCGGGCTGCGGCAGATCAGTATTGTCTTTTCGGTCCTGCTGGGCGTAGTCGTTCTGAAGGAGCGCCACGGGCGGCAGCGGATGCTGTCCGCCGTCATGATATTCAGCGGTGTGTACCTGATTGCCCGGGCCGGCTAACCTTCTTTAGGAAACGGAAAAACAAGACAGGATCGATTATAACAACGGTCGCCATAAAGGGGAGACATCATGTTCGAACACGTCATGGCCGCACGCCGGCGTCTGGAGGGGCAGGCCCATGTCACACCGGTGATGACATCGGCCACCTTTAATGAACGGGTCGGCGGTGCCGTCGTTTTTAAATGCGAAAATTTCCAGCGTGTCGGGGCCTTCAAGTTCCGGGGCGCCTTTAACGCCGTCGCCTGTTTGCCGGATGAGGTGCGGAAAAAAGGGGTGATTACGTTTTCTTCCGGCAATCACGCCCAGGCGGTGGCGCTGGTGGGGCGCCTCATGGATGTGCCCGTCACGGTCGTCATGCCCGAGGACGCGCCGGTCACGAAACGGGTGGCGACGCAGGGCTATGGGGCCGAAGTGGTGCTATACGACCCGCGCCGGGAATCGCGGGAGGCTTTGGCCCGGTCCCTCCAGGAAGAACGAGGCGGTGTTCTGGTGCCGCCCTACGATCACCCGGACATCATTGCCGGACAAGGGACCGCCACGTTGGAACTGCATCGCCAGGTCGGTCCGCTGGATATGCTGCTGGTGCCCTGTGGCGGCGGTGGCTTGCTGAGCGGCTCGGCGGTGGCCGCTCACGGCGTCATGCCGAACTGCCGGGTGATCGGGATCGAGCCGGAACTGGCCGACGATGCCACCCGCTCGTTCCGCACCGGGGTGCTGCATCGGGTGGACAACCCCCCGACCATTGCCGACGGTACGCGGACCCCTTCGCTGGGGGAGCACACCTTTCCCCTGATTCGCGAGCATGTCAGTGATATGCAGACCGTTTCCGAGGTGGCCATCATGGCGGCCGTGCGCTTTTTTTTCTACCGCATGAAAATCGTGGTGGAACCCTCCGGTGTGTTGGGGGCAGCCGCGCTGCTTAGCGGCGTGGTGAAGCCGGAGGGCCGCGTCGGTGTCATCTTAAGCGGCGGCAACATCGACCACCTGACCATGACGCGTATCCTCGCCGCCGCGCCGGACGATGCCTGAGTGTTAGTGGTCGGGGCCGCCTATTGCAAAGCCCGGCAAATGGCGATAGGTATGCGTGGACCACCGGGTGATAGGCCCGTTCGCCTGCTGCGCCGGGCGGCAAGAGACGGAAGGCGTCGATGCAGCTATCGTTTGATCAGATTACATTCCGGTATCCGGGAACCGACACGACCGTTTTCGAAGATCTCTCCTTCCAGATGGCGGGGCCCGGATTCAATGCCCTCTTCGGCCCCTCCGGGGTCGGTAAAACATCCCTGGCCCGCATGCTGACCGGTGATCTGAGCGACTTCTCCGGCCAGTTGCAGACCCGGGATATCGATCGCATCCTTTATTCGTACAATCTGGAACGGCTGCCGGGTTGGTCGGCCGTGGGAAAACATCTTGAGCGGATCACGACGTCGGAACAACAGGCCAAAAGGGAGCAATTGGTCGATCTTTTCGGGATGACGCCTTTTCTCGGATCGCGATTTTCCCAGCTGTCCTTAGGGCAGAAAAACCGCATCAACCTGATCCGTTATCTTCTGCAGGACTTCCAGATGCTGATTATGGACGAGAGCCTGGCCAACGTGGATGAACTTACCCGTGAGAAAATCATCCTCAATATCAAGGTTCTTTTTCCGGATAAATTTTTTATCTACATTTCCCACAACATCATCGAAGTGTCCAAATTTTGCCGGGATATTCTGGTGCTGGCGGGGTCCGGCAAAAAGCAGCCGGCCGTCGTGGTGAAGGGGCAGGACCAGCAGGCCGGGCAGTCGCTGGAAAAGCAGCATCTCGAAACCACCATGCTGGAGATCATGAATGCTGCATAGACGGGTCTATCAGTTTCTGATTGTCTATAGCCTGGGGCTGGCACTGCTTCTGGGCATCAAGTATCTCCTGGAGCTTTCCAATTATGTCATCCCGGGTCCGATGGAAATCTGGATGACTTGCCGGGAGGTGACCCGGCGCTACTTCGCCGATGTCATGGATACCATGACGGTGGCGATCATCGGGCAGGTGCTGTCCATCTGCATGGCCGGCTTTATCGGCATTGTCGGCCGCCAGACCACCTGGCTGGGATCTTTCGTCAAGGTGGCGGCCTATAACGTCCAGGCCTATCCGATCGTGGCCCTGGCGCCCATTATCTTCATTCTGCTGGGCGACGGATTTATCTCCCGCTTGCTGATCGCCGCCATGATCTGTTATTTTCCCCTGCTGCTGTCCGTCCTCGGCATCATGTCCGAGCCGGTGCGGGACATTGAACATTTTTACCGCAATACCGGGCGTCTGCGCTGGCAGCTGGAAGTGAAGATTCGTGCTTTTGAAAACATCGGCAAGCTGACGACGGTGGTGGCCGGCAGTGCCACCCTGGCCATGGCGGGAACGATTGTGGCCGAGTTTATCGCGGCGAATGCCGGCATCGGTTACAGCATCCGAATTGCCCTGTACCAGAGCGACCTGGGTAAAATTCTGGTGGCCCTGTTTCTGATCGGCATATCGCTTTCGATCTACCAGGGCCTGCTCGAATGGATAGGCGCCATGGTCCGGAAAGCCTGGGAGAGTCAATAGCGTTTGGCACGATGATCCGGTCGGATCAGAGAGGAGGGTGATATGCGAAACCATCGCGTGA
>Ga0180429_10005002_pt1 | contig 10557 bp, 8 predicted proteins | sample SS_ome_FD_132428 | JGI IMG/M metagenome (GOLD analysis project Ga0180429, IMG submission 132428) | Hypersaline lake sediment archaeal communities from the Salton Sea, California, USA - SS_1_S_1 metaG | ecosystem: Environmental > Aquatic > Non-marine Saline and Alkaline > Hypersaline > Sediment ...
AACGAACCGGCCACCGGAACACTGGCCACCGGCGTGGGGATCATCGACTTCCTGCTGCCGCACCGCATGTTCGCCATCAACCGCATTCTGGCCTACATCAACGAGCAGATCGGTGACTGGCTCGACGCCAACGGCTTCTGGAGCGTCAGCGAGGCCGCCTCCTCCGGCGATGAGGAACTCAAGAAACAACTCGAAGGTTTCATGGCGAACAAGGACCGCTTCGAGCAGAAGAAGAGTGAAGTCCTCAATGTCCTCACCGACCAGGCCCGAACGATCGTGGCCAACTTCGGGACCGGCGACGGCTGGAGCACCTACAACGCCACGGCCCAGTTCACCACGTTTCGCGTCTTCGGCGGCGAGGAGTTCCCACGCGGGACAATCACGCTGGACATCAACGGCGCGGAGTTCACCGGGTCGTTCCTCGGCGAAACCGACGAATTCTCGGTGCAATCGGCCGAGCATCCACGAAAGGGAGAGCCCTTGGTCACGCCGAGGGCCGATGGCACGAATTTTCCCAGCGGTCCGTTCGGCTTCAACCGCTTCGTTCCCAACGGCAACATCACGGGCGACACGGCCGGTTACTTCTTCGCCGACGCCGGTGCCCAGGTTCGCGTCGCCACGCCCGAGCCGCAACGCTTCGTCGCCAGCATCACGCCCGGCACGGTCAAGCGGGTCAAGGCGTTCATCCAATCCGCCGGGCGACGGTTCCTGATCGACGTGCCCGAGGATTTTTACACCGTCACGACCGAGCAGTACGGTCCTGTCACCGCCACGATGGTCACGCTCGACGACGCCCTCTCAAAACGTACCGATCTGAGTTGGGACGACCAAATCTACATCACGTTCCAAGGCACGGTTGGCCCGAACACGGTCGACGTCATGGAGTACCTGATCCAGCAGAACACGGATTTCGGCACGGACGCCGCCTCGTTCAATGCCGTTCGCTCTCGCCTTGCCAACTACCCGAGCCACTTCGCCCTGACCGATCGCAAGCAGATTCTTCAAGTCCTGGAGGAGATCGCGTTTCAGGCCCGGTGCGCCATCGTGCTCAAGGACAACACGTTCCACCTGCGATACCTACCGGCCGAGCCGACGGCCGCCGACACGATCACCGAATCGGACATTGAAGTCGGCGCCTTCAAGTTGCTGCACACGACGACCGAAGACCTCGTCACGAAGCTCGTCGCCCGATGGCGGGCCACCGGTGCCCAGGAAGAAGACAACAAGGTCATCCTTCGCCATAACGTCAAGAAGTACGGCACGAAAGAGCGGGAGTTCGACTTCTACATCTACAACAAGCTCGACATGGTGCTCAAGAGTGCGACGTTCTGGCTTATTCGCTACTCGAATACCTGGAAGAAGGCCCGGTTCAGCACGCCGCTCCACAAGCTCAGCCTCGAGACCTTCGACGCCGTGACGCTCGATTTCACCTCCCCCTACGTCGCCAACTCCGACGTGCTGGCGTTGGTCGAGAAGGCCGACTACAACTCGGATACCCGCTCGATCGACTTCGAGTGCTGGACGCCCGTGAAGGCCGGCCAGATGGAACCCTACGACTTTGCCTACCCGGCCGACGTATCGCAGGAACTGCGGTTTCCCACGCCGCTTGAAGAGGAAGAGGAGTTCGACGGCGGCACCGGCATCGGCCGCAACGCCACTGGAGCCCTGCCGATCCGCTACGACCTGCGGCGCGGCGTCCGGGTCGAGTACGACGGCAATCCCGACCCCTTCGGCTTCGAGGCCGCCAAACGCTCCACCTCCGACCGGGGCGACCCCAAGCCGTCCGATGCCGGCGACAAAGACCCCGGCGAGCCGGTCGTCGGCGAGGCCGTCACTTACGACGAGCGCCTCCCCGGCATCGACACGCCCACCTTCGAGAACACCGGCTTCTACCAGGTTGCCGAACCGACGCTGATCGACATAGCCACCACCAAGATCATCGACTCCCGCGACCCCGGCGGCGACGGAGACAGCATCACCACGTTTTCCACCTTCTTCGCCGAGATCAGCGGCGGAAAACTCAAAATGGCCACAAACGCCACCGTGGTCGATGCCGACGACCGCGACCGTCAGGCCCCGTTCGACTTTAAGTACGACACCGAGACAGAACAATTCGGTGCCGGCACGGCCTTCCTTCAGGACGAGTCATAATGGCCTACAAACGAGGAGACTGGAACGATCTGCTGGCGGCTGTCAACGAAGTGCTCGACAACCCGCCCGAGGACACCGACTGCTCGGATACCGTCATCGCGCCGTTGCCAATGGTCGAAGAGAACCACCGATGGTCCAAGGCCGACATCATGACAGTTCACGAGAAGCTCAGCCAAACGAATTGTGGCGAGATCAGCTTCTCCGAGATTTCCGAGTTGTGGTCCCAGTTGATCATCGACGAGATCAATTCCGCGATTGGCCAGGCGTGGTGCGACTGCGAGGAGCAGGCCGACTGCAACCTCTCCGCATTCGGAACGATATGCTCGTTCAAGAGCGAAGCTGAAGCGGCCCCGTGGTATCTCACCGAAGATGAGGCAGATCTCAAACGCTGGCATGTGCGTTATCACGCCATTGGCGAAGTCGGCTTGGTCGAACTCCCCGATGAGAACGGCCAGCGGTCGGGGATATTCTCCGGATTTCCGGGCACCCAAGGGTTCGTCACGACGGGCGGCCTCTCGCAGAGCCCCAGACATGAATTGATCATCTTTGGCTCGTTGGCTCCCGGCCAGCAGTTCTTCAACGCCCTGGTGGAGATGATCGAAGCGCCTTGTGCCGTGGTAGGCGAGCCGTGGATCAGCAACTTCCCCGGCAGTTATTCCCTCACGGAATACAAGAGATGCTTCCCAATACCCGGCGGTGGAGAAGAGTGCGTCGAAGAAGAACTCGGCGGCGGCATCCGGGCCTACAGATCCAAAGTTGCCACCGCCTTCGACGCCGCCGGCTGCCCACTGAGTTGAGCTCCAGGGCGTCCAGAGCCCGCCAGTGCGGGGCCGAAAGGTACGACAGAGAGCCGCTAATCCCGGATTCATTTGGCTTTCGTGCCGGGCGGGATTGAGGGCATTTCGGTGGCGAAGGGTGGGCTTGGCGACGGGCCAGTCTGGCGTAAGGCTCAAGCCCCGTTTCCCAATGCGTGCGGCGCATCGAAGCGTGCGATTCGGGATGGCCGCGAGCGCTACGAAGTGTCGGGAGCAAGGTGAGCACAGGTTTCGTTTACCGCAGCAGAGACGACATGGCAGCGTCTCAGAAACGGCCACGAGCCCGGAAGCGGCACCAGCACCGGACGCGTCGACACTACGATCTCAGCGGCGACTTTGATCAGCCGCATCCGCCAGGTCTCGGCGTGGCCCTCGCCCAGCTGTTTGAGTAAGGTGAACCACGAAAACGCCCCGTTTTGCAGGGCAAGCCAAAGCCACGGCCTATGGCCGTGATCGATTACACGCCCTCGGAAGCACGAGAATTCCCTGGGAAATGAAGATACCATATCCGCAAAATCCATTACGGTGTACCAATCCCCTTCAAAGAACCCATGGCCTCCCTTGTGTTCATGCCAACCGACACGTTTCTTCACACCAAACCACTCATACACATGCTGCAGAGCGCGCATCGATTCCTGGGCCCCTTCCTGGTTGGCCCAATTGTCACCCCTGCCTTCGATAGAAAGGAGCGCCCTCGGCGCCACCAGCGCACCCACGAAATGCTGGTCAAACGGCAAGAGAGTTTCTTTGTTCGCGAACTTCTTGAACCTATCATTGGACCAACTGGCGAATCTACTGGAAATTCTGCCTAAGCTTTCCGAACCTTTTCCCTGAAATCTGAAAATCGGGAAACCCTGAGCGCCGGAGCAGGAGGGTACGGTGATATCGACTCGATCATCATAGGCCCCGGTAAGAAGAGCCGTTTTACCTCTTCGTGAATTCCCCACCATGATGATCTTGTTGGTATCAACCGCGTCCAGAGAACTCAAATAGGTGATGATAGAGCTCGCTCCCCAGGACCAGGCCCTTAATCTGCATCCATCAATGTCTGGATAAGCTCGCCTGACAGCACCGGGTCGGGGCGGCCCTCCGTTAGCTTCAAACTGTGTGACATACCACGATGCCACCATGAATCCCCTGTCAATCACATCTTCATAAAAGCGCGCGGTCAGATCCTCATCTCTTGGAGAGTAGAGGGTATAAAGAATGATTGCAAAGGGCCCTTTCTTGTTCTTTGGGGCCAAGAGCTTTATTGTCGACGAAATGGAATGATTAGGCCCCATGGACAGTGTGACATCGCTGAGAGTTGCCTTACCGTTGAACTTGGAAGTCGTGGAAGTGATCTTGCCAGTCGTGGTATGATCAATAGGGAAAGGAGGTCCATACTCATAGTGTTCAATTATCGCCTTTATTTCAGCGCGCCGCCGTTCCCACTCCTCATCAGTTTCAGCTCTCTTACTGCCGTCATAGAATAACCAGGGATCCGGTAGTTCTTCTACTACCGGAAGCTCATCCACCGGGGGAAAGTTGTAATTGTCCTGGGCCCATGCGCTCACGCACAACAGCAGAACCATCCCTATGGGGACCAGCTTGAGCAGGTTCTTTGCTCTTCTCATCGTCACCGTCCTTTCCTTTGTACAACAGTAGAATGAGGAATTTGCTTGCTGAGGAATCCCCTGTTCCCCCGCGTGATTCTTGGTCGGACTACGGAATACCCCTAACCGTACAATCCATCCGCAGAATGCCGCCCACGCCGGCCTTCTTCATCGATTCGGGATCCCTGGAGGCCCCCTCATTGGAATAGTGCCCGTCCTGACAAGTCCAGTAGACCCAGGGCCGAGCCGTGTTTGGCGGGGTAGTGAATCCGTGTTCCAGTTCACCGGCTGCTGCGATGCTCGGCGAAACGCTAAGCAGTGTGGCTGCGGCAAGCGGGCTGATTCTCATGTCTCTTCCTCCAGAGTTGAGCAGGCCCTGACCAGCCGTGAGCTTTGAGCGTGTCTCATTCCACCGGCTCAAAGGCCTTGCCCGGCACCAGGGCCATTGAAATGGGCAGGTAATTGCAGCCGCACCACGCCGTGAGATTCGGTGCGTTCAATACCCCGTTGGCCGGATACAGGACGTTGTGCCGCTTGCACACCGGGCGAATTCCGAGGATCCGCGTGAGCTCGCGCCTGTCGAGATCCATCCACGTGGCGTAGCCTCGATCGCGTGCGGTGTAGAGAAACGTGCTGGCTTTTGGAGAGGTACACCCACGGGGAAACAACTTCACCTTGCCAACCGGCTTGGCAGATCGAAGGTCGTAGATCTGCAACATGTGGCGGTCGCCAAGTAGCAGTTTCTCCCCGGCGATGAAACCCAGCAATTTCTCCGGATTCCCCCTCAGAAGATGACCACTCAGGTCATTAAGGATCAGACCGATTCGCTTGCCCTCTGTATCCACAGGCCGCTTAAGCGGCTCGCCGTTCGTTCCCCTGTAGAGTCCGTTCGACGTCACTAAGATGTCGAGCGTCGGACAGTACCGTAGCTTCGTCTTGCCTGACCGCTGCTGCCACACCTGTTTGCCTGAGGCAAGGTCCAACGCGAAGATGTGCGCACCGGCACAGAACACCTTGTCTCCGCCCACTGCCAGGTAAAGCGGAGCATGGCTGGCCTCGACCCGCCAGAGCTGTCTACCCGTCCGCCGGTTCATGCACAGCACGTGCTTACCGCTGCTACTGACCAGGTACTCGTTGTGGACGCGGAGATTCTCCCAAGACGTCTTCTCTAGAGCTCCGGGCATCCTGAGCTGGCCAGTCTCCTTGCCCGTAGCCGGCTCAAACACCCGGCAAATCGAACCTTGGGCCAGGTAGATCGCATCTTCGACTACCACCAGTTGCGTTGCGGGCGGTAGGGTTTTTGGCGTTGGATGCCCGCGACGAGCCAGAATATGGTGGATGCCTTGGTGGTCCTTCTCTTCTTCCGACAGCTCAACCTCCCAGAGCTTGCGGCCCGTGTATACATCCGTCGCCCACATAAGTTCTTCTACGAGGAAGACGAGCCGACCACCGGACACGCGGACGTTCTTTCCCTTACTCTTGTCCCAGCGATTCGCGTTGAACCACAGGATCTCGGTGGGATTGCGGATTCTATCTGCCGAGGCACCCGTGCTGGCGGCATTGGCCTCCGCGTGAGACCAGTCCGCTGCACCGGGCAGGGGACCCGATCGGGTCAGTAACACCAGGTCGCCGACTTGTTTTTTTGCTCGCACCGTGCAGTGAGAGCCTCCGTGCGGTTCCTTCGAGACGCGTGGGATCTACCGACTGGCGCGGCACGCACGCCGTGCCGCCGTAGGGGCGCAGGGCGCGGAACAAGGTCTTCAGCCGCGACGGATTCCCGGCCAGCGCCAATCCACCGGGACGTTCCGACACCACCAGAGTGGCCATGTACGGTGGGAACGGACAAGTGGCGGGATTACCTTCCAGGACACACGCCCTGGTGCCGTACGAACCGGCACGGAGGAGTCGTTTACGCAGGTCGTCGACCTTTTTGGCATCACCATCCACGGCGATAACGTGCAGACTCGATTGCCTCACGAGCTCCTCGAGCAGGCGACCGTTGTCCAGCCCAAGCACGAGGGCGTGGCCTTCCCGTACACCCGTAGCTTCGAGAAGCGCGCCTGCTTGCGGTCCACTTGTCAGCGGCTGTTGGCGGGGCCGGCCGTACCTTGTGGTCGGTCGGCTTTCCGGACGCGGACGCGCCGTAGGCGAGAATGCGCCCCTCGGCGGTGACAATGAAGAGCTTTCCGGCGGCGGCCAGCATCCGCGTCGGGGTGCCTTCGATCTTCTCCTGCCACACGACCTTCGGCTGATCGCCCGTCACGTCGATCGCCGCCACGCCGCCCTGCCCGCCGGCATAGAGTCGCCCCCCTGCCTTGAGATGGACGTCCAGCTTCGAGGTCATCGTCCAGATCGTCTTGAAGACGGCCCAGCAATTCTCTGAATAGTTACGTCCCCGCGGTGGGGGGCGCCTCCGCCGCAACTCGTAGCCGCTCAGGTCGCGGGCGATGATGCTCCGGTCGCTCTTGTACATCACCCTGGGCGTCATGATCGGCTCGCTGAGCCGGGAGCGCCCCACCTCCAGCCACATGCGGCCGCTCGCATTGAGCCGGGAGCGCCCCTCCTCCAGCCGCATGAGGCCGCCCGCATAGAGCTTGGTGTGGGGGTGCTTTGTCTGGGGTCTCATCACCGGGGAGTACTCTTCACTGGGCCGGGTGATGTCGTAGAGATCGTCCGAAGTGCTGAGGTACTTGCCGGCCCCGGCCACGAACCAGGAACCTCTGGGCTGTCCGTGCTTGCCGCCCCACCCCGTCGTGTAGGTGTGGCGCTTTCCCGTCTTGAGATCGAAGAAGGCCGGCAGCAGCGGCCCGCAGGGGACGACCAGTTTGCTCCCGACAATCGCCAGATAGCCCTGAGGCGATATGCCTGCGACAGACGCGTGGTCATGGTCCCAGTTGCTCTCCGGGATGTTCCCGCTGTCCGTGTTCGACCAGACCGCTCTGCCCGAATCGAGATCGATCGCGTGGACAAACACGCCATGACTGGGGAGGATGCCCGCTGCGAAGTAGACCGTCCCGCCGGCCACGACTGGACCGCCTCGCGCCGGCCACATCGAGATGAGCCGGCCATTGCCCAGCACCTTTCGCTCGCGTCGGCCTTCGGGCAGGCCGCGGAACTTCCAGCGCAGCGAACCATCGCGGGCGTCGAGGCAGTAGAGATAGCCGTCGTCGGACACGAGGCAGACCCTGCCGTCCGATGCGGCCGGCGCGAAGCGGACCGGCCCCCCCGTCACGCGAACCGCCAGAGCACCGCGCCTGTCGCGGCGTCGAGCGCCGTCAGTCTGTCGGTGACCATCGACGGGACGTACATAATATTGCCGAGCACGACCGGCTCATGGGACGCGTCGAACCCCAGTCGAAGGTCATGGGGGAATGCGGGGCGGGGCGTCGGCAGTGTGCGGGCCCAGCGCAATTCGAGATCGCCGGGAAGCTCGTGCGGGCACGCGGCGGTGCGGCCCGCATCGTAGCGAAACTGCGGCCAGTCTGCCGCCCCGGCCAGCGGGGAAAGCGATATGATGCAGGCTGCGAGACAGGCGACCCATGACTTGGACGGCAGGACCATGGGCTGATCTCCTTTGAGTTCCGGGGTTCCTTATTGCGTTTGAGATTTCAGACCACCAATCGATGGCACAATGCCACCGACTCGCGCCAGCGGAGACAGCACCTTTGCCAGTTAAGCCGCGCGTGTCATCGTCTTGCTTGTCTGGGTTTGCGGCAGGTACGCACCGCCCTTGCGCAGTGTGAGGATGAGTTGCTCCGTGTCGAGATCGTTCGCTGGCTGGCCAGTACGCAATGATTGAACCGCGGCCGTGCCGGCCGCCTGGCCCATCATCGAGCAACCGGGCTGATCGCGAATGGCGCCGTGTACTTTGATATCGCTGGAATTACACCGGCCCGCGACCCACAGGTTCTGCCAGCCCTTGGGAACCAACATACCGTACGGCAATCCATACGATTCGCCACGTTTGAGACGGTCCCCCTTCCACTCCTTGTGGAAACGCTCGTATTCCTCGGGACTAAGGTCGTAAACGTGAATGTCCACGCCTTTCTGGTAAACGGCAATCTGGTCCGGGAAATGGCGCCGCGCCTTGAAGTCGGCGTAGTTTAGCTCGTATTCGCCCACGATGCGCCGCGACTCGCGCACACCCAAGAGCGCACCCGTGGCCATCACCTTTATGTTCTCGCAGCCCGGCAGGTATTCGCGGTAGAACCTGGCGTATTCCTGTGCCAATTTGCGGCCGAGCATCATCGCGTCAGAAAGGCTGCGGGTGTTGAGTGCATCGGTGTGGAACAGATGGCCGGCGTTCATCGTAGCGGTGTTGTCGGTGCTCTGGAAAAGGCCCGGCACGTGCCGGTCTGGCTGCGTGAAGAAGCCATCGGCGATCGCCTTCTCCACCATCGCATGTTGGCCATGCTTGCTGAAAGTCCGGTAGTCAATGTCCCCGATCCGTGCGCAGAGCGTGGGCGGCATGATCTTCGGCGTGTCCCGGCCGGCCTCGCGCGACTCCGCGCCGCACAGGTGGCTGAGGATCGCATCGCCCGTAGCGTCCACGAATGCACCCGCGCGGATGTAGCGATAGCCCTCGACGCTGTTGGTAATGACGCCGTGGACTCGCCGTTTCTCTCGATCCGCGTCCGCATCGATCACACGCGTGAAGAACCGGACTTCAACACCAGCCCCCCGGCAAAGCTTGTCAAGCAACAGTTTGAGCCCCTCGGGGTCGAACCCGACCGAGCCCAGATAGCGGCCCTTCTCGAGACTCTCACGCAAGCCCGGTCGCGCCCAGTTGTCCCGGCAGAGCGCCTGGACCAGTTCAAGAATCAAGCCGCCAACCCTAAACGTCTTGCCATCGCCCAGGGCATACCAATTCGACACGTACGCGTTCGTGCCCATGCCGCCTAGACAACCAGTCGCCTCTACCAGCAGGACTTTTGCTCCTAACCGAGCCGCGCATATAGCGGCCGCGGCGCCCGCCGGACCGCCTCCGGCCACAACGAGATCATAACCAGCTTCCGCAGGAATCTGCCGCGTAAGCGTGAAGGACCTGGGAGCTCGTTCCGTCGACGCATCGCTTGGGGGCGACGCTGCATCAGCCGGAACGCTTGGAACCGCCGCACCTGCCGCGATAGCGCCGGTCGCGGCAACCGATGTCTTCAACAACTCGCGTCTCGTCATGCGTGGCATGGTAATTCTCCTTATCCGGGATTTTCCATATGGGTTGAGCCTGGAACCGCTCCGAGCCTAAATCGCTCCCTATCTTAACATCACGCCCCCCCCCGTGTCTAGCGCTGGTGAATTTTCTGGAATTTTTCCGCCCCGGAAGCCTCCACAGGCTCGGCCAGGCGGCTGGCGCCTCGCCAGAGCAACCTGGAAACCTCGATCGGCGCGTACTTCTCCTGGTTGGCTATCTTCTTCGCCGGGCAACTTGCTCAAATTGCACACTCACAGACGCTCGGCGGTGGAATCGCCAACTGGGCGATTCGGTCGAGGATCGCGGCGAACAAGTTTCGCGTCACCGCCACCTCGGCCAGTTGAAAGAACACATACTTCGAGTGCCGCGTCACCTTGGCCCCGATCTTGACCAGCTTTTCCCGCAGCGTCGTCAGCGACCAGCGCTGGACATCCCTGGGCAGCGCCAGCCGCCGCAGGAAGTTCGCCAGGTTGTACGCCAAGGCAAACAGTTGCAGTCGCGTCTGGTTTGGTCGGTGGTTTCTTGGCGGGGCGGGGAAGTAAACGTACGCCGGACGAGATCGCCCGTCCTACGGGCGAGTTCCTTGTGAGGCCTCGAGCCTCGCCTTGAGTGCGGTGGCAGCCTCCGTCTTCAAAGCTCTAATTGCCTCGGAGTTTTTCTTTGCACCATCGGGATCCTGATGAGCGACCTCGGGAGTGAAGTCGATCGTGTCGGTGCGAAAGCTATGCAAAGGCTGCCAGGGAATCCCATTGACCTTGAGGTTTCCCATGGGTGACCGCGCCCAGGCATAGCGCACAGCGGTCGG
>Ga0180429_10005004_pt1 | contig 10549 bp, 6 predicted proteins | sample SS_ome_FD_132428 | JGI IMG/M metagenome (GOLD analysis project Ga0180429, IMG submission 132428) | Hypersaline lake sediment archaeal communities from the Salton Sea, California, USA - SS_1_S_1 metaG | ecosystem: Environmental > Aquatic > Non-marine Saline and Alkaline > Hypersaline > Sediment ...
CCGGTCGTCGAGCTGACGAGCGGGAACACCGGCGCCGGACTCGCCATCGTCTGTTCGCTCACCGGGCATCCGTTCGTTGCCGTCATGTCGAAGGGGAACACCGTCGAGCGAGCGCAGATGATGAGCGGCCTCGGAGCCGAGGTCATCCTCGTCGACCAAGCTCCTGGCTCGCCGCAAGGTCAGGTCTCCGGCGAGGACCTCGCCCTCGTTGAGGCCGAGGCGCAGCGGATCGTTCGCGACCGCGGCGCCTTCCGCGCCGATCAGTTCGAACTCGCCTCCAACTACCGAGCGCACTACCTGGGAACCGGACCGGAGATCCTCCGGCAGGCCGACCGAATCGATGCCTTCTGCGACTTCGTCGGAACCGGCGGATCATTCGCCGGCTGCGCCAAGGCGTTCAAGGAACACGATCCGTCGATCGCCTGCTATGTCGTCGAGCCAGCCGGGAGCCCCGCCCTTTCCGGTGGCGAGATCGCCAACCCGAGCCACCGGATCCAGGGCGGCGGTTACTCCCGAAGCACCCTGACGATGTTCGAGGAGTCAGGCGTCGAGCCCGACGGCTACTTCACTGTCACCGACGACGAGGCGATCGCCGGCGCCCGTCGCCTCGCAAACGAGGAAGGCCTCTTCGTTGGCTTCAGTTCCGGCGCCAACCTCGCCGCCGCCCTCCAGCTGCTCGCGGGCCCCCACCCAGGCGCCACCATCGCCATCCTCCTCAACGACACCGGCTTGAAGTACTTGAGCATCGCGCGGCCGGAACCTCTCAACAGCGACAGCTGACCGCGCGGACCTATCCGACACTCTTCTGTGCACGACGAGGAACCCGAGGAAGGCTCCTATGCTGTTTCGACACGGTGAATGAAGGGCTAGCTCTTCTGCTATGGCCATAAGCTGCCTGATGCCGGCGTCCTCTCTGCGAGCCACTTCGACGCTTACCCGCATGCGCTTCCTGAACCAGCTGAGATTCACAACAACAGCAGACTCCGCGCATCACCGCGAGGTTGCTTCGCAAGAGAGGAGATGTGTGGAAGAAACCCTTTCCACGCATCTTGCTTGCACGACTTTGTGCTGATTGCAGACACTCGATCTAGTATGATGGTCTATTCATCTTGGCGCGACGCCCGAAAGGGGAGTTGGGTTGATCAGCCCTAGCTCTGAAAGGCCTCAAGAATCGCCTCGGATTGAGCCGCCTGACATCCAGAGCATTCTTGACCCGCTGTTTGAGCCGGTGAAGTTCGTTGAGCTCCCTGCGTGCGAGTGTTTCAAGCGACTGCGTGCAACCGCCTCAACCTCATGGGGATTGCTACCAGACACGCTGCTACACTTCGCTCGGCTGGCACACGTCTCGGACGCAATCCTATGGGATCTTGAGACAACTCATGGCGGAGCTTCCTCGGGATCCGATCTGGAGCAGTACGCCCGAAAGGCTGCGCGTAGTGCCGGCCGCGGTGAAGCACGCTTGAGGCACTACGCTTCCGACATCCATGACAGCCGCTCGCGAGGAGCCTGGACGAGCCGCCGCCGCGGGCGCGTGCTCATTGGGATTCAGCTGGCTAGAACCCGTCTGAAGAAACTCTTGGAAAGCTACCTCTTCTGCGAGGCACTCTCGCCCTTCGAGTTCGCCCGCCGAACTGGAGTTGTGCAGCTTTGGGTATCGCCCAAGTCGGAGCTACGAGTGAAGTGTCCAGTGTGTGATCAAGAGGTGTACTTGAGTGATGAGTTGAGAATGTACCTCCTGCTTCGTTCCCTGTCTCGCACATTCGAGTTTCAGCGACTGCGCTGGCTGCACATGACTTCGGCGCTGCACTTCTCGCACGCTGCCTCAACACACACGCGATACGCACACGGAGTTGGAACTGCAATGACTGCGCTATCAGCAATGGAGCACGTGACGATCCTTCCAGCGCACAACCATGCCCAATCACTTGGCCTGTACTTGGCATCGCGGGGGCTCGTCGACGAGTTCTTCTGCGCAAACCTACTCCATGACATCGGACATCCCCCACACTCACACGTGCTAGAGAAGAACCCAGTAGTTGTGGTCGATCACGAGGGCGCAACGAGAAGCCTGCTTAGCGGCGATGCAGTGATGGGCCCGCATGGAGAATACAGCTGGCATACGTGGCTCGAGTACTTCGTCTCGATCCACGCACGCGAGGAAGATGACAGTGGTCCGTCCACGCAACAGGAAGCTGCACCTGCCCTACTTCGGGAGGTTCTCGCGAATTGCGGCGTCGATCCGCGCAAGGCAACGGAGATGCTCACTCCAGCAGACTTCGGGATGGTCCCGTTTGATTCCCGGGACGACGGAGATCTCGCGCTCATGCGGTCTCTCACTGATAGCGATCTGGATATCGACCGCATCGACCACATCCGCCGCGACTCGGTGACGACGGGACTCTCTCTCAGTGACCTTCGCGAGCGAGAGCTGCTGCAAGGCCTCGCCATCTGGTTCGAGCTGAACCCCCTGAGTACTGAGACTATTCGGCTGGGGGAGTGCACACCTCCCGGAGACGCCAGCGAAGTCACTCCGCAGCAGACTGAGGGAAACGTGCAGGTCGCCCGCGACAGGATGGCCGCGCTTGGTCGCTACTTCCCATGGGTACTCGTCTCGAAGGAGTCGCTACCGTTCTGGCTTGATCTGCTCAACTGCCGTGAGCTGACCAACACCCACGTCTTCAACGCACCGAGCAACCGTTTCATGTGTGGGGTTCTGAACTTCGCTGTGGCTTGCGCAGTCGTGCGCTTCCCTCACCTGCAGGCCGTGCTTCCTGTGATCACGGACCAGATTCTCTCCCACGTACTGTCCAGCCCCAGCTTTCGGAACACCCTTGTCGAGTCCCTCAATCGGATACTCCAAGGGAAGGTGGACGCATGCGCGTACCACCCGCCGATCACGTTCTCGCTTTGCCCCGAAGTCGGCACAGAGCGGGAGTGGCTCCGCAAGCTGTACCGCGATGTCGCCGACTTCGACAGTCAGGTCGCGCAAGAGGAAGTCCCTATAGCCCAAGCACTCGGATCGCTCGCAGGGTCACACGAGGCCCTGAACAGCTACGAGAACGAAGAGGTTCTCGAAGCACTGGACAGGGTGCTGTACAGAGCCACTGGTCCGCCTCTCCTGTTCTATGCCGACCTGGAAATTGCGAAGGCGACAGCCGAAGGCACCCATGGAAGGAACGTCTCGCCCAATCGCTCGGACGACGGTGGGCAACCAGCGGAGTTCGTCCGAGTAGAGCATCTCAATCAGGCTCTTCAGGCTGACGCCCTCGAGGAACTCCCTTGGAAGTCTCGCAGCAAGTCCCATTGGGCCCCGAACCTTGTACTTCGTCAGGCACGAGCGGATCTGCTTGGGACCGGAACGGTTCATCACAGGTTCGCGGATCTCCATCGACGGGGAGAGCGCTTCTGTCACTCTCGCACCATCGCGTTCCCAGACAAGCCGTTGGGGAGGCACTTCGACAAGACGCTGACCATCTGGGTAGGTCGGGACTTCACATTCAGAGAGGCGCAGCTCCTCATGCGTATCATGAGGGATCGTCCCGGGCGAGTCGCCCCCCGAAGTGGGCGGGAGCCCTGATGAGTTTTGAGTCTAGGAGTCCCCACGACGCAGGGCTGGCAATCGCGGCGGCCGCTCGTGAGAGCAGGCGCAACTTGGTGCTCGTCCCTATCAACCCGATCTTGTCGCCATATGCGTTGCAGATCTTCGCGACACTCGGAAACCTGATCAGAGGATACGTCGGGACCATGCGTCCGTCCTCGCCACTCGAAGCTGACCAGGGACCAGAAGAGCGAAAGCCCGTGCGCCAAGTGTGGGATCACCTGCAGGTGGACATCGTCCCTATGGGAAGGTACTCGCTCGTCGACGCAGGCGAAGGGGGATCTCTTTCGGCGCTGCTAAGTGAGCACTTGAAGGGGCTAATCGGAAGAGGAAGCGACACTTCGACAGCTGCCCCGCTTCGCAAGATCGGGCACTTCGTGACCTACAAGTCCGCCTGCTTCGGAACCATTGCGAATGACATTCTGTGTTCCTTGCTGGATTCCACGGGCTGCCATCTTGTAGGACCGGACATAGTCCGGCATATTAGATGTGAAGACATTTCACGTCGGCACAAACGTTCGGCGAAGGGAGACAGCGCCAAGTCTTCACATGAGGACGCAAAGACGGCCGAAGAAACGGCCAAGCTCATCCTCGAAGACGCCAGGAGGGAGTCGCGAACCTCAGACCTGATCCTTCGATTCTTCGGCACCAGCGACGATTCGGGTTGGAGCGTACTAGGGCGAATCCTCGCCCTCGCTCGCGCCGAAGCAAGGAACGGCCACTCAAACGTGTATGTAGTCTGTGACCGGTGGCTAATGGAGTCTGCTATGAGCGCGCGACATGAGGCGAGGACAGGCGACATGCCTGTGCATCTTGTGGGCTCTGATTTTGATCCTCAACACCCGGAGGCTTTTCCCCTTCCGCTGTTTACCACACCGATCTCTGGCCAAATCGTGCGTGAACAGCTGGGTGCGGGTGGTGTAAGCGAGGATGCCCGACTCGACTTCTGCGACACCATGTATGAGATCCTTGTCAGTTTGGGCAGTGACCGATTTGACATGAAGGCAATGGAGTTCTGGCACGATGATCTCATGTCAAGACTGCTTGGCAGGGGAGCCTCCCGGCAGTCCATCAAGGACAAGAGAAACGAACTCCTCGGGCAGATCAAGGCTCAGAAAGAGGCTCTCGCCACGGCCGAAGAGCTGGGACGGAACGGAAGCCTCGAGGAAGCCCTGCTCAGGCGAATCGCTGATCACAGAAAGCAGATCGCGAACAGGGAGACGATCCTGGAAGGCATCGAGGGCAGCCTGAGGTCATACGAAAGGGCCACACTTGACTGCGCCATCAACGGCCTTCTTCGGCTGGACCGACGGACCATCGAGGAACTTCGTTACGTGCTCTAGACCGGCAGCGCAACTTGGGGATGTGCCTACACAGGCGGCAGGGCAGGGCAGCCAGCCGGCTGGCTGCCCTGATTCGGTGGCCTATTGGCAGCGCCGCGCTCCTCGGGTCACGGAAGGAAGTCCGTCACGTAGGCGGCAGACGGCTCAACCTCAACCTCGGTGATACCCAAGTCGAAGAGGATCTGGCTCGCTCGATTCCAAGTCGAAGGCACAATGTTGCCGAAGCTGGCGAGATCGTCTCCTTCGTAGACATCGGCAACCAAGCGTCTCCAGTACTCCAACTCCACGTCCCGATAGGCTTCGGCTTCCGGAGCGAACGTCTGAATGTAGCTGTCGACAGCGCTTTCCGGGTTTGCGATCGCGTACTTCCAGCCCTTGTCTGTCGCTCTGACGAATCGCTTCACGATGTCTCGCCCCTCGGCGTTATCCGACGCGATCATGGCCTCATCGGTGATGACTGAGGTCACCGCGTAGTTGCCGATGAAGTCGTCCGTATACCAGATGTCCACATCCACTCCCATGCTCTCCAGCATGACGTCACTGAATAGGTACCCGGCGATCGCGTCGGCTCGCCCCTCGGTCAAAGCGGGGATCAGCTGTCCACCGACAGGCACGAAGGAGACCGTGGCCAGTTCAACTCCGGCGTCGGTCAACATGGCTTGTGCCGCGATGTGGACAGGTCCACCTGCACCCGTGATGGCGATCGTCGTGCCCGATAGGTCGCCGGGCCCCGCGTACCCGCTATCCTTCTTGACGATCAAGCAGAACTGGTTGTTCTTCTCCGGCTGGTAGACGGCGATCACAGGAAGATCCTGGGACCTGGCAAGGATGACGGAGTCGGATGCCGCATAGCCGAGATCGGCTTCGCCTGCGACAACCTGCTTTATTGCGCCGAACCCGCCTTCCGTGGTGTACACAAACTCCACGTCCAGCCCCTCATCCTCATAGAAGCCCTGAATCGAGGCTGCGTAGAACCCCGTCCACTCGGAGTTCGGGATGTACGGCATCACCGCAGTGACATGAACCAGCTCTCCGTCCCCGTCGAAGACTCCTCCCTGCCAAAGGCCAATGACCACCGCACCTGCAACGAGCACAACAGCGACAACGGCCCACACACCCTTCTTCATTCCATCCTCCTTCTCGTTTCTTCTCGCTACTTCTCATCTCTCCAGCGCAGTGCCCGCCGCTCAATCTGATCAACAACCGAGTAGAGCGCGATCCCTAGAAACACCAACTGCAACAGCGCGACGAACGTCGTCGTCGTGTCGAGGCGCCCGGCCGAAAACAGCGTCAGGAAGCCCAAGCCCACTCTGGCACCAACGAACTCGCCCACGACTGCTCCAATCACAGCGAGGGTGATGCTCGTCTTGCAGGCCGCAAGAACCATTGGAGAGATCGATGGGAGTTCCAAGACAATGAACGTCTGCCATCGACTTGATCCTGCTGCCTGCATGAGCTCTCTCGGGTTGCGCTGGATCGAACGAATGCCAAGGATCGTGTTCACCAACACAGGGAAGAAGACGATTAGCATCGTCAGCAGCAGCTTGGAAGTGATTCCAAACCCAAACCAGATGACCATCAATGGTGCAAACGCAATCTTCGGAACCGTCTGCGCGGCGACGACATAGGGCATGAGCGCTTCCGAAAGCCCTTCCGACTTCGCGAGCACGTATCCTATGAGGAACCCCAAGACGCACCCTGCCGCGAAACCGAGAACAGCCTCACTCAGCGTAACCGCCGTGTGCCACCAGAACAGACCTTCGACTGCATGCTCCAGATACTCGACGAACACCGCTTCAGGCGGGGGCAGGAGATAGGCCGGGATGTCGAGCACGAGAACGGCCCCCTTCCACAGCCCTACCAACGCCACAAAGACGGCAATGAGCTTCACGTACCTTGAGACGTGTCTCTTCCAGGAACCTTCCCTCAGACCGGAACCTGCCGGGATGGCGGCTCCGATCGGGGCGGCTGCCTTTCTCGGTGCGCGCCGATGCCCGATGAGTTCGCGAATCTGTCCCTGGAATCCAACGAACTCCAGGCTATCCTTCGTACGCTCGGTACGAGGATCAGGCAGTGAGATGTCAATGCATGCCTTCACGGTCCCTGGTTGGGAAGTGAGCACCACTACACGTTCGGACAAGAGAACGGCTTCCCGTAGGTCGTGCGTCACGTAGATGATGGTCTTTCGCGTCTTCTGCCAGATACGGCGAAGCTCCAGACTCATCTCCGAGCGAGTGAGAACGTCGAGAGCCGCAAAGGGTTCGTCCATCACGAGGACGGCTGGGTCGTGTGCTAGTGCACGTGCGATAGCCACTCTCTGTTTCATTCCTCCCGAGAGATCCTTGGGAAGGAACCCCTCAAACCCGCCCAGGCCTGAGAGTTCCAAGACATGTTGGGCACGCGCCCGGCGCTCACCCTCTTCGCACCCGTGCAATTCGAGCACCAGCTCGGCATTGCGCAAGGCCGTCCGCCACGGCATGAGATTCGGCTCCTGGAAGACAAACCCGATGTCCAAAGCGCCGTGACCGGAGAACTCAATGGTCCCGCTCGTCATCGGCTCCAGTCCCGCGATGATTCGCAGCAAGGTGGTTTTCCCGCATCCTGATGGGCCAACAATCGACAGGAACTCCCCACGTCGGACCTCAAGATTGAGATCATCGAGGGCCAACACAGGATTCCGCCCATCGAATCGCTTGCTCAAGGCTTCAATCCGAATGAGCAAAGGCTGGTCACTCATGAGAGACATCTCGCCCACTAGTCCCTTCGTTCTCGTACATATTGTGCTCTTAATAGCTCCTTGTGCTGTCTCGCCGCATTCTACTCCATCCAAGTCATGTGCCAGCCGACATCGTCTCGGCAGCACGTCTAGCAGCATATGGCGAATCTAGTACAGGATTCCAGGCGAATCTCCGCTCGGCACAACTTGTGCTATCCCTGGAAATGGGAGTGAATCGGCTACGCTTCTCCCTCTGTTCGCGGAGTTCCCCTTGTCCTCAGTCAGCTACGGCATAAAATGTGTCAACTCTGACTGGGGGCGAATCGCGATTGGGGACTCTCGGCGTCAGCGCACTGCGTTCGGTTATCGCCCAGTTGGGTGATGTGCCTAGCGTCAGGGCGATCAGAGAGTTCTGGGATGTCATTCTCCAAGCAGTGGCTGAATCCGGATTCGCAGCGGCTCAGGACCGGGCACACAGCGCTCAGCTGTCGCTACAGGCGTTGACGGACTTCCTTGAGGCCGGCCTTCCTGAGACCGAGGCGGCTTCTGTGAAGGCGAGGATTGCCGGCCCCTACCGATGCGCGATTCCAGTCTCCCGACTCCCAGGGCATCCGGATGACCCATCGACCCCTTTGGGGCTGTGCCGATTGCTCGATCCTTTCTGGTTACGGAGTGAGGTCTTCACGGCACACCTTCCCCACACTCTGTCACTGATTGAGACAATCCTGCAGGGGCCGGCTGTCGTCGAGGCGAGTATCCGCTCTGCGCACCCTGCAACGGAGGAGTCAGCGATACTTGAGGCCAGAGAGGCCATTGATGAGATCCACAGAGCTGTCGGCGAAGAGAAGATCGGGAACCTGTGCCGGGCAGCCAGCTTCGCAGTCGATGAAGCCTTCCTCCAGACACCGTTCCTATCGCTCGACCGTCCGGAAGACTTCTACCGAAACGGTTGCAGATTCTATGGGCAAGGTGAGCTCGACTTCTATAAGTGCGGAGTCACTTCGGGATTCGTGATCCCCGAGGAGTACTACGGGCGGCGAATCTACGAGACCCATGGCCCTGGAATCACTCGGGATCCAGACCTCGTACCCGGGAGTTTCGGTCTCCGAGATGTGCCCAGCCACGCTGCATGGGCGAACCTCGTGACCACCTCAGTGCGATCTTCGGAAGCGAAGTCCGCACCACTCGACGATCACCCCTACCGTCCCCTCTACTTCGATTCAGCATTGGATAGAATCGAGAGTCGCGGTGGTCGGTTCTGCAATCTCATCGACGTTGAGAGAACAGGCCTTCGCCTTCGTGAGAGGGCGGAGTATTGGGAACAGAAGGGGCTGCTGAGCGAATACCTTGCGGATGCGTCCGCCGTGCTTCGTCACTTCCTTCTCTCTCCGCTTGTGTCAACGCACTTCGTGCGATCACTCGACTCCGCGTGGCGCGACAGCCTTCCGGTGGACGACGAGGCCGCCTACGTTTTCGGGCGTGCTCCGATCGCAGCGCCCTTCGTCACATCACTCCTTAGCGACAGAGTTTGCGTGTATACCGCTCGAGGGCCTCTTCGAGCTATCAATCGAGGCTTCTGGGTCAATCCTCCTGTTCTCGACTACATGCTCGCTCCCTTGGGCAGGGGCTGGGAGGTGATCCCCTTCTACCTCTTGGGACTTACGTCATCGGTTACTCAGAAGCTGCTGGATGCAACAGGCAACCGAAGAACGTTCTGGCTGGACCGGTTCATCCACGCTCCCACTCGAGGGCTGTTCCGGGAGGAGAGCCGCGTCAGAATTCCGGATCGTAGCGGAAGTCTCCGGGAAGTTGAGAGTATGTCAATGCGGATCATCGAGGAACTGCTCCGCCCGGACTTGACCAAGATCCTGCGTCCAGAAGCACGCGAGTTCCTCACACTGACCGACTTGCCCGGGATCTTCGGGAGATCCTACGGCCGGTTGCGCCACTGGATCAATGACTACAATCTAGGCTCCTACAGCAATCAGGGGCATGAGCATCGATTCTCCCGGAGCGATCTCGAGGCCTTCGTTCGTCAGGAACTCGCAGGGAAGAGAGGGTTCGGGGAGAAGAGGATTCGAGAGCTGGAGCGTTCGATCGACGATGCCTTCAAGTCGATCGAAGGGTGGGAAGGAGAGTAGCCGAGACGATGATCGAGACGGAGACCAAGATTCCTGTAGACGACCTGACAAGCGTTCGGAAGAAGCTCGGGAAACTCGAAGCGGTCTGCCAAGGCCGCGTCCATCTAGCAGACACGTACTTCTCATCTCCCGGCACAAGGCAGGCTGACATCTCTGTGAGGGTGCGAGATTCTACGGATCAGCCGAACTGCGCGGAACTCACCTTGAAGGAACTGCCAGGAGGCGATCCTCACGTGACCTCCCGCCGCGAAATCAATGTCGGACTCTCCGATGCAGCCGCCATGCGCGAGATCCTCTCGGCTCTCGGCTTCCGCGTGTCAGCCCACATCGACAAGGTTCGAGAGATGTTCTTGCTGGCTGACCTCCCCGTCTACCTCGATAGTGTTGAGGGCCTAGGCCAGTTCGTGGAGATCGGCGCACCAGTCAGACCCGAGGGTGTCAGCAATATGCGAGAACGGATTCGCGAAGCAGTACAGGCTCTCGGCTTGGGGGAACACGTTCCAGCCAGCAAGAGCTACTTCGAAATGAAGGTGGAGTCGAACAGCTGACGCTAGCCTGACCTTCTCGCCTACCCGTTCTGGCCGCTGTCTACCCCGCCCCCAGCCGTTTGAGCTCGCGGGTGATCTTGCGTCCGGCGTCGGAGAGGATCTTGATGAGGCGGACGCGGTTCTCGCCGCGTGCGCGGTAGGTCGGGGCGGAGATGCCGATCGAGGCGAGGATCCCCCCGGAGGGCGCGAAGATGGGGACGGCG
>Ga0180429_10005005_pt1 | contig 10549 bp, 7 predicted proteins | sample SS_ome_FD_132428 | JGI IMG/M metagenome (GOLD analysis project Ga0180429, IMG submission 132428) | Hypersaline lake sediment archaeal communities from the Salton Sea, California, USA - SS_1_S_1 metaG | ecosystem: Environmental > Aquatic > Non-marine Saline and Alkaline > Hypersaline > Sediment ...
CGTGCCGTACTGGCGGAACCGGAGCCTGATGGACGTGCAGCCCGGCGACCTGCTCGTGCCAGGGGCCCGTTCGACGCTGGGTTGCGGCCCGCGGGGTCGATGGCTCCAGGGGAGTGGTGACGGTACTGGTCATGGTTCGGCTCCTTCGGTGAGATCAGGTAGGGCGGCACCGCTCGACAGGGCGGCGGCGGCCAACATGCGGGGGGTGGCCCAGGCGTGCACGCTGGCCACAAGCTCGCGGGCCGCCTCGGCGCGGCCCTCGCGGATCAAGTCGACCATGGCGCGCACGCCCTGCAGGTGGGGCTCGTTGGCCATGCGGATCACCATCTGCAGCTGGGGCAGATCCAGGCGCACGTGCTCGTGCCAGTGCACCAGCATCTGGTAGATGCGGTTGTGGGTGGCCTCGGCAATGGCCAGCGTCAGCCGCTCCATGATTCCGGCGTAGCGCTCCGGCTGTCCCAGCGCCCCGGCCAGCTCGACCAGGCAGGCGTCCATGACGGCCAGATCCACCTCGGTCCGCCGCTCGGCGGCCAGGCCCGTCATCTCGACGTCGAGGCGGGTGCGGATCTCGAGCAGGTCGGACAGGGCGCTCTGGTCGATCACGCCGGGCTCGGCAAAGAGCATGGCCCGCACCACGTCGGGCGAGGGCGAGCGCAGCGGATCGAGCACCTCGGTGCCACGCCGCTTGATGGGCCGCACCAGCCGGTGCACCTCGAGCTGTTTGACCGCCTCCCGAACGACGCTGCGGTTCACCCCGAACGCCTCGGCCAGCTCGGACTCCTTGGGCAGCAGCGAGCCCGCGCGGAGCTCGCCCGCCACGATCCGGCGCATCAGATCGGCGGCGACTCGGTCTGCCTTGCGTTCAACCGGCCCAGCCATGAGCTGGATAATATATCCGGTTTATTCTTAGTCAACCGATGTAATCGAAAAAGCCGCGCAGTAGGCGCTCCGGCGGCTCAGATGCGGCGTAAACCATCAAAAAGGCATGCGAAATGAGGCTCCTCCAGGGCTCACGCTCAGCGACGCAGGGGGCTCCTTGGCGGGTTTTTCCGGCCCTACCTTGCGCGCGCCCCACACGATGACGGGAATGCCGCCGGCGACCAGGGCGGCGCCGAGTCCCGTGACGATGCCGGCGGTTCGCTTCGTGTCGTCCCGATCGGCCAGGGCGACGCCCATGCCACCGCCGAGGACCCCGAGCCCACCGATGGACGTCATCACGATGCCCCCCGCGATGGCGCCGCCGCTGCGCCGGCGCCGGCCGTCGGTGCACCGTTCCGCCCCGGAATCGAGGGAGCAGCGGTCATGGTTGGCACAGTCCACCGAGCGCCGACAGTCGAGCTCCGAGGTGGCGATGCAGGCGCCGCCCTCGGCACTGCAGCGACCGGTCTGGACGCACAGCTGCGAGCTCGCACAGTCGACCGAGTGGGTGGCAATGCAATGGGTGCCGCGGGCGGTGCAGCGACCGCGAGACTCGCAGGCGTCGAGACACTGGCGGGGGATCTCGCGGCGGGGGGGCTGATCGCGCTTGGCTCGATTGCGCTGCTCCTTCTTCTCCTCCTTCTTCTCCTCCTTCTCCTTCTTCTCCTTCTCCTCCTTCTCCTTCTTCTCCTTCTTCTTCTTCTTCTTCCTCTTCCGTCGCTTCGGCTTGTCCTTGCCGTCCTTGGCCGTCTCGTCATCCGCCTTGCTGCTTTTTGGATCCGGCGGCGGCGGTGGCGGGCCGAGCTCGTCGGTGAGCTCGAGGAGACCCGGTGTTGGGGCGCCGTCCGGTGGCGGTGGTGGCTCGTCGAGTGGCGGCTGGGTGGTCTGCGGTGGCGCCGCCGCGGCGCCGGTGGCACCAAGCCACAGGGTCAAGCCGAGCAGCACACTGCGGGTCCCGGGGCCGCCACCACGTGATGTCGTCGCTGTGGTCATGCCCGATGCGTCTGCGATTGGGATGCCAAGCCACGCCGCCGCCGCCTTGCCCTTTGATCCTGGGCGCGGCGCCCCGGCCGCTGCCGTGTCGTCGTGCAGCGCCGTTCACGCCGTGTGTGTCGTTGCACGCCCGTTGCGCAAGGCCGTGCACAGCCGTGGCGGCCTCGCTCGGCGATCTCGCGGGCTTTGGCGGTTGGCCCGGGCCTTGCGACGTTGCGCCGCCGTGACACGGCAAATTCCAGACACCATCACGGGCCGAGCCGCGTGTCGCTGGCTGCTGCTGGCGGGGCTGCTCAGCGGCGTCGGACCCGTTCATTCTCAGGTGGCCCAGGCGCAGACGCCACCCGAACGAGCAGCTCGGGACGCAACGATCGAGGGCCACGTCGTCGACGTGCAAGACGACGAGGTCATCATCGACCTGGCCGCCAGCAGCGGTGCCAAGGTGGACGACCTGGTCCAGGTCTGGCGCGCGCTGCGGGTACGCCATCCGGTCACCAAGCAGCTTATGACCGACCGCTTCGTCATCGGCAAGCTGCGCCTGTACCGGGTGGGCGACAACCTGTCCAAGGCCGTCATGGAAGGCGACTTCGACGCGCCCCCGAAGGCGGGTGACGTGGTCATGCTCAAGCAGCCCAAGACGGCCATCGCGGTGACACCAGTGGAGGGAGCCGACCCCAAGGACCAGCCCGGCTGGGACGACAAGGCAAGCGCCTCGGCGGGTGAGGAGGACACCCCGGATGCGAGCGATGATGCCGCGGCCAGCGAACCCGCCGTGGCTCCGCCCAATGACGAGGCCCACCAGGTGGCCAGCCTCTTCGAGTCGCTTCGCGGGCAATCGGTGGTGCGGCGCATTCGGGCCTACGAGGCGTGGATCCGCGAGCACCCCGACAGCCCCTACGCCAAGGTGATGTGGGAAGAGGCCGCGGTCCTGCGGCAGCTGGTCGACCTCGAGCTGAGCAAGCGCGCCCGCAAGGCGCGCCAGGCGCAACGTCGGGTCAGCGAGACCCGCCCCCGTTTCGTCGCCCCCGAGGAGGCCCTGCCGAATCAGCCCTTCTCCTTCGGCATCCGCCTCGAGGCGGGCACCGAGGCCGCCGTGTTCCACGCCCGACCGGAAGGAAAGGCGGGCTACGCGACCCTGGCCATGAAGCCGGCTGGCGACGGCTACTTCCGCGTCACCGTGCCTGCCACCCAGGTGCAGCCGCCCGGGCTCGAGTATTTCGTCGAGCAGGTCAGCGGCAAGGGCCAGAGCAAGGCCGTGCTGGGGTCGGCCGAGCATCCCCGGGCGGTCGAGGTGCGTGACGTCACCGAGCCCGAGCCCAGCCAGCCGCCGCTGGCAACCATCGCCGTCTGGTCCGATTACGCCGACTACAACCGCATGCGCGGTGACGACGTCACCTGGCAGACCGAGGGCTACTTCGGCATGCGGTTCGGCGACACCGGCATTCGTGCGCTCCGCAGCGGCTTCGGCGTCTATCGCGGCGTCGGCGGCTCCCTCGAGGAGCTGGACGAGCTCGAGCTCTCGGCCCGCAAGGTGGGCTTGACCTATGGCTACCTCGAGGGCGAGTTTGGCATCACCGACTTCATCGGTGTTGCCGCCCGGCCCATCATCGGTCTCAAGGACGGAGGCATCACCGGCGGGGGCCAGGCCTTCCTGCGGCTCGGTAGCGATCGCCGCACCAACCTCATGCTCGGCGGTGAGTTCCTCGGCGGTGTCGGGCTGCGCGGCGTGGCCCAGCTGGAGCTCGAGGTGATCGAGGACTGGCCGCTCATGGTGCGCTCCGAGGTGACCAACCAGCCGGCGGGCACCTCGTCGAATCGGACCACGGTCCGCCCGGACCGCGACGACTTCAGCCCGGACAACACCTCGGTCGAGGTCAACGACATCGGGGTCCGGGGCATTGCACAGGTGGGCTACCGCATCGCCGACGCCTTCGTCGTCGCGCTGCGTGGCTCCTACCAGGGACGAACCATCAACCACTCCGGACCCGGCTTCGGGGGAGCGCTGAGCTACACATGGTGACCTACGAAAAGAAGAGTGCTGGGATGCGCCGCCGGGCCGCCTCGGTGGTTCTGGCCGCAGCCCTGGGTTTGGCTTCCACGCCCGCTTGGGCCGAACAGGCCCCGACCCCGGCGGCGGAAGAAGAAGAGGAACCGGAGGCGGTTCACCTGGCCGAGCTGTTCCACGCGCCCGTGTCGGCCGCGGTGGCTCACGAGGCGCTCGCCCTCTCGGTGGAGATCATGCATCCCCAGCAGATCAAGCGCGCCCTGCTCCTGTACCGCGCGGCCAAGCGCAAGGACTACCGCGAGGTGGCCTTCGAGCGGCACGTCGACGGCCCCTACCGCGCGGCCATCCCGGAGGAGGCGGTCCTGCCGCCAGGGCTCGAGTACACCATCGAGGTCGAGCGACCCAACGGCGCGCGGAGCGCCATCTTCTCCAGTCGTGCCGAGCCTCACCCGGTGCAGGTTCCGGCCGACGGTATGGATGAGATCGAGGCCGGCCTCGATGAACGCGTCGACCACCGCCGGGTGGTCTTTGCCGGGGGCGCCGAGTACGTCGACTTTGGGCTCAGTACCGCCCAGGTCGAGACCGTCCCGGGTACGCTGGAGGAGCAGACCGTCAACGACCGCTACTACCGCGTCGAGGGCAGCTTCACCTACCGGCCGCTGCGGACCATCGCCGAGTTTGGCATTCGGCTCGGGGTGGTACGGGGCAACGCGCCCGTCCCGGTGCGGGAGCTCACGCCCGGTCAGGACGCGGACGAGCGCTTCGAGGTCGGCCTCAACTACGGTGCGCCCTGGGTGCGCTTTCGCATGGGCGAGAGCTGGCACCTCGACGCCAGCTCCCTGGTCAGCGTGACCGAGGTGGGCTTCTCGGCGGGGGCCGGCGGCGCGCTGCACATCGGCGACCCCTACGGCACCAAGCTCAGCCTCGGCTTCGAGGCCATCTACCAGTTTGGCGCCCGGTTCTTCTCCCAGGTCGACATCCAGGCCCACGAGGCCCTGCGCATCTCACCCATCATCGAGGTGACCAACATGCCCAGCGCCGACGACTTTGGTGTACGGCTTTTGGCCGAGGTGGGCGTCGATCTGGGCGCGGGCTTCGGGCTCATCGGTCGCGGCGGCTACCAGGCGCGGGACGCGACCAGCGGTGGGCCCACGGCCGGCGGGGCGCTGAGCTACGCCTTCTAGCGGCCCGGGCCGGGTCCGGCCTGGGCCCCACGGCTGGGCCGTCCGTACCGCCCCGGACCGGCTGGTGCCAGTCAACGGTTGGCGCCGAGCGGGTTGAGTGGCAACGTCCTCAGGCCGAGACATCGGCTCGCGAGCCACCCTCGTGAGGACGCCCTCTTGAACATCGATACCTACGAGCCCGAACGCCGTCTGGTGTGGGTTGCTCACCGCACCGACGACCTGTTCACCATCGGTCCCATCCTGCGCGCCATGTTCTTCTGGCCGCTGCTGCCCTTCTGGCTGCTCTGGACCCTGGTGCTCGGGGCCAAGGGCTCGCTCCACGTCCAGCGTCCCCTGTGGCTACGCCGGGTGGACTGGGATGGTGCCAACGGGCGGCTGGTGCTCCGCTATGGGCTCTGGCCGCTGCTCTTCACCGGTCGCAAGGCCGTGGCCCTCGACGGGATCGATGGGGTCGAGGTCGATCTCCAACCCGGCGACGAGGACGGCGAGGCGGCGGCCATCACCTGGCGGGTCACCTACGGCAGCAGCCGGACCCTGACCTGGTCCCAGCACCTGGCGGGCTTGCAGGACGAGGCCGACGCCGAGGATCTGGTCTTCCGGGTCGCCCGGGTGCTCAAGCGCAAGCACTTCCAGACCCGGGACGGCGACGACGGCGGTCGAACCATCGTGTTGCTCAAGTCGAGCGACCAGGGTGATGCCGACCTCGGCAAGGTCGCCAAGGTCCCCACCCGCAAGCGCAGCGTGGCCGAGCTGACGGCACGGCGGGCCGACCGGGCCGCGCTGCCCGACAAGAAGCGACCGCGCAAGCCGGGCGGGCAGCAGACCCAGCGGCTGCGGCGTCTGCTCAGCTGCCGCGTCCTGCACTGGCGGGCGGGCAAGCTCATCACCCTGCGCAAGGGCTGGGACATCCTCGCCCTGGTGATGGCCTTCGCCATCGCCATCCCGCTGCTGCTCGTGCCGGCCGCCTTCGTCGCCCTGGCCCTGGCGGCCTTCTTCCTGCTCCCGGTGGTGGGCATCGAGCGGCTCACCGACATGGTGATTCCCAAGGACTACGTCATCTACCTCGGGGCCGCGGCCATCGCGGCGGGGCTCATCACCTATCTGTTTCACTCGGTGCTCGGCTTTCTGCGCGAGTATGGCGCTCGCCGCATCCGGTTCGACTGGTCGGCGCGGCTCATCAGCCTGCGCGCCCTGACCGAGCGCATCGAGCTGACCTTCGAGGACGTCGACGCCGTGCTCGTGCGGGGGCCCTGGGAGGAGGACGAGCTACCCGAGGGGATGCCTCACTCCGATGCCCGGGACGCCATCGAGCTGCAGCGTCGGGGGAGCCGCTGTCCCTTGCGGCTGTTCGAGGTGCGTCACACCTACGGCTTCTTCTCCTTCGGCGAGAAGTACGAGCAGACCATGGAGGAGCAGCAAGCCGAGCTTCGCAAGCTGGGGACCCAGCTGGCCGGCGCCCTCGGCGTGCCCATGCGGACGGTCCCCTACGGCACGGTGGAGCCGGACTGACGCCGGCATGACGATGCTCGTATCTGGCCCGAGCGGTGCTACCCTGGGGCCGGCATGACCTTCGGAGATTCGGAGACACGGGTCGGAACCGTCCTGCGCGGCAAGTGGACGCTCGACAAGCGCCTGGGCAGTGGTGGCATGGCCCACGTCTACGCGGCCAGCCACAAGATCGGTCGGCGCGCGGCGGTCAAGCTGCTCCACCCGGAGATTGCCCTGGACGAGCAGGTCCGCGCGCGCTTCGAGCAGGAGGCCCTGGCGGTCAACAGCATCGGCCACCCCGGCGTGGTCGAGATCATCGACATCGACTCGACCGACGACGGCATCCACTTTCTGGTGATGGAGCTGCTCGAGGGCGAAACCCTGGCCGATCGCTTCGAACGGGACGCCAACTTCAAGCTCGACCGGCTGCTCGACATCGTCGATCAGCTGCTCGACGTGCTGGTGGCCTGCCACGCCAAGGGCATCGTCCACCGCGACATCAAGCCCGAGAACCTGTTCCTCCAGAGCAACGGCAAGCTCAAGGTGCTCGACTTCGGCATCGCCCGGATGCGCGACGGGCTGCGGACCCAGGCGGGCACCATGCTCGGGACGGTCGCCTTCAGCCCGCCCGAGCAGCTCAAGGGCGCCAAGGTTGATCAACGGGCCGACCTGTTCAGCGTCGGTGCCACCCTGTTCACCATCATCGCCCGGCGGCGGGTGCACGAGACGGCCAACAGCGCGAGCCTCTCGGTCAAGATGCTGACCACGGCGGCGCCGCCCCTCGGCGAGGTGGCGCCCGACACGCCCGAAGGGGTCTGCCTCGTGGTGGACCGGGCCCTGGCCTTCCTGGCCGATCGTCGCTACCCCGACGCGCGCACCATGCGGGGTGACGTCTGGGCCCTCCAGAAGGGGCAGCGCCCACCCTACGCCTACGCCTGCCGGGAGGCAGGGCTGTCGCCGCACATCACCAAGCCCGAGGTCGAGCCGAGCGTTGCCGAGGAGGCCGCCCCGGGAAGCCTGCCCGCCACGGCCGAGCAGAGCCCGATGCTGGCCCGGGAGAAGGTCGAGGCGGCCAGGCCGGGCCTGCTGCCCTCCACCCAGCCCCAGCTGCCGGCCTTCATGGCCGGCGGCGATGGCCCCGCCGAATCGGAGGCCGCGCCTTCGGAGGGGGTGCCCCGGTCCACGCCTTCCACGCCGACCCGCCAGGAGGGCACGCCGCCCAGTGACAAGGAAGACAGCCAGGAGGGTGGGAGCTCGACCCTGGTGGGTGGCTTCGAGAGCCCGCGCCAGTGGCGCACCGATCCCCGTTGGCCCGTGCCGGCGGTGAAGGATGGCGACGAGGCCGACAGCAAGGGCGGCAAGAAGCAGAGCAAGCCCACCGACGAGCCGCCCGAGTCGCTCGGCTGGGATGACGAGGACGAGGGCGAGCCAAGGAGCTCGAGCGCCGAGCCCTCCGAGGACGAGGACTGAGGGGGCCGCGCCGGACCGCCGTCACGGAACGGGCAGGATCTCGATCGTCGCCGGGGTGCCGGGCAAGGCGCGCGTCTTCCCTGCCTGGAGCCGGCTGACCGCCAGCCCAAAGCGCTCCTGGGCCTGCTGGACGACCTTCTCGGTGAGCTTGGGGTCCGCGCCGCCGCGAGGGTGGGCCGTGATGCGCAGCGGCGATCGTCGGAACACGCCGGCGAGCATGCCGATGGTCTCCACCAGCTGCCCCTCGTCGAGCTTGCCCTTGGGAGCGCGGTAGACGATGAGCGGCTCACCCTGGGTTTGAGGGCGCTCGGGCGTCGCGCCACCGGCAGTCGGGGGCGGGCTCAGATCACCGCCGGCCCGCACCAGCGCGGCGATGATGGATCCGTCCACCGGGGCTCGCTCCGGTGGGATGCTGAGCACCTTGGCCTCGCGCCAGATCTGCCAGCACCGCCGGAACAGGGCCTCGAGGGTGACCGCTCCGCGGCCCGACAGCCCGGCCACCTGGGCGTTTTCGTCGAGGGAGGCGGCGCTGAGCTCGCTCATGCGACTGAGCACGGCCAGCGGCTCGGGGGCGCCCTTGGCCTGCCCAATCTTGCGGGCCGCCTCCGAGGCGTTGTCGGCCACCAGCTTGTGGCCCGCGAGCCAGCCCTTGGCGAGGGTCGTCAGGTGCGTCGCCTCCTTGCTCACCAGCGAGGCCTGGGCGATGGCCACGAGCGGGACGAGCCGGGAGGCCTCGCCGGTGGACAGCAGCAGGTTGCCGCTGGCCTGCTCCGACTTCTGCTTCGACTCCTGTCGGGTGATGGCCGCCCAGTCGTGCTTGTCCCCCTCGCCCACCAGGGTCACCCGGGCGGGGGGCGCGCCGGCCAGGTCGAGGGCGTAGAGGCCCAGGAAGGCGGCGGGATCGCCGGGCGTGCCGCGCATGGCGATCTTGCCCTGGGCCGGCAGCTTGGCGAAGGACTTGTGCTTGGACAGCACCACCTCGCGCCCCTCGGACCAGCCGACGACCAGGAAGATGACCGGATCGAGCGCCTTGAGCCGCTCGTAGGAGGCGACGAAGCGCGGCAGCGGCAGGATGGCCACGTCGGCGCCCAGCTCGTCGCTGCCACCGCGGGCCAGGGCGTTTTCGAGCCTGAGCACGTCGGTGAAGGCGTTGAGCTCCACCTCGAGCCCCTGCTTGGCAAAGCGGCTGTCCTTGCCCGCCGTCAAGCCGTCGTTGGCCATGATGCCCGCGGCGAGCAGCTCCCAGCCGAGGCTCACGACCCGCAGCGGGCGGCCGAGCTTGGGCGGGGCCGGTGCGGGCTTGGCGCTGGCCGAGTCGGTGGGCGCCGCCGTTGCGCTTGCCGTCGCCCTTGCCGACGCCGCGCTCGCCCCACTGGCCGCGGCGCTGGTCGTGGCGGCGGGCTCGGGCGTGGGCGCCGGCGCCTGATGGCTGTCACGACCACGGAACCACAGCCCGGCGACCAGGGCGACGAGCATCAACAGGAGCAGGCCGAAGATGATGTTGGAGCGCACGGGATCACCAGGAGGAAGCGCCGCCAGCGGTACCAAACTTCCGCTTGCCGGGGTAGTCGGGCCGAATCTTGGCTTTGAGCACGTTGATGGGTACCGCCAGGTTGAGGTTCTGTCCCCCGCCGAAGCCACCGCCCACCGAGGCGGTGCTCACCCCGATGACCTCGCCATAGGCGTTGAACACCGGCCCGCCCGAGTTGCCCGGCGAGATGGGCGTGGACATCTGGATCCACTGCTTGCCCCGATAGGTGCGCCGCGACGAGACGATGCCCGTGGTCATGGTGTGAGCCAGGCCCAGCGGATTGCCGATGGAGATGGCCTCCTCGCCCACGACGATCTTGTCCGAGTCGCCGAGCACCACCGGCTCGACGTCCACCGGCTCGCCATCGGTCGGCGTGGACAGATCGATCTGGAGCAAGGCCAGATCGGCGTTGGGATCGGCCGTCAGAATCCACACCTCCTCGAAGGTGGAACCCTTCATGAACCGAATCTTGCACTTGTCGGCGCCCACGATGACGTGGTGGTTGGTGGCGATGACCCCCTTGCGGTCGAGCAGGAAGCCGGTGCCGCCGCCCTGGGCCGTGGACTTGGTCACCGACACGGTCACCACCGCCGAGGCGTAGGTCCTGAAGACCTCGGCCGGTGCCAGCTTGCCGTCGTCCGCCGGCGGCTTGTCGCCCGGCTTGGCGCTGGCGCTCGCCGTGGCCGCCGTGGCCGTGGCCGTGGCGGTGGCGGTGGCCGAGGGCGCCGCCGTGGCCGTGGCCGTGGCTGCCGCCGTGCTGCTCGAGGTGGCCTGGGCCACGCTCCCCGAGGCGGTGGCGCTGCTCGCACCGGGCGCCGCGGGCCGGGCCGCCGGCGTGGCGTCCACCCCGGCCAGCAGGTAGGCACCCCGCGCCACGAAGCCATAGCCCGCCGCGCTGAGCCAGTCGCCCTCCACGGTGAGCATCGTCTTGGTCAGCCCGCCGAGCACCACCGCCACCAG
>Ga0180429_10005009_pt1 | contig 10546 bp, 8 predicted proteins | sample SS_ome_FD_132428 | JGI IMG/M metagenome (GOLD analysis project Ga0180429, IMG submission 132428) | Hypersaline lake sediment archaeal communities from the Salton Sea, California, USA - SS_1_S_1 metaG | ecosystem: Environmental > Aquatic > Non-marine Saline and Alkaline > Hypersaline > Sediment ...
ACGCTGGTGCAGACCTGGTCCTGACGATCCGCGACATCGTGTCGCCGGATGCCAGCACCTTCGCCATCGTCGACACGATTGTCATCTGCGGCGACGGCGCCACGGTACTGGACGCGCCGGCCACCGTGATTGCACAGGACTACATGGGCGCGGACGGCGCCGGCGACCAGGGCGGCTTTGTCACCCTGGCCTTCACGCCGTCGGCTGACCATGCCACGCTCACTGGCTATCGCATCTATCGCGAGATCGCCGTCTGGTCCGATTACGACACGGGCGGCAACCTGGTCGAGCTGAGCGAGCCGGTGGACGCCATGATCCCGTGGGGCATCGTCGACGCTATTCCGGGCGCGGACCCGGTGCGCGTTGTCGTGGCCACGCTGGATGGCGACAGCACCGTGTATGGCGTCGCAGCTGAGCGCGGCAACCTGACCACAGCCAAGAGCGCCTTCGGCGGCGCCGAGAGCATCGCAACGCCGTACGAGATGCTCGCCGAGACGATGCAGCAGAGCCGCCAGGCCGTCACCGACGGTCCGGTCTTTGCCTCGCTGACGCCGGAGGCCCTTGCCTTCAGCGCCAACGGCATCGTCCCGCGGATGAAGCTCGTCGACGGCGTGGAGCAGTCCTCCATCACGCGGACGGCCTCGGCTGTGCGCTCGGTGGACAACATTGCTCCGGAGGCCGTGGCCTTCCTGCAGACCATGGATACGCCGAACGACGCGGGTAGCAGCATCAGCGTTACCTGGACCAAGTCCGCCAGCGACCAGATGGTCACGCAGGTGGTGCCGCAGGCCATTGGCGGCAGCAACGTCTACACCACCGCCGGTGTCGAGGGCTACAGCGTCTACCGCAAGGTCGGCGACGCAGCCTACACGCTGGTCGGTTCCGTCGATGCCGGCGAGACGTCCTTCGTCGACGAGACGGCCTTCAACGGCGTCCGCTACACCTACCAGGTGCAGACGTTTGACGCTGACAACATGACGGCCTCGGTGACTGAGAAGTCCGCCATGGCGATCCGCAACAACGTCGTCGATGCCAACGGCGCCCCGGTACTCGGGCTCTTCGGCGTCGACAACAAGGTCGACTATGACGACTTCTTCATCTTCGCCGACAACTTCGGCCTGAGCGCGGGCGACGATGCCTTTGAGCCGGCATTCGACCTCGTGGCTGACAACACCATTGACCTTGACGACTTCTTCATCTTCGCCGACAACTTCGGCAAGGAGATCGTCGCCACGGGCAAGGTCGTGCCGATGATGGCCGGTCTGAACAGCGATGCGCGCTTCTACCTCGACGCTGGCAGCGATCTGCCGCGCGTCGGCGAGGAGCTCACCATCGACGTCAACCTCGAGAACTTCATCGAGCTGCAGGCCTATGGCTTCGGGCTGAACTACGACGCCACTGTCCTCGAGTTCGTGGGTGCTCGGGTCGAGAACAGCATTCTGGGTGAGGGTCAGCTGGCACAGCCGCAGGCCGTCGCGCAGAGTGAGGGTTCCGTTTCCATCGCCGCCTTTGGCGACGTGGCCACCAAGGGTGACCTCGGGCTCAGCCTGGTCTTCCGCGCTGTTGAGGAGATCGAGGCCAGCTACATCGAGATCACCGAAGGTGCGCTGCAGGATGCCAGCTACGGCTTGAACAGCGTCACCGGTCCGGTGTCGGTGCGTATCGAGACGCGTCCTGAGGTTTACGCGCTCTCCGATAACTATCCGAACCCGTTCAACCCGGAGACGACGATCAAGTACCAGCTGCCTGAGGCCGGCGACGTCACGCTGGAAGTCTACAACATGCTGGGCCAGGTTGTCCGCACGCTCGTCAATGAGCAGCAGGGCGCCGGTCGGTATGTCTACCAGTGGGACGCCTCCAACGACGCAGGGCAGGCCTTGTCCTCCGGTATCTACTTCTACCGCATCCAGGCGGGCGGAGAGTTCCAGAGCGTCAAGAAGATGCTGCTGCTGAAGTAGGCGGAAGCACCGCAGTTAAGTGGGATGGGGCCTCGCACTGCGCGGGGTCCCATCTCACTATGCAACAGATGGTGAGAGCAACAGGAAGCCTGTAAAGGAGAACTACTGATGATCAAGAGCGTGCGTAGCACCGCACCGCTTGCCATGGCCCTGTTACTTGCACTTGCGGCTGCTGTTTCCGCCGGCGACAATGCGGGCGCTACATTCAGCCTGACAAGTGCAGCCGAGTTCGACGGTGTGGGCCCCGGTGAGACGGTGACGGTTGAGATCGCCGCATCTGGACTGGTGGGTGTCAAGCAGGTTGACATCTACCTGGCCGCTTCGCCGGCGGACGCCTTTGACCTGGCCGCTACCGCGTACACGGTGCCGGCCGGGTTCATCGCCCCTGGCGCCCCGTCGGTAATCGGCACGGACACGGTGCGCGCCGCGGCGGCCAACTTCCTCGCCGGTACGGATGGGGATCTGGCCCTGGGGACCATCACGCTGACCACGGCCGCCGGGTTCACGGCCGAGACCGAGGCGACGATCACCGTCGCCACGATCTCTGTGGGACCCAGCAGCTCGGAGCGCGATGTGTTTGACGCGGCGGCACTGGGCATGAGCATCACGGTCAATCCGCCGGCGCCGCCGGTGATCGAGCCGACCCTCGCCGCTTCCTCTGCCGCTGACATGAGCAAGGACTTCTCGGCAGTGGGCGCGGGCGATGCGGCCGATGGCAGCGACGGCGAAGCCGCTCTCGGCGTTGTCTTCACGGACAACACGGGCGCGGCCGCAGCGGGCCAGGCCATTACCTGGACCGTGACGAACAACGGTGGCGAGATGGTGTATGTCCTCGCCCCTACGGCAACCACGGTGGCGGCCGGATCGGAAGCCATTGTCAGCGGGACCACGGACGGCTCGGGCGCTGCTGGCCTGACGCTGGATGCTGAGGGCGACAAGTTCGCCGCCAGCACGAGCGTCTCGGTTACGGCGGCTACTTCGTCCACGAATTCCGATGGCGAGGCCCGCGATCTGGACGCCATGTTCAGCGTCACGTGGGATGTCCCGGTGCCTGCCGAGCTGGCCAGCTTCGCCGGTCAGATCTCAGCGGACAACGACATCCTGCTGACGTGGGGCGTGGCCTCTCAGTCCAGCAACCTCGGCTGGGAAGTCTATCGCAGTGTCGATGATTTCATGTATGAGCGCGTTAGCGGCCTGATCGCTGGCGAGGGCAGCACGGACGCCTTCCGCACCTACGAGTACGTGGACGCGGACGCTCCTGCAGCCGATGTGGTCTACTACTATCTGCGCCAGTTGGACCTGGATGGAACGGCCAGCCGTTCCGACGTCATCCAGGTGACCATGGCCCCCACGGCCGTGCAGCAGGGCATGCTGCCGACCGCAACGGCGCTGGCCCAGAACTTCCCGAACCCCTTCAATCCGGATACCAGCATTCGCTTTGACCTGAGCGGCGCGGGCACTGTCAGTGTGACGGTGTACGATGCAGCCGGCCAGGTGGTGCGGGCCCTGGTTGCCGGCGAGTTCATGGAAGCTGGCTCCTACAACGTGACCTGGGACGGCCGCAACGCCGGTGGTGACCAGGTCGGGAGCGGCGTCTACTTCTACGAGTTGCGGGCTGGCGCCTTCAGCTCCATCCGGAAGATGACGCTGCTTCAGTAGTGCCGATGTAGAGGCCCGTTCGCAGTGTCTTTGGCTGCGGGCAGAGGCATGGCAACTGGCGGGCCACGGGGGCGCATGTCGCTCCGGTGGCCCGCCTTGCTGTACCCAGGGCGCGCCAGCCGTGTGTGAGGGCGCAGAAGTTGTGTTTTATCACAAGGTTGGGGTGATGTCGGCGGGTTGCGGGCCCAGGGGCCATCGTGTATATTGGACCTGTGACATGGGTGTCACACTTCAACCCCGAATCCCCGGTGGGCACAGTGCGCGTGTTGTTCTTTGCAGGTGCTCGCGAGATAGCGGGCGAACGGGAGATCGAGGTGAGCCTGGCCGAGGGCGCGACGGTGGGCGAGTTGCGGAGTGAGTTGGTGGAGCGATACCCCGGCCTGGGCGGGATCGCCGCCTCCCTCTCCGTCGCCGTGAACCAGGAGTACTGCGGCGACGAGGTGATCCTGGAAAGCTCGGACGAGGTGGCCGTGATCCCTCCGGTGTCGGGTGGCTAGTGAGGTGCTAGGGGCCAGCGGGAGCGCCGTGCACGTGGAGGTGACCGAGCGGGCCATCGCGGCAGACGCGTTGGCCCACGTGGGGCCGGCGTCGGAGCACGGCGCGGTGGTGACCTTTGCGGGAGTGGTGCGGGATCACTCGGGCGGCTGCCGCACTCAGTATCTCGAGTACGAGGCCTATGGGGAGATGGCAGAGGCCAAGATGGCCGAGCTCGTGGCCGAGGCCGCGGCGCGTTGGCCCATCGGCCCCGCAGGCATTGTGCACCGGGTAGGACGGGTGGAGATTGGCGAGACGAGTGTGCTCGTCTCCGTTGCCAGCTCTCACCGTTTGGAGGCCTTCGAGGCTTGCCACTTCCTGATCGACCGGATCAAGGAGGTGGTACCCATATGGAAGAAAGAGGTGTCGGAAACCGGGTACACATGGGTTGAGGGGCCCGGGCCCGCGGCGGCGTTGGAGCGACGAGACCTGGCGCAGGGACTGCCCAACTTCAGCTGGGTAGTGGCAGGGGAGTTAGCCGGGATGGCGCACCCGGAAGTGGCCGGCGGGCTGCCCGGAACGCCCGGCGCAGCGCTTGGGCGCAGTCTGGAGGCGCTCGGCCGTGCCGGTGTGGGTGCCATTGTCTCCCTCTGCGAAGCTCCCCTCGATAGCGGGGAGGTGTCGCAGCGGGGTATGCGCTATCTGCACCTGCCCGTGGCCGATATGTCGGCGCCCGATATTGAGGTGCTGGATCGCGGCGTAGCCTTCATTGCGAACGCGCGCGGCGAAGGCTTGGCCGCCGTCGTCCACTGTCGCGCCGGCATGGGCAGAACGGGAACCCTGCTGGCCTGCTGTCTGGTCAGAGGCGGCCGGAGCGCGGCCGAGGCCATCGCTGAGATACGTGCGCACCGGCCCGGTTCCATTGAGACCGCTGGCCAGGAGCAGGCCGTGCGCGACTATGCCGACTACTGCCAGGCCCAACCGGGGGCCTGACGGACCGAGTTCCACTACTACCTTAGGCGTCACCACACAGGGAGGGGAGGTACAGGATGGAAGCCACACTGCCGACCTGTCAGAAGTGCTCGACAGGGGTGCTCGTGCCCCTGTCCGACTATGGGCGCGACGGCGCCGCGATCCGGTACAAAGCCTGGGTGTGCACCAACCCGGACTGCGGCTTCAACATACGCATCGACAACGGCGAATTGAGCATAGGCAAGGAGTTGCGCGAGTCCTACAAGTAGGGCGGCGCTGCCCCACGTCTTGGCACACCTGCTCCGGCCCGGTGCCGGGGCGGGTGTGTGTTTCTTCGCACAACCGCGGGTAGGGTTTGGGGAAGACGGTGACCAAGCGCAGTATCAGCGACATGGGGGTCTGGCTGGGCGCCCTGGCCCTCGCCTCGCTCCTGTGGTTCCACGCCGTGACGGAACACCAGTACCGGCGCCACATTGAGATCCCCCTGCTGGTCTCGGATCCCCCGGCCACGTCCGACAGCTACGAGATCGTGGTCGCCAACAGCCCTCCCGCCGCGGTGGAGGTAGTGGTCACCGGTCGCGGGAAGGACCTGCTCCGGTTGGGTGACGGCGACCTCCAGCTGCGCCTCCAGACCCCGCGCAGTCGCCCCGGGGCCCGCGTCTCCTACCAGCTCGAGCCTGATCAGATCGAACGGCACACGGAACTGCCCGTCATCGTCGAGGAGATCGTGGCGCCCAGGGAAGTGGCCGTGATCCTCGACCGCAAGGCGGACCGCCGGGTCCCCGTCCGCTCTCTCGTCGAACTCCGTATCGCCGATTCATACACCCAGGTCGGGGCGTTGCGCCTCGACCCCCCGGCGGTGCAGGTTACAGGTCCCCAGCGAGCCGTCGCGCAGGTGCGCTCCATCGATACCGAGTCCCTGATCCTCGACGACGTGCGCGAGGATGTCGAGCACCTCGTGGGGTTGCGCCCCCCGGCTGGCGCCAGGCTGGCGTTGAGTCACAGCCAGGTGCGCGTCGCCGCCGATATTCAGGAAGTGGCCGAGTACACCGTCGCCAACGTGCCGGTTGACGTGCGCGGCGGCGAGGGGCAGAAGCTCAGTCTGGAACCCTCCCGCGTCTCCGCCCGCCTGCGCGGTGGAGCCGACGTAATCTACGATCTGGACCCCGAGACCTCACTGCACCTGTATGTCGAGTATGGCATCTGGCAAGCGGGGGCCGAGGACAAGGGGATCGTCCGCGCCGAGGGCGACAGCCTGTTCGAGATCCTCGAGATCATCCCACCCCGCGTCAATATCGCCCGCCGCTGACCCGGCGCCGAGACCCCCTTAAGGCCGTGCGAACCCTCGGTATCGAGTCCTCCTGCGACGAGACCTCAGCCGCCGTACTGGACGACGGCTATGTGCTGCGGTCCAATATCATCTGGTCACAGCAGGTGCATGCGCTCTACGGGGGCGTCGTGCCCGAACTCGCCTCGCGGGCCCACGTGACAGCCATCGTGCCCGTCATCCGCCAGGCCCTGGCGGCGGCGGACGCCGAACTGGGAGACGTTGAGGGGATAGCCGTGACGCGGGGTCCCGGTCTGGTGGGGTCCCTGGTCGTTGGCGTGAATGTGGCCAAGGCCCTGGCCCTGGCTGCAGGCAAGCCCCTGGTGGGCGTCCACCACCTGGAGGGGCACATCTTCTCCAATCTCATCGAGAACGAGCTGGAGCCGCCCTTCCTGGCCCTGCTGGTGTCGGGCGGGCACACCGAGCTGCTGCGGATCGCGCAGCTGGGGGAATACGAGATCATCGGGCGCACGCTCGACGACGCGGCCGGCGAGGCCTTTGACAAGGTAGCCAAGCTGCTGGACCTGCTGCCGCCGGACCAGGCGGTCATGGGTGGCCGCGCCGTATCTCAGGCGGCCGCCGAGGGAGATCCCCTGGCCATTGCCTTCCCGCGGGCCATGATGGGCGATGACTCACTCGACTTCAGCTTCAGTGGACTCAAGACGGCCGTGCTGACGCACGTACGCAGTCTGGACGAGGGCGAGCGCACCCGTCAGCTACCCGACATTGCGGCCAGTTTCCAGGCGGCCGTGGTCGACGCCCTGGTGGCCAAGACCGAGCGCGCCCTCGTGGCGACGGGGCTCGACACGGTGGTGCTGGCCGGGGGAGTGGCCGCCAATGCGGCTCTGCGATCCCAGCTCGAGACGTGCGTGCAGTCGCGCGGGGGACGACTGGTGGTTCCCTCGACCCTTCTGTGCACGGACAACGCCGCCATGATCGCCGCGGCCGGTCAGTTCAGGCTCGATCGGGGCGAGCGCAGCGGCCTGACCCTGGACGCCACGCCTCGCCTCCCCCTGTGAGGGCTCTGCGATGACGGAGTGGCGCGACCTGGAACTGCTCTTCGCCGGGCACTGGGTCTACCCCCTGGCCATCGCGCCTCTCGTCTGGGCTGCCGTGGTCATGTACCGGCGGACCCGACCCGCGCCCTCGCCTCGACTGCGCTGGACCCTGACAGCCCTCCGATGTCTGTCCCTGAGCCTGGTCCTCGGCCTGGTCGCCGAGCCCGTGGTCACGGCCCTGACACGCCGGGCGGCCCGGCCCTCCCTCGCCCTTCTCCTGGACACCAGCCGCAGCATGGCGATCGCCGAGGTGGGTCACACCCGCCTGCAGCAGGCGATGGAGCTGGCCGGCGACGGGGATTTCCGGTCCCTGCTGCGGGGCTGGGACGTGGTGGCCTGCGGGTTCTCAGAGCGCGCCTACCCGGTGGCCATCGACACGGTCGCCCGTCTGGTGACAGGGGGCCAGGCAACGGATCTGGCCGGCGCCCTCGAGACCTGCGACAGCGATGGGGCGCTGGGCGCCAGGGCGTGGGGCGCCGCTCTACTGCTCTCGGACGGGGCGCACAACCTGGGGGTCGATCCCCTGGAGGCCGCTGCCCGTCTCGGCTGTCCGGTCCATTCGCTGCTGATCGGGTCGGAGGTCGAACCGGTGGATCTGCAGGTGGCGGCCGCAACTGCGCCTCCGCCGGCCTATGCGGGAGACGAGCGCCGGCTGGCGATCCGCCTGCGTCACTGGGGCTTTGCCGGCCGGCCCACCGAGGTCGTCGTATGGGAGGGCGACCGACGGCTGGCCTCGCAGCCGGTGACCCTCTCCGCGGGGGGCGGGGAGCAGGAGGTGGTGATCCGGCTGCCGCCGGCCGAGCCCGGTCTGCACCTGCTGCGAGTGCAGGTGCCGGTGCAGGAGGGCGAGCAGGCCGCCGAGAACAACCAGGCTCTGGTGATGTCGCGCGTGCGGCGCAGCCGTATCGAGGTGCTGCTCGTTGCCGCGGCTCCCGGCCCGGAGTTCACCTTCCTGCGGCGCGCCCTGGTGGCAGACTCCAGCCTGGCGGTGCGCCAGATCGTCGGCGGAGTGCGGCCCGTCGCGCTGGACGCCGGTATCCTGGAGGGGGCCCGCGCCATCGTCCTGGTCGACCCCGATGCGCGGGTCCTGGAAGGCGCGGCTGGCCAGGTCCTGGTGGACTTCGTGCGGACCGGCGGGGGACTTCTGCTGGTGACTGGCCCCAGGAGCCTGCGCACGTGGAAGACGGAAGCGGCTGTCGGCGCCCTGTTGCCGCTGGCGCTCGGGCCGGGAGAGCCGGTGGCCGGCGAGACCTCCCTGCGCCCCCTGGCCACGGCGCTGGAGCACCCTATTCTGCGCCACCCAGAGGAGTCCGATGCGGCCGCGGCGTGGGAGCGCCTGCCACCGGTGGCCGGCCTGCCGGCGCGCGCCGCAACCCGCGAGGGGGCCCAGGTGCTGCTCGCCTCGGAGGCCGGACAGCCGGTAGTGGCCGTGGGTGGGGCCGGTGCGGGGCGCGTGGTGGTCGCCGCGGCCGTGGACTTCTGGCGTCTGGACCTGATGAGCAGCGGCGCCGGCGGGGATCCCCGACCGGTGCGTCACCTGTGGCAGAGCGCTCTGAGATGGTTGGCCTCGGGGGCGCCGGAGGGGCGCGTGCGGGCGGCGACGGAGCGCGCCGTGTTCCGGGCGGGTTCCCCGGTGCGTGTCGTGGCCGAGGTGTACGACGAGCTCATGCGGCCGCACGTGGCCGCCCGCGTCGAGGCGACGCTGGCGACGGGGGACGAGTCCGTGCGGCTGGAGCCACAGGGGGGCGGCCGGTACGGCGGCTCCTGGCTGGGGCTCGCGCCGGGTCAGTACCGGTTTGTGGTTCGGGCCCACGACGACGGGGCCACCATCGGGAGCGACGAGGGGCAATTCGTCGTGGACGGGTACTCCCTGGAATCCATGGACGTGCGCGCTCGCCCGGAATTGCTCGCCGAACTGGCTGCGGCCACCGATGGGCTCTCCCTGCCGCTGCAGGACTGGCGCAACCTGGCGCCTCGTCTGGACGTGGCGCCTCGCCTGGTAGAGGCCCGGCGGCGCTGGTCCTTCTGGGGCCACGGCTGGGCCCTGGTCCTCGTCCTCGGCCTGCTGGGGGCGGAGTGGGTCATCCGCAAGCGCCAGGGGATGCTGTGATGGCGGGCCCCTCTCGTCCGAGCCTCGCCCGTCTGGCCTCCGCTTGTCTGGCCTCCGCTTGTCTGATCTGGGCCGCCCTCCTGCTGGCGGCTCCGCCGGCTGGCGCCCAGGTGGCGCTGTCGGAGGTGATGTGGAACCCCACCGGGTCAGAGCACCACGACGAGTTCGTCGAGCTGGTCAATCTGTCCGACACGACCCGGGTCAGCCTCTCGGGCTGGCGTCTGGGTGACGGCGACGAGCTGGACGCCCTGATAGACGCGGGCGATGGTCTGAGTCTGGCCCCGGGAGCGTGCGCCCTGGTCCTGGACGGGTCGTACTGGGGCGCCTCGACCACCTACGACTCCCTGCGTGGCCGGACGTTTATGCTTACTATTGAGGATCGGGCCTTCGGTCGCGCTGGCTGGTCCAATTCTTCCCCGGAGGCGGTCATTCTGTGCGACCCTGCGGGCGACACGGTCGATGTGTTCGAGTACGACCCGGTCGCTCTGAGCGGGCTCTCGTGGGAGCGCATCGACATGCGCCCGGACGCGGGCCGTAGCGGCTGGCAGTTGTCCGCTACAGCCGGCGGCACGCCAGGCGAGCCCAACAGCGTCCAGATCCAGGCCTCCCGGGAGCGTGCACGTCTCGAGATTGGTCCCGACCCCTTCGGGGAGAGCCTCGACGTGGTCGTGCACCTGCCGGCGGCCCAGGGCGTGGTCACGCTTCGCGCCTACGACGCGGAGGGCCGCATGGTGCGGCGGTTGCTCACCGCCGAGGCCTCGACGCGGCGCCGCGACCTGACCTGGGATGGCCGCGACGATTCCGGCCAACCGGTGCTCCCGGGGCTCTACGTGCTCGTGCTGGAGGCCAGTGCCGAGGGGCGCTCCTGGCGGGTACGGCGGGTCGTGGCCCGGCAGTCTCCACGCTGACTTCGGCGGGCCACCGGGCCCGAGATGGGCAACGACCCTCGCTTTGAGGTTGGGTGTCTCCCCTCCCCGGGAGGCGACCC
>Ga0180429_10005010_pt1 | contig 10546 bp, 6 predicted proteins | sample SS_ome_FD_132428 | JGI IMG/M metagenome (GOLD analysis project Ga0180429, IMG submission 132428) | Hypersaline lake sediment archaeal communities from the Salton Sea, California, USA - SS_1_S_1 metaG | ecosystem: Environmental > Aquatic > Non-marine Saline and Alkaline > Hypersaline > Sediment ...
AAGCACCAGGGAGGTCCAAAGGAGATGAACGGCTACGGGAGGGAATTTCATGGAGCGAAACCCCCGTATCCAGCCCAGAATCCCCAGGATGGCCGCGAAGCCGATCAAGCGGTACACCCCGATGCCGCTGGGAGCCACGAGGAGGTATTCCAGCAGGCCGTCCCGGAAAAAGACCGTCCGTCCCCCCGGATGGAACTCCGCCATTTCGCGGGCCTGCTCGTAGCCCACCTTGACCCCGAAAGACTCGTCCCCTCCCCCGTAAACGGAGAAGAGAAACCCGCCGGCCACGGCCACCACCAGGGCCAGGCACGCCGCGTCCACCCAATATCGCCTTTTGCGCCATTGCCGCGGCCAACGGGCGGCCAGGTCCCACCCCGCCAGAGCCAGCAGGTTCAGGATAACGGGAGGGTAGAAGAAGGCCGGCAGCAGGGCGCAACCCGAAGCCGCCCGGAACCGCCCCTTTTGGTAAAGGACCAGAAAGGCCAGCAGCAGAGGAAAGGCGAAGGTCCGGGGAAAACCTCCCGAAGCGTCGTAGAGGCTGAAAAGCAAAAAGAGGGTCCCGCAGAAGATTCTTCCCCTGGGGTCGATCATGAGCTCACGGCACAGCTTGTCCAAAAGCCAGAGAGAGAGCAGGAGCAGGAGGAGGGTCAAGAGCTGGCTGAAGGGAAGCGGATCCATGAGGGTCGCGCCCCCTCGATAGACGAGGCGGTATCCCACGGGATCGAAGCCGGTGGAGACGATGAAGCGGGTGAGGAGGTCGTCGGGAAAGAGCTCCGGGTCCTGGTATTTCGCCGTCCAGTACACGTGCTGGCTGGCGTCCCCGTCGTAGATGAAGTGGCTCGTGGCGGGAGGATGGTAGCGCGCGCCCCACAACAGGGCGGCCACGACCATGAGAACGAGCAATCCCTTTCGCGACTGGCCGGAGCCTCCGTTCATTGCGAGCTTTTCCCTTTCCGTTTCGCGGAGTCCGCGTCTCGATCCTGACGGCGCGGACGGTTTTCGTCCCCCGAATTTCGCTTGCCCTTTTCTCACATTTACCCTTCGTTCACAAACAAAAAAGCGTGCTCGGGCTTTTCAAGGGCATGGGGGGGCAACAAGGGAGCATGGAGGACTTCAAGCTTGTTCCGCAGGGAACGAGAGGCTCCGCGGGCTCGCGTCATACCTGGAAAAACGTTTGCCATCTCAACGGAAATGGGATAGCACAAAAAAAAGAGGCGTTTCGCGGGGAACATCTTCCGGCTTGGTCTCTGGACGAAAGGAGAGCGTATGGCTACCATCGATTTCCTGGAAAAAACGGAGATTTTCAAGGGATTGACCGACGAGCAGCTCAAGGACGTTCAAGAATGCTGTCGGGAAGCGGCGTACGAGCGAGGGGACAACATTTTCAAGGAAGGGGACAAGGCCGCCTTCCTGTGCATTCTCGAGGAAGGGACGGTGGACCTTCGCTTCGATCTTCCCGGAAAGCCCACTTCCGAGGAAAACCGCGTCGCCGTCATCGAAAACGGCATGACCTTCCTGTGGTCGGGCGTCGTACCGCCCTACGTCAGCAGGCTTTCGAGCTACTGCACCAGTCGAAGCTGCAAAATCGTTCAAGTGGACCGGCAAAAGCTTCTGAAGCTCTTCGAAAAGGACCCCAGGGCGGGCTACGTCGTGATGAGCAACATCGCCGCCGTGGTGGGACGCCGCTTCTACAGCCTTCAAGAGAAGGTGGCCACCAGCCAGGGGTTCCAGATCATGTTCGACTGGTAGCGAAAGCGGTGAAAGCGGAAAAGGCCGCCGGCGTGCCCGACGCCGGCGGCCTTCCATTTCAAGCACCCGATTCGGAACAACCCCTCGTCCCCCTCGGGAAAAGGGGGATTCGCATCAGGCGACCCGCTTGCGGGACTTGTCGGCTTCGTGATGGTAGCAGATCAGGCCGCAGTAGAGGCAGCGCTCGCTTTCCCGTTTGGCTTCCTTTTCCGAGAGGCACAGCTCCACTTCTTCGAAATTGTGGATGCGGTCGTCCACTTCCAGCTCTTCCTGGACCGAGCGGGGCTTGGGCACGATGTCCTCGACATCGGTGAAGAAGGTCCCCGGGATGCGGTCCTTGAGCAGGAGGCGCTGGGTCGCCCGCACTTTTTCCTCGCCGCCGAGATAGCGGTGCATGGAGGCGGCCGCCCTTCGGCCGGTGCCGATGGCTTCCACCACCAGGGAGGGTCCGGTGAAGGCGTCCCCGGCGGCGAACACGAAGGGAATGTCTTCGGACTGGAGGGTGATCTCGTCCACCACGATGGTGTTCCAGCGAGTCACCTTCAGGTTCTTCATGCTCTTGCTTTCTTCCAGGAAACCGACGTCGGGGGACTGTCCGATGGCCGTGATGACCATGTCCACCTCCAAAAGGGTTTCCGATCCCTTGACGGGCACCGGGCGGCGGCGTCCGCTGGCGTCGGGCTCGCCCAGCTCCATCCTGAGGTATTCCAGGTTGACGACCTTTCCTTCCTCGTCGCCGACGACCTGCGTGGGGGCGGCCAGGAAGAGGAACTTGATCCCCTCGTGCTCGGAAGCTTCGATTTCCAGCTCGTTGGCCGGCATTTCCTTGCGAGTCCGCCGGTACACCATGGTCACTTCCTCGGCCCCCATGCGAAGGAGGGTGCGGGCGCAGTCCACGGCCGTGTTGCCGCCGCCGATGACGGCCGCCCGCTTGGGAACCGGGGGCATGTCCCCCTTGCCCACCCGGGCCAGAAAGTCGATGCCCGTGTAGCACCCTTCCAGGTCCTCGCCCTTGACGTTCAGCCGGGCGTCGCGCCAGGCGCCGATGCCCAGGAAGATGGCTTCGTAACCGGCGATCACCAACTGATCGAGGTTGAAGTTGACCCCGAACCTCACGTTGGTGCGGTGCTCGACTCCCAGGTTGAGGATCCCTTCGATCTCCCAATCCAGCACGGCTTTGGGCAACCGGTATTCGGGAATGCCGTAGCGAAGCATGCCGCCCAGCTTGGGCATGGCTTCGAAAATGGTGGCCGAATGGCCCAGGCGAGCCAGGAAGTAGGCGCAGCTCAAACCGGCCGGTCCCCCGCCGATGATGGCCACCCTGTGGTTGGTGGGGGGAGCCGTGCGGATGGGGTAGCGCTTCTTGGAATTCATTTCGTAGTCGGCCACGAAGCGCTTGAGGTAGTTGATGGCCACGGGATCCTCCTGGGCCCCCCGGCGGCAGGCGTCCTCGCAGGGATGGGGGCACACCCTTCCGCAGGTGAGCAGCAAGGGGTTGCGCTCCCGGATGGTGTGCACGGCCCCTTCGTAATCCCCCTCGCGAACCTGCTTGATGTAGAGAGGGATGTTGATCTCCGCCGGGCAAGTCTGCCTGCACGGCGCCAGACATTCGTTGGGATCGTTGAAGTGCAGCAGCTTCTGGGTCATGTTGCGCAGGGAGATGATGTTCTTGGGACAAACCCTCTCGCAGGTGCCGCATCCCGTGCAAAGCTCGGGATCCACCACGGGCAGGCCGTCGGATCCCATGGACAGGGCGTCGAAGGGGCAGGCGCTCACGCAGGTGCCCAGACCGATGCAGCCCACCGAGCACACCTTGGGACCGCCGTCCAGAAGCATGGCGGCGCGGCAGTCCCCGAATCCGTCGTAGATGTATTTCAGATCGGCTTTGTCCGTGCCGTAGTAGCACCCCGGCTGAGCGATCTCCGGCTCCGCTTCCAGAAGCTCCACCCCCATGATCTCGGCGACCCTGGCCTGGACGTCGGGCCCCCCGCCCACGCAAATGTTCGCCGGGGCCTTGCCCGTGGCGATGGCTTCCGCCGCGCCGGCGCAGCCCGGATACCCGCAACCCCCGCAGTTGGCCCCCGGCAGAGCGCTTTCCACTTCCAGGATTTTCGGGTCCACGTAAACATAGAAGATCTTCGAAGCGAGAGCGAGACACATCCCTGCAAAACAACCAATTCCTCCAATAGCTAGTACGGCTGGAAGCATACGAACACTCCTCTGTAAATGGAAACGCTCCGGACATTTTCGCGCGGCCCCGACCGGGAAAACGGACGACGAGCACCCACGCTCGCCCCCGCAGGGTCTCGCCCCGCGCCCTGCTCGTCTCTTGGTCGAACGACCTTCGAGCCCGCCCGTCCAACCCAAAGGCGATCCCGCGCGTCCGACCTCCTGTTCCGCCTTGATTCGGTCAAGCGTCCGACGCGCCCCCCTCGCCTTTCTCAAGGCTTGCCGGGAAGCCGACTATCCCCGGACGCCTGCATTTTGACATAATTAACTTTTTCACAAACATTGTCAACCAGACATCGACGCCTCGAAAGGGAATCGAGCTTTTCAAATGTCCAGCACCACCACGGCCTTCCATCCCTTCGCCGAGCGCTCCACCTGAAAATGGTGCAGCGTGACGGCTTTGACGTCCATCTCCAGCTCGTCCCGATGGGCGCCGATGGATTCCCCTCGAGCCTCCGCCTCCAGCCGATAAAGGTCCCCGTCGCGAGCGACGCTCACGCGGCTCAAGCGAAGGAGCAGCTCCCGGGCGTCCTTGTGGTAGATCAGCTCTCCCAGCAACCGGTACAGCAGCCAGTCCACCTCCTCCCCTTCCACCCGCAGCGTCACCGTCTCGCGCGGGGCCAATGCGGAAGGGTCCTCCAGCATGACGCCGAGAACGGCGTCCGCGGCGTCCTTGAAAAGCTCCTCCAGCGTTTCCCCCCACGCTTCGAAGGCCGCATCGGCCCCCGCCAAGTCTTCCAGATACCGATACCCCATGGGGGTCTCCTCTACCGAACCGCTATCGGAATCGGGATCGCCATCGCTGTCGAGATCGTTTTTTCGATACCGTCCATCGCCGGGCGTCGGCGAACCGGAAATCGGGCCCTTCGGCAATGCCAAGCAACATGGTTGACCAACCGATCAAGGCGGATTCTTCGCATCACCACCTCAGCTCCTCCTCCAGCTCCCCGAAAAGATCCTCCAGGGCGTAGAGGGTCCGATCCAGATCGTCGAGGCGGCGGGCCAGAAGGTGCTCCCGCGCTTGGTCGCGCGCCTTTCGAAGTCGTCCGGCCACGCCCTTGACGCCGCCCTTCTCTCCGTCGGGCACGGCGGGATCCCGCTCGACGCGCAGGAGCACGTCCACCAGATGGTACAAGGAAAAGGGCTCCTCCACGGCCCGAAGATACCCCCACTCCCTCAGAAGCCTCTCCAAACGGGGAAAGTCCCCGCCCATCCCCTTGGAACCGTAGGCCGGAGCCAGACGGATCTCGATCTCCATGTATCGACTCATTATCGTCTCCTTGCCACAGGGGCGAAAATTTTCCTTTTTCGAAAGCCCGTGCTTGCTCCTTCAAACCTCGAGCCCTTATACTACAAATCTTCCGGGGATCATGGACCATTTTCCGTCTCGATTTCCCGAGGGCGAAAGCGGTACGGACAAGAACGACCAAACGGCGCAAAGCCCCATAGAGCATGCGAAGGGATTTCCTTTCGAGATGAAAAATCGGACGAGCCCTTTCCGAAAACCTTCCAAAGCCTCGAAGCTCCCGGGAGCCTCCCCCTCCCGGCATCTTTCCATGGCCAAGGCCCTGGGGACCTTCCATCTTTCGGTGGCCGTCGTCCTGGTGGCGGTGACGGGGCTCCTCGTCCATTCCTGGCTGGGCAAGCGCATCGGCGACATGCAGGAAGCCCACGTGCATCATCTCATGGAGGACGTCAATCATTCCATCGAATCTTTTCTCGATGGGTGGGCGACGATTCTCAAGAGCTCCTCGACCCGATTCTTCGTCTCCCCGAGGATGGAAGCGGGCGATGTCGTCCAAGGAGATCCCGACGGCTTTCCGGAAAGGCTCCTCGCGGGCAAGGGGGAAAGCCGTTGGGCCCTTCTGGACCGCGAAGGACGCATCCTTCGCTCCGGTTCCCCTCTTCCCCCCTCCTCGGGACGCGAGGAGCCTTGGATGGCCTCCCTCGTCGAAGGCCGAGCGGACCGCCACGTCGATTTCATCCGGCGAGAAGGGCGATACTACTGGCGCGTGGCCGTGCCCGCGGCTTCCGGGCAAGGTCCGGCCGCCGTTCTGGTGGCGGAGCTGCCGGTGGAAGCCATCGACAAGGACGGGTACATTTCCCGCCAACTGGAAAACAGCCTGCTGGAGATGGTCTTCGAGGGAACGGTGGTCGCTTCCTTCGGCTCCCGCGTGGAGGCGCCCGCCCGCGAATTCCCTTCTTCCTGCTCCCGGTTGACATTGAGATACCGATGGGACCGGACCCCCCTGGAAAAGTCCCGCAGGACCCTCCTGCTGAAGGCCGTCGCCGGTCTCGCCGGGATCATGGGGGCGGCCTTCGGAGCCCTGTTTCTCCTGAACCGACGATTGTTCGTGCGCCCCGTGGAGGAGCTCCGCGCTCTCGCTCGCTCCCTGGACGCCGGACTCCCCCCCTCCCCCGCTCCCACAGGCCATCGCATCGCGGAGATCGCCCTGCTGGCCGAAGATCTCAACCGCATGGCGGCCCGCATCGCCTCCCGCGAGGGAAAGCTCAAGGCCACCCTGGACGATCTTGAAAACCGCGTGAAGGAGCGAACGGCGCGGCTGCAAGAGCAACTGGCGGAACAGCGAAGGATGGAGGACGCCCTGCGGGAGAGGGAGGAAAAATACAGGACGATCTTCGAGAGCATCAACGACGTTTACATGGAGGCAAGCATCGCGGAAGGAAGGATCGCGGAGGTCAGTCCTTCCGTCGAGCGGCTTTTCGGGTATTCCCGGGAAGAGGTCGTCGGGAAAAGCCCGGAAATCTTCTACGAAAACCCCGAAGACGGAAAACGGCTCCTCGAAGCCCTGGAAAAGCGCGGATACGTGAACGACTACGAAGCGAGCCTCAAAGGGGCCTCGAACAAGGTCCACACTTGCTCCCTTTCCGTGAAGCTCCTGCGGGACGATGAGGGGGCGCCCCTGAAGATCGTGGGCACCGTCCGGGACATCACCGAGCGCAAGCACCAGGAGGAGGCCATGGCCCAGGCCCGCCGGGAGGCGGAATCGGCCAACCGGGCCAAGAGCCAATTCCTGGCCAACATGAGCCACGAGATCCGGACCCCTCTCAACGGCATCATGGGCTTCGGCGAGCTTCTCGCCTCCATGATCGAAGACCCCCGGCAACGGGACTATCTCGAAGCCATCCAGTCCTCGGGCAGGCATCTTCTGAACCTCATCGACGACATTCTGGATCTGTCCAAGATCGATGCCGGAAAGCTCGAGATCCAGTACGGGCCCGTGGATTTGCGCCGCCTCGTCGATGAAGTCCTCGCCATTTTCAGGCTGGAAGCGATCAAGAAGAGCCTTCGCCTCGACGTCGTTTTCGACCACTCGATCCCGCCTTTCGTTCGGTCGAGCGAATCCCGATTGCGCCAGATTCTTTTCAACCTGGTGGGCAACGCCGTGAAGTTCACCGACTGCGGCCGCGTTCGAGTGCAATGGAAGGCGTCGAAAGGCGAAGCGGAAGGGACCGTCGATCTCTTGCTTTCCGTGGAGGACGAAGGCATAGGCATCGAAAAGGACCGCCTCGAGCTCATCTTCCAATCCTTTCGGCAGCAGGACGGGGAGATCAACCGAAAGTACGGCGGCACGGGCCTTGGATTGACCATCACCAGGCGTCTCGTGGAAATGATGAACGGCTCCGTTTCCGTGGACAGCGCGCCGGGAGAGGGAAGCCGCTTCGACGTTCTCCTGCGGGGAGTGGAGGTTTGCCGCCGCGAAGAGACCGAGCTCGAGCGGGCGGAAGCCGAGAAGGTCGAGAGGGGGGAGTTCCTGGGACAGACGGTCCTCGTGGTGGACGACGACCCCTTTTCCCGAAAGCTGGTGAGCCAGTTCCTCGCGCGGGAGCAACTGAACGTGGTGGAGGCGACGGGCGGCAGGCAGGGCGTTCTCCTGGCGCGAAAGCACCTTCCCGACGTCATCCTCATGGACCTCGTCATGCCCTCCATGGACGGTCGCCAGGCCGTGCGCGAGCTCAGGAAGACGCCGTCCACCGCTCCCATTCCCGTCGTCGCCCTGACGGCTTCGGTTTTGGAGGAGGATGGAGCGTCGTCTTCGGAAGATCCGGCCGTTTTCGACGGTCGCTTGAACAAGCCCTTCCGCAAGACCGATCTCGTCTCGGAATTGTCGCGCCATCTGAAGGTTTCCCGCAAGGAAGCCGGCGAAAGGGATTCCCCGGAAGGATGGGGCGAAGACGAGGATTGGCGTCCGCAAATTCCGGCCCAGGGCCCTTCCCTCGCGCAAGTGCTCGAAGAGGAGATGCTTCCGTTGTGGAAGGAAGTGGATGAAGTGATCGAAATGGACTCCATCGAGGATTTCGCCCGGAAGTTGGAGAGCGTTTCCCGGCGCTTCGGAATTTCGGGACTGACCCGCTACGCGGAAAGGCTGACGGACTGCGCCAGAAATTTCAACATCGCGCAGGTGGAGCTCGCTTTGGAGGAATTCCCCCGCTTGCTGGAGAGAATCCGGGCGACCCTTTCCCATGGAACCGCCGAGGACCTTTGACATGAACGACGACCGCCAAGCCCTCGTCCTCGTCGTGGACGACAACCCCCAGAACCTGCAAATCCTGGGCAGCATCCTCAAGAAGAGCGGATACCGCACGGCCCTGGCCAAGGACGGGCCCCAGGCCCTGAGCTTCGCCCTCAAGAAGCCTCCCGACATCATCCTGCTGGACGTCATGATGCCCGGCATGGACGGCTTCGAAGTGTGCCGCCGGTTGAAGGCCCGCCAGGAAACCGCCGCCATTCCCGTGGTGTTCATCACCGCCATGACGGAGACGGAAAGCAAGCTCCAGGGATTCAAGGCGGGAGGGACCGACTACATCGTCAAGCCCTTCGCCCATCAGGAAGTGCTCGCCCGCGTGGACAACATCGTTCAGCGGGTCCGCTTCGAGGCGGAGCTGAAGGCCAGCAAGGAAGCTCTGGAGGAGGCCAACGAAAATCTGGAAAGAAAGGTGGAGGAGCGCACCCGGGAGCTTCGTCGCATGCAGTCCCAGCTCGTGCTTCAGGAAAAGATGGCTTCCATCGGGCAGCTGGCGGCGGGCATCGCCCACGAGCTCAACAATCCCGTGAACTTCGTCTATACCAACTTCCACACCCTGAGGGAGAACGTTTCGGATTTCGCGGAAATTCTGAAAGCCTACCGGGATCTGGCGAAAAAGCTGGAGGCGTCCGGAAAATTCGAAGACGAGACGGTTGCCCTGAAGGAAAAGGAGGAGGCCGCCCATTTGGACTTCGTTCTGGAAGACATGGACGACCTGTTCGAAGAAACCCTCCAGGGGTTCGAAAGGATTTCCTGGATCGTGCAGAGCATGCTCGACTTTTCCCGCGCGGACCCTTCGGGGGGGGTCTCCTCCTTCGATCTCAACAAGGCCGTCGCCGACACCCTCGTCATCGCCCGCAACGAGTACAAGTACCACGCCCGGGTCAAGCAGGAACCGGGGGAGCTTCCCGGGATCACGTGCGTCCCCCAGCAGATCCACATGGTCCTGCTCAACCTCTTGGTCAACGCTTCCCAGGCCCTCAAAGGCCGGAAGTCCGACGAGGAGGGGCTCATCGTCGTCAAGACTTGGCACGAAGGAACCGATGTCTATTGCGAGATATCCGACAACGGTCCCGGCATTCCCGAGGCCCTTCAGAACCGGATTTTCGAGCCCTTTTTCACCACCAAGGACGTCGGCGAGGGAACGGGGCTGGGGTTGAGCATTTCCTACGACATCGTGGCCCACAAGCACGGAGGGAGCCTGACGGTGGCCTCCTCTCCGGGGGAAGGGACGACCTTCGTCGTCCGCCTTCCCGTGGAGCCCCCTGGAAAGCCGAAGTCGGAAGGATGAATTCAAAGACCTGGAAAAAAGAAGCGACCGATTCATGAAAGACGTCACCATCCTTTTCGTGGACGACGAAGCCAACATCCTCAAGTCCCTCCAGCGAAGTCTCTTGAAGGAGCCCTACGGCAAGCGGTTCGCCGGAAGCGGCCGGGAAGCCCTCGAGATCCTCGAGAAGGAGCCCGTCCACGTCATCGTCTGCGACATGAAGATGCCCGAAATGGACGGCCTCACCCTGTTGCGCAAGGTGAAGGAGCGCCATCCCGAGGTGGTGCGCATGGTGCTGAGCGGGGCGGCCACGGACGTCTTCCAACTGGTGGAGGCCATCAACACGGGGGAAATCTTCCGCTACGTGCTGAAGCCCCTGGAGCCTTCCGTTTTCAAGGAAACCCTGAGGGCCGCCATCGACCATTACTTGATCCACCGCGACCGCCGGGAGCTGGTGGAAAGGCTCGAGCGCAGAAACCGCGAGCTGGAGGTCGCCCTGGAGGAGCGGAAGAGGGCGGAACGGGTGCTGGCGGAAAGCGAGGAGAAGTTCCGGGCCATGACCACGGCGGCCAGCGACGCCGTGATCCTCGTCAACCACCGAGGCGAAGTCACCTTCTGGAACAAGTCCGCCGAGCTCATGTTCGGATACCCCGCCGAGGAAATCCTGGGAGCCAATCTTCACGAAAGGCTCCTGCCCGCCGGAGACACGGAGTTTTCTCCCGAGAAGTTCGAGGAATTCAAGCGCACGGGC
>Ga0180429_10005011_pt1 | contig 10546 bp, 5 predicted proteins | sample SS_ome_FD_132428 | JGI IMG/M metagenome (GOLD analysis project Ga0180429, IMG submission 132428) | Hypersaline lake sediment archaeal communities from the Salton Sea, California, USA - SS_1_S_1 metaG | ecosystem: Environmental > Aquatic > Non-marine Saline and Alkaline > Hypersaline > Sediment ...
AGATTGTCGAGAAATTCCGAGGATCTTGGCCGCCGCCGAGACGCGCCCCCCCGCCAGGGCAAGAACCTCGACGATCCTGCCCTTCTCCAATCGACGCAAATAGTCCCTGAGGCCCTCGCCGTCTTCGACTCCTCCCGCAGGCTCGGAGGCGATCCAATCCAGAAGCAGATCCTCCTCCCGAAGCGTGGGGCCCGGATCCATTAGAGCCAGAGATCGCTCGATGCACTTCTGAAGTTGGCGGACATTCCCGGGCCAACGATAGGCCTCGGCCTTCCTCGCCGCGCCCGCGGACAGGCGGGGCCTCTCCAGCCCGTGACGCCGCGAGTAGAAATCGAGAAATTCCTCGACCAGGGGGAGGATGTCCTCCTTCCGCTCCCGAAGAGGCGGGACCTTCACATGGAGGACATTGATCCTGTAGAAGAGATCCTCGCGAAACCGTCCCTCTCCGACGAGTCTCTCGAGATCCTTGTGACTGGCGATGATCAGCCGGAAATCGACGCTGCGGTCGGTCACATCGCCGAGCCGTCGGAATTCTCCGTTCTCAAGAACCCTCAAGAGCTTGACCTGAGTATCCAGCGGAAGATCGCCGATCTCATCGAGGAAGAGCGTGCCGGCGTTCGCCTGTTCGATAAGACCCAGCCGGCTCTGGTCGGCTCCGGTGAACGCGCCTTTCTGGTATCCGAACAGCTCCGCCTCGATGAGGCTTTCGGGAATTGCGCCGCAATTGATCGGAACGAATCGGCCCTCCGACCAGGGCCCCTCCTCGTGGAGGGCGCGCGCGATCACCTCCTTGCCGGTCCCCGTCTCACCCTCCAGCCTGACCGAAGTTCTGAGGGGAGCCATCCGCTTGAGTTGATCGATGACGTTGCGCATGGAGGGGCTCTCGGCCGAGAGACGGCCGAAGCGCGCGCGGTCCTGGAGCACGGATTTCAATTCGCGGTTCTCGAGTTCCAGTTTCCTGCCCGTTTTGCGCGCCGCGCTCAGTTGGTCCAGGCGCAGCATGGCCGCCGCCGCCACCTGTGTGAGAAGCTCGAGAGTCGGCACATCGGCGGGATTGAAGCTTCCGCCCCTCCGGCTGTCCAGATAGAGGACTCCCATCAGCTTCCGATCCCCCTTGAGCGGCACCGCCACCACCGCCTCGAGGCCCAGGTGCAGCACGCTGGCCCGCTCCGAGCCCTGCATGTCCTCTCCGCCGTGATGGTAATGAGTGAGTCCGTCCAGCAGGGCGTCCCTGACCAGGGAACGGCTCATCTTGTCGAAATGCTCGCCGTCGGGAAGGGTCTGCCGGACCCTGAGGCGTCCCTGGGAGTCGAGACGGAAGAAGGCGGCGCGCTCGGCCCGCACCAGATCCTTGGCGGCCGATAGAATGTCGCGAATGAGATCCTGGGGATCTCCGGCGAAGAACAGATCCGGCCGGGACTTGAGAACCGCGAGGAAGCGCTGATGGGTGCTGGCAAGATCCTTGAGAGCGGCCAGTTCTCGTCCGGTCTCGCTGAGCCGATGATCCCGGACCGCAGCTTGCCAGGCGCTCTCATCGACCGGTTCCGACTCCCCGATCCGGCCCTGATCGGCGATTCTCTCCCCGGCCTCGAGCAGATCTCCAAGTGCCTTCGGTCGCTTCGGTTTGCCGCTTTTGAGGGATTCATCCGGCATGATCGGACCTCCGGCCTAACTGTAAAGGATTCCGGACAGTCCTGTCAATGAAACTGGGACGCTACTTCCCGGCCTTCGCCTCGCGGAGGGCCCTACGAACTCGTTCGAGCACACGATCGCGGATCTCGTCCTCGGGTCCGACCAGCTCGCAACCCGAGGCGGAGAAATGCCCGCCTCCGCCGAGATCGGCGGCCACGGCCTGCACGTTCACCTCTCCCTTGCCCCGAAAACCGACCTTCCAATCGCCCTCGGAGGAGGCCTTCATCTGGACCACCACCCGAACCGACTCCAGGGATCTGGGTAGATTGATGAACTCGTCCTGCCCGAACTCGGGCGCGGCTTCGGCGGGCAGGCCGTCCGACTTCAGCAGCATGAAGGCGATCCTCCCCTCCTCGTGGAAGCTCACGGAATCGATGGCGTGCGCGAGAAGGGTCAGGTAGTTCGGCCCTCGGCGATCGCCCACGAGCGTGGCGCAGGTCGCGGGAACCGCGCCCGCCTCCACTAGCATGGCGGCGGTGCGGAAGGCGTGAGCGTCGGTGCTGCTGTACCGAAAGCCGCCCGTGTCGGTCATGATTCCCGTGAAGAGGCAGGTGGCCGTTTCCTCGTCGATGGCCGTCTCGTCCATGGCCCGCAGGAGATCGGAAATGAGCAGGGCGGTGGCCGCATAGGAGGGATCGACAAGATCGAGATCGTCGTAGAAATGCCCGTCGATGTGGTGATCGATCCGCAGCACGCGCGCGAAGTCGCCTTCCGCGAATCCCGTGCGATCCACGCCCGTACTATCGACCACCACATAAAGCGTCTCCGCGAATGCTGCGTTCCGCGCCTCCTCTTCGCCGTGTTCGATACGATCGAAGCCGGCCAGGAAATCGAACTTCCGGGGGCGCTCGGGGAATGGCCCCAGCACCGCCACATCCACTCCTCTGCGCTTCAGAAAGCGGGCCAGGCCCAGACAGCTTCCCACGACGTCCCCATCGGGATGCTTGTGCAGCAGCAGCCGCACCCGGTTCTGCCCCAGGATGAATTCTCCGGCCGCGCGCAGCTTCGCCTTGTCGATCATGGAAACCTCCGATGGAAACAGAAGACTCTAAGGGCGGGGCGCTGAGAGATCCAGGGATTTCGCTAGTCGGCAAGGGCTCGAAACCGCTCCAGGAGAAGAACCCGGTCGGGCCTCCGCAGGAAGCAGGAGCGAATTTCCACATCGTCGATCTTTCCGGACAGAGCATGCAGCCCTTCGATTGCCCGCCCCAATTCGAACTTGGCGCTTCGGCTGTCGCCGGCCGTCTCGTGAAAAACCGACCATTCAGAGTGAAGGGCCGTGCGCAATTCGGGATTCCGAGAGGAGCGCGCGTCCTCTCCGGCCTCGCGAAGATCCAGTTCCGATCGTTCCCGGTCCCCCTCGAATCTGAGCAGTCTGGACCTGAGAATCCTCGCCCAGCCGCGCTGGACGATCCATCCGCGCCTTACGCAGAGCTCGATGATCCGCCCCGCCGCATCGATGCTGCCGGCGGCCTCCCTGCCCGATCGGAGGATTTCCAGGTCCAGGTCCACCCGCCCCATGGGCGACATGGTCTCCTTCAGCGCGGTGAGCGAGTCCAGATCGGCTCCGGCCTCCGTGAATTCGCCGCGCAATCGTCGAAGACGAACCCGGCGCATGAATGCCAGGGCCGTCGCCTTCGCCGAATCGCTTTCTGCCGCGAGCGCGCGAAGCTCTTCGATCATCGATTCCGCTCGGCCGAGAAGACCCAGATCGAGATAGATGCTCGCGAGCAGACCCCTCTCTTGAATGGCATCGCGAATGGACTCGCCCACCTCCACGTGCCGCTCGATCTGGCGAAGCAGGGGAAGCAGTCTGCCGTATTCGCCCATGTCCAGAAGGAGGCCGGCGAGGTTTCCGCGCAGGACGGCGGGTTCGCGCCAGAGACCCTCTTCGCTCGCCATCCGAAGAGCGCGGCGATAGTGCTTCTCGGCCGCATCGAGATCGCCCTTGACCTTGCAGTAGAGTCCGAGGCCGCTTTCGAGATACCGACCGAGACCCCTCGCCTCGGGCCGGGCCGCAATCTCGCGGGCCAGGTCCAGATAGCCGCGGCCCCTCTCGAGATCCTGGACGAGGAAGCACTGATTGGCCGTCTGGATGTTCAGCGAAAAGCGATCGCCAAGGTCCGCGTCCTCGGGGATCTTCTCGAGAGCCCGGGCCATGGACGAGGCCGCCGCCGCATGATCCCGACGATCGCCGTGGATGAGTCCCTCGGCCCAATCCAGAAACCACAGGCCCGGACGGCCGGAGAATCGACGGCGGCATAATTCCAGCCTTCGCAGGGCCTCGTCCAGATCGCCGAACATGCCGAAGCTCATGCATTCCCTGGCCGCTATGCGAATTTCCAACTCGCCGTTCTGGATCTGTCCGGCCCTGGCCCTCTTCCACGATTCCAGGAATTCGTAGCCCTCGTCCAGACCGAGAGACCTCATCAGTTCCGTGAACAGGCGGCGGGAGAGTTCCCCGCTGCAGGAAAGATCGAGTGCGGGTTCACAGTGCCAGAAAGCCTCGACCGCCTCGGGCAGGCGACCGCCTCGTAGAAGGGCGACCACGAGGAGCACGCCGGAAGCCGATCGTCGTCCCGCCTCATCGAGCGCGCTCGCGGCCTCCTTCAAGGTGGAAAGCGAAACTCCGTCGGCCACCGCAAGGAAGACGGCCGGATCCAAACGGGATATCCAGCCGCGAGCCCCCTGCCGTCCCGCCAGGATCAGGATGCGAGCCCTCGCGTCGCTTCGCGAGTCGGCCCGTTCCCAGAGCCGGGTAAGCCAGTCATCCGAAAAGGTCGGCAATGGCGGACGCCCGGCAACGAAGCTCGCCGCTGCGGCCGCAACCCGTCCCTCTCCGGCTCTACGAGCCCAGCCGCCGGTCAGGAGTTCCCCCAGCGCCGAGTCCAGGGCGGGTCTGCCGGCGCTCAGAACTTCGCCGCATTCGCCTCCTGAGAGGGGCAGCCCCGTCGAGGAGAGCAGGGCGAGAAGGTCTTCGGCAAGACCCGACAGGCCGCGTGGCTCCCTGCGCAGCTGCCAGGGCTCTTTCCAGACTTGGGGGGGCCGGATGAAAACCGCGCGGCCTCTCAGGCTGCGCAGCAAGCCGGCCTCGCAGAGGTAGGTGAGCCCCTCTTCGATTTCCGCGAAATCATTTCCGCACTGTTCAAGAAGGAATCGGAATTCCTCCTCGCCCAGTCGAATCTCCGTCTGACCGGGACTTTCGAGACCTGCTTCGAGATAGGCGCGAAGGTCCGCAGGAGACCAGTCGGGCCAGTCCACCGATTGCGTGTCGGGCCTCTGTGCCAGATAGCCCACCTGCTCCTCATCCAATTCCCGGGAGGCGAAGACGGCGGGTCTGGGGGATGCTCCAGGGGGAGGAGGTTCCTCCATCCCGGCGATCCAGACTCGCAGGTCGCCGGGCCCCTCCTCCATCCAATCGCGAAGGCCTCGACCTTCGAGGCCTGATCGCAGCAACCGCGCCTCGCCCCTTCCGGCATTTCGCAGAAGAATCGCCCGCCCGAGGCGTCCCTGCGAGAACGGGGGCCTGTCGATCCACGAAGCGGCCTCCCCCAGAATCCGCTCATGCGGAAACGGGGCTCCCAGGTATCGCAATCTGGCCGCGGCCGGTTCCAGACTGAAGGCCGCGCGCAGGGAGTCGAGCCAGATCGTCACGCTGGCCGGGGATGAGATTCCCGAGAACAGGTCCGAAAATGGGCGACCCGATTCCCGAGGAAGATCGGGGCGCAGCGTGGTGGGCGGATGCGTTCTGCCGGTTCGAATGCTGCGCAGAAGAGCCTCGCCCTCCGTTTCGACGAAGGGCAGGGATCCGACGAGCATCTCGTAGCAGAGCACCGCGAAGGCGAAAAGGTCGTCGCCCGGTGTCAGCGGGGACCTGTCCAGGCGAGCGGGAGACAGATAGGCCGCCGAGCCCGATTCGCTGATCTCGCCCACAGGGACGGTAAATCCCAGATCGGCCAGCAGTAGCGGAGTCGTCTTGTCGCCGGCCAAGAGATTTGCAGGCTTGAGGTCGCCGTGCACCCAGCCCTTTTGGTGCAGATGATCCAGGACGTCGGCCACGGGACCCAGGGCTTCGATCAGTTCGACGTCGGAGAGCCTGAGCTTGCGGAGATCGAGTGCACCTCGCCGCGGAAGCAGGAGCCAGGCATGGCCCTCGTCGTTCACACCGAAATCGAGAACGGGGAGAAGGGCTTCGTGCTTCAACTCGGACGCGAGCCTCGCCTCCCCGAGCAGGGCCGCGTTGAACTCCGCGCTCCTGGCGATCTTGAACACCCTGGTCTCGCCGACATCCGCCACCTCGTGGACGAAGGCCGTGGACCCTTCGGCGATGATCTTCCCGGGAACGGGCATCCCGACGCGGTCGAGGAAGGAACTCTTTCGGGAGGGCATGGGGCAGTATCCGAGAAATGAAAAGGGCCCGTCAAGACAGGCCCTCCACTAAATCTGAGATGTGATTGCGGTTTTAGGTCAGAGGCCGGGTCCGCCGGGATCATCGTCGTCATCGCCACCATCGCCCCCGTTGGGATCGGTGCCGTCGAAAACAATTGGACCCGAGGTGGGCGGGCCTGTCGGAATCGACTGCAGCGCGACCGTCAGGCCCATGAGGACGAGAATCGATACTAAAAACCAATTGCGGAACATGTCAGCCTCCTTTCTTGGCTGACAGCGTCCCTGCATGAATTTCGCCCTTTGCTATCAGGATATTTCAGGACACATCGATCTCGACTGGAAGGACTAAAAACTCGATGGCCGTTGACGTGGAAATCATTCTCGCTACCAAACATAGGAAACGAGGCAGTTGTCCAGAATCTTTAATTATTTATTTTATATGGATTTGGCCCCGAAGCACGATTCCCGACCTGGGGCATTTCGCCGAATCCATCGAAGAGCGATGAGCCATCGGGGGAAAGCGGGAGGATGCTCTCCCCGTTTCGAGAAAGCCTCTCGACGCTCGAATCCCGATTCAGAGTTGGGGGAAATTCCCCGCCTCGATTCTGGGGGAGGTGATCGGGGCCTCAGCGACCCGATCATTCCGGAGAATGTCTCATCGCTTCCAATTGGGCCGTGTGCGGAGTGAGCAGACCGTCCGGTTCGAGCCGCAGGAGGCGCCTGAGTTCTGCGCGTTTTCGCACAGGGCCGAGATAGAAGCGCCGGCCGAGTCGCCTGCATTCATCGAGGAGCTCGAGTCCGCCATGCAGGAAATCGTCGGGATGCCTGCGCCGGTGCGGCGACACGAAGATCTTCCGATCCCCGACGAGGAAATCGATGCGGGGCTCGTCCAATTGATGAAATCCATCGACTGAGCGATCGACAAGGGCCCCCACCGGCCATTTCGAACGCTCCTTGAGCCGGCGAAGGATACGCCGGTCGGCCGACGCGAGCAGGATGTCGATGCGACCCCGCCATGGATCCAGGGCCGCGAGAACGGCATCGGTCGTGGGCTCGGCGAGATTCCGCCAGCGGGGGCTGGTGCCGCTGGGAATCGATAGAAGCAGGCCGAGCTCCTCCCCGTCGGCGAAGGCGAGAAGCCCGTCGAGTGGCGCGATGCGCTCCACGCGAAAGGCGTTGCCGCCGAAGGGAACGGGGCGGCGACGGATGTCCTCGGCCTCGAGCCGGTGAAGCCATCCGTGAGTGCCCGTCACCCGGTGAAGGGATGGATCGGCGAAGCAGAATATCTGGGCGTCGCGGCTGAGACGCAGCTCCGTGGCGATTCTCCGGCACCCCGCCTGAGCGGCGCGCCTGAAGGATGTGAGCGTGTTCTCGGGAGTCACCGCGGAGAACCCGCGATAGGCCACATTTTCCATCCCGACCTTCCAGGCTGAATGGCGCCTGACCCGGACCGTACTAGCGCAGGTAACGCATGTGATCTCTGGCCACGATGAGGCGGTCTTTCATGAATTCAACTTGTTCCCTGAAACTCTGGGAGTCCGGCACGGCGTCCGGCGGAATGCTGTCAAGTACTGCCAGGGCCTCGGCGTGACGCTCCAGCCTGAATCCGAGAACCTGAGCTTTCTCAACCATGATTTCGGCACGTCCCGGCTGATCCTTCGCGCGCAGGTCCAGCGCATTGAGCATCATATTGGCCTCGGTTTCCCACTCCTCTCTTGAGACGGGAATCTGCTGCCTCACCTGCTTCAAGTGCGGTCTGAGAATCGGCGTGAGCGACTCGGCCTTGTCGATGCACTTCTCGGCCATGAAGGGACGCACGTATTGAATATACAGGCTGCCCAGCGTGGAATAGGCATGACCGAAATTGGGATCGTACTCCACGGCCTTCCAGAGGCAGTCTTCCGCGCGGAGGAAGTCGCCGCCCTGAAGATAGGCGAAGCCCAGGTTGTGCCAGGCGGGAGCCGAAGCGGGTCTTTGCCGAATGGCCTCCGTGCTGTAGAAGGCCCCCTTCTCGAAATCCTTCTGTTGGAACCAGAAGCTGCTGATGGTCATGAAGTCGTCGTGGAAATCCTTCTTCTCGACCATGGGGAGATGGGCCATCGCGGAGCCCGCGATCAGGATGAGCAGCGCCCCCCCGAGGGCCTTCCAGCGCCTGTCCCTGAACGCGCGACCCAAGAGAGCCAGGCCATGTCCCGCGAAGGGGAAGAGCATCAGCGCGGCCGGAAGTCGATATCGGCTGGTCACGAAGAACAGGACCACCGTCAGAGCCACGGCCAGCAGGCTCCAGGCCTGTCGTCTCGCCCGCACGTTCCCGCGAAGCCCCAGCGCCAGTCCTAGAAGTCCCAAGGGAAGGACCATCGACCATGACGTCAGCGGCAGACGCAGGATCGGAGCGTAGTACTCTCGGAAGAAGTAATAGCTATAGTGATTGGGAATCTCGTAGTGGTTCAGCAGCAGTCCGGCCTTGCGCGTGATCAGGCCCATCGCATGAGCCGGGCGAGTGCGGAAAAATTTCAGCGCGCGGCCGGTCCAGAACCGGCTCACCTCGGAGGGCCTCAGCTCCCGGCCCCTCGCCTCCTCCGCGACGATGCGGCTGCTGCCCCTGAGATCCGTCGCCATGCTCGAGGGGACGTAGAACCCTCCGTCGGCCTGAGGATTGTTGCCGATGAATAGATTGATCCCCCCATTGCTGCTGATGAGCACCCAGTCATCGCCCGCCAGCTTGTTCCGCAGCGTGAAGGGCAGGACGGCCACCAGGATCCCCGCGGCCAGCAGAATGCCGCGGCGCCACTCCCAGGCCGAGGGGCGACCCAGCGGACGGAAGAGCCCGAGACTGATCCAGATCACGGGCCCGAGGATGAGGATGTTCGGTTTTCCCAGAGCCGCCAGACCCAGCAGCAGCCCAGCGGCGAAAAGGGGGAGTCCGCCGGGCTTGTCCCTGCCCGCCAGCAGGAATAGCGCCCAGGCCAGGAAAGCCAGGGTCAGGGTGATCTCGAGGATCTCGCCCGAAAAGAACAGGAAGGGTCCGTAGAAGGTCGCCAGCAACGCCGTCGCCACGCCCGCCCATCGCCCGAAAAGACGCAGGGCCGTCAGCGCGAGCAGCCCCACGGTCAGGGCGGAGATGAGCCCCTGGGCAAGACGAAGCCACCAGAGCGACTGATCGGCACCGGCCAGGCCCATGAACATCGATATGAAATAGGGATAGATCGGCGCGCTGTGGAAACTGACGGTGTCGCCGATGAAGTCTCCGTATCGAATCGACCAGGCTCTGCTCACATAGAAGGCCGAATCGAGAAGCGGCGCCTTGAACAAGGTCGCCTCGCGCACCTGGAACAGATAGACGAGTCGGACCAGCAGGGCCGCGGCCGAGCTGGCGACGAATAGCCAGAAACCGAAGCGCCGGTCATTACTCATGCTCTTCCCTCATTCCGAATCCTTCCCAATTCGATCAACCGTGGCACTTTAACTCGATCCCGGAGCCATGGCAAGCGGCCCGAGACCCTCCCCCTGGGAGGTTTCCATGACGAAGAAAATCGGGTATAATTCTTCGGTCCCCTGCTCTCGAGGTGAGCCATGAAATCGATGCGCCTGATCCTATCGATAATGTTGACCGCGGCGACCCTTCTCGTCCTGGCGGATTTCATGGATCCGCACGAAGCTCAGGCGAGGCTCTGCAAGATCGCCATGGTGGATGACGACTGGGAACCCAGCGAGGGCAAATCCTCGGCAGAGGGCGGGCGCTACATGGATGATCCCGAATATGAAATCTACATCGTGCAGGCCTTGAATCTGGCCGGCTTCGATTTCGACGTATATGAGATCTGGCCGGACGGCGCGATGGAACCCGCGCGACCGACCCTCGCCGATCTGTCCGGCTATCAGCTCGTGCTCTGGAACTGCGCCGCCAACGACAGCGCCGTTCTCCAGGAAGTGGAAATCGAGCTGCTCGTTGATTACATGAATCTCGGCGGCAAGGTCCTCCTGTCGGGTCAGGGCATCCTCGACGACCTCCTGCGCAACGAGGGGAATCCGCTCTACGATCTCTTCCGGACGAACATCCTTGGAGTCGAGGAAACCTATCTGAACGAGGAAGCGACCGAGATCCAGCCGATTCCCTTCGGCTACTTCGGCGACCTCCTGCCCGTGACGCCATCCTACAGCGGCCTGCCCGACCCCGATCCCGATCGCGTGGACGCCATGTTCGTCATGCCCTTCATGGACTCCTTCATGGTGGGCACCTTCCCCCTCGTTCCGGAGCTCCTCCTGCCGGTCTCCAGCAACCGCTTCAAGTGGCAGCCCCTCCACTTCCAGAGCTACATGGCCGAGGCCATCGCGGCTCCGGTGCAAAGGGCCAACTGGCTCCGCTCGACCATCCAGTGGCTGGGCTTCGAGGGCGACAACCTCTACGACTTCATGGTCGGCTACGAGGATCTCGTGCCCGTCGTCGTCACACCGCCCCATGCCG
>Ga0180429_10005013_pt1 | contig 10545 bp, 6 predicted proteins | sample SS_ome_FD_132428 | JGI IMG/M metagenome (GOLD analysis project Ga0180429, IMG submission 132428) | Hypersaline lake sediment archaeal communities from the Salton Sea, California, USA - SS_1_S_1 metaG | ecosystem: Environmental > Aquatic > Non-marine Saline and Alkaline > Hypersaline > Sediment ...
AAACGTTCCAAAACGACGTGCAGAGGGGCTTCGAATCGATACCGGAAATACGGAACAACAAGATAATTCAAAGGATGATTAAGTGGAAGACATCTTGCGGCCGACGCTCCTCGCAAGATTCTTTTTACTGGCTCCAGATTCCAAGGGGCCGGACGAGGATCAGCGGGTGGCACGATTTCGCACCAGCCCCGTTCGTTTCGAACGAGAACGCCGACGCCGCTTTCACGAGCCTCTTGCTCGAGAACCCTTTGTTTGGCATCCTTGGCGACTTCGGGAACGGGAAGAGCAAGATAGGTGAAGTGGGCACCACTGCGATACAAACGGGCCTGAGCCAATCCCTTGGGCCAATCGGCCCATTTCGCCTTGACCTCGAAAGCGATGGTTGCTCCGTACTTGCTTTCTTCGAGAGAGCAAACGACATCGGGTCGAAACCCTTCGATCCTGATCATGGCCATTGGCTCAAGATCGCGAGCATACTTCGACGCCCGATAAGACGGATCGGCATCTATGACGATATCGGAAATCCTCGAGCCTTCCAGGCCCCGAGCGCAGAGATGCTTCTTGAGAGAGTAAACGACTTGAGCCTCGGAAACCATGGTATCCGACAAATCGATTCGCTTTCAAAATCCCGAGTCTTTTGAAATCGTTATGGCGCCTTTCTTTCTTGAAAATTTCCACCACTTAAACCACAATATCCCGGTAGGAGCAAGAGAAAGGTAGAATTGCCATACGAGGCATTGAGGAGATGAGCCGGTAGCGAAACCATGCTCGGCGGCCAATGGCTTCCTTGAGCGTCGGTGTTGCCGCTCTACACGATGCGTATGTGGGAGTCGCGGACGGTCTTCCAGAACCCCGAATCGCTGTCCCACAAGCGGGCGAATTCTTCGGGGGTGTAAACGAGAACGTCCATGGGGACCCCGAGATCCGGCAGATCCCAGAATCGCCGGAGCCGCTCGACGAACGGGTCGTCGGTTTCGCAAACGACGATGAGGTCGATGTCCGACCAGGCATCCGGGCGGCCTCGGGCCAAGGAGCCGAAAATGTAGGCCGCCTCGACGCCTCTGGCTCGCAGGGATTCCCGCAAGACCGCGACGATCTCCTCGCGCGGAAAGTCGAGCACGCTCGTCGCAGGCCGGCTGCGCTTCAAAAGGCACGGCTCACTCACGGCTTTCCTCCACCCTCTCCCGCACCATGCCACGATGGCCTCGCCCGCTTTCAGGGCGCGGCCGGCCTGATCGGCCGTGAACAGCTCGAAAGGTGCCCCGGCGGGAAAAGCGTCGGGACAACGTCCGGAAATGTAATAGAGATCGAGCTCCTTGGCCATCTCTTCCAGCCGACCGTCGATCCCCAAGGAACGAACGAGCTGGTAGAGAGAATGAGTCCTGACGACATCGTAGCCGAGAAGGAAGCAAAGGGCCTTGAGAGCTTTCTCTCCCGCTTGCTGGGAAATGAAGCAGGTCTGCGCGAAAAAGCCTCCGTCGAGGGAGTGCCTCGCCCACAGGATATCGTTTTCCGCCTGTCTCAGCCAATCTTGGTAGCGACTCATGGCTCCGTCAACTTCCTTCTTCGGGGCGCCCATCAGTCCCGTCATGCCGGGCGAAGCACGCACGGCGATCTTCTCGACCGAGCGCTCGCCCTTCCCTCCCTTTATCACACGATCCCCGGACCGGGTACAATGGCGGACGAAAAAAACGGGGCCCCTCGGTCCAGTTTCCTCTTGATCTTTTCCCGTCGGCCGATATAGACTTCCGTCGAGTTGCGAATGCGACGAGAAGAGCGGCGGCGGAGGCCGTCGAAAAGGGTGAATCGGCTCGGACGGTGCGCGTCGGGCCGCTTCGGGGAAAGGCGAACATGTCGATGCGAAGCTTGATGCTGTCTCTACTCCTTTTGCTCGGTCTTGGGATCCTGGTTCGGGAGCCCGTCGCCTTTCTCCATCCAGCGCCGTGAGCGTTGGACGAAATCGAGATTCATGGCCGCGGGCTCCCTCCCGCGGCCTTTTTTTTGGCTTTTTCAAGGGTTGAAAGGAGGTGATGAGCATGGGGCTGGATGGCCTTCCGGGTTTGGATGACGTCGTTCCGTTGCCGGGCGTCGTACGGGGAAGCATCGAAAAAAATTCAACTTTCGCGAAAAAGGAAGCCGATCATGAGCCGACGCGTTTATATTTTCGACACGACTTTGAGGGACGGAGAGCAGGTTCCGGGGGCCAAGCTCAACAAGCGCCAGAAGCTGGAGATCGCCGAGCAGTTGGCCAAGCTGGGAGTGGACGTCATCGAGGCCGGCTTTCCGTGCTCGTCTCCCGAAGACCTGCAAGCGGTGCGGGCCGTGGCCGAGCAGGTGAAGGGGCCCGCCATCGCCGGTCTGGCCCGGGCGGTGGAAGGGGACATTGATCAGGCGTGGGAGGCCGTTCGAAAGGCCGAGCGCCCCAGGCTCCACGTCTTCCTGGGGGCCTCGGACATCCATCTGCAAAAGAAGCTGCGCCAGGACCGGGACATGGCCCTGCAACGGGCCGTGGACGCCGTGCGCTACGCCAGGAAGCTCTGCCCCGAAGTCGAGTACTCCACCGAGGACGCCTCCCGCAGCGATTTCGACTATCTTTGCCGGGTCATCCAGGCGGCCGTGGAGGCGGGGGCCACCATCATCAACGTGCCCGACACGGTGGGCTACGCCATCCCCGACGAGTTCGGGGACCTGGTGCGCCGCCTCAAGGAGCGGGTCTCCGCCCTGGACAAGGTGGTCCTGAGCGTCCACTGCCACAACGACCTGGGACTGGCCGTGTCCAACAGCCTGGCGGCCGTCCGCAACGGGGCCGATCAAGTGGAGTGCACCGTCAACGGCGTGGGCGAGCGGGCCGGCAACGCTTCCCTCGAGGAGATCGTCATGGCCTTGAAGACCCGTCAGGCCTTCTACGACGTGGAGACGGGAATCCAGACCCGGGAGATCTTCCGCACCAGCCGCATGGTGAGCCGGTTGATGAACATTCCCGTCCAGCCCAACAAGGCGGTGGTGGGGGCCAACGCCTTCGCCCATTCCTCGGGCGTCCACCAGGACGGCATCCTCAAGGACCGCAGCACCTACGAGATCATGCGCCCCGAAGACGTGGGCATCCGCAAGCACGAGATCGTCCTCACCGCCCGCTCGGGCCGCAAGGCCCTGCGCCACAAGCTGGAAGCCATGGGCTACGGGGACCTCAACGCCGACCAGTGCGACCGCGTCTATCAGCGGTTCCTCAACGTGGCCGACCGCAAGAAGGAGATCACCAGCGAGGACCTGTCCAGCATCGTGGAGATCGAGCTCACCAAGGTGCCCGAGACCTACACCTTCCACAGCTTCCAGGTCATGAGCGGGGACCGCATGATCCCCCAGGCTTCGGTGACCCTCGTCAAGGACGGAGAGAAGATCACCGACGCCGCCACGGGCAACGGTCCCGTCAACGCCGTTTTCAACTGCATCGAGCGCATCGTGAACCAGCAGGGCGTTCTGCGGGACTACGACTTGAAGGCGGTCACCATGGGCAAGGACGCCCTGGGGGAAGCCATGGTGCGCGTGGAGATCCAGGGGAGCGTCTATTCGGGCACCGGGGCCAGCCCCGACGTCATCGAGGCCACCGGCCGCGCCTACCTCAACGCCTTCAACCGGTTTTTCGCCAACTCCCATTGAGCTTCGGGCGGACCGCCGGGTCCGCCCTTTCCCGCCACCAGCCACTTCTAACCCGCAGCTTTGAGCAGCTCCTCCTCCACGACCCCCTGGAACAGGGGGACCTTGTAACCGTTTTGCTCCAGAGGCCGGGCCCCGTCCACGGCGGCCCGGGCCGCCCGGGCGACGGTGTCGCCGTCGAGCTCGCTTCCTTGCAGGACATGCTCCAGCTCTTGGGAGCGCCAGGGCATGGGGGCGGCCCCGCTCAGCACCGCCCGGGCCTCCTTCACCCGGCCGTTTTCCATGTTCAGGGCCAAGGCGAGGCCGGCCAGGGCGAAATCCCAGGAGCGCCGGGCCCGCACTTTGCGGTAGGAGCTTTTCAGTCCCGGAGGCGGCGGAGGCAGCACCACCCGCACGACGATCTCTCCGGGCTCCACCACCGTTTCCCGATCCAGCACCTCCCCGGCCGGAAGGAAGAATTCCCCGGCGGGGACCTCCCTCGACCCTCGAGGACCCGTCAAGTGGATCGTCGCCCCCAGGGCCACGAGGTTGGGGGCCGTGTCCGACGGATGCACGATGTAGCAGGGACCTCCCCCGAAAACGCAATGGTAGGCGTTCTCCCCTTCGACGGCGAAGCACTCGCTCCCGCCCTTGCGCAGGCACTGGAATTCCCCGCGATAGTACCAGCAGCGGGGCTTCTGGCAGAGGTTCCCGCCCAGAGTCCCCTGGTTGCGCAATTGGGGACTGGCCACCTCCGACGCCCCTTGAGCCAGGCCCGCGTATCGCTCCCGCACCAGCGGATGGGCGGCGACCTCCGCGATGGTGGTGAGGGCCCCCAGGCGAAGGCCCCCGTCGGGCGTCTCCGCGATTCCTTTCAGCTCCTCCAGGCCGCTGATGCTCACGACCTTTTCCACGGGAAGCACGTGCTCCCGCAAACACCCCAGCAGGTCGGACCCGCCGGCGTGAGCGAGGGAGCCTTCCTCCGAAAGATGACGCACGGCCTCGTCCAGGGATCGAGGGCGCACATAGGAAAATCGAGGCAGCATGGTCATCCCTCCTTTCGATTCTCAAAGAGCTTGCGGCTCAATTGCAGGGGGTTGATGGGGGTTCGGGTCATGCGAAGGCCCACGGCGTTGTAAACGGCGTTGGCCACGGCCGGGGCCGTGGGAATGGTCACGGGCTCTCCCAATCCCTTGGCCCCCGTGGTGTTGGCTTCGTCGTCGGGGATTTCAACGGGCAGGGAAGTTATTTCCGCGGGCACGTCCATGGAAGTGGGGAGCTTGTAGTCGTGCCAGTTGCGGTTGACCAGCTTTCCCGTGCGGTGCCGGTCCAGCACCCGCATTTCCGTGGTCGCCAAGCCGATGCCCATGGTGATGCCTCCCACCACCTGATTGTCGTAGGTCAACCGGTTCATCACCCGCCCGCTGTCGTGGGCCCCCAGAAACCGCAGGATCCTCACTTCCCCGGTGCGGGTGCTCACTTCCACTTCGCAAAACTGGGCCCCGAAGGGGACGATGGCCTTGTCCGCCGGATTGGGGCCCCGGGTCCCCACGCCCACGACCACCCGGGCCTTTTTGAGACCGGAAATGTCCTGCACGCGCACCGACTTGGAAGGATCGGAAACGGAAGCCACCCGGTCTCCCCGGAAGGTCAGGTCCGAGCGCTCCACCTGGAGGTCCGCCGCCGCCATGTCCAGAAGCTGTTGCTTCACGTGAATGGCGGCGGCCCTCACGGTGGGGGCTTCCGTGGGCACGGTCTTGCTTCCCCCGCTGGCGGAGGCGTATTGAGTGGTCCCCGTGTCGGCGTTTTCGATCTGGACCATTTCCGTCTTCACGCCCAGCTCTTCGGCCACCACCATGGCCATGACGGATTTGGTGCCCGTGCCGATGTCGCTGGCCCCCATGTTGAGGTTGGCGGTGCCGTCGGCGTAGAGCTTGAGGATCACCGTGGCCGGAGGCCACCCTCCCCCCACGAACCAGCTGCACCCGGCCATGCCCGCGCCGCGCTTGGCGTGGGTGTGATGGCGGTTGAACTCCGCCGCCCGTCGCAGGGCTTCCTTCCAGCCGAAAGCCTTGGCTCCCTCCTCGAGGCACTCCTTGAAGCCGTTGGTGGTGTAGGGCGGAGTGCCTTCGCGGGCCTGGCTGAAAGCGGGGATGTTCCTGAGGCGCAGCTCCACGGGGTCCATGCCGATGGCGTGGGCCAGCGCATCCATCATCTGCTCCAGGGCCCAGGCTCCCTGGGGATGTCCCGGGGCCCGGAAGGGCCGCGCGGGCCCGGCGTTGACGTAAACGTCCGTGGCCTCGGTGCGCACGTTGGGGCAGGCGTAGAGGTCTCTCACCAGCCAGTCCACCAGGGCCGTGCCTCCGGCGGGGTAGGCCCCTCCCGTGCAGACGCACGAAAAATCCAGGGCCGCGAGGGTCCCGTCCTTCTTCACGCCGGCTTTGAGGGTCATGTTGGCCGGTGGGCGGTTGCCCGCGGCCAGGTAGGTTTCCTCGCGCGTGAGGAGCAACTTGACGGGGCGGGCGGCCTTGTAAGCCAGAAGGGCCGCCAGAACGGTGTACTTCCCGGCTTCCAGCTTGCTGCCGAAGCCGCCCCCCATGTAATGGCCGACGACGCGCACTTTGGAGAGGGGGATTCGGAGGACGTCCGCCACTTCCTTCTGAACGACGTAAACGCCTTGGGTGGATTCCCACAGGGTGAGCCGGTCCCCTTCCCAGGAAGCCACGCAGCCGTGAAGCTCCATGGGCGTGTGCAGCTCGCTTTCCGTGCGGTAGGTCTCCTCCAGCACCACGTCGGCTTGGGCGAGCCCCTCGTCCACGTCGCCCCTGGAATAGTTCTCCGTTTGGACCAGGTTGCCCCCCTCGTGGACGGCGGGGGCCCCGGGCTTCAAGGCTTCGAGCTCGTCGGAGACGAAGGGCAGCACTTCGTACTCCACGCCAATGGCCCGGACGGCGTCCCACGCCTCGTAGGGGGTTTCCGCCGCCACGGCCGCCACGGGCTCGCCTTCGAAGCGGCAGACAGGGTCGAACAGCCGGGAGCCCGCTTCCTTGGGAGGGCGCCACTGGGAGTAGGTCCAATCCCGCCGGGCTTCGGGGTGGTCTCCCGTGAGCACGGCATGCACCCCCGGCATGCCGAGGGCTCGGGAAGCATCGACCCTGAGAACCTTGGCGTGGGGATGGGGACAGCGGAGGACGGCGCCGTAGAGCATGCCGGGAAGGGACACGTCCGAAGGGTAGACCGCCGAGCCGCTCACCCGGGCGTAACCGTCCACGCGAGGCATTTTCGCGCCCACCACGCGGGTTTCCTTCCAGGGCTCCGGGGGGCTGCCGGGGGCCGGCGTCGGGGGAAGGGCTTCCCCCCGCACGGCGTACAATCCTTTTCGCTCCTCGCTCATGATTCACCTCCCTTGCCGCTTTTCAGCTTCGCCGCGCGGTCGGCCGCCTTGAAAATATGGGCGTAGGCCCCGCACCGGCACAGGTTGCCGCTCGTCCCCCGCTGTATCTCTTGGAGGCTTGGCCGGGGATTGGACCGAAGAAGCCCTTCCACGGCCATGATTTGTCCGGGAGTGCAATAGCCGCACTGGAAGGCGTCCTCGTCGAGAAAGGCCTGCTGGACTTCGCCCAGCTCCTCGCCCTTCATGAGCCCCTCCACGGTGACGATCTCCATTCCCTCGGCTTCCACCGCCAGGGTCATGCAGGCGTAGCGGGGGACGCCGTCCATGAGCACCGTGCAGGCTCCGCACTCTCCCCGCTCGCAGCCGGCCTTGCTCCCCGTGAGACCGATCTCCTCGCGCAGGACGTGCAGCAGCGTCCAGCGGGGCTCCACCAAAAGGGTGTGCTTGCGTCCGTTGACGTTCAAAGTCACCCGCACCCATTGGCCGGGCTTGGTCACTTCGGCGGCTCCCGCTTCTCCCGAAGCGGCCAACAGGCGATTGGAGGCCCCCACCGCCACGGCCCCCACGCCCATGGACGCGATGAAGCCTCGACGGGACACGCCCCGACCGCAGCGGCATTCTTTGGATTCGTGATCGCGACTCATGCGCTCCTCCTCTGAAAATTCAAGGAAAACTCCCGTGTTACGCACGTTTGAAGGAACCCGCAACCTGCAAGCGCAAAAGATTCAAGAGGAACAATTACAAAAAGGGGTTGACCTGAGACCGGATTTTCACAAAGCTATTCTTTCAAGGGTTCTAACCGAGGGGGGAGGCGAGAGCAAGGAGGAGGAGCGATTTTTCACAATGGGATCCTGGGGCGAGAGCCTTTGTCGGGCTGAATTTTCTTTCGGGAATCAAGTTTGCTCCCAACAATGACGATATTCGGACATGTGAATAGTGTCTCAGGATAAATCTGCAAAGGGTCTCCGGGGAGGCGTGGATGGAGCTTCGTCCACGATGGGGTGAAGCCGAATGGCTTCCCCGGGAACGGAAAGGGCTTGAGCAAAGATGGCTGATGCGGATTTGTTGCGTGAGTTCGTGGTCGACAGCTTGGATCTGCTGGACAACGCCGAACCGAAACTGGTGGAATTCCAACAGGCCTGCGACGCCACCGGTCAGGTGGAATCGGAATCCATCAACGCCGTGTTCCGTTTTTTTCACACCATGAAGGGCATCGCCGGCTTTTTGCAGCTCGACAACATCGCCGCCCTCACTCACGAAGCCGAAACCCTCCTGGACCTGTTCCGCAAGGGAAAGGCGTTGATCACTTCGGGCCATACGGAGCTGCTGTTCACCGCCATGGACCTCATCCGCAAGATGCTCGCCCAGGTGGACGAGCTGCACAGCGACGAAGGGTTCGAGGAGCAGAGTCAATGGCTGGTGGGCGAGCTGTCCAAGGCCATTCGATCCGAAACCGGCGAGGCCCCCCCTGCGAAAGCCCCCGCCCCTTCGCCGGAAGCGTGCGCCGCCGCCCAAGGAGCTCCCGCAGCGGAGGAGGAAGGGACCGTCCCGGGGCCTCCCGCCGAGGAAGAAGCGGAAAAGGAGGGAGAGGAGGAGCTGGCGTTCTTCCTCACCGAGGAGATGGTGGGGCCCTTCGTCCAGGAGTCCGACGAATTGCTGCAGCAACTGGAGCAGAGCCTCTTGCAGGTGGAAGGGGACAGGGAGAACGCGGAAGCCGTGGGACAGGCCTTTCGCGCCATTCACAGCTTCAAGGGCAACTGCGGGTTCATGGGATTGGTGGATCTCGAGCGGCTGAGCCACAAGATGGAGTTCATGCTCGAATTCATGAAGGAAGGCACCCTGGAGCCCAACGCGGACAACACGGGAGTCCTTCTGAACATGATCGACGTGCTGAGGGAAGCGGTGGCGGAGATTTCCCACGGGGGCAAGGGGGGAATCGACAACTGCGATCTCTACAACCAGATCATGGACGACATCCTGGGAGACTTGGACGAAGAGGATTTGCCTTCCCCGGCGCCCGAAGCGCCTCCGCAGGCGGCCCCTCGCATGGAGGGGCCTTCCGAGCCTCCGCCGGCGCCGCCCGAGGAAGTCCTTTCCCCGCAACCTTCTCCACCGCCCCCCCCTCCCGAACCGGAGCCGGAGCCGAAGCCGGTGGAGAGATCCCCCGGGCCGGCAACGGGTCAAGCTCCCCAAGGGGCGGTCCCCTCCCCTCCCCCTTCGCCGAAAGAGGCGAAGCCCAAGCCCCCTTCCATGCCGCCCCATCCTCCGGGGCGCGCCATCGCCCGCCAGGACATTCGCGTGGACCTGCGCAAGCTGGACGCCCTCATGAACCTGGTGGGAGAGCTGGTCATCGCCGAAGCCATGATGACCCGCCATCCCGCCGTGGCCGGCCTGGAAGACGAAGGGGTGGAGCGGGCCGTGCATCAGTTGAGGCGGGTTTCCCAGGACTTGCAGGACGTGGCCATGTCCGTTCGCATGGTCCCTCTGGAGGCCACCTTTCAGCGCATGATCCGGCTGGTGCACGATCTTTCCAACAAGTCGGGCAAGAAGGTGCATTTGCAGCTTCTGGGCGAGCACACGGAAGTGGACAAGACCATCATCGAGCAGGTGGCGGACCCCTTGGTGCATATCGTGCGCAACGCCGTGGACCACGGCATCGAGCCTCCGGAAAAGCGAGTGGCCGACGGCAAGGCCGAAACGGGGACGTTGATCATCGAAGGGCGCCACGAAGGGGGGGAGGTTTGGATCATCGTCAAGGACGACGGCCAGGGGCTGAATCCCGAAAAGATCCTCGCCAAGGCCATGGACCGGGGACTGGTGCAGGGAAGCGGCACCGAACTGACGGAAGAGCAGGTGTGCAAGCTCATCTTCGAGCCCGGGTTTTCCACGGCGGACAAGGTCACGGACATTTCCGGGCGCGGCGTGGGCATGGACGTGGTGAAACGAAACCTCGAGAAGCTCAAGGGCCGGGTGGACGTGCGCAACAAACCGGGACAAGGGGCCGCTTTCATCCTTCGCATTCCTCTGACCCTGGCCATCATCGAAGGAATGCTGGTGCGGGTGGGCAGCGCCCGCTACACCATCCCGTTGCTGGCCATCCGCGAATCCTTCCGCCCCAGCCCGGACAAGATCACCATCACTCCCGACGGACAGGAGATCGTCCGGGTCCGCGAAGAGATGCTCACCGTGGTCCGCCTTCACGAGCTGTTCCACCAAACCCCGGATTTTCAGAACCTGGACGAAGGCATCCTCATGATCGTGGAATCCGAAGGGCATACCGTGTGTCTTTTCGTGGACGAGATTCTCGGCCAGCAGGAAACCGTCATCAAGGGGTTGTCCAACTACTTGGGAAGCGCCCGGGGCGTGTCGGGATGCACCATTCTGGGCAACGGCGAAGTGAGCCTCATCCTCGACGTGTCGTTTCTCATCGGGGCGGCCTCCCTCAAGGAAGCCGTTTGAGGCGGAAATCAATTTCAAGATTCGGAGGAGAAAGGGATGGCTGAAAAGAAGGGTCGGGA
>Ga0180429_10005014_pt1 | contig 10545 bp, 3 predicted proteins | sample SS_ome_FD_132428 | JGI IMG/M metagenome (GOLD analysis project Ga0180429, IMG submission 132428) | Hypersaline lake sediment archaeal communities from the Salton Sea, California, USA - SS_1_S_1 metaG | ecosystem: Environmental > Aquatic > Non-marine Saline and Alkaline > Hypersaline > Sediment ...
ACGGCGGGCTCTACGCGGAGCTGGTGCAGAACCGCTCGTTCGAGTACTTCGCCCTGGACGGAAGAGAACCGTTGAGCGACAAGGCCAGCGGCGGGCACCATGCGTTCTACGCCTGGCGGAAGGTGGAACGGGGAGGTGGAAAGTGCGACGTCCGGATCGAACGCGTCGTCCCGTTGAACCGCAACAATCCGCACTACGTGGCGATCCATGTGAACGAGCCGGGCGCCGGCGTGGGAATCCAGAACACCGGCTACGACGGAATTCGGGTGGACAAGGGAGAGTCCTACGATGTCTCCCTGTATGCGACCCGTCTGAGCGGCCCAAGGAATGCGCCGCTGGTCGTGGCGCTGGAGAGCGAGGACGGGACGGTCTATGGCTCCTTCACGATCGAGTCCCTAGAGAATGACTGGCATCGCCATGAGGGCGTCATCAAGGCGTCCCAGAGCGATGACCAGGCCCGCCTGACCATCACCACGACCGGCAAAGGCAAGCTCTACCTGGACGTGATTTCTCTGTTCCCGCGCAAGACCTTCAAGGGGCGCAAGAACGGCCTGCGTCCCGACCTGGCTCAGGCCCTGGCGGACCTGAAGCCCGGCTTCTTCCGGTTCCCCGGCGGATGCATCGCTCACGGCTGCAGCCTGCAGAACGCCTATCGCTGGAAGGACTCCGTCGGTGACATCGCCCAGCGCCGCCCCAATTGGAACCGGTGGGGCTACCACCAGACCTACGGGCTGGGCTACTACGAGTACTTCCTGTTGTGTGAGGACATCGGCGCCACGGCGCTGCCCGTGCTTCCCGTGGGCGTCTCCTGTGGTTTCAACCGCCCCTTCCAGGCGGTTCCGTTAGACGAACTCCAGGAGTGGATCGACGACGCGCTGGATCTGATCGAGTTCGCCAATGGCCCGGTCACCAGCGAATGGGGCGCGCTCCGCGCGGAGATGGGCCATCCGGCGCCGTTCGATTTGGAGTACATCTGCCTGGGCAATGAGGAACACGATACGCCGGAATGCCGCGAACGCTTTCCGTACTTCGTCAAGGCGATACGCCAGGCCTATCCCGACATCAAGATCATCGGCACCTCAGGTCTGGGCGAAGGCATTCCCCTGTACGATCTCATGGAGGAACTGGACGTCTACAGTTCGGACGAGCACTACTACAACAGCCCCCAATGGTATCTCCAGAACCAGCATCGTTTCGACGACTTCGATCGCGACGCACCGAAGATCTTCGTGGGCGAGTATGCCTCGCGGGGCAATGCCCTGTACAACGCTATCGCCGAGGCGGCCTATCTGACCGGTATCGAACGCAACGCCGACATCGTGGACATGACCTGCTACGCCCCGCTGTTCGCCCACGTCCATCACACGCAATGGACCGCCGCCAACCTGATCTGGTTCGACAAGCGCTCCGTGGTGAAGACCCCCAACTACTATGTGCAACAACTGTTCAGCTGCAACCGCGGGGACGTGTACCTGAAGAACAGCGTCGTTGAGAAAACGGTCGCGCAGCAGGGGCCCACCATTCAGGGCGCCGTCGGCATCGGGACCTGGAACACGACGATCGCTCTGGAGCAAACGGCGGTGAACGGAACTGCGTTGCCGACGAAACGCTGGAACGCCCTGAGAGGAGACTTCCGCCGACAGGACGGGCTCTATCAACAACTGGATGTGACACAGACGCCGGCTCTGAGCGTTTCACCAAGTTCGTTCAAGGGCGACGTGGTTACGTACGAGGTGCGAGCCAAGAAGACCGGCGGTAGTGAAGGTTTCCTGGTGGTCTTCGGCTACGAGGACACCGACAACTACTATTGGTGGAACGTGGGCGGCTGGAACAACAGCCAACACGGCATCGAAAGGGTCAAAGACGGCGGCAAGAGCACTCTGGTCGGCAAGCCGGGCCGCATTCAAACCAACACCTGGTACGACCTCAAGGTCGAACTGCATCCCGATCAGCGCATCCGCTGCTATCTGGACGATCAGCTCGTGTTCGACTACCATGAAGAGGAGATTGGGATCAGTGTCTCGGCGACCTGGGACAAGAGCAAGGATGAGGTTATTCTCAAGCTGGTCAATCCCACCGAGCAGGATGTCGAAGCCGCGATCACACTCGATGGCGTCGCCGGCGTGGTGCCGGCCGCTCGAGTGACGGTGCTGACCGGCGAGGAGCAAGCGAAGAACTCGATCGATGAGCCGCAGCGTGTCGTTCCCGCGACCCGAACGCTCGACGTTGCGAAGCAATTCGAATACAGATTGCCCGCAATGTCGATACAGGTGATCCGGGTTGGGATCGAACAGTAGTGTGACTGGAAGGAAGACTGGACAGATGCGAAGAAGTGCAGAACTCATGATCCTGGCGACCTCTCTGATTGTGTGTGTTGGGCACGCTCGGGAAACCGCCATCACGCCGTCGTTGCCCGGCGCCCATGCGGACCCGCACATCGCGTGCTTCGACGGGACCTACTACATCTATCCCACCACTGACGGCATCGCCGGTTGGGGATCGTCCAGCTTCTCCTGCTTCTCGTCGGCCGATCTGATCCACTGGAAGAACGAAGGCGTGATCCTGGATTTCCGGAAGGATCTGTCCTGGGCCGATGAGCGGGCCTGGGCGCCCTGCATCGCGCGCCAGAACGGGAGGTACTACTTCTACTACTCCGCGGCCCAGCAGATCGGCGTGGCAATGTCCGACTCCCCAGCGGGTCCGTTCAAGGACCCGCTCGGCAAACCCCTGATCGCGAAGGGCGCCTATCAGTGCCAGGTCATCGATCCGATGGTGTATGTCGACGACGATGGATCGGCCTATCTGTACTTCGGGCAGGGCAACTGCAACGTCGTCAAACTCAATGAGGACATGATTTCCTTCGATCCGGGGCAAGTCAAGCGGATCACGCCCAAAGGATACAATGAAGGCGCGTTCGTGCTCAAACGTCAGGGCCGCTACTACCTGATGTGGTCATCCTACGACACCCGCGATCCGCGCTACTGCGTGAACTACGCGGCAGGACCGTCTCCCACCGGACCGTTCACGCCGGCTGCAAACAACCCCATCCTGAAACAACGGGGCATCGTCAAAGCCGCCGGTCACCACTCCGTGGTCCAGGTCCCGGGCGAGGATCAGTGGTACATCGCGTACCACCGTTTCCAGATCCCCGACGGCAATGGGTACAACCGCGAAGTCTGCATCTCCCCCATGCGCTTCGACAGCACCGGTTCGATCGTGCCCGTCGATGTGTCCGAGCCGGCCCATGCTCCGCTGCAAGCGCGGGAAACAACCGATTAAGGAACTCGATTGGATTCGAGGGGATCGCCCTCCTCTACTTTCCCTGACAGGCTTTCAGAGCCTCCAGCAGCGCGTAACGTGTGGAGATCTCAGGGTACCCTTCGGCCAGTCCATGCATTCGTTCGGCGCTGGCCGAATCGGCTATTCGGCCCAGCGCTACGGCGGCGGCATGACGGGTATCGGTTGCGTTGTCCAAGTCGGCGACGATATCCAGCAGCACGTCAACCGCTTGGCCATCGCCGATCCGCCCCAGGGCCCACGCCACGGCGGCGCGCCAGCAGGGAGTCAGGTCGTTGTGCAGAAACAGTACGCCTGGTCCCAGAGGGTCCGGCCGACCGCTCGCCGCTTCGGTCCGCTCCGTGCGGAGCGCTGTGACAAGCGTCTCGGCCGATCGCGGATCGGCCAGGTTGCCCAGGGCGCGAGCCAGATAGAAACACACCCAGTGCTTGGCCGGCAGGGTCAGCACCACGGGGATACCCTTATCGAACACGCGCGGGATCGTGGTTGGCTTGGCGCGGTAGCGATCGAACGCGGCGCGGATGCGCGGCTCATAGTCCTGGTTGCGACAGACCAGCGAGAGGATCTGGGCGGCGCGGTTCTCGGGGTCCGGATGCCCGCCCCACGCCCGTTCGGTCGCGCCGATTGCCTGGACAATGTTGTCCGTCCGCCTGGCGTCTGGATCGCCCAGAATCGCCAGACAGGTTTCGACCACCGCCGCCTCGGCGCCGTTGCGCCGGATCACCCGGCCGACAAGCGTTTCACAGTCGTCGTTCGGCAGCAATAGCGCGCGGTCCGGATCGGTCGGAACCGAACGGATCAGGTGCGACACGATACTCGCTGCACGCGTGGACTCAACCGCGTCGAGCGCCTCGGTGATGAAGTAGTGCACGGGTGAGGCATGACAAGCCATCAGGGCTTCATGATCGCCGTACCAATACGTGTAATCGGGATACTTCTTGAGCCCGGCAAAGGCGCGCACCAGTATGGTCTGCGCCTCGGGCGTCCCTATCCGGCCGAGCGCCTCGACCACCGCTTCGGCCAGGAACAGATTCCCCGTCGCCGGATCGCTATGATGACGCAACGTCTCGGCAAGCAGCGGCACGGCCTCGCTGTCCTTGAGATATCCCAGAGAGCGGGTCGCCGCCTGAAGCGTGCGCGGGTTGACCGCGGCGAGCGAATTGAAACGGGCGCCGTCCCCTCGATGCGTCTTCCGCCACTCGGGCAAAGGATTGTTGCGGCGTTCCCGCGCCACATACCGGCGCAGCGCGGCGCGGGCCGCATCGCCGCCCGTGTGTCCCAGCGCCACGGCGGCGCGCCGGGCCACATCACGATCGGAACTCGCCAGACGTTCGATAAGGGCGTTCTCGGTCCGCTCCCAGGACATATAGGTGAACCATCGTTTCCACCTTCGTGCCTGGCGGGCGGACTGCTCCATATCGGCGAAGCCGTTGAACGGTTCGACGCGTCCCGTGAGGTTCTCCAGCGCCATCGCCGCCGCCTGGGCGACGAGCGGGTCCGGATCGGTGAGCGTGCTGATCAGAGGTCCCACCGACTCCCGATTGCCGCAGGCAGACAGCGCGATCATCCCGGCCACGCGCACCTCGCGAACGCTATCGATACGCAGATCACAAAGCGCCTCGGCAGCCCTACGGTCGCGGAAGATCGACAGTCGCTGCGCCGCGGAGATTCTCAGTCCGGCCTCATTGCTGCGCAACTGGCTTACTAGAGCAGCCACGTCCTGGGCGCCCCCGGCCAGTGGTTCGCTTGTGTCACCGTACCGGTTAATGCCGGCCACTTCCCGATAACGGTCGAACTGCAGTTCCATCAGGCCGGTCACAGCCGCGTTGTTGCCCCGGAACCGATGGGGCTGGCCCTGTCCGAGCAGTTTCAGGGGAGACGCATTCAAAGCCAGCGCACGGGGACGCTCCCCCAAGGGGGCGGACTGCCGCCGGTGGTGACAGCCGACGCAACCGCGCCGTTCGCCGGGGCGTACGTAGATCCAGGACATTTCGTTCAGCTCCGAACGTCCCTCGGCGTCCACCGCCTGCAACGCCAGAGGAACGTTCGCCGGCACCTCGATCGAAAACGAGCCGTCAGGCGCCAGCGGCACCGTGCCGAGTTCGATTGTCTCGTTGCCCGCATGAACGATGTACGAGTGCGATGAGCGGGTGGTCAGCCCCTTCCCCGCCAGTACGCGGATAGCCCGCACGTGCGACCAGCCGGCCGTGGTCTGCTTGGTGAACCGCGCGTCTTGGCAATAGAGGAATCCCGTGGCGTTGGCCTTCTGCGAATCCTTTCTGTCCACCCTCTCGGCCAGCACGGGGGGGCGCCTCCGTGGGCCAAGATACACGGGGCAATGGAGCGGACCGGTCGCCGAGTCATGAATGATCGTGATCGTCGGGGGACGACTCTGCGGATCGAGCACGCCGATCTTCTGGTAGCGAAGATCCTGAATCGTCCTCTTCTTGTCTCCCTCAGTGACTTCGACTGAAACGGTCTGGCCCACGGTACACATCAGCCGTCCATCGGGCAGCGCAGCGACGTCGCCGGCCGCCAGGCGAAAGTGCTGCAGATCCCGGCTCACGGCGCCAAGACGGCCCACGGTGATCCCCGGCCCAGACAGGAAGGCCAGCCGACCATCCGGCATCGGCGCCGGGCTGCCACACAGAAACGCCCGTAGCCTGTTCCCGTACTCGGGACCGTTGTCCAGACCGAACTCCGTGTACCCCCCACTGCCGTCGGGGTGGATGGCATGGAGGAGCGTCTCGACCTTGCCGCGATCGAAGAAGTTGTCCGATCGGATGAAGACGATCCTCCCGTCGGCCAGCACTTCGGGCTCGTTGTCGAAGATAATGGTGTGCGTCAAAGGACGCATGCCGCCGCCGTCGGGATCCATCACGAACAGCGCCCTTGAGGGTGGGCTGTGATACTCCTCGAAAGTCCCAATGCGCGTCGACGTAAAGACGATGCGTCCGTCCGGCAGCTCCACCGGATCGATGTCGTGGAACGGACCGCTCGTCAACTGCTGGACATGGGCCCCGTCGGCCGACAGCCGGTAGAGATGAAAGAAGGGTTCGTCGTTGGGCGCCATGGAGACGAAGATCGATTGGCCATCGAAGGACACGCTGGGCGAACCAATGCCGCCCCGGCCGGCGTCGAGCAGCAGCTTGGGTTCTGCTCCCGAACGCGCCGGCTTGAGCGCGAACAGCTTGTGGCCCACCTTCATCGGCGCCGGCAGATCGTGTTCGGGAAAGGTCCGGGACTTGCGGGGATTGAAGATCGTCACGGTCAGGCTGTCGGTGGAGGTGCCCGTCGGACCTGAGGGCAGGTACATGCTGCAGTCATCCCCCACGAACACGATCGCTTCGGGCCAGGAGAAGTCATCCCCAGCGGGAGCTTCCACCACAGTCCCGGTCCACCCCTGTTGAGCCTGCTTGGCCAGAACCTGCTTGCCCAACTCGTGGACTCTGCCCGCCAACGCCCCGCTGGGCTCAGCGCCGGGTTGGGCCGCAACTTTGCCCCAGGGCCCCGCACCAAACTCACCAACAACGGTAACGGAATTCCAGCGCGAGTCGTCGAACTCGGGCTGTTGCCAGCTCAATCTTTCCTGATCGCTGCATTTCCACCCCGCATCGCTTGCGAGGACGACCCGGCGGCCGTTAGAAAGCACAACCGCGAGCTTTACGAGCAGCCCGCCCGGCCCCGGAAGGGTGTTGACCGCCTCGACCGCCACGACGTTCCTGCCCGGCGCCAGCAGGCTGGCCACGTCATAGCGTTTCGGATTCCGCCACGCGTTATTATCGACTTTGCTCTCGCCAACACTGTGCCCGTTAACGTAGAGCGCAAAAAGGTTGTCGGCGGTGATGATCACCTCGGCCGATTCCACCGTCGCGTCCGCGGGCAATGTCACTTCGGCCCGAAAGAACTGGACGCTGGCCGGCAATGACCCCAGAGTCATGCCAAGTTCGAAGGGCGACCAGATCCACTTGGCGCCGTCAAAACCGATCGGTTCAGACTGAGCCGAGAGCGTCCCATTCGAGATCAGCACGCACCACACTATCAGAGCAACCCGTATTGTCCTCAACGCCGGTCTCCACAAGTCGAAGTTCATCATGGCTGTCCCAGCCTCTATCACACAAGGCGACGCGAGGCCTGCTGTGTCTGTCAAAGACTCCGTTGTCACTTGGCGGCCGAAATCTTCAGAACGAATGCGTGTTGGCACGGTGGGGTCTTGGGAAGATGAACGGTCAAGCCGGCGCTGTTGCGCGACCACTTGATCTGTTTCGTCGAACCCAGCAGTTCCACGCGTCCGATCTCGTTCGCGGTTCGCCCGGAAGCCAGCTCTTTGAGAGTAACCACGCCGTCGCCCGGCCAGGTGAAAAGGATGGCGTAGAGCGTGTCGCCCTTCAGCGTGTAGCGCAATCCTTTCTTCTTTAGAGCCGGCGCGGAGGCGCGTTCAGCAACGGGTCTCTCTTCCGGGCCGGGGCCGAAGGCAACCGCCTCAGCGGCCGGATCGAATTTCGCGTCGGGGTTCCAGAGGCGCGTACCGTAGATCGCCTCGCCGTTGATCTGCAACCACTGGCCCATCTCGCGCAACCGATCCGCACTGGGTTCGGGGATAACGCCCTCGCCCGTGGGACCGACGTTCAGCAGGAAGTTGCCCCCCTTGCTGGCGATGTCCACGAGCTTCTGAATCAGATCGGTCGTCGTCTTCCAGTTATGGTCGTAGCTCTTATAGCCCCACGTGCCGTTCATGGTCATACAGGTTTCCCAGTCGTAGTCCAGGCCGGCCGGGGGAATCCGCTGCTCGGGCGTCCCGTAGTCACCGTCCTCCTTCTTGCGCTTGCCCACGCGATTGTTCACAATGATCTTCGGGTTCAGAGACCGCACGTAGCCCAGCAGGTCGCGACCATCCTCCTGGGTCCACCAGGGCACCCACTCGCCATCGAAGAAGATGACCTCGACTCCGTAGTCGGCGATGAGTTCCCGCAGTTGAACCTTCATATCCGCGACGTACTGCGCCTTCATGCCGGGGCGAATCCGATTGAAGCGATAGGCCAGGCGCCCCTTCCGGTCGGGATCGTTCTCCTGGGCCGGGTGGTGCCAGTCGAGTTGCGAATAGTAGACGCCGAAACGCACGCCGGCCCGCTTGCAGGCCGCCGACAGTTCCTTGAGCGGATCGCGCGTAAACGGCGTCGCGTCGATGATGTCGTAGTCACTCGCCTTCGTGTCGTAGATGCTGAAGCCATCGTGGTGTTTCGACGTGATCACCAGGTACTTCATGCCCCCGTCCTTGGCGATGCGCACCCATTTGTCCGCGTCGAACTTCACAGGATTGAACTGCTTGGCGTAGGGCTCGTACTGGGCCCGCGTCAGCAGCGCGTCGCACTGAATCCACTCCGAGCCATGCTTGGGATCGACGATCTTGCCGTCCCAGATCCCGGCTGGCACCGCGTAGATGCCCCAGTGAATGAACATGCCGAACTTGGCGTCACGCCACCATCGCATGCGGGCGTCACGCTCGGCCTGGGTCTCGGCGGCCGCGCCGATCTTCAGATCCGTGATGCGCGCCCAGTGTGGATTCTGCGCGTCGCCCTGGTAGCACTGAATGCTCACCTGAGGTTGGTCACTTCCATCAGTGGGTTTCGGTTCGCTGCAGGTCCCAACGTCCACCCAGTCGTCCTCATCGGTCAGGCGGTAGAACCCATGCACCTGTCCGTCTGCCACCTTGAATCGGACCGTGACCAGGTCCTTCGCGATGGGGACGATCTTGATAGTGCGGGTGCGATCACCCTCCTCGCGTCCCATGACCACCGAGTTTATCCCGTGCTCGAGTTCCAGGCCGATCTTCACCATGTGGCTGTCCCGATAGTACCACACCAGATCGACCTGCTCCCAACGCTTCGTGGGCGAATTGGCCAGTGTCACCTGAACGTCTGCCCCGGACGCTTGCAGTTCGTGAGCGAGGGGGATCAACAGCACATTCTTGGCATTGTTCGCCCGGCCCCACATGTTCCCAGGCTCGATCTTGATCTCCAGCCCCCCGTCCTTCAGTCGCCAGGCGTCGGGATTCGGGCGCAGCCAGGTCCATCCCCGTGGAAGCGACTCTCCGGCAAAGGGATTCGCAGGTCCTTCACCATACGCCGAGACAATCTGGAGAACAAAGACGAGCACGAGCATGACGAGTGTGGCGTTTCGCTTCTTCATAGCAGACTCCATATAGGCAACCAACGCAAGACCAGATGCGAATCCCATTTCGCTACTTCCAGAGGGAGTAACCATGCACTAGAGAGACTACCATATCGCCGAAAGGACAAACAGAAAGAAGTATGCCACCCTTGCGCCGGCATCGATGGGCACGGCAGCTCGTCGTCGCTCGCCGCGCGCGAGTTGTCTTTGATTCTCCGGCGATCAGGAGATATGATGGGTCTTCGATACGCAGACAATCGATGGACAGATGGAGAGAAGGACAGCGCGTTCGAAAGAGATTCGGGTCACGAAAATCGAGGAGCATGTCTGATGCACGTTGGAGCGGAACGACTGGATCGCCGTAGTTTCATCAAGACCACCGCCCTGGGCGTTTTGGCGGCGCCGTACGGCCTGAGGGCCGCAGCACCGAAAGCCAAGAGCCGGCCGAATATCCTCTTTTGCTTCGCCGATGACTGGGGTTGGCCCCACGCCGGAGCGTACGGCGACGAGGTCGTCAAGACGCCGGCGTTCGATCGCCTGGCCCGGGAGGGTGTCCTGTTCCAGCACGCTTTCATCTCCAGCCCGTCATGTACGCCCTCCCGCAACGCCGTGCTCACAGGCCAGCAGTTTTACCGGCTGGGCCAGGGCGCGAACCTGCACAGCACGCTGGACGTGAAACATCCCAACTTCATGTTTCTTCTGCGCGATGCGGGCTATCAGATCGGCCACTGGCGCAAGGCGTGGGGCCCGGGCGACTGGGGGCCGGGTGGATACCAGCAGTCTCCCTGTGGGCCGAGTTCACCCTTCTCCGACTTCATGGAGGATCGTGAGAAGTCCAAGCCGTTCTGCTTCTGGTTTGGCACCTCCGATCCGCATCGCCCCTATGCCAAGGGCAGTGGACGCAAGGCGGGCATTCCCGTCGACAAGGTGCGTGTCCCCGATTTCTTCCCGAACAGCGAGCAAGTGCGCAGCGATATCGCCGACTACTACTTCGAGGTGCAGTGTTGGGACAACGATGTGAACGACGCGATGAAGCTGCTCGAAGCCGAGGGTGAACTGGACAACACAATCATCGTC
>Ga0180429_10005015_pt1 | contig 10543 bp, 7 predicted proteins | sample SS_ome_FD_132428 | JGI IMG/M metagenome (GOLD analysis project Ga0180429, IMG submission 132428) | Hypersaline lake sediment archaeal communities from the Salton Sea, California, USA - SS_1_S_1 metaG | ecosystem: Environmental > Aquatic > Non-marine Saline and Alkaline > Hypersaline > Sediment ...
GGACGATGGACTACACGATCCCGCCGTCGGTGCGTTATGCCGAGCGGTTTCATCTATACGTGGTCGATGATGCCGAACGCGAGGTTGCCGAGGGGCTGACCGTGCTGGTGAAATGCCCGGATACCTGGTTCTTCAGCGGCGGTGTCGACGAGTGCCCGGCCAGCCCGCCTATCCGTTCGTCGGGCGCCGAGCAGCACTTTGAGCGCGGCACGATGTTCTGGAGTCAGGCGGAGGACCGCATCTACGTGCTCTACTCCGATGGAAACCATTCGAAGTGGCAGGCCTACGAGGATACGTGGGACGAGGGTGATCCGGTTTCAGATCCCGGTATCTCGACACCTGCCGGGAGGTTCCAGCCGGTGAGAGGGTTTGGTCTGGTCTGGCGTGAGCAATCCAGCGTCCGGGACAGGCTGGGTTGGGCGACGGATCAGGAGACCGCCTACGAGATCCGGGTCCAGTGGACGGCGCGCTACAAGTATAATATGGTGTATATCGCGGATGTGAACGGCGGCGTGTGGGAGCTTGGCCCGGAGGGCAGCGCCTGGCGCTACCTGGCGCAATGATGAATTCTGACAAACTAATCCGGCAGCAGGTATAGCGTGTGTCAGAGCTGGTGACCGAAGCTGGCGCCGACCCAGTGAACAGCAAGCGGATCGGGTCAGGTCAACCGGCGATTGTAGGGGCGACTCGCGAGTCGCCCGTATGGGAGCGGCGCCGCTGCGCCGCAGACAGCGCGCAGCAAACAGCAAGGAGTCTATGGTATGGGGATGGAGCGTTTCGATTGTGTGATCGTCGGCGCCGGGCCGGCCGGTGTGTTCGCCGCACTGGCGTTGAGCGTATACCCGGATCTGCGCATCGCCATACTGGACAAGGGGCCGGATATCGACCGGCGCCACTGCCCGGCCCGTGAGCCTGGCGGGACGTGCCGCAACTGCCAGCCGTGCGCGATCATGACCGGGTGGGGCGGCGCGGGCGCGTTCTCGGATGGCAAACTGACGCTCTCGCCGGCGGTGGGCGGCCACCTGGCGGAGATATTGGGCGAGCGCCGGGCCGTCGAGCTCGTCGAAGAGGTGGACCAGACATACGTCCAGTTCGGCGCTCCCGGTCCAATCTGGGGTGGCCGGAGTGACGCGATCGAGTCGTTGGAGAAGCGCGCGGCGCTGGCCAGCCTGAGGTTCGTGTCTGTCCCGATCCGCCACATGGGGACCGATCGCTGTGTCACGATCATGCGCGCGATGCGGGACGAGCTGCTGAGTCGCGGCGTCACGATCAAGACGCGCACGCCGGTCTCGCGTATCCTGACGGACAATGGGGCCGTGACCGGTGTCGAGACGGCGACGGGCGAGGTGTTGGATGCCGGCTGTGTGATCGTTGCTCCCGGACGCGAGGGCGCGCCCTGGCTGAAGTCGATCGCCGCTGACCTGGGGCTGACGCTGCATCGCAATCCAGTTGATCTGGGTGTCCGGGTAGAGCTTCCCAGTGTTGTCCTCGAACCGATCACGCAACTCGTCTACGAGTCCAAGTTCATCTACTACTCGCACGCCTTCGACGATCAGGTGCGCACCTTCTGTATGTGTCCCCACGGAGAGGTGAGCACGGAGTTTGCCGGGGACGTGATGACGGTGAATGGCCATTCGTTCTCTGATCTCAAGACGACCAATACGAACTTCGCGATCCTGGTCAGCAAGAGTTTCACCGAGCCCTTCGATGATCCCATCGCGTATGGCAAGAGCATCGCGCGCCTGGCGAACTTACTCAGCGGCGGGATCATGGTGCAGCGGCTGGGGGATTTGGAGAGCGGGCGCCGCTCCACGGTTGAGCGCTTGAGCCGCTCGATTGTCACACCGACGCTCCCGAGCGCAGTGCCGGGGGACCTGAACCTGGTGTTGCCCTATCGCTACGTCGTGGATATCCTCGAGATGCTGCACGCGATGGATGAGCTGGCGCCAGGCGTGGCGTCGCGGCACACGCTGCTCTACGGTGTAGAGGTCAAGTTCTACTCGTGCCGTCTGCACATCACGCCCGATATGGCGACGGAGGTGGCGGGCCTGTTCGCGTGCGGCGATGGCGCGGGTGTGACACGGGGCTTGATCCAGGCGTCGGCGTCGGGGAAAGTCGCGGCGCATTCAGTGTTGGAGCGGCTGGGGAAGCAGGCCCAGTAGGGGGCTGCCAGTGGGGCAGTGGTTTCGGCTGGAGCCCTGGCGTATGTGGCCGGGGCTTGTTCTGTTCTCCGAACGGCGTTCTGTTGGCACATGCGATTTTCGCGGTGCAAGTCTAGTGGGGAGGAGCGAATGGTCCATAACAGCATTGATGCTGATCCCAAGGATCTGCTGGAAGAGCTACGAAAGGAGTCCACAGGATTCTTCGTCGTTTCGACAGGTGTAGTTGGTTTTATGTGGTTTTTCTGGGTCGTGTTTCCGGGCCTGGGGGGGGAGAAACCGTCGGCGGTAGCATGGATAGGCAGTAGCTTGCTGCTGATCACTGCTATCTGTGGCTACATCGTGAAGCAGCGCCACACCAAACTCTCCTCGTACGTCCTGATCGCGGGAATTCTTGGCGGTGTTGCGTGCATTCTGCTAATTACGCGAGCGCTTGAAGTCGCCTATCTTTTCATCATACCTGTTATCATCGCGAGCGTGCTGACGAAACCGCTGGTCTTTCTATGCACGGCAAGCCTGGCGGGTAGTACAGCACTTGCTTTGGGGCGGGTGCTACTTGGTATTTCACTTGGGTCTTCTGGCGTGCTTCTGTTCATTGCCATCCTGCTGGTTGTTACGCTCGCCAGTTGGTTTTCGGCGCGGAATCTTCGAATCGCACTTGTCTGGGCTTGGCACGGATACGAGCGTGCGCGGAAGAGTCAGCAGAATGCACGCGATCGACAGGGGGAACTCGGGAGGGCACTGAAAGCGCTCGACGAAGCCACTTATCGGTTGGAGCGTACCAACTACATGCTGGGGTTGGCCCGTGACCAGGCGGATGAGGCGCGGCGAATCAAGCAGCAGTTCGCCCAGACGATCAGCCACGAGCTGCGTACTCCCCTGAATCTGATCGTGGGGTTCACGGAGCTGATGGCTGAATCGCCGGAGCACTACGGGATCGAGGCGACACCGGTATATTTGCACGACCTCGGCATCGTCTACCGCAACGCGAGACACCTCCAATCGTTGGTCAATGATGTGCTGGATTTGGCGCGCATTGAGGCAGCACAGATGACGGTTCTCCCCGAGGAGACAGAGCCGGTGGACCTTCTGCAGCAGGCTGTGGATACGATGCGTGGCCTGGTGGAAGGACGTGGACTGACGATGAAGGTCGATATCGCCCCCGAGCTGCCCCTGCTGTGGATCGACCCGGTCCGCATTCGCCAGGTGCTTTTTAACCTGCTCAACAACGCCGTGCGGTTCACGGAATCGGGGATTATCACGGTCAGGGGACAAAGGACTGGGGATGAGGTCTGCTTCTCGGTGGAGGATACCGGCTTGGGCATCGCACCGGAGGATCTCTCGCGCATCTTCGTGGAATTTGAACAGGCGGATGGCGGCACGAAGCGGCGCCACGAGGGAGCTGGCCTGGGATTGGCTATCAGTAAGCGCTTCGTCGACCTGCATGGTGGCCGTATGTGGGTTGAAAGTACGCTGGGTGCGGGTAGCACCTTCTCATTTGCACTACCTATACTTCGTGATGCGCTGACGCACTCCGCCCAGGGCAAGCTGTCGACCCTGACCACCTCAGAGCGGTCTGAACCTGGGGGACACGCCGATCCCGTTCTGCTGGTCGTGACCCGCAGCCTGTCAGCAGCATCGCTATTGAGCCGGTATGTGCATCACTGCCGCACGGTGGTCGTGCCCAATTTGGACGAGGCGCGCGGGCGGGCGTGTGACGTGGTACCGCAGGTCATCGTCGTGGATCGAGCGGCTGGCGGATATGGCCTGGATGAGGTGAGCACGCTTGCCGAAGAGTGGGGGCTGCCGGATGCGCTGGTTATCTCTACGCCGCTGCCCGGTGAGGCGCCACTGCAAGCGCGGATGCAGGTCGAGGGCTACCTGGTCAAGCCAGTCTCGCGGGAGAGCGTCTGGGAGCTGATGCGCGGTCTCGGCCAAGACGTGAGCGAGGTCCTTATAGTCGACGATGACCGCGACTTCGTGAAATATCTCAGCCGGGTGCTTGAGGACAATCCTGTGCGCCCCTACAGCGTCACAGGCGCCTACAGCGGCCAGCAGGCGCTCCTCAAGCTGCAACAGCGTGTGGTGGACGTGGTGCTCCTGGACCTGGGGCTGCCGGACATAGACGGATACGAGGTAGTGCGGCGGATGAGGTCCAGTGCGGCATTGCGCGATGTGCCTGTGGTGATCGTCTCGGCCCACGGCGAGACGGATGAATTCGAGGTTCTGAACGGGACGATCGAATGCGCCAAATCAGGAGGCCTGAGGCCGGGTGAGGTCGTCCGGTTTGTCCAGCACGCGATTAGCGACGCTGTTGCGGCTGCTCCAAGTCCCGAAGCGCCGCAAGCAGTGCTGGCCTAGAGATGGGCTTCTCCAGGAACGCCACGGCTCCCAACGAGATGGCCAATGCTCGTTGTTTGAGCACGCTGCAGACGATGATAGGAATGTGGGACGTCTCGGGCTGGTTCAACAGCAGCTGGAGCAGTTCCCAGCCATCCTGATCGGGCATCATCAGGTCGAGGGTGATCACCTGAGGATCGACAGTGTGGGCCAATCTCATTGCGGACTCGGCATTCTGGGCTGTGATGACCTGATAGCCAGAGTTCTCCAGGTAGCGGCTGTATAGGTCCAATACGTCCCTATTATCATCCACCGCCAGGAGCGTACGCTGGTAGAGTGGCAGTCGAATCTCAAAACCCACGACGGCGCCAGCGGTGTGTAGTGGTGCGAAGTGAGCGTCTCCCAGCGCCGCCATCTCCTTCAGTTCTGCTGCACGACCGGCAGTCTGTTCAGTTGTTCGAAATGCTTCAGGAGGATTGACTGTCACTCGAATGAGGATACTGCTCGGCGTCTGCTCCAGGATCAGATGAATTTGGGCATCTGTTGTGTTTTCCACTAGCACGCTGAGTGATCCCAGAAGCATCTGGCGCAGGAGGCTGCGGCCGATCAGTGTGGGCGGCAGTTGCTCAGGCATGGCGGGGTGGAGGGCCAATCTGTGCTGCCTCATCAGTTCCTGCAAGAGTGGCAGAACGCCGCGGGCAACATCGCTTGGATCGACGCTCCGGCTGGCTTGCTGAATGCGCGCAGTCTCGAGTCTGAGCAGCTGCATTTGCTGGATTGTCTCGTCAACGGGTGGGGCCGGGATATCCACCTGGTCCTCATCCTGCTGAGCGCAACGGTTCCACAATACGTCGGCCAACGTCTGGATCGCGGCCTTCTGTTCGCGGAAATACTGGCGTGGGCTGATGCAGAGCTCACTCGCGACCTCGTTGGGGTCCATCCTTTCCACGAAGCGCAAGAGTAGCAGCTGGTGGCGGCGCCACTCGCGCGAGAGGATCGGTGCGCCGGTGCCCGGTTTGAGCTCCTCGATCGCGTCCAGCAGCAGATGGTGGATTTGCCAGCCGCGCTCCTTGCGCGAGAGGGAGGCGTCGGGCACGAGTACCTCCGCAATTGGGCAGTTGCGCAAGTAGATCAGATCGTACAGGTTCTTGTAGAGGGTGCTGATCTCCTCGTCGAAATCGGATCTCGCTAAGGTCATTCGTTCGCTCGTGCTTCTTGGCAGTAATCTGGCGGTGAATGGCAGTAAAGGGATAGACTTGAGGGTACTGTGACGGTATTATAGTAAATGTAGATGTATATGCAACAAACGCCCCAAATCTGTCCAAAACGAACGGAGCATAGCTGTCCGCACGATTGGAGGTGAGTTCATACGAAGACTTGAACAGCTTATGGTGTCAAACCAGCTGATGAGATGTGGCGAATTATTGATATTCTAGGAGGGAAAACCGTGGGAAGAGCAAATCTAAGTCGTCGGGATTTCTTGAGGGTGTCGGCCGGGGCTGCTGCGGGTATGGTCCTTGCGGCGTGCCAGCCACAGGTTGTCGAAGTTGAGAAAGAGGTCGAGGTCACACGCGAGGTGGATGTAGAGGTCGAGGTTCCAGGCGAAGAGGTGATCGTCGAGGTTACGTCCACGCCGCCGCCGCAGGGCAAGCCAGAGCTGGTGTTCTATTCGCGGAACGGCAACGCTCAGCTGTGGATCGACAAGTATCTTGAGAGCCACGACAATCTGGAAATCTCTGTCGTGCTGCAACCGCCAGATGTTCGTATCGAGTCGTTGATCTCACTGATAGCTGCGGGTACAGCGCCCGATACCATCGCCATGGGTGGCAACTTCCCTGGAATGTTGGGTGAGATGGGTGCTCTTGTTGACCTAGAGGATCTCCAACCAGTCCAGGACGCGCTGCCCTTGTATTCGACTACCCTGATGGAAGCGCACAACGGCATGGGGAACTACAACGGCAAGATACTGGGATTGTCATTCTGGATGGATATGTCTGTGATGTTCTACAACAAGACGTTCCTGGAAGAGGCGGGTGGTGACCCAGAGGTTGGTGTTAGATCCTGGGATGACATCATCACCTACGGGAAGGCTGCTACCAAGGATGATCGAGTGGGCTTCGCGTTGGGGCTAGTAAATGGGTTCCTGTTCTGGCCTTGGGTGTGGGCGCAGGGCCAATACTGGAACGAGGACTGGACCGAGCCTAGCGCTGACCAGCAGCCGTTTATTGACATGGTTCAATTCGCACGAGACATAGTCTGCGTGCACAAGATCACGAACGATGCCGCTGCCACTGATTGGGGTACGATGATGAACGTCTTCAACAACCAGAAGGCGATGCTCATGGAGATGGGGGGAGGCGAGGTTGGACTCGTCCGTAGTGAGTTCCCGGAACTCTGGGAGGTGCTTGGTGTTTGCCCGATACCGGGTCCCAAGGAGGGTCAGAAGTCATCATACGTGGGCGGTGACGTGGCTTGTGTCTCGGTGCAGACGGAATACCTGAACGAGAGTAGCGAGTTGGTGGTATGGCTGACGAGTTCCGAGGACGCCATAACCATAACCGGTGAGTTGGGATATATGCCGTCGTGTCCATATGGCGTGGATCTTCCAGTATTCCAGCAGGACCTTGATATTTATCAGACATTCTGGGATACCCTGGAGTACGGGGTGGCGGCTCCCAACCATCCGAAGCAAGAGGAAGTACAGGATGCAGCTATGCAAGCCTATAATGAGGCGATTCTGTGTGAGAAGCCTGTGGATCAGATCGTGGCTGATCATCAGAAGGAACTGACCAAGATCCTGCAACGCGCGTGATCTTGAGCGCATCCTATCGAATGTAAGCAGTGACCGAGAGGCGCAGGTTGAGTTGTGTGCGCAGCCTGCGCCTCTTGGTGCTCGTTTGGCTGGGACGACCTTTCCCTATTCGTACTATTTGCAGATAATGTGTTGATGTGATCGTTGGGCCTGGGGAATCCCTGGTGAGCTTGTCTAGTGATAGGAGTGAAGCGTATGGGTCAAGGAGAATTTCTTCGAATCCGGCATGAGCAGCCGCATGCCCCAGGTGCTGTGGGCTCGGTATGGGAGCGGTTGCGTGGGTTCCTTCCGACTCTAAGTGAGGTCAAGGCTTACCTATTCTTGTCGCCTCTGCTGATCCTGTTCTTTGTTTTCCTGATCCTCCCTGTGATCGCCAGCTTGGCGCTCGCGTTTATGCAATGGTCGATTGGGGGTGTTGAGCCGAATCGCTGGGTTGGCCTGGCCAATTACGTCCGTCTCGCCGACGATTGGCGGTTCTGGACGGCGCTGCGCGTGACGCTGGCGTATACTATGGCCATGGTGGTCATTCCGTACAGCGTTGCGCTACCGCTTGCACTCCTTATGAATATGAAGATCCGCGGCCGGGATGTGTTTCGGACCATACTATTCTTGCCGGTCGTGACACCCGTCGCGGCAGCTGGACTCGTTTTTGTGTTCCTGTTCAACACGGAGATTGGCGTCGTGAATGCCGCCCTCATAGAGCTGAGATTGGTAGAGCAGCCTGTCAGTTGGCTTGGCAACGCGAACACCGCGTTCTTTGCGACGATTGTGATGATTGTGTGGAGTCAAGCGGGATTCAATGCGGTAACGCTGCTATCGGGTCTCCAGACGATTACCCAGGACATTCTTGAATCGGCGGCACTGGCGGGAGCCAGCGGCTGGTCGATGTTCCGGTATATCACGCTTCCGTTGCTGCGACCGACGTCGGCAGTTGTGCTGAGCACTAGTCTTGTCGGGGCGGTCAGGATGTTCGCTGAGATTTTTGTGATGACACAAGGAGGGCCAGCCAGGGCGACTGCTACCCTGGGCCTGTATCTTCACGAGGTGGGCTTCAAATACTGGCAACTGGGCTACGCAACGGCCATCAGTACAGTGATTCTGGTGCTGTGTCAGATTGCCAATCTCGTCTCGGCCAGAGCGGGTCGCGTCGACTGGCGATAGGCCGCGGGTCTTAAGGAGGTTTGCTATGGAGATAGGTCAAACGGTACCCGCCGGAAGGGGGGGGGTACTTGGTGGATTCCGCAACTTCGTTGTTGGAATCATCTTGATAGTAATTGTGTTGGTCACCAGCTTCCCGTTCTTCTGGATGGTATCCACTTCGCTCAAGAGTTTGAGAGAAGTCAACATGTTTCCGCCACCCGTGCTGCCCGCTGTGCCGCAGTTTGAGAATTACGTCACTGCGTTCACCCGGGCTCCCCTATTCAAGTATGGTTTGAACTCGACGATCATCTGTTTATCAGTGATGGCGCTGACGTGTTCGTTGGCCTTGTCGGCTGGCTATGCGTTGGTGTTTCTGGAGTTTAGGGGCAAGAAGCTCATATTCCAGATGCTTCTTGCCCCGCAGATCGTGGCTGGGGTTGCGGTTCTCCTTCCTCTCTTCGTAGTGCTAAAGACGCTGGGTCTGCTCAACAACCGGCTGGCGCTTATCTTGCCGTACACTGTCATGTACTCTCCGTTTGCGGTCTTCTTACTGCGCGGATACCTGGGCAGCGTGCCCAAAGAGCTTGCCGAGTCTGCACGCGTCGATGGCGCCGGCGACCTGAAGATTCTCGTGCAGATTATCCTGCCGCTTGTGCGACCCGCGCTGGCAGCGATTGCTCTGTTCTGCTTCATCTGGTCGTGGAACGAGTTTCTGTTTTCGTTGATCTTCGTGCAGGCGCCGGAGCTCAGGACCGTGAGTGTTGGCATCGCTTTCTTGAGCTCTCTCCCCAATTTTCCGCGTGAGACCAACATCATATTGGCGGCGGCATCAGCAGTCACCGTGCCAGTTCTGCTTCTTTTCGTCTTGATGCAGCGGCAGTTCATCGGGGGCATTACAGCCGGAGCTGTCAAATAGCTGTCTGTATCTCATTGGAGTGGTTATTCTGGGAACTGGTTGCAGGTCCCGTGACGTATTGAAGTGGAGGACACAGTAATGCTTACGAAGCAACAGGTGCAGGCTTGCCTGGCTGGTGAGAGCCTGCCACACGTGCCAGCCTGGCTGTACTGGATGGACCAGAAGTTTGCGGAGATCAACAGTGCCCAAGTGAAGGAGATGCGCGAGCAGTATAGCGATGACTTCGTGCTCTCTGGCATCAAACTGACCAAACGAGCAACAGATCCGGTGCTGGAGCCGGGTGAGTACACAGACGAGTGGGGAGCCCTGTTCTGCGCATCTCCTGACGGGGTTGGCGCACATCCAACGCGAGCGATCGTTGATTCGGTTGACGAATGGGATGCGTACGCTGAAGCTGGAATGCCAATGCTCGACGTAGACAGCACTCTGACAAGTCTGGGCTCTGCGGTGACCGAAAATCCGAATAGATACGTTGTCGCAAGTGTCTGGCGAACCTTCTTCGAGCGCATGTTCATGCTAATCGGATATGAGCCACTGATGATAGAAATCGCGACTAATGGTGTGCTCTTCGGACGAATGCTTGAGAGCTTGAGGGACTTCACTGTGCAGGCGATCGATCTCGTTGCGCAGGCTGGAGCTGATGCCGTCTTTCTTGCGGATGATTGGGCCAGTCAGGACAGGGTGATGATCTCACCGCGGATGTGGGCGAAGTACTTCAAGCCAGCGTATGCAGAAATGATTGATGCAGCGCACTCTTACGGGATGGACGTGTGGTTTCATTCGTGTGGCAACATCGCGGATCTCGTACCGCACTGGATTGATATCGGTCTCAATGTCATCAGTCCCCTGCAAACGGCTGCGATTGATCTGCCGGCTCTGGCGGCGGCGTATCGTGGACAGATCACCTTTTTTGGCGGGATAGACGTGCAATTCAACCTTGTGTCCGGAACCAGAGATACCATTCGGCACGAGGTCAAGACGCTGCTGGAAGTGTTCCACGCGAGTGAGGGGAAGTTCATGATCTCGCCTTCAAATACCATCATGCCGGAGACACCGGTCGACAATGTCTGGACATTGTTCGAGGCAATACGGGAGTATGGGAACTTCTCCTGATGGGTGTGACGGTTAGAGCAAACTGTCTGTTTGCCTCGAAACAATTCAGATGAGAGGGAGAGA
>Ga0180429_10005017_pt1 | contig 10540 bp, 8 predicted proteins | sample SS_ome_FD_132428 | JGI IMG/M metagenome (GOLD analysis project Ga0180429, IMG submission 132428) | Hypersaline lake sediment archaeal communities from the Salton Sea, California, USA - SS_1_S_1 metaG | ecosystem: Environmental > Aquatic > Non-marine Saline and Alkaline > Hypersaline > Sediment ...
CCCGGAGCCGCCCGGCCCGGCGAGTCGGCGATCGTCTGATCGTACAGCCCTCCTCCATAGTCCGCCGATCGATCCGCGGGACCGCCGGAGTCCGATATTGTCGGGTCAAAATAGGGATCGCCGGCTGTCTCCTCCCCAGGCGTTTGCCCGGGGGCGCCGGTATTCATGTCGTTCGTGTCAGGGTCCATCTGCGACCTCGTTAGTCCTCAATATGAAGAGTTTAACAGCCTGTGGGGTCCTTGTGTAGTGCTCAGCCTGTTCTTGCGGCTTTTGTGTCGGCGACCGGTGTCCGCCTGTGAGCCCATCGGCTGCGGCAACTTCACTCCTCGATCGGCATCGGGTGTTCAGGCGCGCCGTGTCAGGCTGTCCTGGTCTTCAGGCGTATTCAGGGTCCGACAGGACAATTGTCCTCCGCCGGGCAGCTCAGTCGGATCAGAAGTCAAACCCCGCCAGACTCCGTCGGTGCAACTGCATGCCGCCAGGATCCGCCTGCCGTCGGAATCCCGGACCATGGCCAGCCATAACGTCTGGCCCGCCATGGATTCGGGAATGCAGGCTGCGGCTGTGTTGTCGGTCAGGATGTACGCCAGTCGCCGTTTCAGGGCGTCCTGCCTTTCCAGCAGAGCGGCGAAGACCTTCTCCGAAGTTGACATCAGGCTGACTCTGAAATCCACGGCCTGGGCGAGACTCATACGGTCCTTGTCGGCAAGGACCGTCCTGGCGTTGCTCTTCGGCGAGTCGTTGTTGACCGTGATTCCGTTGGTGCTCTGGTCGCATATCCACGCGTGATTGCGGTCGAGAGTCAGGATCGCGTGCTTGCGGGATATCCGCCCGGACTGGTAGCGGTTGAAAGGTTCGGGTCTAATCCACCATGTTATCTCCGGGTCGCCGCCTCGTCCGATCACGGCGCGGGGGCCGAACACGATGGCGAAATCCAGTTCGCGTCCCTGTGCGGTTCTGAGCGAAACGCTCACCTGTCGGCCTGACGCATCGTCGCACAGTTGGAGTTCCGGCGGGAGCGGCGGCGGGCTGACGTTGGCTGACGGTGCGGCCAGAGCCAGCCGCCTCTCGAACGCCCGGTCTGGCGACAGTTGCAGGGGCCGCCACATGCCGACACCGGCGAAAGGATCAGGCGGGGCGTCATTGTTGTCTTGCCCGTCCTCGACGTCAATGATCCACTCGGTCTTCCAGCGACCGAGGGGAAGGCCGTATGAGTTTGTCGCCGAAACGGTTACGAAGATCTCTCCGTCTCCCTTGAAACTCGGTATGAACGGTATCCCCTCCCAGTTTCGGACTTCGTCCGGTCCCAGTGAGGCGTGAAGTTCGATCTCGGACGCCAGCATCCGAGATTGCACCCTGGCGGTTACTTCGCACTGTTCGACCGCGCCCGTCGAGGCGGCGCGGAGCTTCAGAATCCTTCGTACGCCTTGCTTGTACTTTCCGCGGATCAAGTGTTCTATGACGACTGGAGTTGAGCCGGCCCCCGCGCCTGGATCGGATGCGTCGCCGACCGCTGGAGACGCGATGCCGTCGAGCATTCTCCGGCGTGCGAGAGCGAAAAGTTCGGCTCTAAGCTCCTGAATCTCGGTTTGATGGCGGAGTTCCAGTATCTCAAGCTCGTTGGCGCGCTGCTTGTCGCTCAGGGCCTGATCGTGGGCGATTCGCTTTCGCTCCTCTTCGACGTTGGCTTCGATCTGCTCGATTTCGACCTCGGTCGCCCGCTGATCGCGCTGGAGTCTTATCTCAAGTTCGCTTTCGGGGCATTGACGCTGAAGAAGATCGGCGGCGTTTCCGCTGACGGCGATCCATCTGGGCGATTCGCTTAGAGTCCATTCGATCCCGAACGCCCCCAGCCAGTCCGACAGGTGTTTCCGCCACCACTTGATCGAAAGCGCGCGGTGTTCGATCAAGTCGGGCAGGCTGTGCCGGCGGCACTGGTCCACGATCAGCGGTTCGGCTTCGCTCCGGGCCAGGCCCAGCAGCATATCCTGCGAGCACATTTGTCCGCGGGGCAGCATGTTGGCTCCCAGGCGCTTGCAGAAGGTCTCCGGATCCTGAACGGAGAACACGCCGTTGAGCGTCAGTCCCCAGCAGGCGCCTTGGCCGTCATCCATTACCGCCGGGAAGTGCATCGTGAAAGCAAGCGGGCTCCGCGAGATTGCGATCCAATCGGTCGGGGTCGCGCAGCAGCAGGCGTCATCCGCCGATCCGATCACAGTCAACCGGCCCGCATCGTCACGCGCCACGAGCCACAAGTCGGCGAAGGCTCCGTGCAGAATCTCACGGTCGGCGTTGTCGTATTCAACGCTTTCGGACAGATACGTCACCGCCGCAAGTTGATCGGCGCCGGGTATGAGCAGATCAAGTCTCACGGATATCAAGCCTCCAGTTTCAGTGCGAATGTCATTATCTTGACGTTGTAGAGAAATGCGAAGACTACTGCTCCGACAAACATCGCTATCGGCAGGAAGGAGACCAGGGCCTCGCCGAGCATCAGCCACGCCAGCAAGACGTCGGCCAGCGTATAGACCAGCAGTACGAACGCGTTTGTCTTGTTGAGGCTCTTGGAGACCATTGTGCGTATGAAAGCGATAGTGAACACCGGCAGCATAAGGACTATCAGCATCCATCCGAAAAGTCGCTTGAACCAGGGGAACGCCACCGCCTGCTCGATCTGTCCGGGAGGCGCCTGCCCGGCGGTGGGTATCGAGGCCTGCCGGATCGCGACGGCGGGAGTCTCGGGCGTTGAGTCCACGCGGTATCGCCTGGTGAACAGTGATTCGCCGCCGTCGACCTCCGCGAAATGGACTTCGACGTCAATATTGGCGCCGTACGAATACGACTCAAACGCATGTATCGCGCCGTAGACGACGCATTCGGCGTCCAGGCTCCGGCCCTCGGCCAGCGCTGCGTCCGTCGACGAATATGACCGATGGCGCAGATTCAGGCTGTTGCGGGCTTTTTCCATGATTGTGCGGTCGTCGAGATCCAGCACGCCTCGCTGCTCGATTGTTTTTCGCAGCGTATTGGTGAAGTAGTTTGTCGGATCGTTCTCGAAATGGAGCAGGGCGGTCTGACGCAGGTTTCCTCTGGACCCGCGGAGATCCTCAACGATATCGGCTGTGACCTTGTCGGCCAACTCCCGCCGAACGGGTCCTATCTCAGGTGTCCTCGGTCCGAGATTCACCCATGCCAGCCATGCAATGTATCCGATAAGCGTAATCACCCCGAGCTTGTGAAAAATTCCCAATGGCAACTTGTGCATATCTGCGCTCCCATATCGACACGCCCTTGACTCGCCTGACTCTTCCCTCATGCCCGTCCGAGTCAGGTCCCGCGGCATGACGCCACGACCGAGTTGGACTAAGGGAAGTGAAAATATCAGTAGTCCCGTCCGGCGATAGTCCCAGGCGACTGTCCAAAACCATTATCTCAAATAATGCCGCTTAGTCAACAATATGCCGCGATTTATCGCACGAATGACAACATGCCGAGCCGACGGGAAATCCCGGCTTCCAGTCGGGGAAACGGGAATCTCCGCCGGCGGCGATCAGGTTGGTCGACTGGATTCGCTCAGTTTCGCTTCGCGGCGCCTTCGTCTTGCTTCGGCGTCGCTCCCGCGGCGTGCGGCCTTCGGCCTCACTGCGTGTTCGAATTCCGCTCTCTTAATGTTTGTGCGTATGATAAAGCCCCGATAGTCATTTGGGTTGTTTTGCTATCGGGGCTTCTTGACGGAGAGGGCGGGAAACACCGGGAGGGTTGTTGTAAGTTGCGTGCTATGACTGCTTTGGCGACGAAAAACCTTGTGTTCGATGACGTTGTGAATAGTCACGTGATTTCATCTGTTGTTACTGATTCTCACGTGTTGTCAGCGCTATTGACGCACTGTGTCAATCATTTTCAGACTGTCGTGGTCACTTCTCCAAGCATGGAGAAAACCCATGGCGAAGAAGAGCAAAGTAGAAACTAGCAGGTCCAAAGGTGAAGAGCAAGGACGGAAAAGCAGGCGCCAGCACAGGCAGAGAGGCGGAGTTGCGGCGATTTACGCCAGGTATTCGACCCGCTTTCAGGATTCGGTAGGCGACCAGATCCGGGAATGTCGGGAGTGGGCCGAGGAGAACGGCTACCGGATTCCGGAGGAGTACTTTTTGTTGACCGGGCCAAGCGCGGTGGTTCCAGCAAGCGAAGCGGATTGGCCGCGATGCGACAGGTGATCGAGGACGGGAGGGTTGACGCTGTCGTTATCTTTGCGACGAGCCGCCTCTTCCGAAAGACGTACAGGGCGCTTCAGTTTGTGCACGAAGAAATTGTGGAACGAGATATTCGTTGTGTCTTCGTGAAATCCTGTATAGACACCGCCGACAAGAATGACTGGGAAACCCGGCTGCACGTTCAATCACTGGTCGACGAGTTCCAGACGAGAACTGCGAAGTCTCACATTCGGGCGGAACATTCGGGCTTGCTGCTCAAGGGTCGGGTGTTTGGGACGCTCAGTTACGGCTATCGAGGCGAGGAGATTCCGGGCGAAACAACAAGGTCCAGCAGGCCGGCTCGCATGATTGCAATTGATCCGGATACATCGCCGTGGGTAGCCATGTGCTGGCCTGGTCCACATAATCTTGACGGTGTAGATCGCATCATCATTGGCCACCCCTCGGCTCTGGATTGCCTTGGCTCCGCTTGCATATGGGGCGAATGGGAGGCGGAGAAAGGCGGCTGGATTAAGGGTCCGTCGGGTCTTTCTCCATGTGGTCTTCAGGCAAAAAGTGGGCATTGTTATCACTCGAATATCTGGAAATACAGGGTCAAAGTGAACTTTATGCACTTTTCTTTCTCGCTAAACATTGGCTTCACAGAGCGTCGTTACAATCCTGCTCTAGCGTGAAGGTAAGGAGACTTGCTCGAGGAGAACCTGGAAGAATCATGGCGCAGAGTCAGCCCCACTCTCAGCTCATTCGAAAAGTCGGGTTGCGCCAGAGAAGCTACTATGAAGATTGCACAACGAAAAAAAACCGGTGTCCTTAGGCAAAAGAGAGATGGAATGGCGGACCGGCCTTGCATTAACGCAGCATGCCGACCCCGCCCAGAAAGCAGGAGGTGGATATGACAGGAGGTTAGCCGTCCATCACATCAGCACATCGTTAGTGTGCGACGAACTGGAGCTGAAGGTCAGGATTGCCTGAGACACCGAAACGAAACAAGAAACAAGGCGGGTCAATCCCGTGAGCCTGGTTCGAGGGAAAACAAGTGGAAACTAAAGTAACAAATGAAAGGTTAGCAATAATGAAAAAGAAAGGAACAGCAATAGTGGTGCTGACGCTTATGTCCATAGTAAGCGTTTGGGCCATTGCGGCGCCCCCGAAGAACGTTATCGGGTATAACCGCATCGAAGCGCCCGCGGATTCCGACATCCTGGTCTCCGTGCCGCTCAACCTGAACCCCGTAGGGACGTACACCGTCGTTACGAAGACCGGCACGGGCGTGACGGTTGCCCCCGGTTCGTTCACCGACGACGCGTTCAACAACGACGATCACTACGCTCGCTTCGCAGGCGGACACTGGAGCACCATAACAGCCAACGATCCGGCTGAACTGGTGCTTGCGGACCTCGACATCCTGTCGAGTGTCAACGTTGGCGATACGTTCACGGTCTATCCGCATCAGACCCTTGCTGCGGTGTTCCCCAAGAAGCTCGAGCAGTTCGCGTTCATCCCGTCCAAGGACTCGTCGCTTGGCAATCGGGAAACGGAGATTCTTATGCCGTCGGACGCCGACAACACCAACAAGTCTCCTTCGGCGACGTACTACTACATCAAGTGGTCGCACCCGACCCTGGGGCTGATCGAGGGTTGGAGACAGTCCGGCGCCAGCCCGCTGCTTGACAAGGGCGGCGTTGTGATCAGGCCTGACAGCTACATCATCCTGCGCAACAGCCACGCCTCGCGGAAGTTGGTCTTCATTGTCAAGGGTCTGGTCCCTATGGGCAAGGTCGCCACGAAGGTCAGCACAAAGGCCGTCCAGTACGACCTGAACTTCGGCACGAACCGTCCCGTCGGCGTTAAGATCGGTCAACTCGGTCTTGAGCCTGTGTTCGCCGCCAGCGCTACTGCATCACTTGGAGACAGAAAAGACGAACTGCTGGTGTACAACAACGCGGACGGCAAGAAGAACAAAGCGCCCGTGGCGACTTACTACTACATCAACTGGAATCATCCCACGTTGGGATTGATCAAAGGATGGCGTCTGTCCGGAGTCAGCCCCCTTATCGATCAGGGCGACGTGAAGCTCTCCCCCAGCCAGGGTCTGATCATCCGCAAAGCCGCCGGCACACCCGCCCCCGGCTATGCGGTACAGAACCCACTTTACTAAACCTCGTATGGAAAGACCTCTGAGGAACAGAGGACGAATAAGATAGGAGTTGGACAATGAAGAAGGTTATAGCAGTTTTCACCATGTTGGTGCTTGTCAGCGGAGCCCAGGCGGACGTTAGCCTCAATATCGGCGGCGAGTTGTTCAGAGATTCCGCTGGAGACGCTCTTTTCTACGTCGATCTCGGCACATTGACGTCGGTTCACGGGAATCTGTTCATGCTGATCGGCGATCCGAGCGGCGACGGCTTCCAGAGCGTAGACGCGATCACAGACAACCTGGGATTCCTGGGCGGTGACGACGTTCTGATCGACGCCTGGGGCGTTAACGCAGAGAACACCTACATTGACGGCAACCTGAGCCACTCGATCAGCGGTTTTGACATGGTCGGAAGCGGGCTTTCGCAGGGTGACAAGATCGCCCTGGTGTGGTTTGAGAGCCTTATGGGCTCCGCGGTCGATCCGGCGGCTCTCGGCGCCAAGCCCGGTGAAGACCAGCCGTTCGGCGTTCTCCTGCCGGACAAGCAGGATCCCATGTGGACCCTCCCGTCCGATGGCGGTCAGCAGAACTACTTCCACACGTTTTCGGGCGCTGCAGCCGACACCGGCAAAACAGACCTCGTCACCACTCCCGAACCCATGACTTTCGCGGTCCTGGCGCTGGGTGGCGGAATAGTCGCCGCGCGTCGTCGCAGGAATAAGAGAGCCTAAAACACTGTTGTATTACGACAGCAATGCACAATCCTCCAAAGAGAGATCAAAATGAGAAGACAAGAAAGGACTATACAAATGAAGGGCATTAAACTTGTAGTAGCGTTGGGCGTTCTGGCGGGACTGGCGATGAGCGCCGGCGCACAGACGGTCATCAACAACGACATCACGACGTCGACGACCTGGACCAAGGCGGGCAATCCCTACAGCTTCGCCGCCCAGATTTACGTCACTAACGGAGCCACGCTGACAATCGAAGCCGGCGTAATCGTCAAGAGCGCCCCGACCGCCAACGGCAGCGGCAGCCTCGCTGTGACCCGCGGTTCGAAGATCCGCGTCCTCGGCACCAAGGACGAGCCGGTCATCATGACCTCCACCAACGACACTAACGCCGGCGACGGACCCGGCACGGGAACGTGGCGTGAGGCCGCCCTGGAATGGGGCAACCTGACGATCATGGGCGATGCGCTGATCAGTCGTTCCTATGACTCAGGAAACACGAAGACCCCGACGGGCCTGAACGAAGCCAACATGGAAGGCCTGACCGACGCGGTCAAGAGGAAGTACGGCGGAGACAATGACGACGACGACAGCGGAGAGATCCACTACCTGTCGCTGCGTTACGGCGGACGAGTGGTCGGACTGGCCAACGAACTGAATGGTCTTTCCCTCGGCGGCATCGGACGCGCCACCGAAATCGACCACGTCGAGATCATGAACAACGTTGACGACGGAATCGAGATCTGGGGCGGAACGGTCAACCTGAAGTACGTCAGCATCTGGAACATCGGCGACGACAGCTTCGACATCGACCAGGGCTGGCGCGGCAAGGCCCAGTTCGGCCTGATCGTCCAGGGCCACAGCCTCGACGCCGACCAGGGCTCGGGCGTAGGCGACAACTGCTTCGAGATGGACGGTGCCGAAGACGCCACGGCCCAGCCGCATGGCGCGGCGCTGATCTACAACTTCACCGCGATCGGCCAGCCCCACACCAGCAAGGGCGGCGACGGAGCAACCACCTGGCGCGACAATGCACGCGTACAGTACCGCAACTGCATCTTTATGAATATTGGTAATAAGGTCGTTCGTTTTGACAATATTGACGGCGACGGCGCCAACGGCTACGGCCACAACAGCACGCTTTCATGGGCCGCGACCTGGACGACGGACTACAGCCACTCGCATGACTGGGCGCAGACGGTCAATGCCTACGGCGCCACCGAGCCGGCGACGACCGACTTCAGGCACCCGCAGAATCTCTACAAGGCGCAGGTTGACGGGAAGCTGGCGGAGATCAAGGACAGCGTGTTCTTTCAGAACGCAAACACCGCGGCCTACACTGAGGCGACCGCGCGTGGCGTGTTTGACGCCGCCAACAACAATGTCCAGGAGCCCGCGAATTCGCCGATCCAGGGCATCACCCGCAACCTGAACGGCGGAGTCGGCGTGGTCAGGGGCGGACATACGATGTACCCCGTTACGAGCCTGAATCCCTGTGCGGCCAATGACGCTGTGACCAGCGTGAACACCGCTCCGGCCGACGGGTTCTTCACCCCCGTGAAGTTCCGCGGCGGTTTCAGCAAGGACAACAACTGGATGGCCGGCTGGACGGCCGCCGACGAGTTCGGCCTGATCGTAACGACGATGAACGCCGCAGATCCGACCGCGACTGGTGAACTGGCTAAGGTCGAGACCAAGACGACTTTCGACACCGACGCCGGAGTTATCTACACGATCGAGAAGTCTACCGACATGCGCAACTGGGTCCCCGCCGGTGTAGTCACAGGCACCGGAAGCACGATGGAATTCTCCGACCTCGACTCGTTCGAGAACGGCAAGTTCTACCGAGCGATTCGCCAGTAGACGGGTCGGATGTTCGATCGATGCGGATCGAACGGCTAGAGAAGACTGATTGACGCCAAATCCGATGGCAGGGGCCGTATGTTTCGGACATGCGGCCTTTGTCGTCGGAATATGCAAAGACCATAGGAATTTGAAGCAAAACGCAGTTTGGAATTGTCCCTGAAATGGCAACAAGAGCCTCAAAAACCGTGATGTGGTTTCTCCTGGTGGGTGTCTGTTTATCCGCAGTTACCGCGGGTTGCGGGCCCCAGGGGGAAGACAACGCTGCGACGGATAAGGCCGGCAAGCCCCGCGCAGCGTCCCCCCTGGAAGACAAGCCGCTTTCAGATTACCGGATCAAGTTGCTGGAGACGGCCTTTGGCGCCGCTTGCGCGTTGCCAGTTCCGGCGCACAGAAAGGACCGCGGCAAGGCCCAGGAGAGAGTCGTCGCCGCTTGCATCAAGCTCGAGCAGCCCAAGCGGGCGATTGAATATACAGACAAGATCCTGAACTGGAGGCAAGGGGCCTGCTATGCGGACCTGGCGTTCTTTCGAGCACAGCAGGGCTGCAGAGGCCGGGAGGTGCAGGATTATCTGGATAAGGCGGTCAAGGTGTCCTCCGTGTCCAGAGACTGGAGCAGAGATCGCATAAAGGCGAAGGTGGCGCGAGTGCACGCTCTTCTGGGCCAGGACCGAAAGGTCGCCGAGTTGGCCAGTAGTCTGGATAAGTCCGAACTCGGCAAGACCGCCGGAATGCGTGCCTCGATCGGCGACGACGGCGCCTTCAATAAGCACGTCAGCACGCTTGACGCACTCGCCAAATCCGGCGGACTGGACATCGCAGCCAATGTCGGAACGTCACTGGTCGAGTTGTACGATCGGTATTATGAAGACAAGCGACGTCGCTTACTCATAGCCGAGCATATTGAGAAGAACTCCGACAAAGTGCCTGTATTCATGCGTCTGGAGCAACTGCTGAAGATGGCGGATATCGCGCTTGGTCGAGAGGACCGCGCCGAGGCGCTGCTATTGGTGAACAAGGCCCAGCAGCTTTACGACGGCGCCGAGTGGCCTCTAAGGTTCGGCATTCCGTGGAAAGCTCGTCTGGCTGCGGCTCGATTCGGCGTTGGGGACACCGAGAGGGCCAAAAAGGACATCGACTCTACGCACGCACAGTTTAACGAACATAGAGACAACATTCTCAACTTTGACCGAGCCGGCGTTTTGCGTCCGATCGCTGAAGCATACCAGAGCATGGGGGAAAGTGCTGAATCGCTCGCTGTGTACAAGCAGGCGATCAAAGAAGGCGCGGTGAATCCCAACGCCCGCCCGCGAGCCAATGACCTGTCGGCCACGTGCTGTTCGATGGCCTTGAGCGGAATAGAGCCTGACGCGGAACTCTGGGATGGAATTACGAAGATCAGAGAGGATCTGTGCGAACCATGGTAGGCATTAACCGGCGATTTCTGATCTGGTTCGCACTCGCCGCGGCGCTGCCTGCGCATGCGGCCAGGGCCCAGCAGATGGGAGGCATCCGCGGTTCAGTAACCGACAAGGACTTCGACGCGCCGATGGCCGTCGCGCAGGTGCGCATTGACGAGACAGGTGACAAGACCAACA
>Ga0180429_10005019_pt1 | contig 10538 bp, 8 predicted proteins | sample SS_ome_FD_132428 | JGI IMG/M metagenome (GOLD analysis project Ga0180429, IMG submission 132428) | Hypersaline lake sediment archaeal communities from the Salton Sea, California, USA - SS_1_S_1 metaG | ecosystem: Environmental > Aquatic > Non-marine Saline and Alkaline > Hypersaline > Sediment ...
AGAGTCCCCGTCCGAACGCGGGCGGTCCTCTTCGAATATGTGATCGGTCCACCAACCCAACCGTTTTCACAACTGACCTTTAAGTTCAAATCGACTCTCCCGATAGGCGATCTTTAGATCAACTCCTTCGATTCTTTTTCGACGCCGGGAAAGAATGATTAAAGTTCCCGGCTTTCGGTTCTCCCCCCAGTGGTGTGGATTGATCAATCTGAGTTTTTAAGTCCCCCATTCCCTGTTCAGAGTCCGAGGGTTCGGTCGTTGACATTTATATATAGGGATGATGAAATAAGAATCCCCGTTTCAATCGGGACGTGTCGACACTGTTCTATTAGGTCATTCGCCGCTCCCCCGGGGTTTGAAACAACCGCGATTTCCGGACTCCCCGAAATCGCGGAATCGTATTCATAGAGAGAATCGGCCGGCCGGGATCAGTCGGTTACACCGAAATCAGTCGGTTACACCGAAGTCAGTCGGTAATACCGAAGTCAGTCGGTTACACCGAAGTCAGCCGGCAACATCAGAGAAGGAGTACTTTTATGGCAGTTGGTATTGTTGGCTATGGGGCTTACATTCCTCTCCATCGGATCAAGGTGGAGGAGATCGCCAAGGTCTGGGGCGCTGACGCCCCGAGCTACAAGCGCGGTCTCATGCTTCAGGAAAAGTCTGTCCCCGCACCGGACCAGGATGTGATCACCATGTCGGTGGAAGCGGCTCGCAAGGCGCTGAAACGGTCGGGGATCAATCCCGTCGACATTGGAAATATCTACATCGGTTCCGAATCCCACCCCTACGCGGTCAAGCCGTCGGGCACGGTGGTTGCCGAGGCGATCGGAGCGACGCCCGACATTCACTGCGCCGACTTCGAGTTTGCCTGCAAGGCGGGATCGGAGAGCATGTTCGTGAGTTACGGCCTCGTCAAGGCGGGGCTGGTCAAGTACGGCCTCGGCATCGGCGCCGACACCTCCCAGGGCGCGCCGGGCGACGCCCTCGAATACTCGGCCTCGGCAGGCGCGGCGGCCTTTCTCTTCGGGGAGGAAAATCTCCTCGCCACCGTCGACCACACCTGCTCGTACACGACCGATACACCCGACTTCTGGCGCCGCGAGTATCAGTTCTATCCGCGCCACGGCGGCCGCTTCACCGGTGAGCCCGCCTACTTCAAGCATGTCATGGGCGCCGGCACCAAGCTCCTCGAACTGTCGGGACTCAAACCGTCCGACTTCCAGTGGGCGGTCTTCCACCAGCCCAACGGCAAGTTCCCCATGAAGGTGGGCAAGAAGCTCGGCTTCACCGAGGAACAGATGACCCAGGGCTGGCTCGTTCCCAAGCTCGGCAACACCTACTCGGGCGCGTCGCCTCTCGGCCTCACCGCCATCCTCGACGTGGCCAAGCCTGGCGACAAGATCTTCATGTGTTCCTATGGCTCCGGCGCCGGCAGCGACGGATTCGTTTTCACGGCGCAGGACAAGCTCACCGAGGTGCAGGGCGCGGCGACCCAGACATGGGATCAGCTCAACAAGGCCCGTTATCTCGAGTACGGCGCGTACGCCAAGTTCCGCGGCAAGATCAACAAACTGGAAGAGAATTGATAACACTCCCTTTACTGGAGGAATACTATAATGCGGGATGTCGCAGTAATAGGCGTCGGCATCAACAAGTGGGGCGAGCTCTGGGAGCACTCCCTGCGGAACATTTTTGTGGACGCCGCACTCAAAGCGATCGACGACGCCGGTGTCGATCATGTCGATTCAATGTACGTGGGCTGCATGACGTCGGGCCTCTTCGTGGGCCAGGAACATCTCAGCTCGCTTTTTACCGATTACATGGGGCTCAATCCGATCCCGGCGACGCGCGTCGAGTCGGCCTGCGCCTCGGGCGGCGTGGCCTTCCGCTCCGCCATCATGGAAGTCGCCTCCGGTATGAGCGACGTCGTCCTCGCCGGCGGTGTGGAAAAGATGAACGACCTCGACGGCGGCGGCGTGACCTTCGCTCTCGCCACGGCGTCCGATCAGGAATATGAGGCCTACAACGGGATCACCTTCCCCGGGCTCTACGCGCTCATGGCGCGCGCCCATATGGAGAAGTACGGCACCACGCGCGAGCAGCTCGCCCACGTGGCGGTCAAGAATCACGCCAACGGCGTGCTCAATCCCGATGCCCAGTTCCCCATGAAGATCACCGTCGACACGGTCCTCAACTCGGTCGAAGTGGCCGATCCTCTGAGGCTGATGGACTGCTCGCCCGTCACCGACGGCGCCGCGGCCCTCATCGTCTGTCCCCTCGACATGGCGTCGAAATTTTCGAAGGCGACGCCCGTGCGCGTGGCGGCGTCGACAATGGGCACCGACACGATCGCGCTCCACTCGCGCTCCGACCTCACCTTCCTCAACTCGACGGCGACGGCGGCCGAGAAGGCCTATGCCATGGCCGGCGTGGGACCGCGCGACATCGACGTGACCGAGGTTCACGACTGCTTCACCATCGCCGAGATCTGCGTCACCGAGGCTCTGGGATACTTTGAAAAGGGCCAGGGCGGCGCGGCGGCCGAGGCGGGTGCCACGGCGCGCGACGGCGAATTCCCGGTCAATCCCTCGGGCGGCCTCAAGTCGAAGGGCCACCCCGTCGGCGCCACCGGCGTTGCCCAGGTGGTGGAGATCGTCAAGCAGCTCCGCGGCGACGCGGGCGAGAGGCAGATCAAGGGTGTCAAGAGAGGCTTGACCCAGAACATGGGCGGCACGGGCGGAAGCTCCGTCGTGCATATTTTGGAGGCAGTCTGATGACGACAGCAAGATACTGGCGTGAAGTCCCCCAGCGATTCCGCCTCGAAGCGGCAAAGTGCTCCAAGTGCGGCAAGGTTTTCTTTCCTCCCAGGCTCATCTGCGATGCGTGCAAGCACCGCGAGTTCGAGCAGGTCAACCTCTCCGACGAGGGCGAGATCCTGTCCTACACGATCATTCACACGCCGCCGTCCAACTTCAGCGACGAGGCGCCCTATGCCATGGCGGTGGTCAGGCTCGGGGGCGATGCCAACGTGCTGACCCAGGTCGTCGATTGCGATTTCGACGATCTCAAAGTGGGTGGCAAGGTGCGTGTCGAGTTCCGGCGCATCCAGGAGGACGGCAAGTCTGGCGTTCTTCAGTACGGCTATAAATGCGTGTTGGCCGACTGAGCGTCCCGCTCAGTCGGTAGCGCAACCGATCAGCGGCTCACGCCGCTGCTCCGTTCCGCGAGTGATCGAGACTTTGACGGTCAACTAGGCGCGCTTTCTTAAATTTCAACTGCTCCCGGCCGTGTGGATTGTTGCAGATCCCGCGGCCGGGATTCCCATTAATACCTTGAGATGAGGGATCCATGTTTCGCATAGAGTCGAGGATCAGCACAGCGTCTCCCGAGTTCAAAGAGAATGATGCCTATTATCGCGACAAGATCTCGGCCTTTCGAGACCGGCTCGCCAGCGTCAAGGAGGGCGGCCCGCCCGAGTCGGTGGAGCGGCACCACAAGCGCGGCAAGCTGACGGCGCGCGAGAGGCTCGACCGTCTCTTCGACCGCAACACGCCCTTCATGGAGTTTTCGGCTCTTGCCGCCAACGGCATGTACAAGGACGAAGCCCCCGCCGCGGGCGTCATCACCGGCGTGGGCGTGGTGCACGGGCGCGAAGTGGCGGTCGTGGCCAACGACGCCACGGTCAAGGGGGGCACCTATTTTCCGATCACCGTGCTCAAGCACTGCCGTCTTCAGGAGATCGCCCAGCAGAACAATCTTCCTTGCGTCTACCTCGTCGACTCGGGCGGTGTCTTTCTGCCCGAACAGGCGGGCGTCTTTCCCGACAAGGAGCACTTCGGACGGATCTTCTACAATCAGGCGCGGCTCTCGGCGCTGCGCATCCCGCAGATCTCGGCCGTCATGGGATCGTGCACGGCGGGCGGCGCCTACGTGCCCGCCATGTCGGACGAGACGATCATCGTCAAGGGGGTGGGCACGATCTTCATCGGCGGTCCGCCCCTCGTCAAGGCCGCCACCGGCGTCGACGTCACTCCCGAGGAGCTCGGCGGCGCCGACGTGCACTGCCGTATCTCGGGCGTGTCCGACCACTACGCCGTCGACGACGAGGACGCGATCCGCATGTGCCGCAACATCCTCGAGAGCGTGCCCAAGACGCGCAAGTTCCCTCTCACCGTGGAGGAGCCGCAGGAACCGCACTACGATCCCGAGGAGCTCTACGGCATCATCCCAAAAGACCTGATGAAGGCCTTCGACATGAAGGAGGTCATCGCCCGCCTCGTCGACGGGAGCCAGTTCCACGAGTTCAAGGAGCACTACGGCACGACGCTCGTCACCGGATTCGGGCGCATCATGGGCTACCCCGTGGGCATCGTGGCCAACAACGGTGTTCTCTTCCGGGAGAGCGCGCAGAAGGGCGCCCACTTCGTCTCCCTCTGCGCCGTGCGCAAGATCCCGCTCATCTTCCTCCAGAACATCACCGGATTCATCGTGGGCAAGGAGTACGAGCACGGCGGCATCGCCAGGGATGGCGCCAAGATGGTCCACGCCGTGGCCAACGCCCAGGTGCCGCGTTTCACCCTGATCATCGGCGGGAGCCACGGCGCGGGCAACTATGCCATGTGCGGCCGCGGCTACTTCCCGCGCCTCCTCTGGATGTGGCCCACGGCCAAGATCTCGGTCATGGGCGGCGAACAGGCGGCCAACGTGCTCCTCACGGTCAAGCTCGCCCAGCTCGAGAAGAAGGGCAAAACGATGACCCCCGACGAACAGAAGGAGTTCATGCGCCCCATCCTCGAGAAGTACGAGCACGAGGGATCGGCCTACTTCTCCACGGCGCGCCTCTGGGACGACGGCATCATCGAACCGCTCGACACGCGCACCGCCCTCGGCCTGGCCATCTCGATGAGCCTCAACGCAACCATCGAAGACCAGGAGTTCGGCGTGTTCAGGATGTGATTTTATTCAACGAATGGCGGAAGTGCGCAGGAGACGGCCATGAGTGATTCTTACAAGATGCTCACCATAAACAGCGACGGGAGGGTGGCGCGCGTCACCCTCAACCGGCCCGAGATCCACAACGCTTTCAACGAGGTGGTGATCAGCGAGCTGACGGCGGCCATGAAGGAGCTCGCCGCACAGGCGGGCGGCGCCGACGGGCTGCGCGTCGTCGTTCTCACCGGTGCGGGCAAGTCGTTCTGCGCCGGCGCCGACCTCAACTGGATGAAAAAGATGGCGGCCTACACCTACGAGGAGAACATCAAGGACGCCCTCGCCCTGGCCGACCTCATGTACACGATCTACACCTGCCCGCTGCCGACGATCGCGCGCGTCAACGGTTCCGCCTTCGGCGGCGGCGTGGGCGTGGCGTCGGCGTGCGACATCGTGGTGGCGTCGACAGAGGCGCGCTTCTCGCTGAGCGAGGTCAAGCTCGGCCTCGTGCCGGCGTGCATCGCGCCCTACGTGATCGAAAGGGTCGGGCAGCGCAACGCGCGCGAGTTCTTTCTCACCGGCGAGCGGATCAGCGCGCAGAAGGCGCTCGAGATCGGCGTGGCCAACAAGATCGCCGCGCCCGACGAGCTCGACGGAATTGTGGACGGGTACATCGCCCACCTCCTCTCGTCGAGCCCCCAGGCGCTCCGCTGGGCCAAGGACCTCGTGAGCAAGACACCCAAGATGAAACTCGACGAGTGCCGCCAGTTCAACGCGGAGATGATCGCCAAGCTGCGCGTCTCCGAGGAAGGCCAGGAAGGGATCAGCGCCTTCTTCGAGAAGCGCAAGCCCAACTGGGCGTGAAAGGAAAAGGACTGAAATGAACAAGATTCTCATCGCCAACAGGGGCGAGATCGCCGTCAGGATCATCCACGCCTGCCGCGAGATGGAGATCCCCGCGGTGGTGGTCTACTCGGAAGCGGATCGCGAGTCGCTCCACGTGCACCTCGCCGACGAGGCGATCTGCATCGGCCCGCCGTCGCCCGTGGAGAGCTATCTCAACGTCGACGCCGTTATCGCCGCGGCCAAGAAGGCGGGCGCCGACGCCGTCCACCCCGGCTACGGATTTCTCTCCGAGAACGCCGCCTTTGCCGAGCGCTGCACCGCCGAGGGTCTCATCTTCATCGGTCCGCCGCCCGCGGCGATCCGCGACATGGGCGACAAGGTCAAGTCGCGCGCCATGATGCAGGACGCAGCGGTGCCCGTCGTTCCCGGCACCACGGGAAGCATCGACGAGATGGACCGCGTACTGAAAGAGGCGGCCGCCATCGAGCTCCCTCTCTTCGTGAAGGCCGCCGCCGGCGGCGGGGGCAAGGGCATGCGGCTCGTCACCGACCGCGATACGCTGAAGTCGACCCTCGAATCGGCCACGCGCGAGGCGGCCGCCGCCTTTGGCGACGGAACGGTCTACGTGGAAAAGTGCCTCGAACAGCCGCGCCACGTCGAGGTCCAGGTCCTCGCTGATACTCACGGCAACACCGTGCACCTCTTCGAGCGCGAGTGCTCGATCCAGCGCCGCCACCAGAAGCTCGTCGAGGAGACGCCTTCACCCGTTCTGACCCCCGAGATCAGGGCGCGCATGGGCGAGGCGGCGGTCAACGCGGCGCGCGCCGTCGACTACCGGAGCGCGGGCACGGTCGAGTTTCTCTTGGATCGTGACGGGAGCTTCTACTTTCTCGAGATGAACACGCGCATCCAGGTCGAGCACCCCGTGACCGAGTTCACCACCGGCGTCGATCTCGTCAAGTGGCAGATCCGGATCGCCCGCGGCGAAGCGCTCGATTTCACCCAGGACGATCTCGTCCAGCGGGGGCACGCCATCGAGTGCCGCATCTACGCCGAGGACGCGGAGAACAACTTCATGCCCTCCACGGGAAAGATCTCGCTCCTCAAGGAACCCTACGGCCCCGGAGTTCGGAACGACTCGGGCATTTATGAAGGGTACGAGGTGACGCCTCACTACGATCCGATCCTCGCCAAGCTCGTCGTTTACGACGAGAACCGCGAAGCGGCGCGCAAGAAAATGCTCACCGCCCTCGAGAACTATGTCGTCCTGGGGATCAGGACATCGATCAGTTTCCTGCGCGATCTTCTCGGCCACGAGGCGTTTATCGCCGGCGACACCTACACCGACTTCATTCCCAAGCACATGGAGGACTGGTCCGACTCTGCCGAGGCGCCGCCCGACGATGTTCTTCTCGCCGCGGCGCTCGCCGAGTTTCACCGCAAGCCGGCCGCGGCAGGCGGCGGATCGGATCAAGCCGCCGCCACGCCGTGGCAGACGGTGGGGGGCTGGGAAGTCGGTTCAGGTCGATAAAAGAAAAAAGGACGGACCTCATGCAATACGAGTTCTTCTGCAACAACGAAACCTACACCGTCACTCTCGAGAAGAAGGGCGATATCTTCGAGGCGACGGTGGGGGAGAAAACATACACCATCGATGCGCGCAGGGCGACCGACCGGTTCCTCTCGTTCATCGTCGACGGCCGCTCGGTGCTCGCCCATCTCGCCCGGGGCGACGCGGGCTGGGCGCTCGGTCTCGGTGGACGGCAGTTCGTGCTCGAAGATCCTTCCGCCGCAGAAGAAAAATCAGCCGGCTCCGGCGGCGGAGGCGGAGGCGACGGACACATCGCAACGCCCATGCCGGGCAAGGTCGTCGAGGTGCTCGTGGCCGAGGGTGACGCGGTCTCCGTGGAACAGCCCCTGGTCATCCTCGAATCGATGAAGATGCAAAACGAGATCAAGTCCGATGTGGATGGCGTGGTGAGCAAGATCCATCTCGCCGCCGGCGCCCTCGCGAATTTCGGCGATCCACTGATCGAGATCGAAGTCGCCGAGGGCTGAAATCGATCACAGGCGCCCGATTGGGCCCGTCTCAGGGGATTCGAGCCCAATACTCGAAGCGAACTAAAAATTTTCCTCTCTAATGCATTTTATCAGGGCAACTTACAGAGACCGTTCCATTTTGGTCCGTCCCTGGTTGTATGTAATGATATGATATAAACGCAATCGAATACGACCTTGGCGGTTGATTCATCCAATAAAACAATACTGACATAACCTTAAGAGGATATTTGGGTTAAGGAGTCATTTCATGCTCAAGAACACAACCATTCTCGTTTTGACCTTTATCTTCGGCATCGTGGGCACCGCAACGGGCGCCACAGTGATCGTTCCCGACCACTACTCGACCATTCAAGACGCCATCGACTCGGCCTTCATCGGCGACGTGGTGATGGTGCGCGCCGGAACCTACGTGGAGAACATCGACTTCATGGGCAAGGCGATCACCGTGGAGAGCGAGTCGGGCGCAGCGCTGACCGTGATCGACGGCGGCCAGCAGGGCAGCGTCGTTCTCTTCAACAAGGGAGAGGGCGCCCTTTCGGTTCTCGACGGCTTTACGTTGACCAACGGATCGGGCACCTTCGCGGCCGCGCCTTTTAATGATTATTGCGGCGGGGGGATCTTTTGCGACTACTCCTTCCCCACGATCAAGAACAACGTGATCGACACCAACAGCGCCATCTACGGCGGCGGTGTCTGTTTCTCCCAGTCCACGTCGGCCGAATTCGTCGGCAACAGGGTCTCGAACAACACGGCCACCACGGGCGCCGGGATCTTTTGCAGATATTCCAACACCACCATCGCGGGAAACATCATTTCCAACAACAACGCCGGCTACGGCGGCGGTGGAGTGGCCTGCTGGCTCACGTCGTCTCCCACGCTGGTGAACAACATCATTCATTCCAACCGGGCCGACGGCAGCGGCGGCGGCGGCGCGGTGCGCGCCTACAACAAGTCCGAGCCCGTGCTGGTCAACAACACGATCGTCGGCAACGTGGCCGACCGCGGCAACGGCCATGCGCTCTTTTGCAAGAACGGTGTCATCACCGTGACCAACTCGATCATCTGGGATAACGAATCGGCCGAGGGTTCGGTGGCGTGGGTCGAGCATACGTCCACCCCGTCGTCGCTGACCATGAGCCACTCCAATCTCGAAGGCGCACAGTCGGCGGTCTACGTGGCTCCCGGCAACACGCTCAACTGGAACGCGGGCATGATCGACAGCGATCCGCTCTTTGTCGACAGCCAGGATTTTCACCTGACCTTGGCCTCGCCCTGCCGCAACAGTGGCGACAATTCGATGGTGAGCCTCATCGATGCCGATTTCGAGGGAGACACCCGCGTCGTGCAGGGCGCGGTCGACATGGGCGCCGACGAGTTCTACTATCACCTCTACACGGTGGGAACGATCACGGCCGGCGCCGAGATCTCGATCCGTGTCGTGGGGCTGCCCGACGCGCCCGTGCGCCTCTGCCAGGGCAGCTTCTTGGCCACGCCCCAGGCGTCGCAGTACGGTGATTTCTATCTCCAGAGACCTCTGGCCAACCTCTGGAATCTGGGCACGATCCCCTCCAACGGCGTGCTGATCCTCGCGGCCTCGATTCCCGAATTCTGGGATGCGGGAGAGAGCTTCCACTTCCAGTCGCTGGTGGGGAACTTCGGCGGTGCGTACACCCGCCTCACGAACGTTCTCGACATCGTTGTCGAGTAAGCACTCAACCAAAAAATACAATCCAGCGGGGCGTCCAGTCCCTTTCCCATCCCCGGGAAGACTGGCTCGCCCCTTTTTCTATTGAAGGGGAAAAGCCGTTTCTCGCAAAGGCGCCAGGATTGCCAAGTTTGCATCAAGAAGGATTTGGGGTTTTGGGTAATCTGACCGTCGGTGCTGTTTCTGACCGTGAGCGGGCCATCGAAGCCCGCGACCACAGCTCTGACAGGCGCAAAATGTGAATCGTCGGTATCGGGCATAGCGGTCCGCTCGGTCGGGGGTGGTGAGGCTCACCACCCCCGACCTGAAACCACCCTTTTCAGATCACCAAGTTTAACGAACTCTTCAGAATTTGAATCCGGCAGAAACGATCACCCCCCTGAGATCGTCGTTCCCCTGATAGTAGTGGGCAGACAGGTCGACTCCCTCCTCCTCGGTCGACGTCAGCGCGATTCCGGCGTAGAGCGCTCCCGCTTCAAACTCGTAATCGATATCGAGCACCTCGGTGCCCACCAGGTCGGCCGTCCACTCGCCGTCGAGCGTTTTGATCCAGATCCCGGTGCTCGCCACCACGAGCAGGCCGCGCTCGAAGTCGAAGGCATGGCGAACGCCCACGTTGAGATCCGAGCCGCCGCCGACGAACTCGTTGTCGTATCGGACTCCGGCGATCGTTTCGTCGTTCTCCATGTAGTGGGAATGAAGCCTGACCTCCCAGTCCACGCCCCAGCCCGGTTCGGCCGGATCGGGCGACCGGATGCCGAAGCCGATCTCCGATCCCGCGATGCCCACATCGAGGCTCTCCTCTTCGGCGGCGGCGTACCCCAGATCGCGATAAATGGCGGCGAAGTCCGCATCCGAGACGTTGGCCACCGGTGCGGTGCAGTCGCCCTCGTAGCGCAGCGCCTCGCCGTTGTTGATGTCGTGGTTGCCGGGCACCACATAGACCGGTTTGCCGGCCGCCGTCAGCCGCTTCAGCTTGCGGGCCGCGATCTCG
>Ga0180429_10005020_pt1 | contig 10538 bp, 13 predicted proteins | sample SS_ome_FD_132428 | JGI IMG/M metagenome (GOLD analysis project Ga0180429, IMG submission 132428) | Hypersaline lake sediment archaeal communities from the Salton Sea, California, USA - SS_1_S_1 metaG | ecosystem: Environmental > Aquatic > Non-marine Saline and Alkaline > Hypersaline > Sediment ...
CGGATCGCCGAGATCCGCAAACCGAGAGCAACTCGCAGAGTTGCCTTCCTCGGTAGCTCAATTGGCAGAGCGCTCGGCTGTTAACCGAATGGTTGGAGGTTCGAGTCCTCCCCGGGGAGCCAGATCCCAGATCCCTTCGCTTCAGCTACTGAGGCGAAGGGTTCTCTGTAGGTAGGGTCTACGTTATCTGCGTACACGACGCAGTTCGAAGCCAGGAGCAACAGGTGTTGCGCCTTTTCCTCGTCTGATTCCATCGAATAGAGTTCTGGTCCGCGTTTCAGGAGTTCTAAGGTTTGCTCGCTGCTGGCATGGTCTAGTTGCCTGTTCGAGCTCAGACGGTCAATCTCGTGGCGAACTGCCACGAGCGATTCCGCCAGGCGAGTGTCGAGCCCACTCCAGAGGGCGTCGTCAATGCGTGCATCCTGAAGATCCATGTATGCGTTTTCGCGTCGAGAGATGAGTCTGCGCTCCTCGGTAGCAAGCTGCTGCAGTCTCCGCTGACGAGCTCGGCTCCTTCCATCACGCTCTTCTTCGATCTTCGCCAGCAGCATCCTGAGAGTTTCCTCTGAGACGTAGACATCATCGACGACAGACTTGAGCATGCCTTCGAGGGCTGCCTGGGGGTGCCACGGTTGCCTGCACTTCCCCCGGCTCTGAGTGCAGTGGTAATAGACGTACTTCCCCTTCTTGATCTCGGCAGTCAGCTGACAACCGCAGTATCCACAGATCAGAAGCCCCCTGAATGCGAAGACACGACGCTTCCCTTTGGGCGTCGCCTTGGCACGCAGCCGCTCCTGGACGCGATCAAACAGCGTCTTCGAGACAAGAGGAGGGTGATTGCCAGGGTACACCTTGCCGCACCACTTGAGTGCCCCGTAGTAGAAGGGATTCGTAAGGAGGTGGTGAAGGGCCCCTTTGGCTAGAGATGAGCCCGACTTCGTCCGGAGGCCTATCTCCCGCGCCCGCTTCACGTGTTGGGAGAGGGAGGAGTTCCCGTATGCGTACTCCTCGAAGACCCGCGCGACTATCGCACCCATTAGGGGGTCCACTTCAATCGTCTTCAGCTCGCGGTTGTTGGTATATCCAGTTGGTGCTGGCCCGGGCCAGCCACCGCTTTGGACCTTTCGTAGCGCTGAGTCCAGGACTCGCTCGCGGGTCTTGTCGCTCTCGAGCGTTGCGACTGCCATGTACATGGTGGTCAGGAATCGTCCTGTGGAGCCCTCCGGGATGTTCTCTGTGATCGAGATAAGGCGTACATCGTCAAGCGCCGCAAACGCACCGAAGTCAACTTCGTTCCTCCAGAGACGGTCAAGCTTGTACACGAGGACCGTCTGCACGGCGTCATGGGTGCGAAGAAACGAAAGCATGTCATCGTACGCGGGCCTTCGTCCAGGAACCCGCGCAGAGTGGGTTTCGGAGAAGAAGCGCACGATCTCAATCTTGTGCCCCTTCGCGAAGTCCCGCATGAGCTGTCGCTGGGTTTCTGGTGACGCTTCCTCTTGACTCGATGTCGACACGCGGATGTAAGCAACAGCTTTCTGCATGAAGATCACTCCCTACAGGACCCTATTCCGCCGACAGACATGAGTCAATGAGCCCTTGCACTCTGAGTTCTCGCCGTTCTGCGGACGCGCGCGGGTCTGTGTGTGCCTCTGCAACGCGGGCGAGGAATCCGACATAGGCGCACAGATTCTCAAGTCCGGCCTGATTGGTCACAGTTTCAGCTGGACCCGTTGCGCGGCTAGTCCCGGCTCCAGGGCGGCTTGAGCTTGAGTCCACTCGAGTGGACTCAGCATCCATTCTGTGCTCCTGGTTCCTGCGTCGCTTCGCACGGCGGGGCTCCATCTGCAGACTCGAACAGCACTTCGGCCTCAACTCCAAGTGCTTCCGACAAGCGTTCCCTGTACTTCGGGTATGGGAATCGTCTCCCCGCCTCAAGATCGAAGAGAGTGGTTGGGTGAAGGCCAGTTCTCCTAGCCAATTCAGCGACCGTGAGGCCTTGAGTCTTTCTCACTTCTCTGAGCTTGAGATGGTTGCCCATGTAGCCTCCCTCGCCTGTAAGCGTTGACACAGCTGTACTGCAGACGTTTAATAGGAATATGTGTCCAAAGAGAGACGAGCTACGCCAGGACATCTTCGATGTACTTGAGGAGCGCGCTTCCGAAGTCATCGAAGCAGTCCTGGAGGGCGAGTCGGTCAAGGTCTCTCCAGAGAACCTTTCGGATCTCACCACTGCTGGACTGGATTGGCTCATAGGGAGGAACCGAGGACTGCTCGAGTCAGCGGTTGAAGGGGCCATGTCATCTGACCATCTCGGTGCTGATATGGCGTTCCTGGATCTAGCTCGGGAGTACCTGGATTCCCAGCTTGAGAGGTATGTGAGAAGGCTGCTGCATGGCAGTGGGGACCGCATGGAGAGCGAGCAGACGGAGTGGCTGAAGCGCGGATCGCTGGCCAACATCGCTTCGTATCTGGAGATGGTAGATGGTGTTCATGAAGCACGGAGCGAGATTCTCGGAACCCCGGAAGCGCTGTCAGCCGAGGCTGCTGCTAGATGGCTTGTTGAGAACGATGCAGGGCCTCCACGAGAACACGCTGACAGTAGGGAAGCTTCAGAAAGCAGACTGTCCCCTACTGCTCTGGAAGAGGGAATTCCTTACGTCGGAGAGGGTGCCGTCCGAAGCGACGCGACTAGCGATGCCCACAGCGTGCTCCTAGCCAGGAACGGCTACCAGGGGACACTGGATGTTCTCGTAGTTGGCGATGGGGAGCCAAAATCGCCCGGCAGTGGCTCTGCGGAGTCCACCTTCGGCCATGCCCATGTCATCGCTTTTCGGGGAGCCCTAACGGAGAAGCTGAAGGCCTACTCCGATCGTCTCTCCGATGAAGCTGGCGGTTGGCTGGAAGCAGTCTGGCTGATCTTGACGGGAGTGTGGGCGGGTCGATCTCTTGAGATACACAAGAGACGTGGGCGAGGACAGCCGAGTTTCTCCGTGGCCCAGGAAGCGCTCGTCATGACGGCCCTCGAAATGCAGATTGTTGAGGGGCTCCCTCCTTTCACGGAGGATTTCTTCTTGCTGCTGCTGAAGCGGTGGAACCGCGCCAAGGAGCAGATCTGCGAGGTGGCAGGCAATCATCCACGCATTGGGCGAGTTCTGGGCAATTACAGAACGACGGAGCAAATGCGTAAGGCGCTCGTGCGGTTCCGTTGTCACCTTCGTGAGATCACATCTGGAGCAACACGGGATTCCTACGATGCAAGGGAATACGAGAGAGAGAGAGAAGCTCTGGAGGGAATGAGGAGCAAGCTGGTTGAATTGGGATGGCTAGCCTAGAAGGCCATAGCTGTGATCCCGCCTTGTGGCGACTGATGTCGGAGCCATGGCCTTGCCTATCAAGAGTTGCGAGGGATGTTTGATGCGAAGGGCGACCGCAGTTGGCGGTCTCTCGAGAGACGTTTGCGAGTGTACAAGCCTGCCCGTTTCGGCAATCCTGACACGCTTCTTCACTCAGTGGGTTCGTCCGGTTTGGCTACATGGCAAGGCGCTTTTCTGGGTACGCAGGTCGACGGCTAGCCACTCTGTCCCAAGCCGCTCCTAGCCGCCGCTCTGTGTTGGCCTCCATTGCTCTGCGACCTTCTCCCAGGCGAAAACGATGTGTGACACGCCTTCCTCGGTGAAGATGTAGACGGGGTCGCCGACGAGAGTCAGCTGGAGACGGAAGCTCTCTCTTGTCCAAGTGTAGAACCTTGCCCCCTGAAACGGACCGTAGAGACCCTCCCAAGTGCAGACGTCAACAGCTACTTCGCCAGGGCTACTTGGCAGCTCGCGAGTGCTCCCACCTACCCGCCACTCGATCTCCAGTCCTTCGAAGCCCCAGGAGTCAGCGATGTACGGCCCACCTTCTCGGTTCTCGGCAAGCGCACTGGAGGCATACCGATCCACGCGCAACTCAATGCCCAGGAGCAGATCTGAGAATCTCTCTCTTGCCTCGTAGTACGCAATCGCGTACTGGATGGGGGCGCCGTTGGTCGAGTCGGGCAGAGTGATGAGCTCAATGTCATCCTTCCGGATCGTCTCGAACCCGACGAGGTAGGTTGGAATCAAGCTTAGCAAGTGCTCTGAGGGAGTGCCTGGTGTTTTGTCTGGAGTCGACGTGATTAGCACAGTGACGATGACCACGACGACCGTGGCCACAAGCCAGATGATGCGTCGAGCTCTTCTGTTCTTCCTAGCGTCGAACTGGCCGAGATCCTGCCTCTCGGTGGCCGAGCCGTTCCTCACTTGCTCTCCTTTCAGGCAACCATTGCGGATAGTACCCTAGTCTCCTGATTCCTCATACATGGGGTAGAAGGCCTTGAGGAACCGACAGTAGCGCTTGTCATAGAAGGGTGACTCGTTCTCCAGCCGAGCCCCAACGTGGAAGAAGGAGGCTTCCTTTCGTCCGAGCTTCCTGCCACGCTTCGTGTGCATGTCAAGCGCCTCGTCGGGAACATCATGTAGGACTGATGTATCGTTGAGCTTCTCCAGCTTGTCGCCGATCCAGCACAGATAGTCATCCGCCGTCCGGTCCTTCTCAGACCGAGCTAGCTCAAGTGCCGCCCGGACAGCGCACAGCGTTGGCTCCCGGCTCCGCTTGGACAGCGATGCGCACTGTCCGACGAAGAGAAGGGGCATCATCCCCGAGCAGTCCTCAACGGCGATTACACTGAGTCTTTGCCAGAGAGATGCATCCTTGCCGGACTCCATCATCTCCCGTGCCCAGAACATCGCTTCCTCATCCTGGCCTCTGCGAATCGCCTTCTGTAGTGCAGACTTGACCTCATCAAGGCGATATCCATTGACCGTCTCACCAGACCGCGCCGCATCCTCGAAGAGCGCTGAAGTAGCGTTCTCTTGCATATTACCTCCTTCAGAGAGGGTGGACACTATGAGAGTAGCCGACGTGGCACGTGTGTCAAATGCTGTTCAGTAGGCGATATTGGCGATCGAGTCCACTCATGTGGACACGAACTCGAAAGTGGCGGGATTGGTGGGCCAGTTCGATGCTAGAGAGGGTAGGCCACTAGGTTCTGCTGCACTCGGCAACTAAGGCCTTGAACCATGCGACAAGTGCTTCAGCCGTCTCCACAGACCAACGTGCGCAACCAGCACCCAATATGCCCTTTGGCCAGAATTCGTTCTCCGGTTCCGGGTAGAAAGGGTTAGGCAGGAATCGCGTCCTCATGCGCGCGATGAAGCCCTGCAGATCTTCCGGGCGTTCTGAAGGCCAATAGGCACCGTAGTGGACGAGCTGGTTTCTCAGCATGATCAGATCCTCGGCTGCTTCGAGAAGCCCGTCTGGCCAGTCAGGGTCCTTGCCCGTGACGTGCACGATGGCCTTGTGGTACTTCCTCAGAGTCTCCGAAAGGATCTTCGGCCCCGAGAACCTCCGATCTCTGATGGCATGGTTCCATGCGTTGGCAAGCTTTGAGCAAACGGCAGCGGCGACATTGGGTATTCCGCTCGCATCGCTAGCCATTATGTAGAACGAGTTGATATAGCCTTCGACATAGGACACCGAAGCGAGGACGCATCCCAGCCCATGCATTCGGTCCTCGAGGTTTCGATCAGAGAGCTGTCCATCCTCGATATGCTGAGACATTTGCATGAAGTGTTTCGCTGCGGGCAAGAAGAGTTGACTTGCCAGATTGGTCCTGACGCCGCATGGCGCGGTGAGCTGGCCCCTCGCAGACACTCTGGCGGCAAGTTCCTTCTCGGTCTGTTTGCCCATCCGGAGACCTCCGTTTGAAGTGAGACTATCAGGCCAGCCGTGGCATGGCAATCAACTCATGGCGAGAGTCTAGACATCACGAGCGCGTATTCCTCCTGTATCTCCTCCTCAGACGCAGTCCCGTAAACAGCATGAGTGATAGCGACATTGGCATGACCCAGGATCTGGGACAGCTTGTGCATCTGCCCGCCGTGCTTGAGGTAGTGCCGCGCGAATGTGTGTCGGAGAAGATGTGGATTGATGTTGGAGCGCCTCGGGTTCGGATTCCTGAGTCCAGCCCCTCTCCCTGCGTTCTCGACCACGTAGCTCACTGCCCGGGTTGAGAGAGGACCTCCCTTCTGTGAGGCGAATACAGGGCCCCTAGATCGCCTGCCGAGCAGCGCTTTGAGGTCAGTGACCAGTGTCTCAGGGATCGGTACTATCCTCGACTTGCCACCCTTTCCGGCTCTCACGTGAAGCCGGGACCGCTCGAAGTCCACATCCTCAACGGTGAGGGCACTGAGCTCTTGCCTCCGCAACCCTGTGAGATAGAGGGTCTTGAGTAGAAGCCGATCCCTGAACGAAGTCGCCGCATTCAGGAGATGGGTGATGTCCGACTCGGCCAGTACGAAGTGACAGGCCTGATTCTGGTGTGGAGCCATGCCTCCTCCTTATGTATATATGTCATTATTATAGAAGAGACGGCAGAGAATGTCATGTTCTACAGGCCCTTTCCTCGCTTTCCGCTGCAGTTGATAGCTAGGCCGGGCAGTTCGAGGGTGGAATGTCAGGATTTGGAGAGAAGGTGAAGTCGCGCTCTGCGTTTGACCGTGTCCTAGTAGCAACCATAATAGAGCAACTGAAGGGGGAAGTATGGCAAACAAGACGATCCTTGACAAGATGTCGATCTACATCCCGCAGGACAAGCAGAAGCAGCATCCCGTCGAGAGATTGATGAAGCTGGGCAAGAAGCGCGACCGGTCAGTCAACTACCTCGTGGTTGAGGCGGTTCTTGAGTACCTGAAGTCAGAGGAGGCGCGACGATGAAGCGTGGCGCGTTCGCAGTGTGTGTGTGGGGAATCCTAGCCGTACCCCTTCTTGCTCAAGGGGTCGGGTGCAGTGTCGAAGCCCTCTTCGTTTCCCCGTATGTGGACCAGACGATCGAGACTCGAATCATCGCAGCCATCGAGGGGGCACAGTGCCGCGTACTGGTTGCCATGTACTCATTCACTGATGACGAGATCGGGCAAGCACTTGTCGAGGCCCACCAGCGCAGCGTGAAGGTGTACGTGCTTCTTGACGATGGTCAGGATAGCGACAAGCAGGGGCGTGAGTTTCCCAGACTGCAAGCTGCGGGGATTCCGGTTGGGGTTGAGCATCTAAGCGGCCTGCTCCACCACAAGTTCGCTGTCGTGGATGATGTCTTGGTCATCACGGGGTCCTACAACTGGAGCGATAGAGCTGACGATCAGAACTTCGAGAATGCTGTCTTTGTAACGTGTGCAGAGATCGCAGAGAGCTTTGCGACGGAGTTCTCCTACATCGCTAACAGCCTGCTCAACCTTGGTTGGGACATTTCCACGCTTGGAGGAGGGACTGGAGCCCTACCTGCCCCGCTCGGAGATTGCGAGGAGTGTCTTACCAGGATCAACAGCGCGACTCAAGCCAACTTCGACGCGGTCTACGGCATCGGAGATGTCCTATCGCAGCGCCTTGTGGACGCCCAACCCTTCTCTATCTTCGCCTGCAGTGAGAGATTGAGCATCGAGAGCGCTCTGCAGGACGTATCTGGCATAGGTGATGTGAAGGCACGCGACATCGTGGACCACTTCTGCTCGGGTCTGTTTGACGGAGGCTAGTGACGACCTTCTGAGGCTGCGGGCCCCCTTCATCAGATGCTTGTGCTCGTTGATGGCAGCATCGGAGCGGATCTTGCCCATCATGTCGGACCGCTTGCAGCGGAAACCTTGTCCGACATCACTACGTGGGCCGAAGCGCTTCGTTCAGTGCATTCTCGTAGACGCCTTGCTCTGGAAGATCAGTTGGCGCGACAAAGCTATTCGCCACCTGATCAATCGTCGTTGTAAACGTCCCCGCGAGCTTGAGGGGAGCGATCTCTCCGGCTGCGCTTTCTCCAAGATCGTACCACGCAAACGTGAGCGAGCCGGGGTGCATGCCATACTCCATAAGGTTGGACCCAAGCCGCGTCATGATCCTGTCATGAACAGATGTCGGACAGACGAAGTACATCCCCCTACTGCACCGCTTCTCTCGGCGCAGCACGTTCCCCTTGTAGATGATCTGTGGGAGAATCCGCTTGTTGACGTTCTCCCAGTTCAGGTTCCCGTTGCTCCACCCAACGAATTCCCTTCCAGCAAGATACGTCTTTGCCTCTGGCCTGTAGGTTCCAGTCGTATCAATTGTCTGAACCTCAATCGCTGTGAAGTCCGCCACCTCACCGGCAGCAGTCACCCGTGCCAGAATCCAGTCGACGAAGTAGCTTCCTCGTCCGCCCTTCTTGGGCAGTCGAAGCTCCTTCCCCCACCCGTGGCCGAAGACGACGACTTGCTCAGCACCTTGCCCATTGCTCGCATAGCTGCCACCGGAGACGAGATTGCTGACTCCGCCGAAAGCCATGGACGCAACGTCCCTAAGAATCTGGTAGTTGTCTGCGTACATCCGATTAGGACAGGTCACGACTCTTGAGCCATCCTTCAGACGCATCGAGCACGCCCCCGCTGGCGATCCATCGTTGAAGCTCTTGGTGCAGGGAGCCTCAAGAAAGGGGCATGCTTGAGATGCTCGGTGAGCCTGAGCAGCCGCTGAGTCATCAGTCGGCGCGAAACCGAAGAACTCCTCAATCCTGAAAGCCATACAGTGAGTCTATGGTAGGCTTTCGATGTAGTCCAGCAAGGCGGTGGCGATGGCCCTTCCCATCAATACGGGAACGGCGTTCCCCACCTGCCTGTATTGCTCAACACGGGAACCAAGGAATCTGAACCTGTCCGGGAATGATTGTAGGCGCGCAGCCTCGCGAACAGTGAGAGCGCGCTCCTGATCAGGGAGGAAGACAGGCCCCCAGTGCGGGTCACACTTGGTCATGATCGTTGAGGCCAAACCATCGGGCCGAAGTCTCCCATACCTCTTTGTGTGGTCGGACCTCCTAGCCCTCTTCATGCCGGCTGGGAGCAGGTCGAACGGGATATCCCTCCAAGAGCCACCAGGTTTGATGTGCTTGAGCCTCTCGAGGTTCTGGATGGACAGTCTCCCAGCGACATGGTTGTAGAGCGCAACCGATTCTTCCCTCATCGCCCGGGCGTATTCGCTTGTCGGCGGCCTATCATAGGAGGAGACTTCCTCACCCTCCCCTACACGAAGGCGTGGAAGATCGCCGATCGCCTCTTTCACAGTAGGCGTACGAGGTATGTCTTGCGCTTCTTCCTCTGAGAGACGGAAGACCAGGTCTCTTCCGCCTCTGAAGTTGGCTCGGCAAGAGGCGAAGTGAGTTGGCCTTGGATGAGTAGGGGCCTCCGGCCCACGTCCCGCCAGAATGACTAGTCGCCATCTCTCCTGTGGTACTCCGTAGTGGGCAGCAAGGAGAACCTTGAGGGATACGGAGTAGCCTCGCCGTTCGAGTTCATCCTTTACCCTCTCCACAATCTCACCTCGCCCAAGAGACAGAATCCCTGGCACGTTCTCGAACGCCAGGGCCTTGGGCTGGAACTCCTCTACGAACCGCAGGTAGTGGACGAACAGCGCATTGCGGGGATCATCCAGGAATCGCGATGGGGCGTTGATCGAGAAACCCTGACATGGAGGCCCACCGATGAGCACATCCAGCTCGCCCCTTCGGAGGCCCAGCTGGCGACGAATCCGTGATTCGTCCTCGATGGTTTCGATCGGTCGGTCATCGACTACTGCCTGACTCCGATTTGCAGAGAAAGTTGTCAGGGCGACGCTGCTGAAGTCGTTGCCATAGAGGCACCTGAACCCGCTATGAGCGAACCCCTCGCTCAATCCACCTGCGCCGCAGAAGAGATCCAGACTCGTCAAGTCCCTGCTCATCAAGTTCACCACTCCGACCGTCAGTTTAGATAGGGCTCAGGCATCTCGCAAAGGCTGGCTCGGCTGAGATACTCGAGAGCTTGTGTGGAGCCTGTCTTCGGCCGTCACATGATTCGAGAGGGCTTGAGAGTAGTGGAGGAAGCTGACATGCTGAGAAGGAAGAGCCGCAACAGAAGAGGACAAAGCAATCTGCTCCATCTCTCTGATCCGCTTTCGCGGCTAGCCTAATCCCAAGTCTCTCGGGAGCTGGCTTCTCTCTCTGTCTCTGCCAGGATTGTCCTGCCCAACTCGACAAGTCGCCTTGCCAATTGGGGCTCAACGGGAAGAGGCTGATACCCGTGCGCCAAGGCGTTTCTCACCTCTGCGGCATGCTCGACGGCTTGGCTGTCCTCTTTTGAGACTACGCCATACATGATCGAATCTCTGAGTAGCGACAAAGGTGGCAAGGGCTTCTCTCTACCATACAGACGAGATAGTGACAGGCGTAGCACGGCCTCGAAGCCTGCCCAGGCGACAAGCAGGGCCGCCTCAGCGAACGCCGAGTCTCCACCAGCGCCTAGAAGATGCTCAGCCTGATCGAGCAACCTATGAGGAGCTGCCATGCCTGGAGACGCACTCGCAATCTCGCTGCCCCCGACGTCTTTCGGGTTGGTTACGACAAGAACGAAATCCCACCCTTCTTGGGCTCGGATGACATCTGCGATTCTGGCAAACCTCTTCGC
>Ga0180429_10005022_pt1 | contig 10536 bp, 8 predicted proteins | sample SS_ome_FD_132428 | JGI IMG/M metagenome (GOLD analysis project Ga0180429, IMG submission 132428) | Hypersaline lake sediment archaeal communities from the Salton Sea, California, USA - SS_1_S_1 metaG | ecosystem: Environmental > Aquatic > Non-marine Saline and Alkaline > Hypersaline > Sediment ...
CTCGGGCACGGGCATCTCGGGCACGCGCATCTCGGGCACGGGCATCTCGGGCACGGGCATCTCGGGCACGGGCATCTCGGGTACGGGCACCTCGACCGGGTCGCGCCGATCCAGGTCGATCAGAGGGCAGCCGCGCTCATCGGCGACCGACGCAATGCCCGTGGCGTCGAATGCCTCTTGAACCTTGACGCCCATGATCGGGCTCTCGCCGATGGCCACGTCCGCCCCCGCTTCCCGGAAGGCGTCGATAGCGGCGGCCACGACGTCCGGGTGCGTCGTAATACCGGCACCGGGTCGGGCAACCCTGCCCGCGTTCGGCTTCAACAGCACTCGCTTTCCGCGAACCGGCGAGAGATCCACCGGCCGCAACGCCCTGCGCGTGTTGTCGTAGGGCGCGCCGCCGTGCGCAACATGCACCGATGGAGGTGTCGACGATCGTGGCAGTGAATTATCGGACATCATGCGAACGAGCTTTGAATCCTGAAGGGAGTAACCCTTGCCAGTTTACGCCGTCTTGCACAAGCTCGTCAACGGGCGGCCGGCGCCGCGTAACGCACTACCAGCCCGACCAGTATGAGCACCGCACCGAGGATGGTCCACCAGGCAGGCACTTCACGCCAGACCAGGAACACCCACAGCGGCATCAACACCGGTTCGAGCAAGGCAATCGCAACCGCTTCCTGACTGCTGATCGCGCGGAGCCCTCGGCTGATCAGGACGTACGGGATGGCCATTTGAAAGACGCCGAAAGCGGCCAGCACGGCCAACTGTCCGGGCGACGGCCAAATCCGCAGCGACAGCATCCAGGGCAACAACAACGCGGTGGCGACCAGGTGGTTCAGCCCGACCAGCCAGACCGCGTCGTGCCGGCGCAGCAGCCGGGTGAAGACGATCACGCAGCCGTAGGTCAGGCCCGACGCGATGCCGCAGGCCACGCCGGGCAGCGCTTGGCCTTGGGCCTCGAACAGCAGAATCGTGCCGACGCCAAGCACGGCGAAACACAACGGGATCATGTCGCGACGCACGATCGGCTCGCGCAGTGCGAGGACCGAAATCATGAACACCCAGGCCGGCGCCGTGTTCTGAAGCCAGATCGCATTGGCCGCCGTGGTCAGCGTAATTGCGCTGAGGTAGCTCACGCACATCAGCGTAAAGCAAAGAGACATTGGCACCAGCAAGATGTTCCACCGGGGTCGTCGAATCAGCGGCGCCAACAGCATCGCGGCAAACGCCGCCCGCCAAAACGCCAACAGCAGGCCGCGGGTGGCCGGGTCCCAGTCGCCGAAGATCGGCGCCTTGGCAAACAACCCGGCGGAACTCCACATCAGCGCGGCGGAGAGCACGAGCAGCCGGCCGCCGAGTTTGCTGGGCGTGTGTTGGTTCTTCATTGACGAACGATCCCGATGAAAGCCTTCCTTGGCGTCAGGCGGATTGTACCCAATTCCTATCGCCGCATAGCCGCGACCAAAGACGGTTCTTGGGGAAACCACAGAGGATACAGAGACCACATAGAAGGCCATGATCTTATCTTGTCGAATACACCAGGGAGTATCATCACTTGCTCTGTGATCTCTGTGTCCTCTGTGGTTTTCCGTACCTGCAATACCGGCCGTAGTGTTTTGTACAACAGGAACTCAGGCTTGCTGGCGATTGAATCTTCGTGAAGTTCTCAACGAGGCTACCGGCCAAGAACTTCGCTTACCCGGCTTCTCACCTCGCCGCTTACCAAGGCACTTTCGAACTCCGGTACCCCGTCGTACAAGGCGTGGCTGAGAAACTTCACCGCCCAATTGTGCCGAAGCGGACTGATCGCGATCACCGCCGCCCCGTGCTGGTAGGCTTCCCACATCTCGATAGCAGTGCCCATCGAGGCCTCCGGCACGAAAGCCAGCAGCACGTCCACCTCGCGACACATCTTGTTGTGGCGCAAAAAGACCTCGCGGCCCGTGGCCTCGTCGTATCGGATCGATTCGCTGTGCCCGGCGAAAGGGTCGTAGACGTCGGTATCGGGGAAATGCGCCTCGAGCAACTCCTTGATGTGTTGTCGATAATCCTGGTCGTGTACGGTCGCTTCGGTGAGCGAGCCCTGCATAATACCGGCGAGAAAGAACCGCATGGCGTTCCTTAAAGATGACTACCATACAAAATGACTACTATCAAGAATCGTTTCAATACCATAGAATAAGGTATTGGGCGAATTTTGCAAGACACCTCGGCGGTAATCGACTGTTATGACAAAAAAACGCGAGAAACAGGCCGAACGATTGGTCATGCAGCTTATGGCGACTCCCGGCGGCAGCGGCCGAGAGAAGGCGGTAATGGAACTGATCGCCGCAAAGCTCCGCCGCGCCGGAGCGGCGGCCGGGGCGATCCAATTCGATCAAGCACATCGCCGCAGCGCGCACGGCGGCGAAGTCGGCAACATGGCCTTCAAGCTGCCCGGCACGATGCGGGCGGCACGGCGAATGTTGATCGCTCACGCCGACACGGTGCCGCTCTGCCAGGGTGCCCGGCCCGTGCGACGCGGTGACAAGATCGTCTCGGCCGACAAGCACACCGCCCTGGGGGCCGACGACCGCGCGGGCTGCGCCGTGCTGCTGGCCACCGCGTTGGAGATTCTCCGTGGCCGTGAGCCGCACCCGCCGTTGACGTTTCTATGGACGGTTCAGGAAGAGATCGGGCTGCACGGTGCCCGACACGCCCGGCTCGGCACGCTCGGCAAACCCCGCCTGGCGTTCAATTTCGACGGCGGCTCGCCGGAGAAGCTTACCATCGGCGCGACCGGCGGATACCGGATGAGTATTTACGTCACCGGCATCGCCAGCCACGCCGGCGGGGCGCCGGAGGACGGCGTGAACGCAATTACCACGGCCTCGATCGCCGTTGCCCAACTGCACCGAGAAGGTTGGCTGGGGCGCATCGAGAAGAACGGCCGCTTCGGCACCAGCAACATCGGCGTAATTCACGGCGGCGACGCAACCAACGTGGTAACGCCCGCCGTCGAACTCCGCGCCGAGGCTCGCAGCCACGAGCCGGCCTTTCGGCGTCGAATCACTCGGGCGATCGAGCGTGCATTCGAGAAGGCCGCCCGCAAAGTCCGCAATCGGGAAGGCGTGTGCGGCGACGTCCGATTTGAAGGGGGGCTCGACTACGAAGCCTTCAAGTTGCCCGACGACGAACCGTGCGTGCTGGCGGCCGAAGCGGCCGTCAAGCAATCCGGCGGAGAGCCGTACCGTGCCGTCTGCAACGGCGGCCTCGACGCCAACTGGCTCTCGGCGCGAGGGATTCCCACCGTCACGCTGGGATGCGGACAAGAGAACGGCCACACGGCCTCCGAACGGATGGACCTGAAGCAATTCCACCAGGCGTGCCGAATCGCGCTGCGGCTGGCCCGGGGTGTTAGAGCGACCTACAAATAACTTCCTCGTCTAACCCTAAGCCGAAGGCGATGGTCGTCGGTTGCGTAACCGGTTGCGTAGCTCCTTCGCAGAACAACCGTCGCCTTCGGCTTAGGGTTAAACGACCCGATAGAAACCGGAAACTCATTTGTCGGCCGCCCTCGCTACGCGGCTCGGTTCCAGCGGCGGCAGCGCCTCTTCGAGGACTCCTCGGGCACGGCGCCAAATGCTGAGCCCTTCGGCGATCATCCAAACCTGCAGGCCCAACACCACCACGCCGATGCCGAACAACAGGTACTTCTGATGATGGTACCAACCGTTCTCGGCGTTGAACATCTGCCAGAGCAGTGCCCAGGCGGGCATTACCATCAGCAGCAGCATGGGGCCGGCGACGAACCACACCGGCTTGCCGCGACGCCACAGGTAGAAGACCGTCACCATCAGCGCCAACCCGGCAAGCAACTGGTTCACCGCGCCGAACAACGGCCAGAGAATGAGCCCTCCGCTGCCGGGACCCTTGGGGCCGGGCATCATCGCCAAGGCCCCGCCGCAGGCAACCGCCAGCAAAGTGGCCGCGTACTTGTTCGCCAGCGGCCTGACGCCGATAGTGCCGGCCAGTTCCTGGATCACGTATCGCTGCAGCCGAGTGGCCGTGTCGAGCGTGGTTGCGGCGAAGCAAGCCACCAACACGGCCATGATGCCCATGCCGAGTTTCAGCGGCACGCCGACCGAAGAGATGAAGTTGGCCCCGCCCTCGACGAATGCACCGACCTTGTCGCCGAGGCCGAACTCACTCCAAGGCGTCTGGTGGTCGTAACGCTGCTGCCATGCCGCTCTGCCGACGAGCGGTTGGCCGTCGACGGTCGCGTGTTGATAGGCGTGGCCCGACGGGCTGTCGTCCATCACCCTGGCAAACTTGCCCATGCCCACGCCCGCACAACAGGCCAGAATAACCAACACGGCCAACACGCTCTCCAGCAGCATCGAGCCGTAGCCGACGCACTGTGCATCGGTCTCGCACGCCACCTGCTTGCTGCTGGTGCCGCTGCTGACGAGGCAATGGAAACCGCTGATCGCACCGCAGGCAATCGTAATGAACAGGAAGGGAAGGATCGGCGGCGCGCCGGGCGGAATCTGGTCCGGGTCGGTCACCACGGCCGGAGCGCTCTCGGCGAGATCGGCCTGGCCGGTCAATCCGGCAATGGCCAGACCCAGTACCAGCAGGGCCAACGCCACCATCAACTGATGGCTGTTGATGAAGTCGCGCGGCTGAAGCAGCACCCAGACCGGCAGGACCGAGGCCACGTAGCAATAGACCAGCAGCAACGCCGTCCAGACGACCACGGGATTTCCCCACGCCTCGGGCAAAACGATCGGTAGCCGGTATGCCCCGAGATAGATGCACAGGTACAATACGGCCAGCGCCAACAACGACGGCACCAGCAGGCCGCTGCCACGCCGGTAGACCCAGAGCCCGACGATCACGGCCACGGGCATGGCGACCCAAACCGAGAGCACCGATTCCGGATAGATCTTGAAGATCGAGGCGATGACCAGTCCGAAGATCGCCAGCACGATCGACAGCGCGAAAAACAAGATCAACAGAAAGAGGATCCTTGCCCGGGGTGTGATGATGCGGCCGGCGATTTCACCCACGGTTTGCCCTTGGTTGCGAAGCGAGATGACCAGCGCCGAGAAATCGTGCATCGCGCCGATGAAGATCGCCCCGAAAAATACCCACAACAGGGCCGGCAACCAGCCCCAGAACACGGCGATCGCCGGGCCGACGATCGGGCCCGTGCCGGCGATGCTCGTGAAGTGGTGGCCGAAGATCACTTCTTTGCGCGTGGGCACGAAGTCGACGTCGTCGCGCAACTGCCGGCTGGGTACGGGGGCCTCGGGGTCCAGGCCGAAGACGCGTCGGGCAAGCCAACGCCCGTAGGTGTGATAGGCCACTATATAGCCGACAAACGCCAGTACCGCGATTGCTAGGGTCGTCATGGGAATCCTCGGGGCCTCGAAACAAAGCAATTCAGGACATGTTTTGTAGGAGTCGCCTCCTACAGGAAACCGGCAAGTTTCCTATCGGCCACCCCTAACGATACCCGACCCCCCGCTTCCAGGCAACCGCAGGCGGTAGACGCGTACGCGGCGGATCATATAATAAATGGTTTTGCAGGAATAATCCTCCCAGAAAGGACCTCATCCATGCCCGAAAAAGTAGTTATCATCGGCAGCGGACCGGCCGGATGGGCGGCGGCCATTTACGCCGCCCGGGCGTCGCTCGAGCCGCTGTTGTTCGAGGGAGCAATCATCGAAGAGAACCGCCTGGCGGGTACTTTGCCGCTGGGGCAGTTGTCGCTGACCACCGAGGTGGAAAACTACCCCGGCTTTCCCCGCGGCGATCTGGAAGCATATCTCGACAGCGCGATCGTCAAAGAAAAACGTCAGATCATGGCACCTCATCAGAAGGAGGGTGTCAGCGGGCCGGAACTGATGGAACTGATGCGCCAACAGGCCGTGAACTTCGGCACCCGGGTAATCACCGATGACGTGGTGAACGTCGATTTCGACGCCCATCCCTTCAAGCTGACCTCGCTGGAGGGAAAGACCGTCGAAGCCCTATCGGTGATTGTCGCCACCGGTGCCAGGGCGAACTATCTGGGCCTGCCGTCGGAAGAAAAGTACAAGAACCGAGGTGTGAGCGCCTGCGCCGTCTGCGACGGTGCATTGCCGCGATTCCGCAACCAGCCGCTGGTGGTCGTCGGTGGTGGCGACGCGGCCATCGAGGAAGCCGATTACCTCGGCAAGTTCGCCGCCACGGTGTACCTGGTCCATCGGCGCGACGAGCTTCGCGCGTCGAAGATCATGGCCCGGCGCGCCATGGATAATCCCAAAATCGAGATCCTCTGGAACCGCACGCTGGCCGAGGTGCTCGGCAACGACACCGACGGCGTGACCGGCGTGCGGCTGGCCAGCACGGCCGGCGAAGACGACCTCGAGCGGCAAGCCACCGGCGTGTTCCTCTCGATCGGCCATACGCCGAACACGGCCTTCCTAAAGGACAGATTAGAGCTTACCGACAAGGGCTACATCAAGCTGACGACCCCGCCGCGCACTTACACCAGCGTCGAGGGCGTTTACGCCGCCGGCGACGTGGCCGACGACTACTACCGCCAGGCAATCACCTCCGCCGGCACCGGCTGCATGGCCGCCCTGGACGCCGAACGCTGGCTGGCGAGCAAGGGAAATTAGGGGTTGGGGGTTAGGGGTTGCCGGGTGGCATGCCCACGCTTGCGTGGGCATGCAGAGTGAGTTGACTTCCGGCATGAACCAAGGCCAGTGGGAACGGCGCCATCACCGACGTCACACGATTTTGCGTCAGGACACTGCTGAACAACATGCCCACGCAAGCGTGGGCATGGCACCCAACCCCCAACCCCCAACCCCTAATCCCCAAATAGGCTATAATATACGGGCTACGCCTCAACCCTGAAAAATGATCGCAAAAGGAGCAACACATGTCCGGTCAGTCACGTCGCACTTTTCTGAAACGCACCGCCACCGGTTTGGGCGCAACCTGGGCGGCGTTGGGATCGAAGACCGCCCGAGATCTGCTCGCAGCCGAGCCGGCGGCGCCGATGAAGTACTCGATGTGCAATGAAACGTTCGTGGACTGGCCGCAGGAGAAGATCTTCAAGTTCCTCGGCGCCTGCGGTTACGGCGGAGTTGAAATCGCCCCGTTCACGATCAATCACGACGTAACTCAGGTGACCGCGAAGCAACGCTCCGCGCTGTGCCGATACGCCGAGGCGGCGAAGATCGAGATCGTGGCCCTGCACTGGCTGCTGGCCAAGACCGAAGGGCTGCACCTTACGAGCCCCGACGCCGCGGTGCGCCGCAAGACGGCCGACTACATCGGCGCGCTGGCCGACTTCTGCGCCGATCTGGGCGGCCGGGTGATGGTGTTCGGCTCGCCCAAGCAGCGGAACCTGCTGCCGGGCGTCAGCCGCGAGCAAGGCATGAAGCACGCCACCGAGGTGCTCCGCGCGGCGATGCCCACCTTAAAGAAACGCGACGTGGTGCTCGCCCTGGAACCGCTGGCGCCGACGGAGACCAACTTCATGACCACGGCTGCCGAGGGCGTCGAGTTGGCCGGGCGGGTAGATTCGCCGCACTGCAAACTGCTGCTGGACTGCAAGGCAATGATCACCGAGTCGACGCCGATACCCGAGTTGATCCGCAAGCACGGTTCCTGGCTGGTACATTTCCACGCCAACGATCCGAACTTGCGCGGCCCGGGCATGGGCAAGCTCGATTTCGCACCGATCTTCCAGGCACTGCGCGAGGTGAAATTCCGCGGCTGGGTTTCGGTCGAGGTTTTCGACTACACGCCCGGGCCGGAACGGATCGCCCGCGAAAGCCTGTCCTACATGCGAAAGATCGAGGCCGCGATGGGCCGCTAGTGCCTTGCCGAGTTTCGATTGGTAGGTTCGTAGTGACCGCATTCATGCGGTCCGTGGGGTGGCAGATCATCTTTCCGGAGTCTGTTTAGCCGAGTGGCGAAGAAAGTACGTCAGCCTTTCCAGGCTGACTCCATGCTTCAATGTCAGGCTGGAAAGCCTGACGTACGCCATTCGAGATTGCAGAATGTCAGGCTGTCTGGCCGCATCCTGCATCCCAGCCCCCTTCCCAAGGCGTAGAAGATGCCGGCTAGGCGGGCGAGGAAAGCTGGACGGCAGTGCTTTATCCCGGCCGCGAATTGTGCTATCCTGGCACCGTCAAGCCGTTCCCCCAATCCACCAAGGAGCAAGTCAATGCCAGAGCAAGAAAAAGGCCTTCCGATGACCGCCAAGTGGGACCCGGAGAAATTGGCCCGCGAAGAGGCCGAACTCCAGGCACTTTCCCAGAAACCGCTGGTGGCCAGTGCCGGGGGCTACATCAAGCGGACCGGGCCCGGCTTGCTCCAAAGTGCCATGACCCTGGGCGCCGGCAGCGCGGCCGCGTCGGTAATGGCCGGGGCCTCATTCGGATACAAATTGCTCTGGGTCCAGCCGGTGGCCATGTTCCTGGGCATCATGATGCTGGCCGCCTTGGGTAACGTGATATTGACCACCGGTGAACGACCCTACAAGGCCTTCGGCCGCGAATTGAGCAAGACGCTGGTCTTTTTCTGGGCCCTGGGAACGATCGTCGCTTCCGTGATCTGGCATTTCCCGCAATACACGCTCGCCGCCGGGGCCATGCGCGATCTCGTCGGCACGGTCAGCGAAGTGCAACTGGAGATAGGCGAAGGCGGCGCCGCGTCGCTGACTTCGATCGGCCTGCTCGTCAGTTTGCTGACCGGCGTCATGATCTTGTGTATCAATATCTTCACCACCTGGAACTACGGCAGCAACTCCCGGGGGATCAAGATCTACGAGTGGTTCTTGCGGGGCATCATTGCCTTGGTCATCATTGCCTTCGGCATTGTCGTGGTGGCCAACATCGCCAACATCCAGTGGGGAGAACTCTTCAAAGGGTTCTTCGGCTTCTACGGCATCCCCTCGGTGGAAGCGGCGCCCGGGCTGGAACCCAAACACCTGGATTCCGTCACCCTGGTCCTCGGCATGCTGGGTGCCGCGGTGGGGATCAACATGACGTTCCTCTATCCATACTCGCTGCTGGCGAAAGGCTGGGGTAAGCACCACAAGACGCTCGCTCGTTGGGACCTGGGCATGTCGATGTTCGTGCCCTTCGTGCTGGTCACCTCGCTGGTGATTATCGCCATGACCGTCTCCGGCGTGTACAGCCCCGATAAGGAATTCGTCCAGGCGGGCATGTCTCCGCTGGCCGCATCCGCCTCGCTGGCCGACGTGATGGGCGCCAAACTGGGACGCGTCGTATTCGACCTCGGGCTGCTCGGCATGACCTGCGGCGCGATCAGCGTACACATGGTGGTCTGCGGGTTCACCGTCTGTGAGATGTTCGGCCTGGAGTACACCGCAAAGCGATATCGCATGTTTACTCTCGTCCCGGCCATCGGCATGTTGGGCGTCGTGTTCAACATCGGCAGCGTCATCTGGTTCCCCATCGTTGCCTCGGCGTTCTGCTTCATCTTGCTGCCGATTGCTTACGTGATCTTCCTGATCCTCAACAACAAGCGCAGCTACATCGGAGACGCCGTTGGCCACGGCGCGGGGCGGGTCGCCTTCAACCTGATTCTCGTCGTAGCGCTGGCCGTGGCAACGGTCGGCTCGGCAATCGGGTTCAACAAGAAAGTGATCAATCCGATAAAGAAGATGTTGGAGCCGCCAGCCGCCGAAGAAGTTTCAGCCGAGCCGGCCGCGGCCGATCCGCAAGAGGCTAAGTCGTGAGAAACGCCATGCAGCTGCGTTGGTCAGAACGCGGGCGACCCCATGCTCTGGCGAGCGTGGCTACGGGCATGTTATATTTACTGGATCTTTCGCAGTATGCCAATATCGGCTCGTGTTCCCGGAATTCCCTGGTTGGAGGATCTCTCGGCACGGTTCGTGTTGGAGAGGGTCTCTGGGATGCTTCGATCGAGGTGCCCAAGGGGTTCAGGCCTTGGGATTTCATGCCGGGCGCTTTCATTGCGCAAGGAGCGGGTGCATACGTCATTGATCTTCAGGGGAATCCCATAGATTTTGGCGCAGGTATCATCAAGGACCAATGGGTACAAGCCAGATTCGAGGGCGAAGCGTTGGAGGATTGCAGGCAGAAGTTTATCGTTGCCGCTACCGAAGAACTGGCGCACGAGATCCTCACTGTCGTCCAGAATCAAGAGATCGCCGAACAAGCGGATGGACCGGAGCGGCGGTAACGGTCCTCGACGATGTTTGGATGATTGGCCGCCGCCCGGTCATCCGTGTCGCTATTCCGCTAAGAGGGTTGCCATGAGCGACGGAGGCTCATTGATCAACATTGGTGAACTGTCGAAACCCGCTACGGTTCTCATCGAGAAAATCTCTGAGGCGATCGGTGGGATATTCCGCCCGTATCAAATTCGTCGAGTTGCTCAAGCCGAAGCCGAAGCGGAGCGGATCGAAGCGGTGACTCAAATTGAGATCTCCGAACTTCAACGGCGTGCGGTTCAGCGATTCGTGGCAGAAGAGGCCAAGAAACAAGTCAACATGGA
>Ga0180429_10005023_pt1 | contig 10536 bp, 4 predicted proteins | sample SS_ome_FD_132428 | JGI IMG/M metagenome (GOLD analysis project Ga0180429, IMG submission 132428) | Hypersaline lake sediment archaeal communities from the Salton Sea, California, USA - SS_1_S_1 metaG | ecosystem: Environmental > Aquatic > Non-marine Saline and Alkaline > Hypersaline > Sediment ...
AGGACGCGCCCGTCCTCCATGATCGAGGGTGAGAACTCGCTGACCGGACTGTTCGTCAGTTGCTGCATATTCTCGCCGTCGCCGTCGATGCGGTGCAGGACCGCCGTCGAGAGATGATCCGGTGCGTCGCAGAGTGTGCCGTACTCGCAGCGCGTGGAGGTGAAGACGATCCCCCCGTCGGGCAGATAGCACGGGTGCATGTCGTCGGTTTGGTGGTAGTACATCCGTGCCGTGCCGCCGTTCTTGTGGTTGTCGTACTTCTTGATCCGTTCCTGCTCATCAGCCGGCGGGAACGTCAACTGGCGCGGCTCGCTCGTTCGCCGGCCCGTGGTCGGGTCGATATCGATTTCGAAGATCCGAAACCCCTCGCGCGGGGCCTTCTTCCAGTCGAACACGATTTTGTTGGCGTCGAAGTGCAGATCGAAGCGTCCGAAGATGCCGTCCTTCATTTCCGGGATCAGGTCCATGACCTTGCCCGTTCGCAGATCGAGCACGCAGAGGTTTCCTCCGTAGCGGCCGCACCCGTCGATGAAATCGGTGTAGAAGTGGCTCGAATGATACGTGAATCGCTTGACGAAGACCAACTTGTCGACGCCCATGGCTTCTCGCGCGTCGAATTCGCTGGAGTTCCCTGCGGTGGCGCAGAAAAAACACACTACCATGGTAAGGCAGACGGCGTATCTCATGTCTTGGTTTCCTTGCGGCCCTGTTCTCCGGGCCGGCGGTTCTTAACGTTTCTCCTCGGGCAACGGCGGCAAGGCGGCGATCGCCTCCTCGAACTTCGGCACGGGGCGGAAGTTCGGGTGGTCCTTGTACCTCGTATTGCGTCGGCCGTAGTACGAGCCGTAGAACTGGCCGTTCGAGTCCACCCAGGTGGTCAGCCGGACCATCTCTTCGGTGGTCAGCTTAATGTCATTGTGCCCCTTCTGCAGGTGGGCGATCAGCTTGCTGGCGTGCGAGCCGAGCGACTTGGGGGGCAAGTAGTGAATGTTGCCCCACTTCGGATGATTCTCGCCGATTACGGGGATCAGGTTACGATCCAGGATGTTCTCGTAGGACCGGCTGAAATGTGTCGTGGGGGTCCCCGTCAGGTCCAGGTCCGCCTTGGGTTCGGCGCCGCTGTGACACCGGATGCAATGCTCGTCCAGGACCGGTTGGACGTCCGTAGCGTAGTGCAGCGGACGCGCCCCGGTCTTCTCACCTGGCTGAGGGCCCGGCTTGTCCGGCGCCGTCAGCAGCGCCAGGGGTAACTTCTCGCCCAGCGGCGCCGCATCGATATTGCGCTCGTGACAGCCCACGCAGGCGCGGGTCTCGCCCGGGCGGTAGTTCACGAACGTTCTCTCGCGCTGCAGTTCCATGAAGTTCTCGTCGAGCACCTGGAAAAAGATGCTCTTGTCGGCCGGAACGACGAAGTGGGCTGATCCATCCTCGTAGACCGGGACGATGCCGTGCTGGACCTTCAGGCCCAGATGGGTGTTCTTGGTCACGCACGCGTGCTGCTGGTCGTAAACGTCTCCGCCCCAGCGCCGCCGGGCGCCCCAGGGTCTGGGGACCTGCTCATTGACGCGGATGTACTTCACTTCGCCCCGCTTGATACCCTCCAGGCCGCTGTAGATATCCGTGACGATGATCTCGGCCAGCCCTTGCTCTGCCAGGTCCGGCTCGGCGGCGCTGGCCAGCACGGGGGGCTTGGATCGGGCTCGCAGCGGCATAGGCTGGTAGCATGAGAATTCCGGATCGTCGTAGATCAGCACGCCTGAGCCCGATTCGTCGAGTACGTACAGGTCCCACGCGTCGAACTCGCGCCACAGTCGCTCAGCGTTCTGGGAGACGAGGAACAGCTTCTCCGAGAGCGGGAACGGGTCGATAAACAGCGGGCCGTTTAGATCGACCACCCACTTGCCGTCGCGCAGTTGGCGGAACCCGCCGTGCCCTGACTCGGTCATGCGCACATAGGGGGTGATGTGCGTCATCGGGGTTTCCGTACGGTAATTGTGGTTCAAGTCGAGGCGGATCACCGTACCAATGCCGTTCATGGGGCAGCAGTGCGGCCCGCCCAACACCACGAACTGGTTGTTGGCGCCTGGGATGCTGCGTCCCTGAATGAACGCCGACGGGATGACGATGTCATTGCCGTACAGTTCCACCGACTTGGACCCGTCGGGGTACATCGCCCAGAGGCACTTGGTCGAGACGGCGCCTTTGTCGACGTACTCCCAGCGGGTGTAGAGAATGCGTCCATCGTCCATGACGCTCGGGTAGCTCTCGCTCAAGGCGCTGTTGGAGAGCTTGACCATGTTCCGGCCGTCTCCGTCGATGCGGTACATCACCGTCGTGGTGAAGTAGTCGGGCCCGTCGCAGAGGGTGCCGTACTCGCACCGCGTAGAGATGAAGGCGATCCCGCCGTCGGGCAAATAGCACGGGTCCATATCGTCGGTATGATGGCGATACGCGATCGGTCGGCCCGCCCAGGAGCCCATATTTTTCAGCCAATACTTGTCGATGCGGGCCTGTTCGTCGGCCGGCGGGAACGTCAACTGACGCAGGCCGGTCCCGTCGACGTTCACTTCATAGAGCCGGAAGCCGACCCCTTCCTTCTCTTTCCAGGAGAACACGAGTCGCTGGGCGTCGAAGGACAGATCGTAACGTCCGAAGATGCCGTGCCGCATGGAGGGGACGATCTCCCTCACCGCCCCGGTCGCGAGGTCGTAGGTGCAGAGGTTGCCCCCGTACTTCTCGCACCCATCGATGTAGTCGGTATAGTAGTGGCTCGATTGATACGTGTACCGCTTGACGAACACGATCTTCTCGAAGCCCACCTGGGGATTGTCGGTCAGCAGGACGTCCTCGCGCAGTTCGTGCACCTCCTCCTGTAGCTTGCGGATCGCCGCGGCGTCGAAGGTTCTGCCTGTTTGCCAGCCCTTGACTCTCTGCTCGATCTCGCGAAAGCGTTTGCGATAGGCCGCCCCATGCTTGCAGCCATCCTTGATCCGGCTCTCGATCGTTGTCTGCAATCCGTACAGGTTCACGCCGTCCAGCAGGCGATCCAGTTGGGCGTAGCGTTTGGCTCGATAGTAGAGCTGTCGCACCTGATCGACGGCCTCAGGATTACTCGCGTTGGCTGCGAGCGTCTTGGCTTTGGCCGCGATCTGCGGCGCCCGCCGACATGCGTAAGCATAGCGCCTGGCCAGTTCGCGCCAATCGCCCGGCTTGAAATCGCGGCTCCAGATCCCGTCGGCTCGTTCCCATTGCATCTGTTCGAGAGATGTGTCGTCGGTGAAGTCACGCTCCAGGAGGCGCCAGAGAGGTTTGAAAACACCGGTCCCATCGGCCGCGGCGAACGTGATCTGTTCGGAGCCATCGAAGACCGCCGCTTTGCCAGCTTTGCCTGCGACATACTCTTCGATGTTGTCCTCGACCGCGTGGTTCCTATTATTCGATGCGTCCACCGCTGCGCCGTCGAGGGGCCAGTATCCGACCAGGCCGAACGTTTCCGCTGATTCCCGATTGGCTGCGTACCTGGCGATCTCGTCACGGCCCAGAGCCACTGAGAAGAGCCGCACCTCGTCGATCAGGCCCTGGAATCCCGACGGGTCGGGGAAATTCGTGTTCGTGTAGCCGATCTTGAAGCAGTGCCCCGCGACGTCGCTCTTGGCGTTCAGCGAGCCCCCGCCGCTGGGGTTGCCGTCGATGTAGAACGTGAACTTGTTGTCCCGCCCGACCAACGCCACATGGCGCCATTTCCCGTCCGTCACGCGACCCTGCGAGGTGACCGCGCCGACCCAGCCAATATCGAACGCCAGTTTCCCCCCGCGAACGAAGAACGTCTTGCCCTGGGCGGCCCACTTTCCTTCGGTCGGCGCCTTGGCGAGGATGGTTCCTCCCTCGGTTGTCTGGATCCAGGCCATCATGGTGAAATCGGTTTTGCCCAGGTTGGGCATGGGAGTGGAGGGCTTGCTGTCCTGGGCCTGACGGCTTGCAGCCTCATGCCATGCGAGCAACGTCTCGTGCCAGGTCTGCTTGCGGTGGTAGTTCTGATCTGCTCCGAAGGCGATGGTCTGTAGAAGACAGACCATCACCGCAAGAGACGCCGTTGCCCAGTGACGCTGCGATGCGGACATCCAGTGTTCCCCTTCTCGTTGTCTAATCGTGACGCGGCTTTGCCGGCAAGCCTGCGTCTCCAGTATACCGGTCTAATCAGCGCGAGTGCGTTTGAGTTGAACCCATCTGGCGAGTTTTTTCTCGAATGCGTCGCGAAAGAGCTTGCTTTCGAATCCAAACGAAGCTAATGTGAAAGCAATTGCAAAGCATATTGTAAGGTATTGAACGATGATTGCAAGGCTTTCCGGAAGAAGAAAAGAAATTCTGCGGATTCTCTCCGAGGACGCCGGGGCGACGGTTTCGCAGATCAGCGACCGACTCAACGTCTCGACGGTCACGATCCGCAGCGATCTGGAGGGGCTCTCTGAGAACGGGTACATCATCCGCACGCGGGGCGGGGCGATTCCTGCCTTCCATCCGAGCATCCTGGACCGGCAGAAGACCATGTCGGAGGGCAAGACCCGCATCGCCAAGGCGGCTGCCGAGATGGTCGGCGACGGCGACAAGGTCATGATCGTTGCCGGGACGACGACGGCCCTGATCCCCCGGTTCCTTCTGGGCCGACGAGATGTGCACATCGTCACGAATTCGACCCTGCTGTTGCCCTACGCCCGCATCAACCCCTCGCTCCACGTGACTCTCGTCGGGGGGCAGTTCCTTTCCTCCGGCGAGGCGACGGTGGGGCCGATGGCGTTGAGGCAATTGGAGCAGTTTCATGTGAGGATGGCGTTCTTGGGTACGGATGGCTTCAGCCTCGAATCGGGGTTCACGGCCCATCAGGTCGATATCGCGGAGATGGTCAAGCACATGGCCCGCCAGGCCGAGCAGAGCGTTCTCTGTGCCGATTCGTCCAAGTACGGCAAGGCCGGTTTCGCCCACATTCTGCCTCTGAAAGAGGTTTCATCCATCATCACTGACGACCAGCTGGGCGAGCAGAGCAAGGCCGAACTCGAGGCCGAGGGCATCTCGGTCAGCTGTGTCTGATTTCACCCGCGGCGCCTTTGGAGTAGAAGAACGGACATGAGCAGGAGCACGACAATGCGATTCATGTTAGGTCTGATAATCGGTTCGGTCCTGGTAATGGGCGGTTCGTCGGCAGTTGCGGACGAGGGTCTCGCCGGCTGCTACACCAAGAAGAGCACTTGGGCTCAGACCATGCTGGCGACGCGGCAAGCGTATCGACAGTGGGCTCAAACGGACCAGGATCAGGGGGCGGGGCTGCTCTGGGGCGCCTGGCACGAGGCGGGTCCCTTTCCGGCCAAGAAGTTCACCGATGCTCCATTGTCCGAGAAAAACATCAATATCAGGGCGAAGAAGGCCGACGGGAAGCGTCTCTGGCGTCGCCGGAACCAGTACGAGGATGGTGTCGTCAACGGCCTGACCGCGAATATCGTCGGGCCGACCTATCTGTATCGCACGATCACGGCCCCGCGGCCGATGCGGGTTACGGTGAGTCTGGGCAGCGACGATGGGATCGCGGTGATCCTCAACGGCAAGACCATCCTGTCGAAGGATGTCGCCCGCGGTGTATCACGGGATCAGGACCGAGCGGTGCTGAACCTGAAAGCGGGTGTCAACGATCTGCTGCTGAAGATCTACAACATGCGCGGGGGGCACGCATTCTACTTCGCCGCCCAATCACTCCCCGCTTTGGAGTTGTGGACGCAGATCACCAAGGACTTCCCGAAAGAGAGCGGGTGGATGAACCAGGACCTGGGTGCGGCCCAATGTCTGGCCTGGTTCGATCGCCCCGACACGACGCTGGAAGAGCGGATGATCGGCCGCGCCGTGGAGGGTGTCGGCGGCGCATCCGCGAACTTGCGTCGTCGGATGGAGGAACTTGCCGGGTCGCAAAGGGACCCTGCCGATCCAGCCTGGCTGGAGCTATACGTGCAGGCGTGCGTCTATCGGGAGAACCTCAAGGCCCTGGAGCAGGTGGACCTCGACGCGCTGGCCGCGGCGGTGACTGACCTCGCCCAGACGTATCCCGATCGGTACCCGGCGCGGAATGCCCAGACGATAGAGCGCTTTCGCCGGCGTTTGGCGGAATACACCGGGGCGCTGGATGAGGGTTTGGAGGTCGACCACGACGAATTGGCTCGCTTTGCCGGGGAGCTGAAGCAATGGCAGCGCGAGACGCTGCTGGCCAATCCTCTGCTGGACTTCGACCGGTTGCTGCTGATTCGCCGCAATCTGGGCGGGCGGGCCCGTCAGGCGATGAGCCGCGAGATCGGGATGGCCTCGCTGAATTCGCACAACAACACGAGCATCACCAACGCCGCGACCAGCTGGGACAATGAGATCGTGGTGATGAGCGACTTGCGGGGCAAGCCGAGGACCAAGACGCTCTATGAGCCCGACGGACCCAAGCTGATCACCGATGTCGATCTTCACTGGGACGCCCAGAAGTTGATGTTCAGTATGCCGGGGCCTGCCGATCGCTGGCATGTCTTCGAGATCGGCGCCAACGGTCGGGGGCTGAACCAGATCACGCCCAACGAGCAGGGGGATGTGGACCATTTCGATTCGTGTTATCTGGCGGATGAACGAATCGTCTTTACGAGCACGGCGAGCTTTCAGGGCCTTCCCTGCGAGAACGGCAGTCGACCGATGGCGCTGCTGTACCTGATGAATCGCGACCGGAACACGATCCGGCAGCTCACGTTCGAGCAGGACAGCGACTGGTGTCCGACGATGCTGAACAATGGGCGCGTGCTGTACCTGCGCTGGGAATACAGTGACACGCCGCATTATTTTTCGCGGATCCTATTCCATATGAACCCTGACGGCACGGGCCAGATGGAGTACCTGGGAAGCAATTCGTACTTCCCGAACGCATACTTCTTCGCTCGCCCGATTCCGAACCATCCGACCAAGGTCGTCGGGATCGTGGGAGGACACCATGGGATCAGCCGTTCGGGCCGCCTGATGCTCTTCGATCCGGCCCAGGGACGCCACGAGGCGGACGGGGCGGTTCAGGAGATTCCGGGCCGGCACAAAGAGATCGAGCCGATCATCCGCGACCAACTGGTCAACGGGGTGTGGCCGCAGTTCCTGCACCCGTATCCCCTGAGCGACAAGTACTTCCTCGTCTCGGCCAAGCTGGACGCCGAGTCGCTCTGGGGGATCTACCTGGTCGATGTCTTTGACAACATGACGCTGATCGCCGAGACCGAAGGGGCGGGCCTGTTCGAGCCGCTTCCTATGCAGGCGCGGAAGCGTCCTCCGGTGATCGCGGATAAGGTGGATCTCTCGCAGAAGGAGGCGGTCGTCTTCCTGACCGATGTCTATCGCGGCCAGGGGCTGCGGGACATCCCGCGCGGCAAGGTCAAGAAACTCCGCCTGTTCGCCTACCACTTCGCCCACGTCAAGACGGGGGGGCACGCCAGCGTGGGCGTTGAGAGCAGTTGGGACATCAAACGCATACTCGGAACCGTTCCTGTGGAAGAGGACGGCTCGGCGCTGTTCCGCGTCCCAGCCAATACGCCGATCTCGATCCAGCCGCTCGACGAGCAGGGCCGGGCATTACAGATCATGCGCAGTTGGTTCGTGGGTATGCCGGGCGAGATTGTCTCCTGTGTCGGCTGTCACGAACCTCAGAATATGGGCGGGCCCAGTGTGATGACCGCCGCGGCCCTGAAGGCGCCGGTTGCGATCGAGCCCTGGCAAGGGCCGGTGCGTCCCTTCGCGTTCAATCTGGAAGTCGAGCCTGTCCTGGATCGGTATTGCGTCGCCTGCCATGATGGCACGAAGCAGGGCCGGCCTGACTTTGCGAACCGTAAGCCGGTCCGTAACTTCAATCAGGCTTACATGGCGCTGCATCCCTACGTGCGGCGACCCGGCCCGGAGAGTGACATCCACGTGTTCCAGCCGATGGAGTACCACGCCGGTACGAGCGAGCTGATCCAGATGCTCGAGACGGGGCACCACGGTGTCCAGTTGGCCCCGGAAGCCTGGGAGATTCTGTATACCTGGATCGACCTGAACGCGCCGTATCGAGGCAAATGGACTCCTCCCGTCTGGCGCGATAAGGATCAGGACCAGCGGCGCCGCGAGCTGGCCAAGCGTTATGCGAATATCGATGACAATCCCGAGCGGGAGTATGAGACCCAGGCGCAACTGCTCGCTCAGCGGGGCCCGGTCAAACCGGCGCCGCGCCCGAGTGCACCCGTTGCCGCAGCCGCCAAGGTGGCTGCGACGAACTGGCCCTTCAGCCCAGCGCAGGCCAAGCAGAGACAGTCTCAGGTGGGGCGGACGGTTCGCCGCACCCTGGACCTGGGCAACGGCGCCTCCATGGAACTGGCTTTGGTTCCGGCCGGCGAGTTCATCATGGGCGACGCAAAGGGCTACGCCAACGAGAAACCACAGGGCAAGGCGCAGGTCGACAAACCGTTCTGGATGGGCGTTTGCGAAGTGACCAACGCCCAGTATGCCCTGTTCGATCCTGACCATGACAGTCGGTACATCGATCAGCAGTGGAAGGACCACACCACGCCGGGCTACCCGGCGAATTTGCCCGATCAACCGGTGATTCGCATTTCCTGGGAACAGGCGATGGCATACTGTCACTGGCTCAGCGAGCGAACGGGTTGCCGAGTGACGTTGCCCACCGAGGCGCAATGGGAATGGGCTTGCCGGGCGGGGGCGGATACACCCTGGTCCTACGGAACGGCGGATGCCGATTTCTCGCTCCATGCGAATCTGGCGGATCAGTCGATCCAACTGCTGGCTGTGACGGGTGTGAATCCCCGACCTGTCCGGAATCCCGACCAGTTCACCGACTTCACGCCCCGCGACATGCGGTTCAACGATGGTCAGAAGATCGTCGGTCCCGTCGGTCAGTACCGGGCCAACCCCTGGGGACTCAAGGACATGCACGGCAACGTTGCCGAATGGACACGCACGGCGTATGCCCCATATCCCTACGCCAGTGACGACGGACGCAACACGCTGACCGACTCGCGCAAGCGGGTCATACGAGGCGGGTCCTGGCGCGATCGGCCCAAGCGGGCCCGCTCGGCGTCGCGCTGGGGGTATGAGTCCTACCAGCGCGTCTTCAATGTCGGGTTCCGCGTGATCCTGGAGGAGGCGGACGCCACCACCTACGCCGCGGCTGCGGAGTCGCCGGCTCAGCCATAGATTGAGAATGACACAAAGACTGGAGAAAGACGAGAAGACATGGATATTCTGAAACTCGAAGGGAAGACGGCTTTGGTGACCGGCGCCGTCGGTGCGATCGGTCGGGGGATTGCCGAGGGGTTCTGCCAGAGCGGGGCGCGGGTCTTCATCACCGACCTGGACGCCTCGGCGGTGGAGAAGACGGCGCAGGAACTTGCGGCCGGCGGGGCGTTTTGCCAGGGCATGGCCGCCGATGTCACGGTCGCTGAGCAGGTCGAGAAGGTCGTCAAGGCGGCGTCCGAAGCGCTGGGTGGCCGTGTCGACATCCTGGTGAACGTCGCGGGGATCGTGGGCCAGGGCAAGATCGAAGAGATCTCCGAGGCGGACTGGGACCACGTCTTCGCGGTCAACTGCAAGGGGACGTTCCTGTTCACCAAGTACGTGGTGCCCTTGATGAAGCAGCACCAGTACGGCAAGATCGTCAACTTCTCGTCGAAGTCGGGCAAGACCGGCTCGGCCCTGATGACGCACTATTCCGGCGCCAAAGCCGCGATCATGGGTATCACTCAGGCGCTGGCGTTCGAATTGGCGGGATTCAATATCAATGTCAATTGCGTTTGTCCGGGGATTACGGATAATACGGGCGTCTGGGCCAACGTTTCGGCCGGCTATATCGAGAACCTGGAGATGCCCCGGGAAGAGGTGGTCAAGAAATTCACGGCCAAGATTCCGCTGCAGCGGCTCGCGGCGATCGACGACGTCACGGCGGTGACGCTGTTTCTCTCCTCGGCCGGGGCCGACTACATGACCGGTCAGTCCATCAACGTGACCGGCGGACGGGAGATGCACTAGTCGCTCATGTGCGAAGAAAGGCGAGGGACCGAATGAACAGTCGACGTCAGTTTCTCAAGGTTGCCCTGGCTTCCGCCGCGGCGCCGCTGGTCTCGGCGGGGACGCGCGCCTACGGCACGGCGCCGCAGAAGAAGCCGAACATCCTGTATATCATGTCGGACGATCACGCGGCCCACGCGATCGGCGCGTACGGATCGCGACTGGCCAAGCTCAATCCCACGCCGACGCTCGACCTTCTGGCGCGTGAGGGGATGCTCTTCGAGAATTGCTTCTGCACCAATTCGATTTGCGTTCCCAGCCGGGCGACGATCCTCACCGGTCAGTACAGCCAGACTAACGGGGCATTGGACCTGGGCGGCGGGCTCCAGCCCGGGCAGCAGGCGCTGCCGCACCTGATGAAGCAGGCCGGATACGAGACGGCGATGGTTGGCAAGTGGCACCTCAAACACGAACCGGCGTTCGACT
>Ga0180429_10005027_pt1 | contig 10531 bp, 7 predicted proteins | sample SS_ome_FD_132428 | JGI IMG/M metagenome (GOLD analysis project Ga0180429, IMG submission 132428) | Hypersaline lake sediment archaeal communities from the Salton Sea, California, USA - SS_1_S_1 metaG | ecosystem: Environmental > Aquatic > Non-marine Saline and Alkaline > Hypersaline > Sediment ...
CCTCTACCCCTTTTACGAAATATCGGACCTCTCCCGTGTCCCGATCCAGGACGCCCATTCCTTGTACGAATGATATTCCCAAGGGAATGCCACCTAGATTGAATCCTGCACCTCCGTGAAACCCGAGGCCGTTTGCCCCGATGCCGGCGAGGTTCAGGTTCAAATTTGCCGGTGCGAGGATGGTGCTCGGGTACATGTCAAGCTGGGATCTCCATCGGATGGCCCCTCCGCTACCTTGATCGATGACCTGGAAGATACCCTGGGATGTGGCTGCGTAAATCTCTCCGTTGTCCGAGGCAACACCGATGGAGCCAAAGATCTGGTTGCCCACGTTTACGGACCAGATCTGGTTGCAGTTGCTGTCGATGGCGATCAGATTACCGCCGTTGTCCGCAACGTAGACCCTGGAGCCATCCTGACGGAGAGCGGGTGTCGACGCAGAGCCCCCGGAAAAGGACTGGTGGGCAACTTCCTCGATTTCGAGGGTCGACCCGCCGTTGGATACAAGATCGAGAGCATACAGGGCGCCATATTCCGAGACACCGTCCTCTACACCATCCTCAGCGTCGGGAGCCGTGGCCGCCACCCACATCCGCCCGGTGTGAGGATCGACAGAGAAGTGATTCGCGACCTCATTCAAGCCTCCCAGCAGCCCATCAAGGAGAACAAACGGATCGAATTCAGGGGGAAAGGGTCCGACAATGCTCTCCAGGTTCTCCACAAGTTTTGGACCCAAAGAGTTCACGATCGGCGAGTCGACATTGGATGGCGACTTCTCACCCGGAAGGGTGTACGGGGCTGCAAGGAGAGGTGCGCCGGTGGTCCGGTCCAGGGCGTAGATAAGCCCATCGTTGGTCACCCCAACGATGGCATCCCGGTCCGGGTGATATTGGAGTCCCAGACATATCTTCAACTCGCCCAGTACAGGAGCGGGGAGTCCCGTCAATACATCCCACAGAACCGTTCCATCCGGTCGTACAGCCAAGGCTCGGTCATAAAGGCCGAGATAGATGAGTTCGCCCCCCGTACCCGGATTGTTCAACACCATGGGGCTTCCTCCTGCATTCATTGTATCACGATAGATGGTCCACCGCCTGGAACCGTCATTCTTGTCAAGGCTGATGAGGAGGGGTGCACCAAGCTGTGCTAACGGGAAAGAGGGCGCGAAATAGAGATTCCCCGCCGAGTCGAAAACCGGCCCCGGTGCGCTGTATAGGTTCGCCTCTACGGTCCATTCCGGCTCGAACACGGGTGCGTACGCAATGGAGATCTCATCCGAACCTACGACGTCGGAATGAAGATTCCTGAAGCAGTTTCGTTCCGCGAGAATCGCATTGTCCGAGGGTACGGTGCGGCAGCCCTCGGGTTTCCATGAGGTCTTGCCGGGAGGATCGTACGGCTTGGGGTCCGGAATGGTGCACCCGCTTACGACGAGGAAGATGATTCCGGTGACGAGAAGAAGTCCTTTTGCATGTCTCAGGCTGCTCATTTGATTGTCCTTTCCTTCGTTGGGTCAAAAATACAAGTTGTCTTTCGCTTTCTTCTTAGGAATACTCCTTACTTCATATCGATCACCGGCGTCATGCATGTGCCAGGCTTTCTTCCCGGGTGCCTATGGGGTTCGACGAGTCGCTCAATCTTCTCTTAAGCTCATCCGGCACGGTCGACAGGTGGGTCGTCAGGTAATCCGACAAGGGCCGCGGCTTCGTTCCACGTGCCCCACCACTTGCCTCTTGAGAAGGCATGGTACTCAAGAACTTGGGGATGTGTTCGAGAAATATGTCCACCATCCTCTCTGAGGCCTCGACGATCCATTCAGCGGTCGGAGCACGGAAACCCCAGTAGGCTGACCCGGGGGCGGAGAAGAACACGAGCGGAAGGGGCATGACCCCCTTTGAAACCCTTTCCTCAAAGCCTTTCAACAGTGTGGACATGGGCTCGATGCCCACCACGATGCACCCTGTCGTGCCAAGCAACGGTCCGAAGATCTCCACAGAGGCTTCCTGCGCTTTTTTCCAGTACGGGAGCGGCTTGTACGCGTGCTTCCCCGGGCAGATGGCCGCGAAGTAGGCGTCGTCCATGACCTCGAGGTCCATGCTGGTCGTGTCGATTCCGATCTCCTTCCAGGTGTGCATGTCACCAAGATCCTCAGGAGGATAGTGGTTATACATCTTCCTGAGCCGGCCAAAGGTCTCCTCACCGATAGCCTCGCGAATGGTGGCGAGAACCAGTTCCAGCCGTTCCAGGTACTCGCCCCGTTGGGCGGGGGGAAAGGCGCCGCCGCTCAAGGCCAGGTTGCCGCGCCAGCCGTTGTCGGTCGCGATTTTGACGGCCTCAGCCTGATAGCTCGCGTATTTCTGCAGGGTTTCCTTGGGCAGCTTGACGATCTTCTTGGAGACCGGGTTGGCGAACAAGTTGCAGTAACGGCATCCCCGGTTCGCGTTGTAGTTCATGCAGGAGAGGTTGAACAGGACATTGATGATAGCCGCGGACATGCCGGGCAGGACGGTGGTAATGGGCATCCCGTTGCTGATCTTCTCCTTGAGCCACTCCTTGCGAGGGGGGAAGCGCCCTGTCGCGAGAGTTTCGCCTCCGTCGGATACTGTGGCCACATCCCCGTCGATGACCAGGTCCAGGCGGGAGTGCTTGTTGGGATAGACCGGAGCCAGCAGGCCCGAGCCGTCGAGGATGAACGTCTGGCCCAGAAACCGGTTGGACTCCCGCTGCATGTTCGACCTCCTCATCAGATCGAGGATGCCGTCGATGTCGTCCAGGTCCAGCTTATCCGGGAGGACAACCTCCTCTTTGTCCATGGCAGACGTGTCTGGCAGCACGTCCGCCATCTCGACCCGCACGCCCTCGGAAATCAAGCGGGCCTTGAGGTAAATGTCCTCTTTGGTGATGCCTCGCGTTTCGGTCATCTTCCGCTCCTTTCCGGCAAAGCGCGCGGCGAGCCGCGTTTGTGAGTAGAGTCGATCGATCTACTGACAGAATTTCGCGAACCCGGCGATGGTGAAGTCCCTCTCATTGAGATCAACAAAGAAATTGACGATGTTTCGCGGACTGGCCAGTTCGGTGCCTGTTGCATGACCGTTCTTGTCGTCAACCATTCCACCATGTGCGAGCCCTTGCACCCGCAGTTCTTTCCCGGGGCTCTCGTATCCGGTGAGGGCGGAAAACAAACCTTTCCAGTAGTCACCCGCCCGGTCATGAATCACTTTGTAGTGGGCGGCATACGTCTCCGCGTCGATCCACAGGTACTGTGTCCCGTAATTGTAGTACTTGTCCTTTGAGCGCATCTCGATCACGTAGACGGGGCGCTTGACCCAGACGTAGTTCGTGGGCGCCCACGGCGCTCCCTGCCATCCCTCTTTTTCAAATCCGTATGCCACGTATTTCTGTTGTTTCGTCGTACACCATTCGCCCTTTTCGTTCTTTCCAAGGGGCTGAGGATTCGGGTCCAGGTAGGGGACGATTGCCTCCTGTTTTTTCAGAAGCTTCCACTCAAAGGCCTGCACCTTGCCGTCATAACCGTTGCTGTCATCCAAACACATGTCCGAACCCACGATCGCGTCGGATCGATTGGCAGGGCTCATTTGCCGTACACGCCTTATGGCAGGGATGTAGCCAAAGGTGCTGTCCTGCTTGTCGGGTGACATGTAACGCCACGTCATGATCGCCGTACCCTTCACATCCATCGGCGCGGTGGCTACGCCAATGATGCGCTTCTCGACCTTATCCGGGTTCTTGAGGTCCTTCACGCCCGGCCAACCCAGCAGGTTGGTCTGTTGCGCTTTCATGTCAACGGTCCGCTCGAGACCGGTGGACGGACCGATCCACAGGAGCTGATAGGTAAAAGAGAAGTCTCCCATGACGTACCATGTGTACATTTTGTTGTGCATGATCTTTTCAGCGGCCTTCGGGTCGTTCACATCTATCTCCGGAAACGGGAATCCGATGATGTCCATCGCGGGCTTTCCCGTAGCAGTCTCGACAGCCCAGCCGGCCTCGTCGATGTCATATTTTCCGACGTTGCTTTGGCGGGCATCCAGTGCATGTTGGGGCACGTAGATGGCCGGATCGTAGTTCAGTTCGCCCAAGTGCAGGATGAGTTGGCCGCCCTTGACCCAGTTCAGGATCGTATGAGGGACCAGGTCTTCGACCTCTTCCCAGTTCGTCTTGTCGATGACCTCGCCGGGGGGCGTCGGTGAAACCGACGGGGACCCGTCCGCAGAGGCCTGCGGAACCACGCACAGCAGCACACAAAGGCCGATCAGAGTCATGCCCATCCTGTAACGTTTCGGTAGCATTTTGATTTCTCCTGTTCTTCATCTTCTTTTCGCGGCACACTGTGCCGATGGATCCCCGTTTTCACGGGGATGACGGGTCCACTTCGTGTCCCCGTCAGTTGAGCAGGTAGGTGACCAGGAAGCTCAACTGGTCCCGGTCCCGGAAAAGGCCGAAATTGGTGAAATTTCCTTCAACGCCCGCGTACTGGATACCGAAACGGAATGGTTCCCAGACATAGTTGACCGCTGCGAGTACGAGAAAAGCGCCGCGCACGTCATAACCCAGAGCCAACTGGGGGTTCAGGCGGCCGCTCAGGTATGTCGTCGTTACAAGCCCTGTGAACATCTGCTCGAGCTCGTACAGTTTCGGGTAGTTTGTAAGGCTCGGATACAACGGAATTCCCTGGACCAATCGGTCGTCGTAGTCGGGTACCCACTGGCCGAAGTACTGGAAGGAGAGCAGGAAGGAGCTCTTGCTGTTCAGCGGCCGGCACCACACCTGCTTGTCCACACCGATCATGTAGCGAAAAATGTTCTTCTTGGGGATGGTGCCGCTCTGCGGGTTCGTGGGGATTCCGCTAACGCCCAGACTCCCCAGGTCTACGCCGATCATATCGCCAACCAGGTCTATGAGACCGGGCGGGAGCGGGATCACGGGCCCGTAAAAGGTGGCGAAGTTTTCCTGGGGGATCACGACCGGCTCATCCCAGAACATGGCCACCTCGGCTCGTATGATCGAGTCCGTGTTCGGTTCCCAGTAGCTCAGGCTGCCGCCCGTAATCTGCACGGACGGGAAAGAGATCTCCATGTTCAGCAGATCCAGGTCCAGGAGCAGGGGCACATCCTCGGTAACCACGAAACGAGCGGCAGGCGTGTCGAGAAAGGTCTTGTAGTGGGCCACGGACAGGTTGAGGCTGGTGCCAATCAGACCCTGGAGCTTCACGCCCCAGCGGCTGTTCGACAGGGTCTTGTCAGGGGTGTAGACGCGCAGGAAGGACTCGAATTCTACCGGCAAGGGCCCTGCGTAGGGGGTCCCGAAAGGTGCCACGGGTGCCACGCGGGCGTCCAGGCCGCCCGGCACCCAGAACCCCTCCACCATCAGGGAGGAAATCGGGCCCAGTCGGCCCAGGTCGTAGTTTCCGCGAATCATCCAGAGCGGGATCCGGCGGTCGTCCAGGTCCTCGAAAGATCCCCCGAAGGTGTTGTCCAGGGGGTTGATATAGTCGAGGAGCCGGAAAATGTCCGTCTCGCCCCAGGCGAGGTTCTGCTTGCCGACCCGCAGGAACCAGGGCCCCCGGGAGAAATCGAAATAGAACTCCCACAGATCGTACTGCTGACTGAACTTGCTGATGTTTTCCTTGTCCTTGTCCTTCACGTCTTGAAACATCTGCGGGCCATAGTCGTAGATGCCTTCGTACATGAACCGTCCCACCAGCCTGTACTTTGCATCGATCTTGAGGGCCTTGAGGGGATAGAGAATACCCAGACTGCGTGTCAGGGAGCTCAGGTCGTGGTCGACTTCCAGCAGAATCAGGTTACGCTGCTGAACGAGATCCCCGGTCCGTGTGTCCGGAAAGGTGAAGCCTTCCGCATCGTTCAGCCGGATGCTTGCACGTGCCTGCACTTTGGCGATGAACTGAAGGGTTTTCTGGTCATCGATGTAGATTGCCTGGCTGGTTGCCGCCAGTCCCAGGTGCACGAACACACATAAAGCAGCGACAACCGAAAGCTTTTCCAGTTTCACACGCTCCCCCCTCTTGTCATGCCCGTGAAACCGACTCCCCTGAGACAATCCTGCTGAAACTCGCCTTCTTGCACTCCAGGCAGAGGCGAGGAACCTCCTCCGCTACTGTTCGAAGGACTTTGTGTACCTGCAGTTCGGGTACGAACAGGGCGCCGCACCGCTCGCATGCCTCCAGCCGAACCGATTGTATCTGGATTTTAGCACTGAATGGGAGGAATCTACGAAGGCTTATCTCATGCCGCAACTCTCCGGCTTCTTCCGGACAGCTTCTCACACAGGAACCACAGCATATACATTGATAATTAGAGTAGTTGAAGACCCGATGAGTTCCCCTGTCCGTTGCCTCGAGGGTGCCGGTCGGGCAGTTCACGACACAGGCCGCGCATCCCGTGCACCTGTCCTCTGCCAGGCGGGTCCTGCAGAAGAGAAAAGCAGAGCTGATCAACAGGGCCTCCCCGCTGAGGATGTGGATCGTCCACATGTCACTGTCCAGGACGGACAGGAAATCCGGTCTCCCGTGGGACAGGAAGTAGCCGGTGAGGAAGGGCAGGGACACGACGAGGAGAAAGAGGTAATCTGTCGCCGAAGAGGAAGCGCGGACTCGCGGCAGAATGATTCGCCTGAGGAGGAGGACGAGCAGGAGCGAGAGGACAACCAGGGTCAAACGGTCGGCCCAGGGCCCCGGCAGGGCCGACCAGCCCCACTCGAACCGGGATTCCTCCCACAGGACGATGTGCTCGAACAGGAAGATGGGAACCACGAACAGGCATATGTGAAAGACATAGCGAATGGACGCATAGAAGGGCTTCTTCATTGCGCCGTTGTGGAAGGGGACGAGAGAACGGGCCAGGGAAACGAAGAGATATCTCCACGGTCGAGCTTTGCCAGAGGAGCTTGTCAGGATCGTAGAGAGGGAGAAGCTCGTCCTGGCCGCCATGCCCAGCAGGAAGAGGGCAAAGGCGAATCGCAACAGGGGCCCCTCGACAAATGAGCCAAAACCCATCAAACAGCTTCCTCCAGATTTCCCTGTATGTCATTCCCGCGCAAGCGGGAATCCAGTGGCCTCAGACGCCTATGGACTCCGGCACGATTCGCTCCTCACCACAAAGGACCACGGGTGAAGCACTCAACACACGTGCAACCAGTGTCAGTCCGGCATCTTCCGCGATCCGGACCGCCAGGTCCGTGGCGGTCGTTATGGTGGAAACCACCGGTATGCGGCTGTGTGCCGCCTTCAAGGCCATTTCGGAGGAGATCCTGCCGCTGGTGAGAAGGATCTTCTCTTCCGGGGCGAGGCGGGTCATGAGCATCCTGCCGATGGCCTTGTCAAAGGCATTGTGCCGGCCCACGTCTTCGAAGACGGCGAGCAGCTTCTCGTCCGTGGCGGACGCTATGCCGGCACAGTGGATGCCGCCTGTTTCCTTGTAGGCAGAGGCCGCGGCCAGGGTCTTCTTCATGAAGGACTTCAGTTTAGCAAGGGAGACACAATGCCCCCCATTCAGCCGTGGCATGTCTCTCAAGAACTGCTCAAGGGATATTTCACCGCCCATACAGGCGGAGGTTCGGATCATCCGCCCCGTGTTCTCCTTGACGGTGTGTCCGTTTGTCAAGAGAACGTGCACATCGCGCAGTTCCTCGCATGCCGCCAGGGAGGCAATCTCGCCCAGGGATCGGATGTGGCCCTGGCCGTAGAGCCACCCTACGGCCAGTTCCTTCACATCCCTGGGCGTGCAAAGCATGGAACTCAAGAAGTCGCCGTTCACGAAGACGCGCACCAGGGATTCCTGGGGCACGTCCCTTCGTTCTTTCAAAGCCCGGCCCTCACAAGGTTGTCCTGGCTCGCCCTGAGCACTTCGTCGGATAGGGAATCGCCGGATTCCTCGAGCTTGTCCGCCACGTCCTTGAGACCCGCCTTTTCCAGCGCTTCCCGGTTCGGCACACCCGTGTCGGGGTTGACTCCCCTCAAGTTGCAGTACTCCTCCCCCGCCTGCATGGAGGCATCCATATCCCATGCCTGTCCTTTGAAAGGACCGTCGGGGACCGGCTCGATGTTGATTCTCATCAACGCCGGGGACATGTCTGCCAGGTCGCCGACCATCCGCTCGCAGAGGAGATTGTAGGAGAGTTCCAGGAGGCGCCGCCTCTGCACGGTCTCGAGGAGCTTTTCTGTGGTGCAGGGTTCCCCTGTGGCGGCGGCGATAGCAGCGGCCGTCTGTTCCACGTCCCATACGCATCCTATGTGAGGCGTCCTGGCCGTTCCGCCGTCGCAAATCCCGGAGATATCCGAAGAGGAGATGGCGTTCTCATTGGCCCATACATACCGGCCCTTGCCCTCCACGACCTCTGGCCTCCAGGCATCCGGGTTTCCCGTGCGCTTCTCAGCGAATTCCGAAGCCCATTCGTCGGAGAGCTTGAGCATCTCCTGATCCGTCAGGCCGTACACAGGTGCGAACAGGGAATACATGCCGTGTCGGTCATAGGGGGGGTGATACCAGATGAACTCGGTTGCCAGCTGGACCGCCTTCGTCCCTCCCGGACCGCTGAGTGTTACCCCCCTTTCCGGAAGCATGAGGGGGATCGAGAAGTTCCTGTCCTGAAGGGCAAGGAAGAATCCGTTCCCGTCGGCAATCGCCTTGGCCGCCGGTACGATCCCTTCCCGGAAGTGTTTGCCAAAGCCTTCCCCGTAGGCGATCTTGTCGATGATCGTCATGATCGCCTCTTCACTCCCCCACTCCATGGGCACACCGTCGGTGTCTGCGGCCGTGATGATCCCTTCCTGGTAGAGGAGCATGAGCCAGCCCGCAATTCCGGTGATTTCGTTGCAGTCCATCCCGTACTTCTGAATCTTGTCGACCGCCTTGAACCACAGCGTTGTATCCAGGTTCTTCACGGAGGTGCGCATCGTTCCGTAGACAAAGCAGTTGCAGCCGCCGCTCGTTAACCCGGGCACGTCATAGTTGGCCTTGCACTGAACCGGACAAAAGGCGCACCCGATGGCTCCCACACGGTGTTTCTTGTCGAACTCCCTCAGGAGCGTTTCCTTCTTCAATTCAGGAACCACATAGCCTGCGTCAGGCCCGTATCCCCATTGAGCCATGCCCTTCAACGCATACTCGTCCACGTGGCTGGAAATGCTTTCCTTCTGAAGAATCGAAGCATAGGCCCTGGTTCTTCCCGTGGTGAGATGCTCCCAGTATTCATTCCACAGGGCCAGGAAGGCTTCCCGGTCCGCGATCTTGAGGCCCTTGGTGCCGCGCACGGCAACGGCTTTCAGGTTCTTGGAGCCCATAACCGCTCCGTGGCCGCCCTGGCTCGCTGCGTTCTGGATGTCGTGAATGACAAGGGAGCCCACGAACCCATTCTCCCCGCCGGGCCCGATGCAGGCAATCTGAACGTCGGGATCCTTGAGCTCCTGCCTGATCCTTACCTGTACTTGCTCCGTATCCAGGCCCCAGAGGTGTCTCGCGTCCCTGATCTCCACCTTCTCGTTTTCGATGAACAGGTACACGGGTTCATCCGCCTTTCCGGTGATGGCGATGTTGTCGTACCCGGCAAACTTCATCTCCGCCGGAAACTGCCCTCCCATGCCCGCAGTCACCAGAGTGCTGTTGGTCATCTTGGCCGACTTGGCCATGACGTTGCACTTGGTTCCTAGTAGGGTGCCGGTGAGAGGACCTGTGTTGAAAGTAAGCATGTTCTCCGGGTCCTTACCGCGGACACCCGGGGAAACGTGTTCGTAGATGAGTCTCGCGCCGATTGCGGGTCCGCCGATGTAGTCACGGGTGTAGGGCGCGGTCGGTACCTTTTCGATGCTGCCGTCCGTCAAATCGACCTTGAGTATCTTACCGGCTCTGGACATTCTCACGCCTCCTTTGCGGTCATCTCGACATATTTCTCTGCTTTGGCCCTGGCCAGGGTGATTCCCACCCGTTCATCCGGCAGGTATTGCAGGGCCCCGGGGTAGCAGTACTTGACGCACTGAGGCTCCTCCTGGTCGCCGCAGAGGTCACACTTGAGCGAGACCCCCTTCTCCGCATTCACTGCGATGGCCCCGACCGGGCACGCCACCTCGCACATCTTGCAGCCGATGCACTTTTCTTCGTCGGTGACCTTGACCCCTCTGTCGTCTACCGTAATCGCTCCGGTCGGGCAGACCGCCTTGCAGTTCGGTTCCTCGCACTGCAGGCAGGTCACCCTGACCTTGTGGAGGATGCTCCGCTCCACGGTGCGCACCACCTTTGCCCTGGCCTTCACCGGGTTGAATTCCCCCTCTTTTACGAGGCTGCAGATCGCTTCACAGACCCTGCAGCCCGTGCACTTCTTCATGTCCCAGACGATTCGCTTCATCCTTCTCTCTCCTTCGGTAGAATGGATTGGAGACGCACTTGGCCGAGCAGTAGAGAGCAAGAGCTATGCCATCCCGAGTCTATTAGTAACATATTGAATTCAATGGAAAATCTTTTCAGGGAGCAAAAAGTTTGACCCTATCGTGCCACCA
>Ga0180429_10005028_pt1 | contig 10530 bp, 7 predicted proteins | sample SS_ome_FD_132428 | JGI IMG/M metagenome (GOLD analysis project Ga0180429, IMG submission 132428) | Hypersaline lake sediment archaeal communities from the Salton Sea, California, USA - SS_1_S_1 metaG | ecosystem: Environmental > Aquatic > Non-marine Saline and Alkaline > Hypersaline > Sediment ...
ATACGCTGACCGCCCTCGAGAGCCAGTCGCCCGATCTGATCGTGGTCAGGCCTTCCGACTCGCCCATTCCGGCCTTTGAGATCGATGGGATCCTCGACGCTGTCAAGGGCCATCAGCTCGTCATGCTCGCCATCCCCGAGATGTCCAATCCCGACGACGAAATCGACATCTGTTCCCTCGCCGACGACTTTTACGTGGGAGAAGATCCGGACGAACTCCTCTCGCGCATCCAGATTCTCTCCCGGCGCTCCGTCAGGCTCCGCAAGATCACGGCCAAGCTCAAGCGCCTCGAAGAGGAATCGATCACCGATTTCAAGACCGAACTCTTCAACGACCGCTTTATCATTACCCGGCTCCAGGAGGAGTTCGACCGTTCCAACCGCCACCGCCTCGTTCTGTCGATCATCATGCTCGACTTCGACGAGTTCAAGCAGATCAACGACACGCTGGGCCACCCCTTCGGCGATTTCGTGCTCCTCTCCTTCGCGCGAAAGCTCAAGTCGCTCATCCGCAAGATCGACATCCCCGGTCGGGTCGGCGGCGACGAATTCCTCGTGATCCTTCCCAACACCGACCTCGACGAGGCGGTGCGTATCGCCGACCGTATCCGTTCGATCGTCAACTCCTACAAGTTTGAAAAAGACGGCGTCTCGGCGCGGCTCACCGTGAGCCTCGGGATCAACGCCTACGGCGGCGATGGATCGCTCACGTGGGAGGAGTTCCTCAAGGGGGCCGATCTCGGGCTCTTGGCGGCGAAGAGCCGGGGCAAAAACCGCATCTTCCTCTTCCCCTCTCTCAGGACCAAAGAGAACGGGCCCTCATTTAACCAAGACGAGTAACGAGTAGAAGAATACGGAGGGGCTTGGTCTGCGGCGTCGGCCGAAGGTGTTTGGGGATTCTGCAGCGCCGGTCGCAAGACCTCCTCGTGGAAGAATCCTCCCCTCTCAAGAGTATTACCGAAAAACAAACCGCCTACCGACGATGCAGAGAGGATTCTTCCAAGAGGAGTACTCGGCTCCCTCTGCTGACCATGAACCCCCAAACACCTTCGACCGCCGCCCCCGCGCGCTCGCTCTTTTTACCCGCTGTGGTTGAAGAAGACCCGAAATCGTCAGTGCTGATCGATAAGCGTTCGTCAGTTGACACAAGGCCGAGCACGAGGGTGCGGCAGCGGAGAAGTTGGCCGGACGGAAGCGCACGGCGCGACCAGGAGGTTTCGCGAAGCCAGACGCGCGGAATCCATTGAACTGATGGGAGCCCCTTGCTTTCCACGTCCCATTCCGCAGCCGTGTCTTCGTCTTTTCTCCAAGTGTGAGGTGCCGAGAGGTGACGTGCTGAGCGGGCCGTCGGGGCTGCGAGGTGTTTTTGAAGCCCTATGGTCGGCGGCGGCTCCGGGAACAGAGCTCGCAAGGGCTTCAAAAATTCCTCGCAGTCCCGACGTCACCCCCTCCTTTACAGCCCTCTTCCCAACCGCGCTTCTGCGAGAAAAACGAGGACCTACCAGGAGTGATTATTGACCGCAGAAAGCACCTGCTCGGCCAGCTCGATGGCGCGCAGTCCGTGGGTGGACGGCACCTCCGACTCGCCACCGGCGCGCACGCTGCCGACGAAGGACTCGAGCTCGGCCCCCAGCGGTTCGTACTCGTCGAGCTTGAGCTCCTTCACGTTGATCAGGTCGGTCATGAGCAGCTTCTTGAGATCGTCGAGGCGGGTCGCGTCGATCCCTGCCAGGTCGAAGCTCTGCATATTGAGATCGGCCGACTTCTGAGCGAGGAGCGCATATTTTTTCTCGTAATCGAGACTGATAAAACAGTCGCTCGAGAAGATGCGCGTCCGCCGCAGGCTCTTGAACGAGACGCGGCTCGCCGTCACGTTGACCACGCAGCCCGATTCGAACTCGATGCGCGCGTTGGCAATGTCCTCGCTCGGCGAGAGGATCGATCCGCCCACGGCGTCGATCTTGCGGATCGGACCGGGGCAGAGCTCGAGAATGATGTCGATGTCGTGGATCATGAGATCCATGATCACACCCACGTCGGTGGCGCGGAACTTGAACGGCGCCAGCCGGTGCGACTCGACAAAGCGCGGCTCGATCTTCATGTCCCGGATCGCCACCATGGCCGGATTGAAACGCTCGATGTGGCCGACCTGAAAAACGACGCCGCTCTGCTTCACGATGGAGTCGAGGGCGCGCGCCTCTTCGAGGGTGCTCGTCATCGGCTTTTCGACGAGAACACAAACGCCCTTCTCCACGAAATGCTTGGCGATCTCGAAATGGGTCACCGTGGGCGTGGCCACGCTCACCGCGTCGAGACCGTCGGGGAGGTCGTCCAGATTCGTGTAGGATCGAGTCCCGTACTGATCGGCGATCCGTTCCGCGTTCTGGGCGTTGCTGTCCACGACTCCCACGAGATCGACATTGTCCATCTTGCTGTAGATGCGGGCGTGATGCCTTCCCAGGTACCCCACTCCGACAACGGCAACCTTGAGCTCCTTGTCCACGGTGCGCTCCTTCCCATTGAGTTAATAAAAGTGAAATCAATCCCGCAGCGATTCGAGGTAACGGCCATGCTTGCCGTGCAGCTTCTGCTCCAGAAAGTCCTTGAAGATCGCCACTTCCTCGATCCCCGACGGATCGAGATTGGCCACCGCCTCGGAGACGGGCTCCTTCGACCGGAAGACGGAGCGGAACGCGGCCGAGAGGGCGGTGATGACCTTCTCCTCGAAGCCGTGGCGCCTGAGCCCCACCTCGTTGCAGCGGCGCGGCAGGGCCGGATCGCCGTCGGACACCATGTAGGGCGGCACATCGACCTTGACCTTGGACATGCCGCCGATGTAGGCGTAACGTCCGATCGTGGTGAAATGCTGCGCCGCCGCCGCTCCCGAGATGTTGGCGCAATCGCCCACCCGCACATGGCCGGCGAGAAGGACGTTGTTGGCCATGATGATCTTGTCGCCCAAGATGCAGTCGTGGGCCACGTGGCTGCAGGCCATGAAGAGGTTGTGGCTGCCGATGATCGTCTCGCCCCTCTCCTTGGTCGTCCCCCTGTTGAGTGTCACGTACTCGCGGATCGTGTTGTTGTCCCCCACCGTGAGCCGCGTGGGCTGGCCCTTGTAACCCAGATCCTGCGGCGCCCCGCCGAGAACCGCATAGCTGTGAACCACGTTGTTGCGCCCCAGAATCGTCTCGGCATGAACGATCACGCCCGCCATGAGAATCGTTCCCTCTCCGACCACGCATCCCTTCTCGATCACGCAGTGGGGACCGACCTGAACCTTCGCGCCCAGCTCAGCGCGCGGGTGCACAATCGCTGTAGGGTGGATGTCGAGTCCTTCGCTCATTTATGCTACGTCCACAAGGGTAAATGTCAGTACGCCCTCGGCCACCAGTTTCTGGTTGACCTTGGCCCAGGCCTTTACGCGGCCGACCTGGTCCTTGACCTTGGTCGCCTCGATCTCGATCCGGAGCTGGTCGCCGGGGATAACCGACTTGCGCAGCTTGACCTTGTCGATCGACCAGAGCACGGCGAGCTTGCCCGTGTTCTCCATGCGCCGCAGAAGCACGACGCCGGCGAGCTGGGCCATCGCCTCGAGGATCAGTACGCCCGGCATGATCGGCTGGCCGGGGAAGTGGCCCTGAAAGAAGGGCTCGTTGAAGGTAACATTCTTGATCCCCACGGCGCGGCGGTAGCCCTCGAGCTCGATGACCCTGTCGATGAGCAGGAAGGGATACCTGTGGGGCAGGAGGTTAAAAACGTCCTGAATGTCCATCACCGACTCGGACGTCATCGTGCCCGCCACCTCGCGCATCTGAATCTCGTCGACGATCTTGCGCGCCAGCTTGACGTTATCGTCGTGGCCCGTCTTGACCGCCACGATGTGGGCGGAGACGTCGGCGTTGACCAGAAAGAGGTCTCCGATCATGTCGAGCACCTTGTGGCGCGCGAACTCGTCGGGGAAGCGGACCGTGTTCTCCACCACATCGCTGCCTCTGATCACGAGCGTGTTGTCGTAGGTGGCGCCCTGTCCATGGCCCGACGCGAGAAGCTCCTCGGCCTCCTCCTCGAAACAGAAGGTACGGGCCGGCGCGATCTCGTCGCGAAAGGTCTCCTCGTCGAGACGGTAAGAGTAATACTGCGACGGCAGGCCCCTCTCCTTGTAGTCGAGGGTGTAGCTCAGGGTGAGTGCGTCTTCCGACGAGGGGAGAGCCGTGATGGTGCATCCCTCCTCGTTCACAACGATAGGCGTTGTGATGGTGACGCTCTTTTTCTGGGCTTTCTGCTGCACCACGCCCGCATTGCTGAGCAGGTCGTAGAAGGGGACCGTGCTGCCGTCGAGGCCGGGAACCTCCTCGGAGTCGATCTCGATCTCGAGGTTGTCGATCTTAAGCGCCATGAGGGCGGCGAAAAGATGCTCCGTCGTGTGCACCTCGGCGGGACCGTTCTTGAGCGCCGTGCGCCTGAGGTAGTTGGCGGCGTATTCGACGCGCGCCGGAATCTGCGGCTGATCGGGGAGATCGGTCCGGATCAGAATGACGCCCGTGTCGGGCGGCGCCGGCTTGATCCGGATGTTGATCTCCTTTCCCGTGTGGAGTCCCACGCCGGAAATCTCGACCGCTTCTTTAATCGTTCCCTGATTGCGCTTCAAGACGGGCAATCCTTTCCTTCAATGTTCTCACTGTTTCGAGCAGGGCGGGGATCTTGCGAATGCCGATCACCTCGCGCTGCTTGGCCACACGCTTGCCGGCGGGATTTCCAAAGACCACCTCGCCGGCGGCCACGTCCTTGGTGACGCCCGCGCGGGCGGCGACGATCACGCCGTCGCCGATGTTGAGATGGCCCGCCGCCCCCGACTGCCCGGCCATGATCACGCCGCGGCCGAGGCGTGTGCTGCCCGCCACGCCGACCTGGCTGACGAGCATGGTCTGCTCCCCCACATGTACGTTGTGGGCGATCTGAACGAGATTGTCGATCTTGGTTCCCCGGCCGATACGGGTCTCGTGGAGGCGCGCCCTGTCGATGGTCACGTTGGCGCCGATCTCCACATCGTCCTCGAGAACGACGATCCCGTACTGCTCCTGCTTGACGATTCGCCCCTTCGACTCGTGATAGCCGAATCCGTCCGATCCGATCACCGCGCCCGGCTGGATGACGACGCGGTCGTGAATCTCGGTCCTCTCCCGGATCACCACGTTGGGATAGAGGAGGCAGTCGGCGCCAAGGTGCGATCCGTGCCCCACGTAGACGTTGGGAAAGATCACCGTTCCGTCGCCGATCCGGACGCCATCCATGACCACGGCGTTCTGGGCGATCCGCACGCCCTTGCCAACGACGGCTGTTTCGGCCACAAACGCCGTGGGATCGACTCCCTCGGGGAGTTCGACCGCCGGGGGTTTGACCAGTTCGAGGAGCCTGTCCCAGGCGAGCGCCGGGTCGTCAACGCGGATGAGGCTGAATCCTTCCACCGGCAGATCGCGATTCACAACAAGCGCCGCGGCACGGGCGCCGTCGATGAGATGGATATACTTGTCGTTGGAGACAAAGGAGAGCGTGTCCGGTCCGGCCTCGCGGATTCCGGCCAATCCTTTGATCACGATGTCGCCGTCGCCGTCGACGGCGCCGCCGACGAGTGCGGCGATCTCAGTCAGTGTCTTGTTCAATCAGGGCGCTCCAACATGTGTCGGCCTTCGCTAAGGCCCAAGCCCATCGTCAGGAACCGTTTACGATGGTAATGATGGCGTCGGTGATGTCAAGCGACTCGTCGGCCCAGACCACATCGACCTCGCTCAGCCACTTGAGGAAGTCGGTGGGATCGTTGCTCTTGACCTTTTGCACCGAGAAGGGCGCGGCGTGGACGACGTCGATTCCGTGCTCGCGGCAATACTTGCCCACAGCGTCCTCCACCTCGGCGCAGGCGGCCTTGAGGATCTCGGCTTTCCGGCTGTCGAGCTCGAACTGCAGCCTGTTTCCCGAAATATCGAATTCGAGCTTCTTCCTCTCGAGGGCGGCCTCCTTCTCGAAAGCCTCCCTGCTCCCCTTGGCGTAGACCATCAGCTCTCCCCGCAACTGGTCGAGCTCCTGGCGCATGCCGTCGAGCTTGTCCTGGCTCTCGCGGGCGATCTTTTCCAGTTCGGCCTGATTGGCGTCCATGCCCTGATGCTCGCTGAGAACGCGCGAAAAGTCGACAGTCGCCGAGAGACCGGCGCTCTCCGGCCGAGGTTGGCCGATTCCGGAGCCCGCAAACCCGGCGGCGATGAGTGCGGCGCAGATCGCAGCCACGCTGGACACTTTTGAGAAATTGATCATCTCTGTCTCCAATCTCGTTATCAGAACCAGTGCTGAATGTTGAAGCTGAACGACCGGCGATCGTCCCCCTCGTATTTCTTGAGGGGGATGCCGTAGTCGAGAGCGATGGGAAGCCCCTGGAAGACGGGAAGCGTGATCCGGAGCCCCACGCCGTAACTCGACCGCAGCTCGCGGAGTTCTTCGCTGGCGTGTATATCGGATCCGATCCCGCCGGCGTCGACGAAGAAGACCCCTCTGAAGATCGGCGTCTCCACATCGTAGTAGGCGTCATAGGTCGAGTAGAGGGGGATCATGTACTCGGCCGACAGGGTGTAGGCGAACTCGCCGCCCACCGGATCGTTGCCGATGCGCGGCCCCACCTCGCGCCACTTGAATCCGCGGATCGGAAACCGCCCCGACGATCCGCCGACGAAGAAGCGCTCGAAGATGGGAATGTCGTCCATATCGCCCTGCTCGCGCTCCCACCCCACGTTGCCGCGGAAGATGAGCTTGTGCACCTTGCCCGTTGAGGTCTCGAAAAGAGGCACGTGCACCGTGGAGTTGGAGTAGATGCGGTTCATCTCGAGGTCGTTGCCCAAGACGCCGCCGGTGTACTCGTAGGCGAGCCCGGTGGAGATGCCTTTCTTGGGATCGAAGGGATCGTCCACCTTCTGGTAGCGCACCGAGGTCTCGATCGACCGGCGGCCCGTGGCTCCCTCGAGCTGCTTCGCCTCGAGCGGCGCGTCGCTCGATACGTTGCGCAGCTTGATCTGCTCGTTGCGGACTCCGACGCTCACGCTCCACTCGCGGCTGAGCCGCTTGCCGAAGACGGGCGCGAGCCCCGTACGGGTCACGTCGTATTCGTCATAGTCGGTTGCGCGGTGATAGACATTGAGCGAGAAACTGATCGGGTTCGGCTGGCTGTCGAAAAAGTAAGGCTCGTGAAAATTGAGGTCGTAGCTCGAATAGACCGTACCCGGCATGGCGCTGAGCTGCAGCGTCTGCCCTCCGCCGTGAAAGGCGTCGTGGGTGAAGAACTCGACGGGGGCCGCCCAGGGCGACGACGGCCCATCGGTGAGATCGAAATTGCGCTTGGCGATCCGTCCCCCGCCGAAGAGCCCGCCGTCGGTGCTCGCGCCGAGAGTAAAAAAGAAGAACCCCGTCTTGCCCTCTTCCACCTCGATGACGAAATCCTCGTATTCGGGATCGTCGGTCTTCTGATTCACGGCCAGGACGCGCGGCTGCCCCTGGCGGTTGACGAAAAATTGGAGCGCGTTGAGCTGGCTCTTGGTCCAGTTCATCTCGTCGCGCCGGAAGATTTCGCCCGGATTGAGGGTCACCTCCCTGCGGATCACCTTGTCCTTGGTCAGGGTATTGCCGAGCACGATCACGTCGCGCACCTTCTTCTTGTGATCCTCGAGGATCCAGAATGTGAGGTGCACCACCGGTCCCTTTTCGGCATACTGCTCGGCGACCTCGATCACTCTGGCGCGGATGTATCCCCGTTCGCCGTAGAATCTCTCGATCTTGACCCGGTCCCTGTCGATGCGCGCCTCGCGGAAATAATCGCCGCTCTCGATCTCGATCATGCCGTGGATCTCTTCGGCCGAAGATTCGAGGCTCTCGATCTGCACGCGCTTGTTCTTCTCGAACTTGCAGAAACGGACGGAAATGTCCCCAATCGTGTACCGCTGCCCCTCCTGCACGCGGATGATGATCTCCGCTTCGTCGCTCTCCCCTTCGATACGCACCTCCTCGAGCGAGATGCGCGCGTCGAGATAGCCGTCGCGCCGGGCGAACTCATTGAGAGCGACGATGTCCTGCTGGAGCACATCGGCCTTGAGCTTGCTCGTGAAGATCCACAAGGTGGGCGTGCTCAGCGACATCTGCTTCTTGAGCGTCCCCTCGTCGAGCTTCTCGTTTCCCACGAAGGTGATCTCCGATACGGTCACCTTTTCGCCCTCGAAAACCTCGAAGACGGCTTGCATGCCGCTTGCGTCCGGTTCGAGCCAGACATTGACCTCGGCAAGGTAATAGCCCTTGTTGCGATAGTACTCGCGGACCCGGTCCGCGTAGGAGGCGAGCACGTAGGGAGAGATGATGCTCTCGTCGCGCAGGCCGAGGAGACGGGCGAGATCTTCCACGTCTTCGCTGACCACACCCAGAAAGCGGTGGCCGGTGATCCGATCGTCCTGCTTCACGTAGAGAACGACCTTGACACCACCGGGAACGGCGATCACGTCGCGCTTCACGGCGAGGATGCGAAAGTCCTCGTTTTCGTAGAGGGTTTTGATGTCTTCGGAGAGTGTCTCCTCGGAGAAGGCCATCCCCTCGCGCGTTTTGAGGTTGCCGCGGATCCGCTCCTCGGAGACGTGCGCCGTGCCGTTGATCTCCACCGCGACCACGAGCTCGCCCTCCTGCGCCGGGAGCTCCGCCGCAAGGAGCAGTAAGGAGACGGCGCAGGCCACGACGATGGGCAGGTGGATCGATATTCTCATAACCTGAGGTTTTCCGCCTTGATTGTTTCGCGGGGCTCGACGTAACTCCGCGGTTCGAAGCGCATGTACTGGTTAAAGAAAAAGAAGTCGAGCTTGCCGGTGGGACCGTTTCGCTGCTTGGCGATGATCAGTTCGGCCGAGTTCCTGTTCTCCTCCGTCGTCGGGTTGTACCGCTCGTCGCGGTAGATGAAAACGATCACGTCGGCGTCCTGCTCGATCGAGCCCGATTCGCGCAGGTCGGCCATGAGAGGGCGCTTGTCGGTCCGCGATTCGAGCGATCGGTTGAGCTGGGAGAGGCAGATGATCGGAACGCGCAGCTCGCGCGCCAGGTGCTTGAGACCCTGCGAGATGCGCGTGATCTCGATCTGCCTGTTCTCGGAACGGCCGTCGCCGGCGAGGAGCTGGAGGTAGTCGACGATGATCAGCTTGATCTTGCCCTTGTTGCGCGCCACGATGCGCCGCGCCTTGGCCCTGAGGCCGTTGATCGAGAGACCGGGCGTGTCGTCGATAAAGATCGGCGCCCGCGAAAGCCTGTCGGCCGCCAGGGGCAGTTCCTGCCAGTCGTCATCGGAAAGCATGCCGCGCCGCATCTTGTGGCCATCGATGCGGGCGTTGGCGCAGAGCATGTTCTGAGCCACCTGTTCGCGCGACATTTCGCAAGAGAAGATGATCACCCCATTCTCGTCGGCGCGCGTTCCCACATTGTCGGCGATGTTGAGAGCGAGACTCGTCTTGCCCATGCTGGGGCGGGCCGCCACGATGAGGAGTTCGGCCGCGTGCATTCCGTCGAGCATCTCGTCGAGATCGCGGTAGCCGGTGCTGAGCCCCGTGATACGCCCCAGATCCTCCGACTGAAGGGAGTCGATCTTCTTGAGCGTCGCCTTGAGCAGGTCGCCGATCTGGTCGGTGGTGGTGTCCCTGTCGAACCCGCCGATATCGAAGATCCGCTGCTCGGCCGCATCGAGGAGCTCGCGTACATCCTCGGGCTGGGCGCGCGACTCGCGGATGATCTCCGTCGCCTCGGCGATGAGGCGGCGCTGCACCGCCTTGTCGCGCACGATCTGGAAGTAGTGGGCCGCATTGGCCGAACTGGGAACCGCCTCGGCCAGGGAAATGACGTAATCGATCCCCCCCACCCGATCGAGGATCCCGCCGCGCACGAGATCGTCTTTGAGAATGACGAGGTCGATCTGCGACCCCTTCTCGTAGAGTTTGACGAGTCTCTCGTAGATTTCCCGGTGGGCGGTGCTGTAGAAATCGTCAGCCCGCAGGCTGAGCACGCTATCGCCGATGGTCTCCCGGTCGAGAATCATCGATCCGAGCGAACACATTTCGGCATCCCGGTCGTGGGGTGGGACGGTTTCCTCTATCCTCTGCTCGTTCATGCTCCCTCTCCCTCGCCGGCCGCGGAACCGACCGAGCCGCCACGGGCCCCGGCCAGCCCGAATTACGCCCGGACCTTGCCGGAAGATGCCCGGCGCGTGCCGGAAGATGCCACTTTATTTTAGAGAACATCTAACTCTGGTCGGAATCGTCCTCAACAGACTCGGCCGGCGGCTCCTCGGGGCTCGATGCCCCATCGGTGTCGTCGTCCGATTTTTCCTCCACGACCCAGACCTTGATCTCGGTCTTGATCGTATCGCCGTGAAGCGCGACGGGGACGGAGTAAACGCCGACCTTCTTGATGTTCTCTTCGAGCTTGATCGTCTTGCTCTCGATGTCGAATCCCTGATCCTTGAGCGCGTCGA
>Ga0180429_10005029_pt1 | contig 10530 bp, 8 predicted proteins | sample SS_ome_FD_132428 | JGI IMG/M metagenome (GOLD analysis project Ga0180429, IMG submission 132428) | Hypersaline lake sediment archaeal communities from the Salton Sea, California, USA - SS_1_S_1 metaG | ecosystem: Environmental > Aquatic > Non-marine Saline and Alkaline > Hypersaline > Sediment ...
CAGGCGGCGGTCTGGGCGGTTCGCCACGGGCTCGTCTGATTCGCAGCGAAACGCCGGCCAAGCCGATGCCTGCTACGTTGCCCGCGGGTGGGCCTTGTTGAAGGCGTCGAGGAGCCGTGCGGTGGTCACATGGGTGTACACCTGCGTGGTCACAATACTTTTGTGCCCAAGCAGTTCTTGCACGCTGCGGATGTCGGCGCCATTGTCGAGGAGATGAGTGGCAAAACTGTGCCGCAGGGTGTGGGGGCTGGCTCTCCCGCTCAGCCCGGCAGTGGCGAGATGCTTTTCCAGCAGCCGTGCGACGCCACGGACCGATAGCCGCCTTCCAAAGCGGTTGCGAAACAGAGGCTGGCGGCCTGAGGTGCCGGTGGGCCGCGGGAGTGCTGAGCGGACCTCGAGCCAGGCACGAATGGCCTCGGCGGCATGGGAGCCAACGATCCCAAGCCGTTCGCGTCGGCCCTTGCCCCGGACCCGCACGGTTCCGCCCGCGAGGTCGAGATCGTTGTCGTCGAGGCCGCTGAGTTCGCTCACGCGAACCCCAGAGGAATACATCAGCTCCAGAATGGCGCGATCGCGACGATCCCCCACGCTCTCACCGCAGGGAGCGTTGAGGAGCCGCAGAATCTCGTCGTGCGTGAGGAATGACGGCAGTGGCCGCGTCCGTCGCGGGCTCTTCACAGGCCGAGCGGGATTGGCAGCCACCCAGCCCTCCCGCTGCCCGAAACGATAGAAGCTCCGCATGCTGGCGAGTTTGCGGGCAACAGTGGAGGCGGCGTAGCCAGACGCGTGCAGAGCGGCAGCGTAGCGGCGGAGCAGCACACTGGTGGCATCCGCAGGTCGGCGGCATCCGGCGGATGTGAGAAACTCACCGCACTGCAGGAGGTCTTCGCGATAGCCCTTGAGCGTGTGTGGCGACGCCGATTTCTCCGCTGCCATGAAGGTCAGGAATCGCTCGACAGCGGCCGCCAGTTCGGGGGCGAGGTCGAGGGCCGCTTCGCTGCCGGCGACGGCAGCGGTCCCTGCCACCTGTGGAGAGGCTACCGATTTGGCGGCGTGTGACGATTCTGACGGCGGCGAGGGGCGACGCGATGTGCTTCGGGCGGAAGCCATGTCAGGCAGCGCGGTCGGCGGGGGGAGCCAGGCGTCCACGGGCAGCCTTGGTGCCGCACTGACGAACCTTCTGTCCCAAGACTGCAGCGTCGTACCAGGAGAAACTCAGCTCAGGATTCGCTGCATAGCGGCCGAGCATCTTGAGCGTTTCGGTCCTGCTCTCATCGTCGAAGAGAAAGACGTAGCGTTCGGAACCCTTGACCAGGGCGATCACATTGATGTCACGAGCAGGCATCCGACAGGCCCCGGACTTAGCGAGATTGATTCGGCTCCCACGAGACCGACCAGGGATGGTATCGACCTCGATTCCCAGGGAAGCCAGACTCACGACGGCAGCCTGTGCAGCCCGTTCCACCGGACAACCTTGCCAGGCAGACCGGGGCGGCGGTGACCGCTCAGCGGTGAACGCCCAGCGGTGGCCGTCAGAAGAGTTCGCCAAATCCGCGCAGTCCGATCGGTTCGCGAGAAAAGAAAGGCTCGCCGCGAAGGGTGTTGATGGTGCTTCCCCACCAGGCCCCGGCAGCGTCCACTCGATCGAGAACCGTGGGACGCGGCCCATCCAGCGGCAGCTGACTGGCGTAGCAGCGAAGGGATTGCCACTTGCGTTCCCAGGTTTCTGAGATGTCGACGACGAAGGCCGGCATCCGCACCACCCGCAGGTGCACGCACGAGTAGTAGAAAATCCGTTCCGGATGGCAGGGTTCGCCCGGAAGATCACACTTCGTCAGCTTCGCCCAAAACCGTGCAGCCTCGGTCAGGCGGGTGGCCGCGACGTGATCCGGATGAGCATCAACCCAGTAGGGCGCGAACAGCCAGCGGGGCCGCTCGCGACGGATCACGGCCGCGAGCGAGGCCCGTGCGGCAAGCGTTGCCCGCAGTCGACGATTGGGGAGCCCGAGCTGTTCTCGCCAGGGCAGGCCCAGGGCCTTGGTGGCGGCGGCTGTTTCTGCGGCACGAATCTCCGGCGACCCCCGCGGAGTCGGCTCGCCGTCAGTCAGGTCGAGCACGCCCACCTGCAGGCCATCATCGAGCATGCTGCCGATCGTGCCTCCCATGCCCAGTTCCGCATCGTCTGGATGCGGGGCCACCACCAGCACATCAAGCCCCATCGGCATTGCCCTTGTTTCGTGTCGACTGGCAACGCCTTCAGAAGCACCATCCGGTTGCCACATGCATCAGTTGCCACACGCTTCAATCGTGTCTCATGGTTTCCGAGCGTGCAAAGCCGAACAGGCGTTCGGACCCTGCAGAGCACAGCGGCAAACAAGGCCGGCGAAGCCCCGGCGTTTTCGCACGCTCCAGCCGAGTCTGCCGGCGAGTGGAAGGCGAAAGCCCCGGATTGGTAAACTCAGGGTTTGCAAAAACGACACGAGGGTGGACGCAGCATGGCTCAGGACGGACCGGACGAACCGCCAGCCAGTCAGGAAACCGGGCGGACTGATGGCAACGAGGCAGCCACCCCCCAAGGGGCTCCCAACTCCCTGCCTCGTCCTGCCGATGGTGCCGACAAATCGATCCCGGTCGGTGAAGAGCCTTCTGATGGTTCGGGCGGCTCCGACTCATCGTCGGCGATCTCGCTGGGCACAGGACGCTCCGGCAGTGTTTCGGAGGATTGGTCGATTGCCGAAGAAATCGGAGATGAGGCGGGCCTCAGCGGTGATCATGGGGCGGAAGATGCGGAGCCGCCAAGTGTGGGGGCGTTTGAGATCCCCGAAGGCCTGGTGCCCGATCTGGACCAGGAGTTTGCAGCGTCGGAGGCCGTTGAGGGCGACACTGCCGGTGAGGATGGCGACGAAATCGGGTCGGAGTTTTCCGAGTTTGCGGAGATCGACAATCCTGAGATGGCTGCCGATCTGATTGGGGAGACGTCGCAGGATGAACTGCCCGGCAGCTGGGGCGACGAGGATCCGCCGGAGGCCATGGCCGAAGCCAACGGGCAGTCGTTCCCCCCGCATGCGAACCATCAGGGGGCTGTGCGAGTCGGTCTCCCGCCGCGTCCGCTGCGGCGTCGACAGGCAGGGGGCTCGATCGTTGGTGTGATTGTTGGCGGACTCTTGGCAGTCCCGATCGTGGTGGTGATTCTGCTCTGGGGCTTTCGCCGAGACGACTTTGGCATTGCTCGCCTGATTCCGGAACAGCTCGCCTTTCTTCTGCCCGCCGAGTTTCAGATGCCGCGGCTGCCTCGTGATCTGCCCTCGGCGGAAGCGATGCCCAGGCTGCCGAGCGATGGCTTCCCCGGCCTGGGCGACGATGATCCACTTGGAGCAAACGGTTCGTTGCTTCCTGGTGGTGAGGCGGCGAGCAGCGAGGGACAGAAGCCGCTGGGCATGGAGCCGCCGGCCGAAGATCCCCTTCTCGATTCAGCGGATCTGGCTCTGCTGGAAATGGCGACTGCCAGAGCCAACGTGATGCTCGACAGCCTGCAGGAACTGCCGACGGATGCGCCGGATGAAATGCAGAAGGCGGCCAGGATCGACTGGTACAAGAGCCTCGCAGCCGTTGGTGAAGAGGCTGCCGCGGCTGAGCAGGTGATGGTGGACGGAGGGCGATCGGCTGCTGCGGTCGCTCGGCCCGTGACCAGCCTGGTTGGCAGGATCGCTGCCGATCCCGCCGCGGTGAAAGAACTGGCAGCCTTGGCTCGGCAGTGGATGCTGGCGACCAAACGCAGTTCGCCGGGGGTCGTGATTCCCGGGGAGTTCCGGGCCGGGCGGCAGATCGGCTCGGTCTGGGCGGCAACCCTGCAGTCGGGAGCCGACGACCTGCAGCCCAGCGAGGTGACCGTTCTCTCGCGGAGTCGTCCTGAGGTTGCCGAAGGCAGCCGAGTGGTTGCCGCGGGTGTGATCGTGGCCGGTGATGTGATCTGGGCATCTGCCTGGGGCCCCCTCGATGAGCAGCCTGCCGACGCCCAGAGCGATCTGCCGCTGATGGTGGAGTGATGGCTGGCGGTGGCGATGCAGCGTCTGCCGGGGTGGTCGCGACACGATCTCGCATTCAGACCGGGGAGTTGCCCGCCTCGGAGGCGCTGGCGACCGCTGCCAGCCGCTGGCAGGAGACCCACGGCTGGCTCAACGCGCTGGTCCAGCCACGCTTCGAAGCTGCCGAGGCCGAGGCAGCGGAGATCCGTGCAGGCGACCCCCGGCCACTGGCCGGTGTGCCGGTGAGCCTCAAAGACTGTTTTGCGATTGAGGGCTTGAGCACGACGCTGGGCATCCTGCCGCGACAAGGGCTTGCGGATCACCGCGACTGCGAGCTCGTGCAGCGGCTCCGTCAGGCGGGTGCCGTCGTGGTTGGGAAAGCCAATGTGCCGCAGGCGCTCTACCTTCACGAAACCGACAATCCTGTGTTTGGGCAGACGGTCCACCCGCTCGCAGCTGAACGCGGCCCCGGTGGCTCGAGCGGTGGCGATGCGGCGCTGGTGGCGGCAGGCGTTGTGCCGCTGGCGTTTGGGAACGATCTGGCTGGGAGCATCCGCCAGCCGGCACACGCCTGCGGGCTGGTGGGCTACCTGCCATCGACCCGGTGCCTGGGCAACGGCGGAGCCTATAACACCATGCCGGGGTTACAGGGCGTCGGCTCACGCGTTGGCGTGCTGGCCAGAAGCGTGGCCGACGCAGCGCTCGCGGTAGAGGCGGTCACTGGCCAGCCACTCGCGGCAGTGAGCGATGCTCCGCCGCTGCGGATCGGCTGGTGGGAGACCGCGGGCCCGATTCCCGCGTCGCCGGCAGTAGTCCGCGGTGTGCGGGAGGCGGTTGGGGCGATTGCCGCCGCCGGCATGCAGACCCGCTGGGTCGACGACAGTTTTGCTGATCTCGCCGGCTGGCTGCATCTCGGGCTTGTGAGCGGCGACGGTGGAGCCGCGATTCGGCGGCTGCTCAAAGGCTCACCGCCGATCGACCAGGTAGCGGAGCTGTTGCGGCTGGGAGGAATGCCTCGGTGGCAGCGGCCACTGTTGGCTGCGGCTGCATCGCTTGCTGGGCGAGGCATCGAAGCCGCCGCTGTGCGGAGAACTGGGCCGCGGTCGGCAGCCGAACGGCAGCATCTCTTGCGGGCACGCGAGTCTCTCGGCCAGCTGCTGGCGGCGTGGCGGACGACGCACGGGATCGCAGCCGCAGTCTTTCCGGTTTCGGCTCTGCCAGCGCTGCGGCACGGCACCGCAGCCCGCCTGATCCTGGCTGCATTTCCGTGCCTGCTGGCGAGCCTGTTCGACCTCCCAGCAGCCAGCGTGCCAGTCACCCGTGTGCGGGCGGCTGAGACCACTGGCCGAGGCCGCCGAATCGATCCCGTGCTGCGGGCGGCCGCATCGACGGATGCGGGAAGCGACGGCCTGCCGATTGGCGTGCAGGTGGTTGCGGTCGATGGTCGCGAGGAGACGCTGCTTCGCGTGATGTCCGCCATCGAGCGCGGAACACGCTTCCAGTAGCGGCCGGTTTCCAGTGGGAGCCGGGACAGGCTCAGCCGGTCAGCCGCGGCACGACGGAGGTGACCATGCGGTCGATGGAGAGCACCTCGCAGGCGGCTCCCGCATCGATCCCTGCCTTCGGCATACTCCAGACAACGCTCGAGGCCTCGTCCTGGGCAATGGTGTGCCAGCCGCGACTGCGGCGCTTGCCCAAGCCTGCGGCGCCATCTTTGCCCATCCCCGTCAGCAGGAGGCCGACGCCCGACCGGCCACCGTGCTCGGCCACGCTGGTGAAGAACACATCGACGCTCGGGCGAAAAAACACGTCGCGTGGTTCATCGGTGTATTCCAGGGTTTTCTGCTTGGAGTAGATCATGTGGTCGTTGGTGCCGGCGACCACGACATCACCCGCCTGCAGCGACTGCCCGTGCTCGGCCACCCGCACCGACCGCTCCGTGCGATCGCTGAGCCACTTGGCCAGCCCAGGGGCAAAGGCCACATCGACATGCTGCACGATGACCACCGCCACGTTCCAGTCGTGTGGCAGAGGTGCCAGCAGATCGGAGAGCGCCTTGGGGCCACCGGTGCTGGCCCCAACCACGAGGAGCCGCGGCGGAGCTGCATGCACGCCAGAGGAGGCCACTTTCGGCCGCGACGTCGCACCGATCAGTTTTGCAATCGTGCGGATCTTCTCGACCAGCGCTCCGGCGCCACTGACCTCACCGGCGGCGCCCAGAATCGGCGTGTCGACCGCATCGAGCGCCCCGTGTCCCATCGCTTCGTAGACCAGCGAGATGTTGCCGCTGACGGTGGCGGTCACCACGAGGATCGCGCAGGGCGAGCCCTTCATGATCTGTCGCGTGGCTTCCACGCCATTGACGTGGGGCATCAGCAGGTCCATCAGAATCAGGTCCGGCTTGTCTCGCCTGGCCATGGCGATTGCCTCGACCCCATCGCCTGCCGTCCAGACAACCTCATGATCCGGCATGCTGTCGACAACCCGTCGCAGGGCCTCGCACGCCGCCTTCATGTCATTGACGATCCCAATCCTCACTGCGTGGGCTCTCCTATCAGATCGACGATCGTGTTGAGAAACGTCTCGTCGTGGAAGCTGCTCTTGGTGAGGTAGCGATTGGCACCGGCGTCGAGGCCCCGCAGCCGGTCTTCTTCGCGGTCTTTGTAGGAGACGATCACCACCGGTATGTCCTTGCGGGCGGAATCGGCTTTGACTAGCGACACCAGGCCGATCCCATCCATTCGCGGCATGTCGACATCCGTCACGATCAAATCGTAGTGAACGGAGCGTATCGCATTCCAGCCATCCATGCCGTCGATCGCCACATCGACAGCGAAGCCGCGAGACTGCAGGAGCTGCCTTTCCAGCTCCCGCACCGTAATCGAATCATCGACGACCAGGATCCGTTTTCGCTGCCGTTCCTGTTCAGCCAGCCGTTCAAACTCCACGCGAGAGAGCCGGCGGCCGGCGAGCACATTGTCGATCGAGCGGACGAGGTCTTCCACATCGACGATCAACACGGGGCTGCCGTTTTCCAGCAGCGACGCGCTGTTGATATCCGGCACCTTGCCGAGCCTCGTGTCGAGGGGCCGCACCTCAAGGTCGCGTTCGCCAAGGTAGGTGTCGACGATCAGGCCGAACTGCTGCCCGCGGTCGCTGACCACAACCACCGGCAGAGGGTCACTCGGTGGGCCGGCGGAGGGAATCTCAAGGATCTGAGAGGCCATCACCAGGCCGATGGAGATGCCGTCACGGTCGAAATACTGCCGCCCTTCGACTGTTCTCAGTTCGCTGTGGCGGCAGTGGATGATCTGGTCGATCCGGGTGAGCGGGAAGGCGTAGGGTTCACCACCGATTTCCACCAGGAGCGCCCGGATCACCGACATCGTGATCGGCAGCTGCAGCGTGAACGTGGTCTGCCAGCCCGGCTGCGTGGCGATCCTCACGCTGCCGCCAACAGCCTTGACCATGCTCTGCACCACGTCGAGGCCGACGCCTCGGCCAGAGATTTCCGTCACGGTGTCTTTTGTGGAAAAGCCTGGCAGGAAGAGAAACTCCAGCAGTTCCATCTCCGACAGCTGATCGGCAACGGCCCGGGCCACGAGGCCACGGTCGACCGCACGGCTCCGCAGGGCATCAACATCGATGCCCCGTCCGTCGTCGACCAGGGTGATGTTGAGCATGCCTGCCCGATGGCGGGCCTCCAGACGGATCGAGCCCACCGGCGGTTTGCCGGCGGCTTCACGCTCCGGCGGGGTTTCCAGGCCGTGGTCGAGGGCATTGCGGATCAGGTGCGACAGCGGGGCTTCCAGCTTGTCGAGGATGTCTCGGTCGACTCCGGTCTGGTCGCCCTGCACGTCGAAACGGACCTGCTTGCCCAGCTGCCGGGCCAGATCACGGACCAGCCTGGGGAAGCCACGGATGCCGTCGGCCAGAGGTCGCATGCGGCTTTTGATCACCTCATGATGCAGCCGGTTGGAGAGGTCTTCGTTGCGGCGGGCGAAGGCCTCAAACTCCTCGACGCGATCGGTGAAGCGTGAGAGATGGTCTTCTGACGCCAAGCGAGCGCGAGCCAGAAGGTCGAGGTCGGCCGCAGGCAGGATGGTGTCACCCGTCCGCAGCCGTTCTTCGAGTGCCGAGAGCTGATCGCAGAGCTCCATCTGTCGGCCACGCAGGTGCACCATGGAGTCGACAAAGGGCCGCAGCTGCCTCGCCTCGACGAGCGACTCGCCGGCCAGTGCGACCAGCCGCGTGAGGCTGTCGGCCGACACCCGCACCACGCGGTCGGCCTGATCAATCGGACGGGCGGCCGTGGGCTTGCCGGTGGCTGGCTCTGGGGCAGCTGGGCTGGATTCGGCGGCTGTCGGCTCGGCAGTGGCTGGCGAGGGACTGGTGTGGGCTTGGGGAGTGGCCACCGGGGCGGCTGGTTGGGAAGGCCTTGGAGGAGCAGCCGGTGCGGGCGATGCCGTTGGCTGAGCAGTGGTATCCGCCGTCGTCTCCGGGGGATCGGGCGGCTGCGACGAGGCTTCCGGCCCGGGCGAGCCCGGCTCTGGCAGCCCGTGGGCAGGCAGGGAGGTGAGATCGTGAACGAGCGTGGTGGCGCGGGCCCCCCAGCCTGCGTCGGCGTCGAGCGCGTCCTCTGCCTTGGCGATGGAACTGAGGAAATCGACGCAGGCCAGCAGCACATCGACGTGCTCGGGGCCCACCTGAAACTCGCCCCTGCCTGCCGATACAAAGCAGTCTTCCAGGGCATGGGCCACATGCACTGCCGGCTCCAGGCCGACGATTCGCGCAGCCCCTTTAAGCGAATGGGCCGCCCGCATCATCGCTTCAATTGTTTCGGGCGATCGCTGCGTCTCTTCCACCGCCAGGATGCCTGCCGAGAGGATGGCTGTCTGGCTCTCTGCCTCAAGCCGAAACAGCTCGAGCATCGAGAATCCGCTCAGGTCGTCCGCCATCGCTGGTCCTTCCTATGCCGAGAGTTCTGCGCGGAGGTGCTCCAGCAGTCGATCGCCATCGAGGAATCCGACGACGGTGTCGCGCCAATCAACCAGGGCCTCAGCATGACGGCTGCCAGCCTGGCCCACCGTCGCGGGCACGCTTCTCAGCAGCGACCGCGGCACCGCGTGAACGCCCGCCACCTCATCGACCGCAATCACCCAACGCTCCTCACCATCTTCGAGCACGAGCAGCCGCTGGCTGGAACTGTCGCTGAGGAGCGGTGCGACGGCTTCGTGGGGCACACCGAGTTCTTGTTCGGCGTCGATGCCGAGCAGCCGCGTCAGCGACACGCAGAGCTGCAGCTGGCCACGAATGTTGACAATACCTTCGAGGACTCCCCCGCGCCGGTGAGGGATGGTGTGGAGCGGCTTCATCTCGGTGACCTCCACCAGCAGCGGAGTGGCGAGCGACAGCCACTCACGACCGACGCGAAAAATCAGCATGCTCACCGCATCCGATTCGGTTTCCTCCTCGGGCGTCTGAAGGATCTCGCTCCAGGTTTCCAGATAGCCTTCTGGTGGCTCTCGGTCAAAAAAACTGCGCGCGGCTTCCGCGAGCACCGGACAGTTGCGGCAGTGGATGAAGCCTTCGAGTTCTGGGCAGCTGCGATCGCCGGCGACACCGATCTTCGACCAGCACTCCGCCATGGGGGGGGCGATGTGTTTCCGATCCGGGGTGGCCGCGAGCAAGCCGAGCTGGCGGAGGCCGGAAGCATTTCCGTGTGAGGTCATCGGGCCGCCTTTCGTGTGAAGATGCGGGTGGCCGTTTCACGATACGACTCCGCCATCCGCTCGTCGCCGCGGCAGCCGGCGAGCAGGGCGAGGGCGAGGGCGGCCTCTTCGTGCATCGGATCAAGATAGAGCGTTTTATGAAAACAACTCTCCGCACGGTCGGGCGCGCCGTGGGCCTGATACAGGGTGCCGAGGAGAAAAAAGAGGTCCGGCGTCGGCCCCACATCGCGAATGTGGCCTTCGCACACAGCAATCGCATCCGCATGGCGACCGGCGTTGGCGAGCGTGCCGGCCTTCTCCAGCAGCGTGGCGAGTGGCGTCGCGGCCGACGATTCGTCAGGCGTCGGGCTGTGGGAAACCTCGCTGGCCCGGGGGCGGGGCGTGGTCTGCGGTGGAAGCGGGGCTGCACGGACAGGGCGGCGGGGGCTGCTTGTCAGCGGATTCGGCTCTGCTGAGAGCATCTGCACACGTGGCTGAAGGCTGCCTGAGGGGGCTGGAATGTTTGTTCTTCGTCGCAGAGCAAACATCGACGACGCGGCAGCGGGGAGCCAGCCTCCTCGCATGATTGGTGGTTCGGCCGCACCGAGGACCAGTGCGCCATCCAGGGCTAGCAGACGGTCGAGCGTCTGTTCGACCTGCCGGCGGGCGTCTGCGGTCAGGTAGATCAGGAGATTCCGGCAGAAGATCAGATCGTAGGTGGCCGTGCCAGCGGCGAAGCCGGGATCGAGCAGGTTGCCCCAGGCAAAGTTCACCTGCTGGCGAATGGCCTGATG
>Ga0180429_10005030_pt1 | contig 10528 bp, 8 predicted proteins | sample SS_ome_FD_132428 | JGI IMG/M metagenome (GOLD analysis project Ga0180429, IMG submission 132428) | Hypersaline lake sediment archaeal communities from the Salton Sea, California, USA - SS_1_S_1 metaG | ecosystem: Environmental > Aquatic > Non-marine Saline and Alkaline > Hypersaline > Sediment ...
AAAGGGGAAAGGTCAAGCAAATTCGAGTCTTTGGGACGGATTAAGGGTATCGGTGCCGCCCGCCGCCGTCGACGAATTCCTTTCCGTCTGCGGAAAGGTTCGCGGGATGGGAGTCCTCCGATTTCTCGGTTGCGGAGCATCGGCTGATGGCGTAACCTTCAATCTCTCTAAAATGGCTGTTGTGCTCTGCTTTCGGACACCACCCCTGCGACTGGATCAGAGATCTCGGAGCAAAGAAAATCGATGTATAAGTTTTTTCTAGCCAGTCGCTACCTCAGATCCCGACCGATCAGCCTGGTGACGGTCATCGGAATTTTTCTCAGCGTGGGCGCTCTGGTCGTGGTCATTTCGGTGATGAGCGGCTTTTTGCGGGAATCGAGGTCGTACATTCGCGGCACCATGTCGGACATCATCGTCGTCCCCCTGTCGAGCCTGACCGTGGGCGCCGACGGTGAGCAACGCAGTGTGCGGTGTACCGATTTCGAGATCCTCAAGACCGTGATCGATTCGGTGGACGGCGTGACCGGCGTGGCGCCACGATTCGTGAGGCCCTCGTTGATCCGCCGCGCCGACGGGCGGGACACCCTGTCGGGCGCCCTCGACGTGAGCAACTTCGCCGTGCAGGCCGTGGGCATCGATTTCGCGAGCGAGCTCACCGTATCGGGGATGCGCGACTATCTCACCAACGTGGAAAGTCCCCTCATGCGCGTCTCCGACCTCGACGATCCCTTCATGCTCCCCGACGACCTGCGCGATGACGAGTACTACAACAGCGACTTTCCCGTGGCGCTTGTCGGCGATCGGCGCTACGAACGGCTCGGTCTGACCAAGGGCGCCGTCATCACCCTCGCCACGATCGACGAGTCGATCCTCGATGGCGGGGGCGAAGAAGGGATCAAACCCTTCGAGCAAAAGTTCTTCGTGGGGGGGGCGTTCAAGAGCGGCCACTTCCAGTTCGACGGCCAGCACATTCTCGTCAAGATCGACGACGCCCGCGACTGGGTGGGCGCCGGTAAGAAAGAGGTGAGCGAGGTCTATATCTCCGTCGACGACTTCGACCGCCGCGGGGCTCAAATCGCCGAGGCCATCGACAGGGCGCTGCGCCGGGCGGGGATCAAGGCCTACGTGGCCACGTGGGAGGAGAAGAACGCCGTTTTTCTCGGCGCCGTCAAGAACGAGCGCACCATCCTGGGCTTCATCCTCGGATTTTTCATCCTCATCGCCACCTTCAATGTCTTCGCCAACACGTCGATCATGGTCACCGACAAGACCAAGGATATCGGCATTCTCGTCTCCATGGGCGCCACGCCGGGCGGGATCCTGGGGATCTTCATGTCCTGCGGCGTGCTCCTCTGGATGATCGGATCGGTGCTCGGCGCGATCGGCGGCTACTTCTTCGCCGACAACATCAATCCGATCAAGGATTTCATCGAGGAGACCTTCAACGTGCAGGTCTTCGACAAGACGGTCTACAACTTCACGGAGATTCCCGTGGAGATCGATCCGATCTTCATCGGATTCACAATCCTGGGGACGCTGATCCTCTGTCTCTTCTTTTCCTTCATCCCCGCGTTCAGAGCATCGTTGATGGATCCGGTGAGGACTTTGCGCCATGAGTGACAGCGTGCTTCGAGCGGAAAACATCCACAAGTCATACACCCTCGGCGGCGAGACCCTCGAGATTCTACAGGGAGTCGACCTGTCGATCACGCGGGGCGAGATCCTCGGCATCGTGGGGGCGTCGGGCGCGGGCAAATCGACGTTGCTTCACATTCTGGGGCTCCTCGACCAGCCCGATGGGGGGAGCGTTTTCTTCGGCGAAGAGGACGTGATCCACGCCTCGCGCGGCAGGCAGGCCGAGATCCGCAACAGGGAGATCGGTTTCGTCTTCCAGTTCTATCATCTCCTTCCCGAACTCACGGCGCTCGAGAACGTCCTTCTCGCGCCCATGATGCGCTCGGGGACGATGGGATGGTTCGGAAAGCGCACGCAGGCCAAGGAGAAATCGGCCGCCATGCTCGAATCGCTCGGTCTCGGCCAGCGGCTGCGCCATCGCCCGCCCCAGCTCTCGGGCGGCGAACGCCAGCGCGTGGCGATCGCGCGCGCACTCGTCTCCGATCCGAGCATCCTCTTTTGCGACGAGCCCACGGGAAACCTCGACGAGAAAACGAGCGAGGGCATCATTAGCCTTCTCATGGACATCAACCGCGAACGGCGGCAGACCATGGTGCTCGTTACCCACAACGACGACCTCGCCGGCAGCACCGACCGGCTCCTGCGATTGACCTCGGGGAGGGTGAGCAAAATCGCATGATCGCTCCACGCAGGGCGATGATTCAATTTCGAAGGTCCGCACTGAGGTCGGCGAAAAGTCAGTCTGAAATGAACCCCTTGAGGGCCACCGGCGGCCCGAGCACTTCCCTGAGAATGATCGCTTTCCGCAGGTCGCTCACCGATAGAGACTCCGCGTCGAGTGTGAGATCCCAGTCTGTGCGTCGTTTCGGGGCGGGTGTTTTCTCGCTGATGGTGGAAAGAGGTTTTTCTCCCCGTCCGAACGAAGTCAGCGCCTCGCCCCGTTGTCCCATCGCCGAGAGCCTCTCGGCGCTGCCGGCGTCGGTGTCGGTGGCATAGGCGTTGGTGTCCGATCTGTAGGCGTCAACGTCGACCGAGTAGGCATCGTCCGATGCCTCGTTGGGTTTGGCCTTCGCCAAGGTGGACAACTGTCGCGGTTCGCTCACGGGAGGAGAACCCTTCTTGGGCTTCGGCGTCGGCGTGACCTTGTCGCGGCTGGAGAGGATCGCCGGCTCTGCCACCGACGGCCGACTGGGGCGCTGCTGCGCACCGGGTCGCTGCTGTGCCAAGCCGGGTTGCTGCAACGTCGTGGGCTGTTGCCCCGCCGGCTTCTGCTGCGCGGCCGGTTTCTTGGCGCTTTTCATCTCGTTGAAGTACTTGCGCACCTTGCTCTCGAGATCGGCCTGAGCGGCTTTCTTCTGAGGCGCCGTTCCGGAGGTCAGTCCCCTGGCTCCCTTCTGCGCGTTCTTCTTCTCTTCCTTCTTTTTCTTGACGAAGGCAGGCAGAACGAGGCTGGCGATCACGATGACCGCGGGGATGATGTTTTTGAGCAGTTCAACGATGTCTTCCATGGTTTCGCCGATCGTGCTTGGCCCCGCCGTCGACGGGGCCAAGCCTATCGAACTCCTTAGTCGCGTCCCTTACCTTTTTCCGTGTCCGTCCCGCCGATCGCTTCTCTCATCTCCGTGTCGGCCTGGATGTTTCGGAACTTGTAATAGTCCATGATCCCCAGGTTGCCGGCGCTGAACGCCTCGGCCATCGCCTTGGGAATCAAAGCCTCGGCCTCGACGACCTTGGCGCGGTTTTCCATGACGTTGGCCTTCATCTCCTGCTCCTGGGCGACGGCAAGCGCACGGCGCACCTCGGCGCGCGCCTGGGCGACACGCTTGTCGGCCTCGGCCTGGTCGGCCTGGAGACGGGCGCCGAGGTTGACGCCCACGTCCACATCGGCGATGTCGATCGACAGGATCTCGAAAGCCGTTCCCGCATCGAGCCCCGTGGCGAGAACGGTCTTGGAAATGTTGTCCGGATTCTCGAGCACATGCTTGTACGTGTCCGACGAACCGATGGTGGTCACGATGCCCTCGCCCACGCGGGCGATGATCGTTTCCTCCGTCGCCCCGCCCACGAGGCGAGCGATATTGGTGCGCACCGTGACGCGCGCCTTGGCGAGCACCTGGATCCCGTCCTTGGCCACGGCGGCGATCTCCGTCTTGCCCGCCGCCGGATTGGGGCAGTCGATGATCTTGGGATTGACGCAGGTCTGGACCGCCTCGAGAACGTTGCGGCCCGCCAGGTCGATCCCGGTGGCGATCTTGAAGTCGAGGTTGAGCCCGGCGCGGTTCGCGGCGATGAGAGCCTTGACCACGTTGAGCACATTGCCGCCCGCGAGAAAGTGGGCTTCCAGGTCTTTCGACGACATGGCCGGGATCCGCGACTGCACGGTCATGATCTTGGCGCGGACGATCACCGTGGGATTGACCTTCCGAAGCCACATCATCATGATCTGGAGAAGGCCCACCTTGGCGCCGGCGAGCAATCCCTGAACGTAAAGGCCGATGAATCGCGCGATGAAGATGAACAGGATGAGCGCGATCAGGCCGAGAAAAGCGAAAAGAATGACCAGAAACGTGTTGCCTTCATCGGCTGCCAGGTAAGGTGGGAACAGCATTACTCTCTCCTTGAAAAATGCACCTTATCTCTCTATTCGAGTCTCTCTTGAGTTACGATTTTGTGGTTGCGTCGTCGTCTTCTTCCACTTCGACAACGACCCGGTTTCCTTCGACCTTGATCACCTTGACCGGAATCCCCTTGTCGATCATCTCGCCCTGGGTGACCACGTCGACGCGCCGGTCGCCGAAGAGCACGATGCCCGCCGGGCGGAGATCGGTCATCGTCTCGCCCGCGAGGCCGATGAGCTCTTCGAGGCCCTTTTCGGCCGCCATGGCGTCGGACCCGTCGAAGGAGGTTCCTGTGAGCATCATCGCCTTCCCGAGAGACGTCTTGGGCAAGATCTTGAAAGCCGTGAAGATCGCCAGCGGAATGAGCACCACTGCGGTGACGATGTAGCCGATGAACACTCCGCCCGGATCGTAATTGAAGGCCAGAATCCCGCCGATCACGATCGAGATCGCCGCCGCGCTTCCGATGAGTCCCATGGAGGGGATGAAGATCTCCACGAGAATCAGTATCAGTCCGAATGCCAGCAGCCCGAAAGTGTAGTAGAGCAAGTGACTAGTCCTCGATTTTCCTCACGAATATAAAGTTGCCCACGACGCGCACGACGCGGACCTTGTCTCCCTTGTCGATGAATTCGCCTTCCGACTGGGCGTCGAGTTGCGATCCGTCGATGACGATCTTGCCCGAAGGGTGCAGCTCGCTGAACGCCTTCCCCTCGTCGCCGATCTTTACGACCGACTCGTGCACATCGTCGATCGCCGTGCCCGATGCGTGGACCGAGGCGGGCGATTGGCCCGTGTCGAGCACGAGGTGCTTGAAGAGCGACGTGCGCGGCAAGAAGCGGGTGATCATGATGGCGATCCCGAGAACGGCCAGGATCGAAAGACCCATGTTGACGATGTTCGATTCGAGCAGATCCTGGTCCCACGGAGAGTCGGGCACCACAAAGGGCTGAAAGGAGAGGAGCCCGCCCACGACGACGAGGATCACGCCGATCGCACCGGCGATGAAGGTGCCGGGGATGAAAAAAATCTCGGCCGCCACCAGTCCGAGACCGGCCACGATGAGCAGGATCTCGGGGATTTCGGCGAGGCCGGCCATGTACTTTGACGCAAAGAGAAGAGCCAGCAGGCTGATGCCCACGATGCCGGGCACGCCGAAGCCGGGAATCTTGAATTCGACGTAGAGGAAGACGAGTCCGCCGATGAGCAGCAGCCAGTGGATCGACTGGAGAAAGTCGACGAGCGCCTCCGACCAGGTGCGCGTGACGACGATCGTGTCCGCCTCGTTTACGCCGAGGATGTTGGTGAGCAGGTCTGTTCTCGATTCGGCGATTCCATCGGTGAAGCCGTACTCGAACGCTTCGCTGGCGGTGATGTTGAGCAGCTCGCCCTTGGGACAGATCACGTCGAGCTCCACGGTCCGCGCCGGGCCGAGCCGCGAGCGCTCGTCAAAGAAATCATCGCGCCGTATGACCGTCTCCTCCCCGTCGATCCGCGCAAGCACGAGCTCGATGTCGGCATCGACCATCGCCTCGGCGATCGACGGGTTTCGGCCCGCCTCCTTCGCCGCCGCCCGAAAGATGGCCAGGGCGCGCGCCTTGATCTTGCGTTTCATGTCCTCGCCGATGTCGAGGCCCTGGGGTGGGGCGATCGGCAAGGTGGGAATGAAGACGGGCGTGGCCGATCCGATATGCCCTCGGGGCGACATGTAGAGCCGCCGGCAGGAGATTGCGATGAGCGCGCCCGCCGAGTCGGCGGCGGGATTGATGAAGGCGACCGTTTCGAGATTGTCTTCCTTGTACATCTCGAAGACGAGATCGCTGAGCTGCTCCATGAGACCCGCCTCGCCTCCCGGCGTGTCGATCTCGATGATCAGGTATTCGGCCTCGGCCGCCTTGGCCGTGCGCCACGCGCGATTCAGGGAGGTGATCATGGTCTGCGTCAGCGCGCCGTCGATCTTGTAGAGAACCGTCTTGGGCCCTTCGGCCTCTCCCCCGGGTTCTGCGGGCGGCTCCTGCTGTGCGCCGCCGAAGACGGCCAGATAGCCGAGCAAGAGGGCGGCGAACAGAACGCCTGTTTTCACGAAATGTGCTGACTGTTGTGACATGGGACTCATGTTGTTGTTATCGCTGCCGTTCCAACCTCTAGTGCCAGTTGATTGTATAAAAAAACCCCGCCGTGGAATACTGCGGGGTTTAATAATTGTATGGTGGAGGATAGGGGGCTCGAACCCCTGACCTTTTGGCTGCCAGCCAAACGCTCTTCCAGCTGAGCTAATCCCCCAAGTCGGGCGATCAATAGGTGCCGCGCGGGCACTGGGACTCACGCACCGCGCGCGCAAGATTGATCATTGCAATGTCAAAAGGTCCAGCATATTAGGAGCGCCGAGACGGAGGGTCAAGTTTTTATTTTGTATTTACAGAGATCACTCCTATAATTTCGCCCTTTTCAAAAGGTTAGAACAAAATAGTCGCTCACCCCCGAGGATCTCTCATGGCGAAATCAAAGAAGTCAGGCAAGGGCATCACCTCACGCGAGGAAAACTACTCCGAGTGGTACACCGATCTGGTACAGAAGGCGGAGCTCGCCGATTACTCGCCCGTCAAGGGCTGCATGGTCATCAGACCGCGCGGCTACGCCATCTGGGAGAGGATCCGCGACGCCCTCGACGCCATGATCAAGGAGACGGGCCACCAGAACGCCTACTTCCCCATCTTCATCCCCGAGTCGTTCCTCAAGAAGGAAGCCGAGCACGTGGAGGGTTTTGCGCCCGAGTGCGCCGTGGTCACCCACGCGGGAGGATCGGAGCTCGAGGAGCCGCTCGTCGTCCGTCCCACGTCGGAGACGATCATGTACGACATGTTCGGCAAGTGGATCGAGTCGTACCGCGACCTGCCCCTTCTCATCAACCAGTGGGCCAACGTGGTCCGCTGGGAGATGCGCACGCGCCTCTTCCTGCGGACCTGCGAGTTCCTCTGGCAGGAGGGGCATACTGCACACGAAACATATGAAGAGGCCGAGGCGGAAACGCTCGTCGCCCTCGAGATGTACCGCAAGCTGGCCGAGGAGTGGATGGCGGTCCCCGTCTTCACCGGCGTGAAGACCGACGCGGAAAAGTTCGCCGGCGCGCTTCACACCTACTGCATCGAGGCGATGATGCAAGACGGCAAGTCGCTCCAGTCGGGCACGTCGCACAACCTCGGCCAGAACTTCGCCAAGGGCTTCGACGTCCAGTTCCAGGATCGCGAGGGAAAGCTCGCCCATGTGTGGTCCACGTCGTGGGGGGTGTCGACCCGTCTCATGGGCGCGCTCATCATGACCCATTCCGACGACAAGGGGCTTGTCGTGCCTCCGCGTCTCGCTCCCGATCAGGCCGTCCTCGTGCCGATCTACCGCAGCGATGAGGAAAAACAGGGCGTTCTCGACGCGGCCGCCGGCGTGTGCGACTCCTTGAAGAAAGCGGGGATCCGCGTCTTCGTCGACGATCGCGACCAGTACAAGCCCGGCTTCAAGTACAACGAGTGGGAGCTCAAGGGCGTTCCGTTGCGCCTCGAGCTCGGCCCCCGCGACCTCAAGGAGAACAAGGTCATGATCGCCCGGCGGGACACTGGCGACAAGGCTCCGGCTTCGATGGACGGTCTCGACAAGACCGTGGCCGGTCTGCTCGACGAGATCCAGAAGAACCTCTTCGACCGGGCCGCCGCCTACCGCGATGCGCTCACCCGCGAGGTCGACGACTACGAAGACTTCAAGAAGAAGATCGCCGATGAGGGCGGTTTCGCCATCAGCAACTGGTGCGGCGAGCCGGCGTGCGAGACGGCGATCAAGGACGAGACCAAGGCGACGATCCGCCTCATCCCTCTCGAAAAGGGCGAGGCGACGGGCGAGTGCGTGGCCTGCGGCAAGGAGGGCAAGCACCGCGCCTACTTCGCTCGCGCGTACTGATTTTTAAGGGTCTCCCGGCCTTTTCTGTTGTCTCCCTAAACCATCAAAGCGTATAGTATCAAGGACGCCTTGATAGGGGCACCCCTGCGGTTACTTAGGTTGGGCTTTACAATCCGGCTGGATTCGAAAAGAGGAGAGGGATCATGGTCAAAAAGGGATCGATCTTCAAACGCATGTTTGGAAAGAAAACGGTGGACAGGAGCAAGAGTCCGAGCAAGCCCGGACACTCGGCGACCGCCACGGCGACGAAAACAAAGAAACCGGCACCTGCCGCCAAAGGTCCCGATATCAAGGCGCAGCGGGGCGGCGTCAAGGTCGAGCCCGAGACGCCCAAGATTCCCAAGACCCCGGTGAGGCCCGAGATCCTCCCCACCGACGAGAAGGTCAAGGACGCGGGCACCACGCGCTTCGAGGTGATCACCGAAAAACTCTCCCAGCAAGAGGAGGCATCGGTCAAGATCAGCCAGGGACTCAAAGGCCTCTCGTCGCTCCTCGGCGACATCGACGAGCGGCTCCAGGAGCAGTCGAAGACGAGCAACGAGCTCGTCACCACGGTCAAGACGATCCCCGAGATGATGAAGGACCTTCCCGAATCGTCGAGAGCGGGGCTCGAGCTCCTCAACACGATCTCGGTCATCATGGACCAGCAGTCGCAGGGAGTGCAGGACCTCAACAGCAAGGTGTCGAACTTTTCCAAGGTCGTCACCGATCTGGGCGACAAGCTCGAGTCGGACGCTAAGGAGCGGACCGGCGAGGTGCAGCTTTTCAACAAGTCTCTCGGATCGGTCAAAGAAACCATGTCGGCGATCTCCGAGCAGCAGAGCAAGGTCAACGAGAAGCACGCCACCAACATCAAGGAGATGGCCACAACCCTCAAGAAATCGAGCGACGATCAGCAGCAGCGCGTGGATAACATCATCGCCCGCATGAAGGTGATGAACGGGCTCGTGATCTTCCTGATCATCGTGATCATTCTGGGGCTCGTGGCGGTGGTGCTCAGTCTTTGATCCCTACGGGGTGGGGGAGAGGCGACTTTTGTCTTCGATCGCTCCTTTGCTTCTTGACCGGCCGCATCGCGTGGGCATAATTGGCCTTCGCAAAAAACAAACGCGCCCGTAGCTCAGCTGGATAGAGCGTTGGCCTCCGGAGCCAAAGGCCATAGGTTCGAATCCTATCGGGCGTACCAGTTATAGAGAAAGGGTTTACGAGAATTCGTAGGCCCTTTCTTTTTGGGAGAATATTGCCTTACCCAGCACTATACCCAGCAGGGAACGCGATTTTTGAGAAGGAAGGGGAAAGCAAACTCCGTGGATATCCTTGGACCGTCTGATAGTTGCGGGTGTCTTTAAGGATCGTGAGTAGTGAAGGGATTATTTTTACCATCTCTAATCAGAAAAAAGAGATCCATATCGTAGTGTTTCAATTTTAGCCCATTGCGGCTTATTCATCCGGATTTTTCTGCATTGCTGTGGAAGATATGGGCAATCTTCAAGATGTCAAAAACGCCTGATATTGTTAAGATGAAGATGGTGTGGCGGATATCAACAGCTCCGGTCATTTGTACATCTTCCCGGTCTTGGGGAGGATTCTTGTCTTCGAGGCGATTAGCTTATGGCAAAGAAGAAATATAATGTCGTTTCCCTCTTCTCTGGTGCGCTGGGCTTGGACTTAGGTCATGAGCAGACTAAACGTTTTCGAGTATTGGCCTGTGTCGAAAACCAGCCTTCTTTTTGCGATACCATCCGCGCCAACAAAAAGTCGGGAAGACTTCAAAGAAAGCTCAGAATATACGAAGACGATATCTGCAATTTAGATCCTCATGAAATTTTGAACGACCTTGGCCTCAAGCCCGGAGAAATTGATCTCATTGCTGGTGGCCCGCCGTGCCAATCATTCAGCACTGCTGGCCGACGACGCACAACTCAAGATCCAAGGGGTACACTTCTCTGGCAGTTTCTTCGTTTTGTTGAAGTGTTACGACCACGTTTTTTCCTCATGGAAAACGTACGGGGACTCTTATCAGCCGCGCTTAACCATCGGCCAATTGCCCAGCGACCCAACAAGGGAGGACCACCGCTCGAAACCGATGAAGAGCCTGGCTCAGTAGTGCGACTCTTCGCTGATGATCTTCAGAAAATGCCTGGTGGTCCTTTCCATATGGACTGTTTTGAGGTAAACGCCGTGAATTACGGTGCTCCTCAATTACGGGAACGGGCACTTTTCATCGGTAACCGATTCAATGTCGAGGTTAACTTTCCAGATCCAACTCATGGCTCACCCCACAGGAGAGAGAAACAAGGGACGCTATTTGGTGAAGGGGATCTCCGACC